>Ga0307513_10005886_pt1 | contig 16100 bp, 15 predicted proteins | sample 15_EM_MG_FD_202174 | JGI IMG/M metagenome (GOLD analysis project Ga0307513, IMG submission 202174) | Populus trichocarpa ectomycorrhiza microbial communities from riparian zone in the Pacific Northwest, United States - 15_EM | ecosystem: Host-associated > Plants > Roots > Unclassified | place... | reverse complement strand
CTGTCACTCTATGCAACAACCTGGGTTTAAGATGTTTCGTGACCTGATCGCTTTTCACCCGCCGCCACATCGATCATCCCCCTCTTCCCTGTTTTGCCACCATAAGTTTTCCGATTTTTTCGTCCCTGCCCCAGTACTCGAGTAGACAAGTGCCCAAGTGATACCGGCAGTAAATCGAGTTAGCCTTGAAGTATAATACTTGATCTGGTATGCTAGGGTATTATCTCTTGATAATCACATCCATATTGGTATTGAACTACGGTACTGTAACTTATTTATGAAATAGCAGAACTTGGCAACTTTGGAAACGTCACTGGACGTGTCTATCATTTTTCGAACTCGAATTCGAACCGAAAAACAAGGATCTGCCGGGAGTCCCTAACTTTATTACGTTTTTTAACCTCCCCCCCCCCGATCTTTCCCGCTCACGGCCCGCGCTAGAACAAGCACTCACATTGCCCCGGCCGGACCGCACAAAAACAGGTTTCTTCACCCGGGATTCTGGTATGATATCACTCACTTAGCCCGAGGTTTCCAGGTTCGCCTCAGCGCCAAGGACTCGACAAACAAATCACACATCCCCACCGACTCTTATTTTTTCGCCCCCCTAACCTTTCCCTCCCTCATTGTACTCGTACAATGCCCCCTAGAAAGTTACCGAACAGTTAATTTAGGTTAACCCGCAAAATAAACCCTGCCGTGTACGAAACTTTATCCCTGCCACTTGTACTACCGTACTTTTTAGCCGCCAGTTATAACCTGAACCATAGGGGTAAACATCGATATTCTTTTTCCCCCTTGGGCTTTTCTGTCTGCAAATTCTGCAGCTTTCCAGGGCGGGTAACGGCCTAAGGTCAACCCAGGTAAGATCCTCTTAGCACTAGCGCAGTGGTCCGGATGCATAGATGTAAAAACCGGAAAGCCCCCACGGTGGCAAAACAGGGACTTAGACTACCGTACGTTGATCAATAAGATAAACTCTGTGAAGGAAACACAAGCCCGTTGGGGATAGAAACCCAGACCGCTTGCACCCGCGTATACTTGTACCATTCTCTATGGTTTAGGAGAATGAACAGACAATGTCGCCGACAGGAAAATGACCCATCTCTAAGAAAATCATCACCACTAGATAATGTCGCCGACAGGACAATGTCGCGCGTGGCGAATTTGGTTGCAACCGCGAAGCAGGTCCTGTTTGTCTGTTCATGTCCCTTAAGGCATGAATTTTGGAGATTCTGAAGAACTCCTGGGAGTGTCAACTGCGGTAATCTCTATAAGGCCAATTTGTGCAGTGCCTGGTTTTCAATTACTAGCTTAGAATATCACCGTTGGTGAGATGACATGCTCGGTATCCACTCAGGTTAAGGGTGCGTCTGGCGGTCGTTGCTTTGAAATAGTTCAATAATCTCAAAACACAAGTTGCAACCGGATACTAGAGTTTTCTCAAGTTAGCATAATCTGGCCAAATGAAAGTCACAGTGGCATGTCTGGTTGACACAACCCCCCACCAAACCGCTTCCGCCACAGAAAAATTCTGGCACTGATGTCACATTGACCTCTTCGTCCATCTTCGGCAAGCGCAAACTACAGTAGGGTGCAATCAATTTGTTAGTCTACTCGAGTCGTACGTCTGCTCGAGCAGACTACGAGTACTAAATCCACGATGAATCCACTCCTTTGGCCAGCAAGCTTCTCGCCTCGGATAACAAACACTCCAGGATGCACTTCACTTATAAGAGCATTCTCGTGATCGGCGCAACCAGCGGAATCGGGTACGGCCTTAGCGAAAAGTTCCTTACCGAGGGGCGGAAAGTGGTTCTTGTCGGTCGGAGGAAGGACCTCTTGGAAGAGTTTGTCAGGAAGTATGAGGGAAGATACAGGAAGGAGATGATGCGGTATTATGTTTTTGACGTGGCAAGGTTGGACGAGATAAGCTCTTGGGTGGAGAAGTATACCCCCTCCCTTTTCCTAAAATACCCTTGAGAGATGCCTTGTCTTGCTGACCTTTCTTTTGGTATTTAGAGTCACGAAAGAGCATCCCGACCTGGACTGTGTGTTTCTGAATACTGGTATCCAGCGGGGGTTCGATTTTTCGAAGCCGTCTACTGTTTCGATGCCACTGCTGCAGAGTGAGCTTGCAACAAATTACACTCTGCATATATATCTCACGCACGCGTTCTTACCGTTCCTACTGAGGAAGCAGCTCTCCTCTCTCGTGTATACTACCTCTGGCCTAGCCCTGGTCCCACTACCCCGGTGTCCGAATTACTGTGCTTCAAAAGCTGCTCTGCACCAGTTTATTATTAGTCTACGCTTGCATTTAAAGGGTACCGGAGTGCATGTACTGGAGATCATTCCGCCGGCAGCGCAGACGGAGTCGCACGATGAGGAGGCTCAGCCCGGTTTGCTATCTACCCCTCCCCTGTTTGCCTTTAGTTTGGGTTCGCCCCTGGGTTTGGTATGGAGAACTGACTGAAGAACAGACAGTAGAGACGGGGGGCAGCTCGGCATGCCGATTGATGATTTTATCGAAGAGACGTGGGCTATGCTTATGGAAGGCAATCCATATGAAGAGTTCCCGGTCGGTCCGGCAAAAGAGTGGTATGCTGCGGTGGAGCCTGGAAGGAAGTATATTCTTTCAAAAATGCCACAGGCTCCCGCAGGGCATCAGCTCTAGTGCAGGGGGCAAGTAGGAGGCTTTCAGTGCTGGATTTTCTCTGCGCGCGTCAGGTGCAGTGGAGTCGGAGATTCTTGAAATAGCGGTCGTGGTTAGAAATTGTGATGCCGGTTGATGAGAGACGTGTTGCATGAGTATTTTCCTCCTGGTCCTATGGTATTCTTGCCCGGGCGAGCACTAGTAGCATGGAGCTGGTCCTATGAGGTGCATGAGGTGCTATGCCATGATCGTGGGACACTTTGAATATTGTGATCGCGGATACTTACATAGTACTGTTTTTGTAGTATCCGTGAGGGACAGGGTGCATATGAGGACCTATGGGAATACGAACGTCTGTTTATTCCTCTTTACATTTATTGCTATTTTTTCTTTCTTCCCATTAAATTTACCGAAGCCAATTGCGCCTAGTATAAGAAAATGCTACCCCCTCTAAAAAATGAAGGAAAATCCTTTCTAATCATACATATTTTACATTGAAATTGATGCAGCTCTAGCCATTACTTTTTACCTTTTTAATAACTTGATCTTCTCATTCACCCATTCAGAGGTCCCATCCGCGAATGAGGACCAGCGTCCGCCCGGGCGGACATCTTTTGGCGCCTTAAACTTTGGCTTTTTGGGACGGCCACCGCAATAGCTGAAGACGATGGTGAGTACTACAAGCCCTTGTGCAGCGGCGACAACGCAGGCGGCGATCCATGTGAAATTCTGTGGAGAATGGTCAGAAGGTTGAATCTAGCGAAATTGGGTGTGGGGATGTACTAGTTCACTGCAATGAAGGGCAAAGTCCATGGGGGAACCCTCTGAGTCGTCAGTTGAGTGAGGAGCGCTCTTCACGGAACAAACCCAGAGCCTGTGGGGGAATTGTTAGTTGGGGTCGATTGCTAGCTTAGGAGGTTGAGAACTCACAGGGTTGGGCTGTCTCGTTGTTGGTGGGAAAATAAGATTGAGAGAATCCAACCGATACAGCTGGTCAACGAATTTAGGGCAATTATGGTAGCGGCGATTTTGTTTTTCAAATACCGAAACTATTGCCCCGTCAGTTCGCATACGGGTGGAGGACCTTGAATTGATTGGAGGGAGAGAGAGCCTACGTTTTTCCAGGCACTCCCGATGAGGAAGCCCAAGTCGGTCAGGAATGTGTAAAGTGCTATAGCCAACATGAGAACTGTTGGCATGATGGTGAGGTTTTCTGGCCAGACTGGTTTTCCCTTGTGTAATTCGCCTTTTGTGTCGATATAATGCCAGAGCATGTGAGCAACAGTTCCCGCTACCGTTCCGGAGGCGATTAATGAAAGGGCACGGAGGGCTACCCGGGCTCGGGAGAGTGGCTTCTCGGGGTTTTGCTTGAAATCCCTCATGATGATCCGAATCTTGCTTTCGGGTTGCGCTTGACTTCCTATCGGCATAGGATTGACTTTGGTTGATACTGATCTGTCGTAGATTGCGGAGGAATTTCTCGCATGCCCTGTCCTTCGACTCTTCTTCCTCTGTACACCATCCTCGTCAGACGACGTGTAATCTCCTTCTGCGGTTGAGTGTTAGCTTCAGGGCTCTTGAGATTTCATCGAGTTGACATACCCTCTAACAGGGCTGCATCAGAGCGAGCTACGAAATCGACATCCGTCATGTCTTCCTCATGCTCGCTAAAGGCAGAACTCAGTGGTCTTCTAGGTCCATCGGCCAGGGAGTTGATATCCCTCAAACCGCCCATGGGATCCATCTTGGCCGGTTATTGGGAATTTCGTTTCGATGTTGAGTGCTTGTCCTTTGGATGATTGACGGCCCAGGGGTTTCACAGTGGTGGTGTCTTCAGGGCAGGTTAGTGGAGGTCCTAAGGCTTCACTAAAGGATGAACTCCGGAAACTTTGTTGCTTATATTCTTCCAAGCTGAATCCTAAGTCATTCACTATTTATTTCTTAGTGAGGTAATTTGTGGCGGGGTTACCAGCATGCTGACTTGTTCTGAGCGCAACAGTTCGCTGATCTACCGTATCGCTTCGTTCCGCCAATTGGCTACTTTTTTCCACACAGCCAATCACTAAGCTCAGGGAAGCCGGCAGAGGATTTTTGAGCTTCAGCTTGATCTGAGGCTTAGTGGGGTAATATGCGCTCTTGCTGGGCTCCCATAGCCTCAAGTAAGCATGGCTGATAGAGGAAGCACGCCCCGCAGCGGCTTACATACCGTATTGGTGAGAAAAGCTCTGTGTGACCAGCTAAAACGCTTATTTCTCGATCAGGGCCTAGCCCTTTATAGTAACGACCGGTACTCGAGTGCCAATGAAACTTACTGTGGTGCGGAAGGAATTGGCAAAGTATAAATAGCCACTGTCCGGGGGTATCGCTCCGATAGACTACGGTAGTGGAAGGATAGTGCTCGGGCACCGGTACGGTACCGGTAATAGAAACCGCGAAATACCAGGATCCTACCAGAGGATGAATGCCGGGTAGTGTCGGGATGAAAAATCCGCTGTAATGCAATTAATTGATTGCGTTAAGATTTAGGCGAGTCATCGCGTGTCTCGCCCGTAGGGCTGGAGAGAGAGCCGGCGTGTTGGTGTTTGCTGGGCTGACATGCAGGCGGGCATTGCGCGACTCAAGCTCAGTGCGGTAGTGCCGGTATTACTTAACCTCAGTACCGCGCGCAGAATACTGACATACGGTAAGTTAGACTGCCCTACGGAGTGTTTTTGGGCCGGCGGAGCTTTCTGCTACTGGTACATTAGCCTCTGCTGGTACTATATATATGAGGGCGGGAGAGTAGAATAGAACTGGCCGGCAGGTAGGGCCTTCAGAAAACGCCCCCAGGCCGGTCCAGAGGAGGTGGGAGTTCTTTCTATCTTACAATGATTCACGACGTGGAGAAACGCCGCTATTTATCCGGCGGTGGCTGGGGTCTGCAGGGGGTCTCGAAGGGAATACGCTTGCTGTCGGAGAGTTTTTTATCGGATGTTATTGTCAAATTCACGACGTGGCAGGATTGGGGGGCTAATGGTGGATCTGTGAGATTCTGGATTGGAGCTTGAGGTGCTGGAATCCGGGGCATCGCAATACTCGAGTACAGTACCGTATTTTTGCTAAAATCTTAACCGAGGTGGAACTCGTCTTGGGGGACGACTAAAACCTTGACTTGGATGGAGCGCAATACCGGCTGGATTCTCTGGCTGGATTTTTACGGTTTTGCGAAGATTGGTGGTCACGTGTGATGGCGGATAATGCTGGGAAAGTTCCGGGATCAGGAACGGTTCAACTGTGGTCCCCATATGATACAGTAGGTGGTTAGTCTACCGTACGCCATAGCGAGAGCTCCGCAGCCATATAGTGCTGGTACTGTAGTAAGCAAGATCGTGGGAGGAGCAAGCAGGCAATCAATATGAATGGAATATAACGAGCTCTAGTACCAGGTCCGGCAAGAAGTTATGGAACAGGTTTTCCAAGTTGACCAGGCAAATATATCCCTGTCTGTTGCGGTCAATAGGCCCCCGCTCTTGTAGGTAGACTACATAACTTAGGGTGCGTCTGGTTGCAACCCGAAACCTCAATAATGGCCCTCATTATAGAGTTTTGAGTGAAAACATCATTTTGTGATAAAGTGTCGTGTCTGGTCAACACCAAGTGGCAACAATCAAGTTGGAATAATGGGCCCAAAATGAAGGTTTTCAAAAAATAGAAAAAATCTATTTTTCACAAAACTGCATAATTGAAGAGCCCTAACCCAACCACACTGATCAGTAGTTTGTAACCATATTTCATCACATATTTGATGTAAATGTAGAATATAAATAATATGAATAGCTACAATGCCTGACCTGATCACTTCTACAAACTTCAATGCATTTATTGTGCACAAGTGGACTTATGGGAGGCACATATGCTGGCTTGCATTCTGTCAAAGAAGCCTGTTGAGCATCACCATTAAGTGGGGGAGAATATATTTCTTGGCTGTTATCCGTGGGTTGGACCAGGCTAAGGAGGTGCGGCTCTTTGTGAGGCTCTTTGTGAGGCTCTAGTTCTCCAATCTTTGCTTGCAGATTCATGGCTTGGCAGACATAGATTCTCACGCGAACCTATGAACTGGGCCAGCTGAAAGGACTGAAAGGGACGTTTGGCTGCTTCTCCGTACCTTGGTTCACAGAATACTTGTCACCAACACAAGCGAACCAGACCTTTGAGGGGGTTCAAAGGCCATGGGCTCTTCTCCCTTTGTCTCAAAGGCTATGAGACGGCAAAAGAACGAGTGAAGATCAGGTTAAAATACTGTATGGGCTCTAATAATTGACCCTAGCACAATGACTTCCGAAATTCCCCCACTTTTATAGAGGAGCGAGCGCAGAGCGAAACCGACCCCTCAATCCGAGCCTAAGACCAAGAGAAAGAGAAAAGAGCTAGTCCCTACCAGCAAAGGCAACTCCATCACTAAAACCGTAAGGGGCTCGGATGGGTGAACCCCACGTGAGGACATTGAAGGAGGAGAAATGTTCGACATAGGATAGCAGGTTTCGTAGATGTTCATAAAGAGTTGTACAAGAAAATTGAGCGAACAATGAATTAATGTAAAACAACCGATTCTCGTGGTGTTCGCGTTCGTCCTTCCTCGTCCAGAAGGACCCCTTTGTCGCCGTTGATCAACCAATCATGTTCTTCTCCGTGTCTTCCTCTCTGCTCTTCTTTACTAACTGGGCAGCTAAAGGAGAAACGGTCCAGTGAAAGCTCTTCATCCAAGAACACTCCCCACGACAGCCACCTCACAAACCCTATCTAATGCTAACCACAAATATAATACTTATGATACACAAATTTGCTTGTTAGTAACAGACTCTATAAACCTAACATCACCCCACAACACCGTAACCTTCTTTAAATTGGGAAAACCTTGAGTCATGAGCTAATTGCTTTTAGTCTGTCACAGGCCAGAGGTATGATATAATTCATTGTAAGTCGAAGCCCCCCTATCTATATACCCTTCTATGATGCCGCAGTTGGCACAAGATCTAGCCCCCGCATGGATACTGCCCCGCGGGAGAATGGATACATCCTCCCTAAACTATATATAACCACCAGGGAACGATTTGCCACTCCAGAAACCCACCAACCTCACCATCCAAGACCCACCGAAGAGAAATAACGTCCTCTTTACCCGGGCGCTCGGGGACCGTTTTGGTAAGCCTGACTAGCAAACACCCCTCCCCCCATCCTCCACCTCTCCCTCAACCCCTTCCCTCCACCGCTCGATCTCCCCTATCTTCCTCCAACTAAAATTCAACCCCGCCTCCCCTTCCCCTACCTCCTCCAGCTGCCCACTCTCAGGCACCAAAACCGGACACTCATCACAAACCTCGTAAGAGAGCAAAATCCTCTTGATCCGGGTGGGTGGAACATGCAGTCCCAAATGGCACATTCGCGAAGTTTCCTGCGTGACATATGTTGTGTGGCCGCAGTTGTTGTGGATTGCTACCAGGATGCACATTTTTGCTGAATTCGGGTGGGTGGCGTTTTGGGGGGAATTGTTGTTAAGTCAGGGAGGAGAGGAGTTAATATGTTGTGTAGAGGGGGTGATCGTTTGGTTGGCGGGAGGAGAGGGAGTTTCATGGGGGGATTGGAGAAGCAAGACGGAAGATAGGATTCATGATTACTAGGAGATTTTCAACCTGGCTGTCCACACCTGGGTTGATTCATAGGGTGTCACTCGGTATTGTTTGACTAGTGAACCCCAGGGGGATTCAATGATCTTTCAAGATAAGAGGTTACTACCACAAATATCTAACACCGTGATAGGGAAATGGTGAATTGACCCAGGTGAAACTGTCAGTAGCTTGAAAACGCTAGGACTAAGATTTGGCTCGGACAACACAATCTCGAAAATAAGGTATTCAAGAGTAGGCAACACAACTAAAAATTTCCAACATTCCATTATCAAAGAAGAGGTTCTTTAGCAGGAAACAATAATATCTCTAGTGTTTTATCGGAGCTAATTAAATGAACCTATGGGGTGGTACCCCATTCCATAGAAGCAGAATCTCTCGTGAGCTCGCGCTTTCATGTTTCTCTCTGAATGTTTGTAATTTGAATGCTCTTGATAATCAATGATGATCCAAGCTGTGCATTCACACCGAGACATCACACATCTTTCCCTCATACTCAAAACTTTTATCTAAGAGCTACATAGACTATCACTCGCCTTCTCATCAATAGTGGTACCATTACTTCACAAGATTCGACACCATAGCCATCCCGCACAATCTCAGCCGACCACATATCACCGAACCCGCGACGGCCACCGACAAAAGGGGTTCTGGACGATTGAGGGAACAAAGCACCACAATAAGTTCCAGTCAGGCGCGTTGATCTGAACATCCCAATATTCACAGGGCACTGCACTGGTACACACTACATTCAATTTTAACATGAGGATAACTACAGGCTTTTAGAGGACCTGTAAGGCGGTTTAGAGAAGAGCATACCGTGCGACAGAGAAAGTACGGGGCTAACAAACCGAGCGGGTATCTGTTGTCAACGGTGGAAGGATTGTCTTATCGATATCATATTTAAAACATAATTGAAGTGGGAAGAAGGATTAACAAAGTGAGAGTTGGTAGGGTGGGGGGCATGACTAGGCTCGGCCGATGAAAAAAAACAAAAAACATGGTGCGTATCAAGGAGCCCTATTTCCTCGTTTTTGCAGGTAGGGTTGGCTGGCATAAATGTCCATATAAAGGCGCCATCCCTCCGGTTTTTTCCTCCTTTCCTTCTTCCTTCCTTCTCTCAACACAGAACGCTCAACACAACGACAACCACCAATCCAGAGGGTCATAAGGACGACAAGGACCATAGGACCACATGACTGGAAGGGCAATAATCGAAGTACGAATCAGCAAAAATCCAACACCGCTGGTTGGTGGGGAAGGATTTGGAGAGGGAGAACGTGGAGGAATGGTTAAAGAGGAGGGATGGCTGGAGTGGAGGAATGGTGGGAGAACGTGGAGGAGGGTGAAGAGGAGGAATGGCTAGAGTGTGGGAACGTGGAGGAATAGATGGAATAGGATAATGGATGGAGTGGAGGAACGGTCAAAGAGGAGGAATATGTGGGAACTGAGGGAACTTCAACTCATATGATGACAAGTTTAAACAACTCTGAAGAACTCTTCCCCGGTTGCTCCTTGTTTTATAGGAACTTCAGGGTTGAGCATAGAGGTAACAAAGCTATTCTGATGAGAAACAAATGCGAGCAATATATTACACTATCAGGAAACCTTGACACTATTGTACTCCTCCGGGTCAATCCTGCAGGAAAAAAGCACTTCACATAACTTGTTTTTCACTATTTTGGAGGAGGGGTATGGCTGAACAGTTATGCTCCGCTTCTAGAAAGTAATAGATAGCATGAGCCCTAAACTGAGCTGTTATTGAATTTTTTTTTTGACTCTAACACCCTGAACGCTCTCAGGGTAATGATGTCAAGTAGACAAATATCTACATCTCGCTCTTTGGGTGGGACCTCACAATGATGAGACAGACACTGCTACCCTCCCAGGTTGCGGAGCACCCTGTATGGCATTGGGAATTAATGCCAAAGTGGCAACAGTGTAGCACAGTTAAAAAAGCCTTAACGATAAAAAAAACGGAGTATCATAATCTAAAGAGGATAAAACCTCTTTGTCCCATCAGATAATTTACATGCTTTTGCGCAAAATCCCAAGTGATAGAAATTTGCTCCAGCATTCTTCCTTGGGACTACTGTAAATCCTTCACTTCGTTTCACTAGATTAGAGGAAATTCCAGGAAACCTAACCTCACATTCTGGCCTCGAGTTTTTTTCCTATGATATCTGGCAATGATCCCATTCTATTTTTGATTGATCCAAGACTGCCAGATATCAGTATAGAGAGACTTAGGCCCTGTTTGGCATGCCACCATATAAAAGAAGGCTATTTTTCTTCAAAATGGCTTTTTATGCTCAGGCTGTTTTAAAAAAATGTCATTTTTCAGAAATAATCATGTTTGGCAATACCTTCTCATTACTTCAGTGCTTACACAAGTACGATACACAAAAAAGAACACTAAACCATAGGTCTGTATTAGGTAAATCTAAATATTGGCACACTTTTTCATCAATGTCACTGCTTTATAGTTTTCCCACTGTGCACAAATAGTTTAGTAACCTCACAAAAAAATGCCATAGAAAAAATAAGACTAAAATTAAAAGAAATACCATTTCAATATACATGCCAAACACATCTCCATTTTATTTTATTTTATTTATGGAGGAAAAATGCCATAAAAGCGAGAAAAATGTCATTTTTCTTGCGTGCCAAACAGGGCCTTACTCTTGTGCTCATGAAATACGTTAGAGTTGATGGAAGCGGATAGTTGTCAGAGGGAAGGAAGGTGGATAGCTGAGGGATAAGATGGGATAGTAGTTTTAGTTGTTTCATTTGTTCTAGACGGAAGGATAGACGGAAGGACAGACGGAAGGGTTTCTGGTTATGTCTTTCCTTTATTCAGAGTACGGAGGTATGCAGGCAAATGGGATTACGCATGAAGGAGATATGGATAGGTGTGGCGGACGATAGAATGATTGAGAGAGTTTTATTATTCTTATATAGACTTATGTTTGGTTAGTTAGTGGAGATGACGATGAGCAAATGAAGTTTCTGATTTTCCCTAGCATACCCTTTTAGTTGAGGCCTAGTCTAGTTCGACCGTTTGACCATTACGTGCAATTATCCCCGTAACAAAATACACATAACTTCGTAGTCCCCATCCCATTATATGCAGAAGTTGTTTAGCTAGCTGCCAAAGTGCAAATTTCCACTGACGCCAGCGTTATCTAAAGCGCCCCCTGTGGCTATACCTCTCTAACATGAGGAGGAAATTTTCATAATTCCTCCGAGCAACCCCGTATGCCTAGCGTAAAAACCTGAATAATAGAACCGCATGCTATATAGTCAGAAATTCCCTAGTCTGGGAAGTGGGCTATAGAAACCGCTAAAAACGTATCCCCCTTCCCCCTTCCGAGACAGAAAAAACCAAAATTGTTGAAAATAACGAATGCTGAAGTAATGATCAGCCATGAGGCCTTTACACAGAGGAGCGGAACGGCTCAAGTGAAGACATGTAGCTTGTATTAAGCGGCGAAGTTCATTGGCCGTGTTGAGAATTAATAAAGGAAAGCTGTAAGGAAAGGTTAAGAGCAGAAAGCGAGGGATGAGGTGAGAGAAAGACAGGAAGGAAGAAAAACATGTTCATCGGAGAAAACTCTTCATGGCTTGCACGTCCCCTCACAGGTTCCTACGTATGCCACCAAGGCCTCAGAGTGCGGGCACATCCCGCACTTAGTGCAGCTATTTTCAACAGGAACCTTCTAGACCTTACTCGGAAAGGAAAGCCCGGCTTAGCACACTGTTGAATCATTCAAGTTTTTACAGAACATTGTTGTGCGAGTGATTCCTTGTGACGGGCTACCGTTGGCCTACCTGCGCCTTTGCTCACTACATTTATCTTACATCTATTACGTTCAACCCCTCCATTCAAGGGCTAACCTGAGATATAGAGAATAATTAATGAGAAAACTGCTAATAATGGCGCCCCGCCGCTGCTCTCCGGGTGCTTGAGATTGTAGCCCCCCCCCCCCCCGGAGCCCAGCTGGCTCAAGTCCAAGACCAAGCTAAGGAATTCTTAGACCTAAAACTATATACTAGTAGCTCTATTGCTTTGCGCATGCCTAATACCGTGCCTAGAATCCTCACCTTTACGGTCGACCATTAACTATGCATATGCCAACTTCCTCCTTTCATAGGTCAACAAAATCTACCATTTGACTACAGTACACCCCCCACCCCCTAGTACCCATCCGATCTTCCTCTCCAGACCAGATCTCACTCCCCTCAGTTCTTATCGCAAGGAAAACAAAGGGACCCATGCCCAACAGACGGTAAGGCGAGTGATCGCTCCCGACCTCCTTTTGCCAGTTCAGTGGTGTGGGATTTCCAAGAGCTTGGCCATTGACGGAAAGGGGAGCTTCCCACTTGAGTAGGGTATATTTACTGGAGAAGTTGACACCATTATTCTTCCACACCGGTGTTTCCTGTGGTGGGTAGTCTCGGCATGTATCTAGAATCTGTATGCTACTTTTGGCCGCCCTTGCATGCTTAGGAACAAGCCTCAGTGGAGGGAATTCATTTTTTCTGCAGCACGCTGCTCTGATATCCATAGCCCTTCCCTGGTCCCCAAACACACAAACCCATGCCCATGCAATACAAATTGTCCCTAAAGCGACGGAACAAAATGCCAAAGAAACTAGAAACCCTAACCCACCATCCAGCTCTACCAATCACGGGTAGAAATCTTAGAAGCACAGACTCGGGCAGGGGCTAACGGAAGCGAAAAAAGGAGAGGAACGGGCCAGAGAATTGCTTATTCCTCCACCGGTACACAGTACAAGGAGCAAGTGGTCAGTCAGGTTTTCAATTTCCAACAAAATGATCGCGGCAGGGATCGAACCTGCAATCTCTTGATTCGTAGTCAAGCGCCTTGCCATTGGGCCACGCGACCAATAGGCTCCTTGGCTCACAATTTAATATTCAAAAGTATTAATTTTCCCACAACTCAGCAAACCTCTTGCCTTCCAGCGGGGGCCGTGCTGTTGTGGTGGAATTACTGACTGGAATAGGAAAGTGATGTCACCCATGAATGCACAAAGAACCTCCCTGATAACGGATGGCGCTAGAGGAATTGTTGAAAAACTACCATACCAGTATAGGAACAGGAGTTGCTGAGCACCCTACGTAATTACTTACAATTACTTAGTCGAGTTATATCTAATTAGATATCGGATGCTGTACGGTGCGCTCATAGCCGAATGGCATGATAACGATAAACAGACAGCCAGACAGACAGACACCTTTCTCAATGCTGGTCGTATGATGTGAGTATTTGTACAGAAAATCTAGTGTACTCGAGTACAAGTACATTCTGCAAGCAGTTCACAATGTCACTATAATACCCCTATATATGGATCCCGCCGCCACCACAAAACCACGCATCACCGACAAAAGTGCAACCAAAAGCACCCCCCCCCCCGACATATGATACACCGGTACCCATCCACAACGCGCATATTTAATACGGGGCGGAATAACGCATCAGCAATTAGCTAGAATCGATTCCCTTTTGAGGCGACGTACCCCCCGGAATAACGCTTTTTACAAATTCATCCAACACTCCCCCCGATCCCCGATCACTCATCTACATGATTGCCCTACTCGTGATACCAGCACCCCCAGTAAGCACCGTAGGATCTCGGCAACAAAAGAAAAGTGTCCCATAGTTTTCCATACACAGCTCCGATTTTGAGCCAGCTACTAGCAGCAACCACAACAAATCCTATCCAAACTCTGATGATATGAGGGACATCCATAGGGGCTTTAGGATCATGGATTTTTATATTTTTATTGACACTCCTGGTAGTTGCTGGCAGAGACATGAAACTAGCCCTCTTCGTTGCTATTAAACATCCCCTATGAATTGGCTATCTTGGCGTGGATTGTGAACTCCCCACCGGAAACTAGACTTTCAAGCCTTTGTAGAACAATTCCTAGCATTTAGCTATGCGAATATTCAAGTTAAACTCTCTATCAAAAAAAAATTACCAAACGTCTCTTGCTGGACAGGTGGGTACGGTAGTAAAAATTGGGTTTTTCTATGGAAAGCCAGGGGGCAGGTTTCTTCTGTTGCCAAGGCCATACTTGGTTTAGCTGCCGACCGAGCAAGCTGAAATCATCACAATCCATCACTCACTCCACTAATCAGCGGGTGCGCCCCGAAGTATGGTATCCTGAGGTGGCAGCCTAAGGCCGATTTAAGTAAAAGCTAGAGCGATGTTGGGCTCCGGTCAGTCTACGTGTTAGAAAACAGTACTGTTCGGGTTTGGGCAATGGACCGATACCCAAGATTCAGGTTACAAAAGATGCAAAGGCCCAACGGGAAAGCTGCGCGAAGTGATATGACAGTACGGTAGATGCAAGGAAGAAGCGGGAAAAAAAAGAAGAAAAATAACCTCCCCTTGGCCGCAGCGAGCCCAACTGTTACACCACAGTATTTGGAATAAGGTTCAGGAACATGGATTACCATTCTAAATTTGAACACTCCGATCGGCAGTAGAAATCCATGTATGTTCAGACTGCTGTGAGAATCGCTGTAGCCAGAGCGGGCGGGCGTTCTTTCCGCCCAGCAATTGGATGGTTCACCTGCGAAGGGTCGATTCAAAACGGATCAATTCTCGGCAGGTGTTCATTAACTACCTTTGCCAAGGAAGGTAACAGTACCAGCACTCGGGTCAACAACATATCACGGATATTCCCTACGTCTACAAAAAATGACCTGCCTTTGAACTCCAGTGTCTCCGCCAAGACTTGGAAACCCCTGTTTGCTTTCTATCGACATGCAGAGAATCACCAACTCTGTCATCTAATGGGGGCGTGATTCTTACCAAAGCAGTGACCAAGCCCTTTAGAGATTAACGTTGAGCAAATTCCTCCCAAAACTACTTCATCTGCAGTGCCCCTCGCCACAGCTCAATTCTAGATAATCCAAATTATCCAATACCAAAGCCAGGATTTGTCAGTAGGTAAGTAGCCGTCTCACGTGGTTCTCTTCTTCTCCCCATGTCACTACAGCAACCACCCTTGCACGGCATAATCAAACACCATTTACTAAGCAGACAGCCGTGGAGTACCGTATCATACGACGTCACCGATCCAGTTCCTCTCTTGTCCTGCCGCGCTTCCCAACAAAGGCCGACTTCGTCTCGCTTTGTCACTCGAGGGCCATGGCCAACGAACTAGACCCACAACAGTCTGCAGCCACGCCCCGATAGAAGCTTATAACAAGTCGAGCTATTGAAAATTCCATCACGAGCCTTGTTCCGGAAATGCTATTGGCTTCATGAAATGCCAACCGCAGGAGCGCCACTAGAAAGTACTGTGATGCGCAGGCCCCACGGGGGAATACCTCGGGAACCAGCAGGTGCCAGTGCCCGCGATGCCCGGTTTGGGGCACGAGTTCTAGAGTTTGGCAGCAAGTTGGCACTCATTACCAATTTCTTAAGTCTCGAGCAGCAGCGCATTCCACCGCACGGGGAGGGGAGGGCAATGCCTGACAAAATATACAAGGAATATGGAAATTCCGAATGTCCAGTTGTTGTCTATCCCATCTTAGCTTCTAGTAGTGGGACCTAGGTTGCTAGGGTAGCAGGGGCATGGGCATATCTTAGAAATTAGCTCTCGGAAGAAAATGACGTGCTATCAATCATCGCTTCTGATGCCCTCCGCTATCGATACCTTTCAATTACATCCCAAAACCACCTGGAGACTGTGAAATAAATACAGGTCGTGGAAAACCAAAAAAAACTTCGATGAGGCACCCC
>Ga0307513_10005885_pt1 | contig 16100 bp, 13 predicted proteins | sample 15_EM_MG_FD_202174 | JGI IMG/M metagenome (GOLD analysis project Ga0307513, IMG submission 202174) | Populus trichocarpa ectomycorrhiza microbial communities from riparian zone in the Pacific Northwest, United States - 15_EM | ecosystem: Host-associated > Plants > Roots > Unclassified | place... | reverse complement strand
TCCAAAGAAAACTCTAATTAAAAAAAAGAATAAGAAAAAAAGGTGTAGCATTAAATTATTAGAAAGGAAGAGTTTATTGGGCCAATATAAAAATAAAGAAAATAGTGGGGCTAATGTAAGGAAAAAAATATTATAGTTGAGGTCAAAGTGAAAATAAAGGGAAATATGGGGTTAATGTGTAAATAATAAAAAAGATAAAGGATGAATGTGCAACTAAAAAAACTATGAGGGTCCAATATATAAATAAAGAATTTATAAAGTATAAATAGAAGACTTGGCTTCCAAAGAAGGCCAAGTTGTAGCTAGCCTATCATGCTAGGGAAAGAGGAGGAAGGTTAGCAAATTTCTTACATTTTTTTTTTTTTTTGGTAAACACAAAAACATAGATTTAAGGAATTTGAGAGACCAAAACCACCAAAAAAAAATTCAAGGGATAAAAGAGAGTATAAGTTGTAAGTGAGAGTTTTAGAGGAAGTGAAAGGAAAAAAGAGAAAATGAAGATAACTTAGTATTTCCTTATATTCATCTCTTGATTCGTCACCCATCAATGGTAAAAACTTCATCCAAGTTAATTAGATTGAATAAATATGTGATATAGATGTGTTAGTGTATGTAAAATTGAGATTATGAACCTTAATTGTGTGTTTTAATGTTGTTATGGTGGAATTATGTTGTTTACTATGTGTAGTCATTGAATCATGATTTGATTAAGAAAGTTTTTGTCTATGGATGGTAGATTTAATTAGTTTAATTAATGTAAGATTCATGTTTAATGGTATTAAAAAGGATATTAAAATAGAATAAGTGCCTTAAATGATGAAGAGATGCATTAAAACACTTAGTTGCTTTTTAAAGTGAAGCTAAAAATAGGATAAATTTATCACCAAACTTCCAACTATAATTTGAATTTAAAAATGATAAAATTTGAAATACATATCTCATTAAAGTTGTAGGTATAAGTGTTATCTTTCAAATACAACTATTTTTGTGTAATTTGAAGCTATGAAACTCTAGTTATGGGCTAAAAACTAACCGAAGGTTTATCTTATAACCTACTGGACAGTCCCACATGTTACTATCATGAAAAAAAAATTATATATAAATGGAAGATCTAGGTTCATCACCCTTCATAAAAGTTATAGCCTTATGTCTTAGCTTTCTAACGAAACAAGCCGCTCTTAAAACCGAGTTCTACATCTCCAGTTATGATTGAAATATGAAACAGTATTTTGAGGGGCTTAAATTGAAGTGACGAAAATAATTAATTGTCAACCTTTGCTTAGAATTCAGCACTATAGAAATTATGATAAATAAAACATTATGTACATGTGTGAAACTTTAAGGATTTTTTCTATTTAGTGAGTTAAAATTTGGATTGGATGAGAATTGAAATGATACTTTTGTTTTTCATAGAACTTGTCAATGATATTTATCTCTATTGGCACAGGAGAGGTTATAGTAATAGGACAGCGTTAGGGTATCGCATCTAAAGGTCAAACACCATGTAAGTCTTTTTACACCTTAATCTTTTTAATTTTGTATATTAATCTTACAACTTACACTTAATAAACCTTGGTAAAGATGACAAAAGTATATTGAAAAAGGGTTAATGAAAAACTAATGATTATGTTGCTTTTATTTTTGAATGGAAGCCAATGTTTATTGCTTCTATTATCGAAGAGAAGACAATGATTATGTTGCTTTAATATTGAATGAAGCCAGTGTGCGTTGTTTTCTTGGAGAAAAAATAAAGTCATTGTTATGTTGATGAAAGCTAATATTTGTGACTTTTATCATTGAATAGAAACCAATGATATATTACTTACCTTGATTGATGAATGAGAGTCATTGTTATGTTACTTTTATCATTGGATAGAAGCATATGTTTGTAGCTTTCATTATTGAATGGAAACTAATGATATGTTGCTTGCTTCCATTGATGAATGAGAGTTGAAAGTTGTAGTCTTATGTCTTATATTTCTAATGAAATAATTTTACTCAAGAAGATATAGCTAAAGGAGGGTCAAAAACAATTTACAAAAAAAAAAATGTTTTTAATTAAAGGATGGATAGAAACAAATTATAAATATGCAAAAGGAGAAGGTATAGGCATTGCCTTGCCTCACAAATGAAAGGGCAATAAAATGTTTTTCTCTTATTTAACCCAATTTTAAAGATTTCTTTTTGAGAATTGATTTTAGTAATAGGTTTCAAGTGTAATTTGAAATCTTAAATTTGCTTAAAAAAATTAAAGAATCCTCAACAGCAAAAATCCAAGAAATTGATTTCCAAATATTATCAACATCCACCTAAAATATTCAAACAATTTGTTTCTCATAAAAACTTCATATACAAGATCTTCCAGCTTTGTCCACAAGAGCATCTACAAATGGCTTTTTTTTTAGTCATTTTTCCACGAGATCTTCAACTCCTATAACTTCTTTGAATCTAACAGATAGTGTCTAGTCGCATTTATGCAACTTCAACTCCTAGCTAGTTCAGCCTGCTTTGCCAAAATCTTTGTTATGTTGCTGCATGAAGCATGTCCAGGCAATCACCAAAAGTTGAAGCATGTTGCGGTTTAAGAATATTCAATAGTTTCATCTTATTAAAAACCAACCAACCCTTTCATTATATAAAGGAAATGCATGCTTTTGATGACTCAAAAATCAATTCAAAGAAAATCAACCCAGTGTCCTGATTGAGAAAAACTCATAATTCATAGATATTTGTCTTTGATTATAAAAAAAAAACACATTTTTGTGTTTGATTTTGGTTCAAAAAGAGAGAGAAGATGGTTTCTTAATGAGAGAGAATTGTCACTCAAAAAGAGAAGATTATTATGTCATTTATTGATTTTCTAATTTAATATATATAAGAGTAATTTAATTATTCAAAATAATTATTAGTATTTAAGATTTAGTCCTTTTATTTTTTATTGCTATATTTTTGTGTTTTGTGTTTTTGTTAAAGTTTTATGTATTTTTAATTTAACCATTGATTTCTAATTTGTATATATAATGATTTTCAATTCGGTTATTTTTATTTTTATTTCACAGTTTTGCCCATTTTTCCTTTTAAAAAAGTTTTTATGGCTTTTATTTTTATCCTTCAAATCAAATTTATATTTTTTTTTCAATGATAATGATAGTTATTTCAATTTGGTTCTTCTTTTTTTGATTTTTTATTGTTTTCCTTGGTCTTTTTGTCAAAGTTTTTATATTTTTCAATTATATTCTTCAAATCAAATTCATGGTATAAGTTTTTCAATAATAATAATAATAATAATTTAAACCCCCAACCTAAAACCGATAATTCAGTGCTAAAAATGATAACTTTTTTATTGAGAAATGATAATTAAGAAGGATTGTTTTTATAGATGGGGATTAAAACTTTTATAAATTTATCTTAGATCTTAGATGAAATAAAACAACAATTAGTATGTGAAATATAAATTAGTTATAAATTACATAAATTCCTTAATTTGGTAAAATAATTATGTAAAGAGAAATCTTTATGAATTGGAGTGAAAATAGTTATACAACAACAACAATAGAGTAGAATTTTAAATAAAATGATGTATAATTTTTAACGCAAAAAACATTGATTGTCGGTGGTATTTTTTTTTACTGAAAGTAGTGAAAGATATGAGCAAATATTTATGATGGTTATGGATGGAAATCATCAATTGACTAGTCTAAAAATCATGATGATTTAAGTAAATAAATTTGGATTTTTGGTGTAATATTACATATTGTCTAATTTTATGGTATCAATCATATTTCTTAATCTGACTATTGGATCGAGATAAAATATTACAAGAAATCATCTGATATATAGTAATATCTTGGATTAAAAATACGGGTCAATTGAATTTCATAAAGACTTTGAAATTTAAGTTGACAGCCAAGTATGTGTTTGGAATAATAATAATAATAATAATAAGGGTAAATTAGTAAAATAGAACAAAATCCTATTTTTTTAAAAAACAAAGTAGCTGTTCTGGATGAATTTTCTAGAAGTCATGGGAGCTTCTTTTTTTTCATCTATTCTCTTTAAAAAAAAAAACAATAAGAGAGAAATAAATGAAAATGATTAGTTTAAGGAAGATTGGGTTGATTTAAGAGAGAAAAACATGATTCAAGTGGTTTAAGAGAGGAAATGAAGAATTTAGTTTTTTTTCTCCTTTACAAATCTAAAATATTTTTTTTTTTTTATGTATTTTCACCAAACATATACGAAAGGTATTTAACCTTTCTTTCTATAAATACTATGTATTTTACAATTATTTCATTCTCAATGTATAAACATAATATTATTTTCTAAAAAAAATAATTGATTTCATACCAAAACAATAATTTTACATATTTATTGCACTTTTACTTAACAAAATACCAACTAAAATATTTGAGAGAACTATTTTGCACGTATTAGAATTTCTACATTAAGCTACCACCTTCCTTTAAATATGAAAAATTAATCAAATACCAAAAACTCTTGATTAAACTCATTCTATAACCATCCCAAAAACCTTATTAAGCACGGGCAAATATTTACTGGTAAATGATTAACTTTTTTTTCTCCTTTACAAACCTGAAGTATTTTTTTTTTCCTTTTTTTTTTGTAATTTTACTTCATATTTTGTGTACATGGCAATATATATTATTGCCATATTTATATGTTAAATTTCATGCTCATCAAAAAAGATTAACAAATTTTTCACTCATTTTTCTTGCAGACTAATATGTCGATACATGAATGATATATGAATGGTAGAAGTATGTTTGAAATATAATCATATATGAATTTTTGTACAACATTATTCATATGATATATTTTATATATGTTGAACTCTTATATTTTAAACAATAATAAATTAAAAAAAAAACAATTATTTTGGGTTCTTTTGAGATTAACATGTGCTTCAGGTCCTTTATGGCTTATATGATATGAGATTCTTGATAATTTGAAAACATGTAGGATGCAATCAATTTCAGACCTGGGCTTGAATCTCTCTTCAAAAGCACACGCATACTTAACATTGTCATCCATATGCATGTATGATTAACGAAAGAATCAGTATGAGATCAGCAAGCACAAATTTTATCATTTCATTTCTTGACTAGTGTGTTTAGATAACTGAATTCATCCATGGACATGGTAAACACATCACAATTTCATCTGAATAATTGACCAACCTTCTTTTACCTAAATATTCTTGATTATTTTCTCTTGCTCTTATCTACAATCCCGTCTATCCAATCTGTTCTCATCTATCGTAAGGGCAGTCAAAATCATTTTCAGCAACTTTAAAGTGATGGGGTTGCTGGCCTGAGCAATGAATATTCCACATTTTGAAATATGCCCTCTCCAGGTTTCTAACCTGCATTTGCAAAGGCAAAGAGAGATTGAGCATTTGTCCCTCGAAACAAAAGCGCGGTAGTTGCGAAAATAAAGCTTCTGTTTAAGCTTACCCAGCGTTTTGTGTCAAACAGAGGGCAAGTCATTCGGAATGCCTTCAATCTGTTTGTCAGGGACTGAAGCTTTGGCTTATTTAATGCAAGAGACACAGCCCTCTCTTCATATTCTTTCATACTGTAAACATGGGCAAAACAATGAGAAGATAAATCTCACAAGCAAGCAATCAAAGCGTATGGTATAGGAACATGCCAACTCAATTCATCTTTGTACCCCACCTGCTAACAATCATCTCGTCCCCAAGTCCGGTGGCAAGGCAAAGCGATCCAGCAACTCTTGTAGCCATTTTCTCAAGGGGCATGGTCACCATTGGCAAACCTGCCCACAGAATATCTGTCCCCGTGGTATGTGCATTGCATAATGGCCTAAAAGAAAAATCCAACCATCAACATCAAAGAAGCCCCAAGGCAACAAATGACAGCATTCAGTAGTGAATGTAAGAGAGTAATAATTACGTGTCAAGAAATAAATCTGCCAAAGCACTGCGTCTGATATGCTCTTGTTTCATGGCAACATCTGTGAAAATAATTTGGTCTGGATTCACCCCCTGTGCAACAGCATCTGAACAAAGTCCAATGGTCATTAACATAAGGCCACGTGCCGGATGCTAAGAGAGTTATTGTGATCCTTGTGAGAGGTGAGGAAAAATTTCACTTACATGCTCGCAGTCTCATTTCCCCTGCAGCAGGGAACCTAAGGAGCCAAAGTGCACTGTTGGGTACACGTTTAAGAATGTTGCACCTGCAATATTAAAAATAAACATGAATTGTAAGATACCATGTATTACAATCCTGCAGTCATAAAAATGAATTGAATGTAAGGGCTGTCCTTAGACTTTGGATTACCAAGTATTAAAGATTTCAGGATCCATTTTGTACAACTGATTGAAGCATGCAAATATGAATTTATCTTCAGGGAGACCATAATCCAATCGCTTGTGCTGGCACGTTGGATCCAACACATCCAGGTTTTTCTGAAAGCAACAGTGGTGGTTTTAAATATTCATGTTCCACAACGAAGCAAGCAAAATAGATAGTCTGGGACCAACCTGTTTATAATCATTCACAAAGTAGCAATGTGGCAGGTGAACCAGCTTTTCAGAATAAATATGCGAGAAACGGGTGGGTGAAACAAACTGGAAGGAGCAGGTGCATCAGAATTCAGACAACAAAGACAAACAATAACACAGCAGATAGTGATGCAAATTTAGATTCTTGTTCCCTGCCAACCTCATCAGTGACCAAGTAATCAATGTATGTTGCTCCTGTAGTCCCAGGGAATCCCATGTATGAAACCTGTATAGGTGCAGGTTGCATAGCAAATATTTCATTTCTGGCCCCCTGGATGGACATAATACACAGAACGCAAGTTAAAAGCTGGAACTCAATGATTTGCAAATTTAGAATGGATAAAACCATTAGTAACAGTACCAGCAGGCTACAGGTATGAAGTCAATATGAACATTTACCAAAACCAAGAATGTTTAAAGACTGATCCACTCAAAAGTTTACACCAGCAAAATAAATAAAAACAAGTGACACAATGCCAAGCAACCTATAAAAATAACAGACTTCAAATTCTGATGATGATTACAATTGTAAAAAACCTCAGAAAGTTGAAGGTGTAGAACCACCAACAAGAGCACAAAATAAAGATTGCCAATTATTTAAGAGAAACTCGATGTATTTGACAAATAACATAAACAATAACATAATGTCTAGATAAGTGTGTATTTATAGAAACATAAAAATAAAATAAGGAATAACCCACTGAGTAGTCCTAATTCAATAAGGAAACTAAAATTCTACTCTAACTACTGAATAATAAATACTAATATTTCAAAACAACACCAAAAATATAAAATAATCATGCAGCACTAAACTTAAAAATAATCAAAGACCAATTCCCTTTATTGTCTTTTTTCATCCCCACATCACATGGTGAAATTTTTAGGAAAATTCTGAATTGAGTGTACCTTGGTATACCCATTAAGGTTGATAAGGATCTGTATCTTGTCCTCATTAATTAGTTTGGCAATCATATCTGATGACATGGCAGATACATCTATGAAATGCTCAGCTTCAAACTGGGTACGCTGCCTCCACTCAGTACCATCATTTGGACTCAAAGCATAGCAGAAAACCTGCACATCTTGTTAGTCATAACATGCACCTGTAGCCAAAAAATGTAGAAAAAAAAGAAGCTAGATAGCCCTTGCAGTGGCAAATTGAATTTACAAACCTCAACATTTTCTCTGTTGTGCATACCAAATACAGAGCCCATAAGGTGTGACAACGGATGGTTGCCAAAGTCACTGCTCACGTATCCAATTCTAAGTCTCCCACTTCCACGTTCATGCTTAACAGGAAGAGGGGCAGGATGCTTGAAGGGAGAAAGTGCAAAACGAGATGCAATTATGGAGCAATGAGCTGCATACTTGTGACTGTAAAATAGGTGTAAAAATAAGAACAATAAGGCTTAGATCATAGAGATCAAGTACGGCCCAGTCCAAAACAATAATCAGACCTGATTTCAAGCGCAAGCACGGGATCAATAGGATATGCTATAGCATGAAAAGGCTGCACACTAGGAAGAACTGACATCTGAAATTAATAGGGCAGTTAGAAAAGTTTGTAACTCCATGTAACAATATTCAAAAGCTAAACAAAATGAAGAAAGAAACTTAAAAAGAACATTAACAAACATCATAAATTCTTACCGAAATCTGTCTCCGAATAATCCCTTCGACTTCATCGAACATTTTATCGCGATCCTCCCAACAGCAGACACACTGTAAAATGGGAAATGGGAAATGAGAAATAAGGAAGAAATCAGTTCAAAACTTTTCTTGTAGTAAACAAAGTGCTTCAACATCCAACTAATTAGCTTAAACAAGCTGAAATGGAAAATTTTATGAACAAACACATAAACACGAAAGGAGAGAGGAGGGAGATAGAGATGCAGCATATTTGACAGTAAATTCATCAGAATCAACACCAAACATTGCATTGTGGACAGAGAATTTTATGCATAAATCAATCACATACTTGATGCATGCAGAATACAACCAGTATTGATCAGGACAAGGTAACTAATAAAAGGAAATGAGCACCTCAGTTCAACAAGTCAAACAGTGTGGCTTTTACACTATAAATCTAACACATTGAATCTATACCAATCCAGGTTAAACCCTCTAGAAGGACAGTGCAGCATGAGCATCAATTTTAAAGAACACCTGCAATGTATGTAAAAGGTTGCATGTTGCTTCTGGAAAGTCTGGTCGCAGAAGCAGTGCCTGCCTATAGCTCTTTATAGCAGCCTCCACATGTCCGCTGCATGCAATACAAATCCAAATTCAACAGCAGTTAGCTAGTTTTCATAGCCAACACGAATATTTTCAATACCATAACCTTTGATGCATTCAAACTCAATAGTTGATTTCTAGCCAAATATATTTCTCCACTCAAGTGCAATTAAAGAAACATTTGGGAAAGCTCTAAGCACAATTGCAGCAAATCAAATATAACATAACCTGGTAGATTGATGAATCAGGAGCTAAATAAACAGTTCTCTGAAAAACCTTATGAATAGCAAGCAATTGCAGTTCTCTGAAAAACCTTATGAATAACAGTTCTCCCATTACAAGATCAAGCTAGGGAAACTAACCAAGACTCACTCGACTAAGTGATTCCTTTTCTCTCCACCCACCAAGCACCACCAACAGCTATTCTAATTGCGTTGGAATCTCAAACTAGTAACTAGCATGTACCTGTCTTTATAAGCTGAAGCCAAATTTGCATGTGCTTCCGCCATGGTTGGCCGGATATTGATAGCATGAATGTAGTCTTGAATTGCCTCGCTTACTCTACCAATCTCCTTGTAAGTGTTGCCCCTATTTACAAGTCCATCAGCTGCCATGGGTTCGATTCGAAGAACCTCATTATAGCAAGATATAGCATCCGAGTAATTTCCCTGTCAAGCAAAGAAAGGAATGTAGAAGGAACATCCAAGGAGCAATGGAAATCCACTGTCATCAAAACACGGTATTAAGAGGGAAAAACAACTGTTGTGCAATGTCCTTTCAGTTCAAGGAAAGTTCATCAGAGAAGTGCTCACTGGAAGCAATTCAGCTGTATTTACCTGTTGTTTATAGATTACAGCAAGATTATTGAAAGGAGCAGACAGCCCCGTCGTGACAGCCAAAGTGGCCTTGTAACATGAAGCAGCAGCTGCAGACATATTCCTGCATGTTCAAATAACTCTCATAAAGACCCAATTTACTTCAAATCCTATATATATTTGACATAATAAAATCATTAATTAAAAATAAAATATCAAGATCATATACCATTCCATATATATATTCCCGAGGTTGGTAAGTGCTTGAGGATGGTTTGGTTGTATTGAAAGACATTGCTTAAGCCAACAAGAGATGAAGGTTAGAAATTACTTAAACAAGCAAATTGCAGAAGGTGAAAAAAAGAAATGTCAACCTACATTATAGCATTGCAGTGCTTCATCCACTCTACCAACATCTTTCAATGCATTGCCCTTCCAGTTAGAGAATAAATCCGAAAGTCAGGTTAGTGAATATAAAAGAAAATGAAAATTGAGATTCAAAATTGAAATAACTCAAGACTATTGTAAGCCAACCAAGTCAGGTTAGTGAATATAAAGGCTGCTAGCATAAAGCAAGACCAACCAAGTTATTGTAAGCCTCTAAAAATCTCTGATCACAAGCAATGGCTTGCTTATAATGAAGAATCGCCAGCTCCACTTGGCCTCGCTCATAACATGTACTAGCCAAATTTCCTGCACCGTATTACAGGCCAAACAGTCACAGAAAAGTTTGAGGAAAATAAAAGTTCTTCAACCAGAATTACATGAAAGCAGATGAGAAGTACCCCCCCCCCCCACCCCCCATCACTCCTAAGGATATGTTTGGTACACAAGGGTAAAGGAGGTGAAAAACTTAACCTTGTAATTTTCCTTCACCTTTACTCATGTTTGGTACATTTTTTAGAGGAGGGAAAGATTTAAAGGAGGTTACAAATTAAAATGGGGGTTAAATGTTGACCTTGGAGAGGGGGAAGTAAAAGATTTTTCAAGGGGGAAAAGTTTGGATTTTATGTTTTTCCCTATTTTGAATTTTCAACATTTTTTTATCATTCTGATTCCATCTTAAATTTTGAACCATAGGTACAAATTATTTAATATTTTCATGATTACATTTAATTGAACAGTTGATTTAACTAAAGTGGGACCCCCTATTACTTTCAACTCTTACCAAACATCCTTGACATTTCACTTAACATTTTTACACCCTGAATACTTAACCATTAAATCTTACTACCTTAGCATTTCTCCAAATTTCTTAACCCCATACCAAACAAAACCTAACATTCAGCTTGCCAATGTATGGAAAAAAGTAAACTCACAGCCAATAAATCAATAATACTTTCTCCTAAAGATAAATTTTCCATATATAATCATCAACCAAAGAACAAATAAAACAATAGAAAAACCAGGAATGAGCATGAATGAAGCAACAACTAGAATTACTAGAGTTGGAAAACAAAAGGTCCAGGTCTAAGCACAACTGCAGGCACAACTGCAGGCACAACCACAATATTTTAATATAAACATGTTCTTCTAGAAACCATTATGACATAAACCAATCATCCCAAGAGTTTATGGACCAGATTAACAAGGCCAAATTTGAAAAGAAGTCCACAAAGAAACCCAAAAGCACCTCATATGAAGCATGAAGTTATTGTTTTCCTGTTTTAATTATTTTCCTAGTTAATTTTGGATTTTAATTATTTGTTTCCTACTTAGCTTAGGACTTTTAATTTAGTTAGTATTTTACTATTTAGGAATCCTAATGCTAGATGGATTCTATTAATTAAAGTTTTAATTGGGAATCCTTTCTATAAGTGATTTTAGTACTAATAAGTGATTTTAGTACTAATATATAAATAGGGATGTCTAGTTTATTTTATGGAGATGAAGACTATTATTCAGATTCAATAAAATACCTGAGAATTTTCTCCAAATTTCTCTACAGTTTGGTCTGTAACCTTAAGGCTTTAGAACCCTAGCTTTATCTTCGTTATACACAGCGTCACATTATTTACATTTTCAAAAAAGAATAGTAGTATTGATGGTTTAATAGCAATAATAACAAAAGAAGAACCCAACAATAGATGGATTGTAAAAAGATAATCCAGAAGCGCACCACAGAAAGGACATGGAAAAAATACAAGTTAAGCAATACAAATATCCAGTCAGCATTTAATTGTCTCGTGCTGAGAAAAATTTGGAATGTTCAGAAAAGTTGTGGCAGCAAGGCAAAGGAGGCTCACCAAAAGCCATCGCGTAGTTTGGTCGTGTCTGAACTGCTCGCTGATAACACATAATAGCCTCTTGAGGCATTCCCAGGGCCTGAAAAGGGCAAAGAAAAACTGTAGTTTCCTACATAGACCAATGCCAGACCAGGCAAAAGCAACTGCTCCACTTTAAGCACACAAGACATCACAGCTTACCTTGTAAACATTTCCAAGATTTAAGTAGGCATCAGGAAATTTAGGTTTAAGTTTTACAGCTTCCTGCAATTTTAGTATTACAAAACGCAATCAGCAAGCATTATAACAGTTGCGAAAGAAACAGAACCAGGAAATTTACAAATGGAGATCATTCACAAACTTTAATATGATATATGGTGACCAAATAAATTCAGATTCAGATTGATACTGGTGACATTCATAGCTCACAAGCAACAGTCAAAATCTAGCTCCAAAAGGAAAGAATTGACTGAAATTGATTACCAAAAGCAATCAAAGAAGAATTTTTTTCAATGTTTAGACATGATGACTACACACCTTATTTGATGCAATATTCCAGCAAAAAATGAAAAGTTTAGAAAGTGATGGCAGTTGAAGCAGATAGTCAAAGCAAACTCTAGAGAAAGGGGAAAACAACCGAAACTCAACTGAAAAAAAAGAGCTGAAAATTTGAAGTAAAGATCAGCTATACCTTATAATATTGAAGTGCTCTGTTAAGGTCACCAGACTCCATAAAGAGACCAGCAAGATTTGACCATGCAATAGCAAAACTTGGTTGTATCCGTAGAGCCTCAAGGTAGCAACTGTATGCCTGCACAAAATGTTAGATTCTGACAATTTGGTGTCTTCACATGGAAGTTACAACTAGATCAACCATCATCTGAGCCCTGGCCTGTGGTAACAACTTGATATCTGTATTGAACTGTGAATTAAGACACAGTCCCACACAGGAATTATAATGATCAGTAACTTTGCCGGAAAGGACAGACGCATACTACACAAACATATTCATGGAAACAATGACCTCCTCCCTCCCACAAGTGAGATGGAGAAGTTGGGCCAGGTGAATCTAGTAGAGCTTTCACTCATTCACTCAAACTGGAGTGCCAAATTTCCAATGGACTGGTTCGGATGCTAAAAGATCCACTGGTATCCCACTCCTAGCTATATGGCATGGCAGCCAATGAGGGTATCAACAGAGTTTAGTAGACCATATACCATAGCCCAAATACTTTACGTCTGGGCTAATCACTAAAAGCAATAAGGACTAAGAAACTAACATAGTTGCAGTGCTCATTCATTGACACTTACTTCTTGCACTAATCCCTGAGCCTTCATTAAATTCCCAAGATTGCTATGAGCATCAACCTGCAAGACAATTGATGAAATCAAGCAAGTAATGAACCCTCACCACAATTGTAATACCATCCACACCTGGTTGCTAGCATAGAGCAATAAAGAATACTGAAATCATAAATTTTCTTTTCCTCTAGCCCATCTAATTGACAGTCATCCAGATCATCATAAAACCATGTTAGACAAAAATTACCAGAAGAGGATTCAATGCCAGGGCCTGACGACAACATTGTGACGCCTCATTAAGTCTTCCCTTTCGCATGTATGCACTAGCCAAATTTGACCAAGCATCAGCAAAGTTGGGTCGAAGCTGCAACCAAGATTGCAAACATAACCATCATTACTATCATATACAAGAAGCTAGCATATTAAGGTGGTGCAGTTATAGAAGAAAATTAGAAGGTTATTGTCCAACTAGACAGTTAAGATCATGTACAAATCTTACAACATCCATGGGCGAATTTGATGGTGAATCCCCACCAGACATTATATTTTGTATGTAAGGATTCACAATACGTAAATTCCCATGATAAGAAATGGAAAGCTGACTGCTGAAAATTCAGCTCTATACCACCTGATTGTGCTTCACATGATGGGGCCTTCTCTCTCTCTCTGTAAATATTTATATATATGTACTTTCCCTATGGATGTAGAAACACATGCATGTATGCACCTATGGATGTTTCTGTCCCCAAGACTCAGTCATTTGATTTACCCACAAACAGTAACAACAATTCTCAAGCCTTCTGTTGCATCAGAAACTGGTTCTTATTTATTTCACCAACTGATTAGAATCTCAGTCCTCTAATTTCAGCAGCAATCAATGTCACAATATAACTTCTTCTACAGGCTTCTTGTTATTAGAAACCGCACAAGATGTCATGTGACTAACTAGCAGTCCAGCAAAAATCAACAGATTTTCTAAAGTTGGAATTGAGTTCACAATTCACAACCAGATTCATTGTCAGGTCTGGTCAGGGATCCTAACCCAACCAGGACTAACACAGTATCCAAAAACCACAGAAGGATGGGGTCAAACCCCAACTGAAAAGATCCTCAAAGCCTCAAATACGAGAATGGGGAGAAAACAAAGGTTAAGATATAATGCTAATGATGCAGTGCTTTGGGAGCTGTTCTGTATCTGAGTTACAGGGGCTGTTTAAGGATTGATTGGTGGAAGACAGATTTCTAAGAGTCACACCTTCACATCCAAGAGGAGATTGAGTCATACAATAAAAAAAAATAGATGGAAATTATTTAATATTACTCCAATTGAAACATCAAAAGATTACTTGCATATTTATAGAATTTTAGTATTCCAAATCCAACAAGGACATGGATGACTAAACCTCCAACATAACTATTCCTACTTAGAAGTTAGAATAGTAAAACCTAATAACTTTGAAACTAATAAAATAAATACTCAACAAAAATAAACCTAGACTATAATTGTCCAGATTTTCCAAGATATCTGAAGTAACCAAAATACCCTTATAAACAGCTCAAGTTCCCAACTAAGTTTCCCATCATCAGCCATGTGCCAAATATATTGCAATCATTCTTAAAGACACCTTGTAAGGACCTTTGGAGGCTTCTGCCAGCGTGTCCCAATACTAATTATACCCTAATACTCAAGATTAAGCAAGAGACGCTCATATGAACTTAATACTATCACATGCCTGTTTAAAGTAAGCATTCATGGAGTTTAAATCAGCTAACAAACCCTGTGTGCATTTCTAAACTTCCTAAACAACTCATTTCCAGTGTAAATAATAAGAAAAAAAATCTAGTTAGGGGAGAAAAAGTTTAATATCTGCAGACTAACCTCAATGGAAACCAAATAGTATCGAATTGCACGATCAATATCACCCTTTTCCTGTAAAATTATCAAACAAAATATCACCTTCATCAGTAATCAATCCCTATCATTAATTAAGGGGATCAAACACATCCATAATTCCACACAAACCCACGTGATATTAATTACCTTCCAAGCATTTGCCATGTTTCCATAGCACTCCGCAAAACGCGGCTGAAGTCTAAGAGCTTCCTCGTTTTTTGCAATGCACATATCATAATCTTGCAACTGCAAGCAAAAAGGCAAACAATTTACAATTTTGGCCAAAACAGAAAAAAAAAATAATAATAATAATAATAACAAACCCTAACAAATAAATGAAAATGGAAAACAACCTGATAATAAATAGCACCCAAAAGAAGAAGATTATCAGTCCGCTGTGGACTTCTCTCGTAAACAGCACTGCTATGCTCTAACGCTTGTTTGTAATTCCCAGATTTGTACAGCTTATGCGCCTGCTCCAAGTGTGCTTCTTCATCAACAACTGCGTCCAAAAGAACCAAATTTTCAAAATTAACCGATCTGAAAAAATACAATCCTAAATCAAAAACTTCTTAAATGCAAAAAAAAAATGATAAGAATTAATAAAAGAGAGAGAGATAGAGAGAATCATCATGATGAGAATCACGGCCTTTAAAAGGAAACTGACTAACCTTCATGATGAGAATCGCGGCCTTTAAAAGGCAACAAACTCAACGGAGCCGAAGAAGAAGCCGACGGCTCCAGATTCAGCTGGAAGCCACCGACGGCGTCATCGCGAGCCGAACCAAAAGCAGCCGGGCGACCACCACTCTGCAACGAAATCATTTCGATCTCGATCTCGATCTCTCTTCTCACCAGATCAAACTCCAGTCATGAAATGAAACAGCCAATTCTCCAGATCAGATCAAACAGCTGATAAAAACCCACACGAAAATTCTGAAGAACTCGATTTACAAATAAAAAAACCTTAAGCAGCTAATTAAAGATTAGAAAATTATTTTTTTCGAGCTTTTTGCTCCTCCGATTTTTCGCTTCTTCTGGAATTTTCTGGAGAGGAGAGAGAGTGGGGTGGCGGATTATAT
>Ga0307513_10005884_pt1 | contig 16102 bp, 9 predicted proteins | sample 15_EM_MG_FD_202174 | JGI IMG/M metagenome (GOLD analysis project Ga0307513, IMG submission 202174) | Populus trichocarpa ectomycorrhiza microbial communities from riparian zone in the Pacific Northwest, United States - 15_EM | ecosystem: Host-associated > Plants > Roots > Unclassified | place... | reverse complement strand
ATAAGCAAATAACGATTTTAGCCTTAGAAAACACAAAAAAAAAAGAGGCTTTGCCTTTCGGGGTATTTCAGCGCCATTAAGAAAGCGCGTGAGACACTTTCTAGTGACCAAATCTGCTCATCCGTCGCATAACTAGATGCATAGTCATGCTCTCTTTCACATGAAGCAGCGCATGTAGACATATCATGATTGGATTGTCGTCGGTGATCGTTTGTTTGAATTTTTTCTTTCTTTTCTCTTTCTTGACAACTAAAGTGCATTGTTGTCCTCTTTTTGTTTGTTGTTTTATTACTAGCTGACCTTTGCTCCCAATTATGGTTGTTTAAAAGGAAATTTATTTTTTTTTGTTATAAATGATGCTTTTAATTCCGAAAATATTAGTCCAAATTATATTAGAAACTTGGGTCTGACATGGGTTGTCAGACCGAAGTGCAACATAGTCATTTCTTGAAGTATCTTAATATATTGACCCATGTCGTCAAAAGAGCATGAGGGCTCCCACTTGTTAGCGTGTGTCTATTTACTTTTATTTTTTTCTAATTATATTTATATTTGTTAAAATACTAAATTATTTTTCATTCAAGTTGATTATAACTAAAAACTATGATGAAAATTTGTAAGAGTCTTTGGATGTCAATTTTAACATTTTTGCTTTTAAAGGCAACATAATCATTTCACTTTGCAATCAAAGCTTTAAAAAACCAAAAAAGCTCCCGTATAACAATTTTATTTATTTTTCTTTTAAGTGTATTTATGTCATTTCAATATGCATCTAAAATGTTAAAATATTAAAGGAGTAATTTGTTCTTGATTAATATGATAATAATAAATAGATCACATTGAAAAGTTTGTTTTCACTCTTCAATCTACAATGATCTATCTTGATTATCGAATTATCTCTTTTAGCTTTTGTTTTACGAGTTGGTCAATATCAATTGTTTGGACTAATATTTCCGGAATCAAAAGCATCATTATATAACAAAAAATTAAGTTTCCTTTTAGACAACCATAATTGGGAGCAAAGGTAATGTGAGCTAGTGATAAAACAAGGAATAAATATGCAGGGATAGGCTGCGAGCTCAACTAGCATCAGTGTCTTTCTCTCAAGTTCGAAAAAAAAAAGTGGTGGTTTGAGAGATTATCATGTATTGTGCTGTAGGAATTCCTCTGCAATGGGCAGCAGGAAATTTCCCCATTCATTTGGATGGAACAGAAGCTCTTCAAACCAAAATTAATACACGTCAAACTTCGAAAACAAATAACTATTATTATTTAGTTTCCGCAAGCAGGCCGTAGCTACTTGATTTATTGTTGATGTTCTATATCATTAGAGATAGCGTGTGCTTTGTTTCCGGCTCTAAGCATCAACGTATGGCTGCTTGAATTTGTTCCAAGGTTCTTCCTTTTGTTTCTGGCACCAGCAATGCCACAAACGCTATGGTCATCGCATTGATCGCAGCATAAAGAATAAATGTACCTGAAAACAAGACTTGGATAAATCAGATTTCGGCTTGCACATCTTGCTTTACAATTTATTGTTAAATTGCTTCTGATAAAATGAAGTTTTAGATTTATTTACCATAGGAGCTCCAGGACATAAGGAAGTTGAAGGTGAAGGAAACTGCCCATGCACAGAACCAGTTCACTAGTGTTGCTAGGCTTCCAGAAACTCCTTTGATATTCAAAGGGAATATCTGCAACAAAAAGATAATGTTTATGTTGGGGGGATATATCCAATATATATGGAGACGGAGTTATCATCTTGAATGGTGTATTAGATTACCTCTGACATTATAACCCAAGGAATTGGACCCATTCCTGCCGAAAATGTTCCTATATATAGCTAAAATTCGAAGAGTGATTGTCAGATTTAACATGGGAATATATGGGGCTTTTTGTCGTTAATTGTTTTTACTCTTTAGGAAGATCAATCCAAGCTAACAGTGATATCGTTTGAGAAAACTTGTAGCCTTACCAATATGCCAGTTACAGCGAGCATGGGAGCTGACTTGAGTGCTAATTCATGAACCTGTTTTACACACAAGGTATCTCTAAATATTTATATATCTGGAAAAGACAGCATCGTGAATTATGACTTGTAAGGTGTATATGAGAATGAGAGTTTGACTATAACCTTCAGATAGAATGAAAGCCCTGTTATTAGGCAGGCGATGACCAGTCCTGATGCAGAAACCTAGAACGCAAAGAAAGTACAGCTTTCAATATGTGAAGGGGTGGCTAGTCTGAGGAAGCTCTAACTGAGACGTGAACAAAACTTTACCAGTAAAAGAGGTTTTCTTCCAACTTTATCTATAATGGTTGTGTTTAGGGCAACAACCACAACCTGCAAAATGGAATTGTTTCAGTCAATTCCAAGCGGGTTGAGACAATTAAACTTTCTTTTTAATTTGACTAGCATTCTGGGAAGTTAGGAACCTGAAGGATGGCGTAGATTATGGTTCCAACAGACGGAGAAAATCCTGAAATATCAGTCTCAGAAAATTAGAACAATCATGAATCTTTGAGCAGCATGCCAGTTCAAACTTTGAGTTATTCGATCTTCTTTACCTGCTACTTCAAAGATAGAGCTGACATAAAAGCAAACCGCATTGATTCCTCCAAATTGTTGCAAAACCATCAATCCAACTCCTATCTGGAAAATAATTAAGAAGTTAAAATAAAAGGTCGTGGTGGAGCGAATACTTATTTTTCACTGAGATCAGTAGAAAGTAATGAAATATTTACAAGGACTGAGTGCAGGTTTCTTCTTTGGAATAGGTCTAGCAGTTTGGCTTTTGGGAGGCGTTCGAGAGTTTCTATATAATCCTGTCAGACAATTGACATAGTACTCGTTATTTTATTTTTTATTGTAAATTTTGAGACATTTACAATGAAATCCTAATGCAGACTACAAAATGGGAACCTTGATTTCAATTGCCTCGTAAGATATATCAGCAGCCCTGCCACGAAGTTTCTGTAATGTGGTTTCAAACTCTTTTTCACGCCCCCTCTTTGCCTGGATTCATCAGATAGTGTGTCATATATATGTTATTCTTTGTCATTTATATATAAATATTGCTGTTTTTTACCAGCCATCTGGGAGACTCTGGAATGAGAAATAGGCCAACATGCAGAATTACACAAGGGATAAGTCCTGCAAGACTTCAGAGGTAAGCTCCCTGACTTGCTATCCGTTGCATTATTTTCTTTTGATGATTGAATATGCAAATGTACAGAGTAAACATACCAGTCAAAGCCAAAACCCTCCATCTCAGTACTGTCCCTATTATGAATGCAACAGACACTCCAGTAGCAACCATAAGCTGAAGATATGATAATGTAACGAGTTGTGAATAGTAATCCTTATGTATAATTTGTCGTTATGGATGATCTGCGTTGTCTATTTCATATTCTTTTATTCAGAAAGAATCCATCAAGTTAGACGGTCACAACATGGGAATACAAATTTAACTATGAAAATAGTGTGTACGTGATTTCGCTGTGTGCAATCTTTACCTGAGTCACAGCTGTTAATGTTCCTCTAAGGTTTTTGGGTGCAATTTCAGCTATAAAAACAGGTACCTGGTCATGATCAATAATGACATGATGCTCATCAGTAACATGTTTTATATTAATCAAATGCTAGACGGGAAATAAACTGTACCACGAAGGACAACGCTCCCATTCCATAACCAGTTGCCAATCTCCCAATGTCCAATGCCAGAGCGCCCTTTCATATTGAACCAAGACAGGGTAAGATTTATTGTCATTTATTTGGAAAGATCATTTTTTTATGCTTATCAAGATGACACAAACCTTAGCAAAGTAAATGGCAAGCCATCCTGCAGCACAGGAGGTGCTAGAAAATCTCATCGCCTATATCCCACATGAACACAGTATTATTAGGTGGATGTTCTCTGGAAAAAACATGTAAGAACAGAATCCTTCTCTAGTTTATCTTGAAAGATTAGGGATTCATAATATCATCTGTTTTCTTACCCCTTTTCGACCAATATAATCAGCAATTGGTCCGCTTGTGATTGCACCGATCATTGCACCAACTGTCAATATGGAACCAAACAAGGAATACTGCATGCATAATTGCATGCTCAGAAATCAACAAATCAGTTTAGAAGCTAAAACCCTGAGAGTTGATTTCCGACGTTTAAAGTTGCGTCGTACACACGATCTGATTTTGTTAACGGAAACTATGGAGAGGAAACTATCAGCAACATAATCCAGTGAGTTCCTCTCATGATTTAGCATTCCAGAGATGAAGAATTGATTATTGGATCAACAGAAAATTCCCTCTGAAAAGAAAGAATTGTCTGTGTTGACAAATGTGTCCAAGTATCAATTTTGTGGGGTCTGATTTTGAGCATTTATCGATGTCATTATCCTTGCTTGGTTTTGTCAGGGGTGTTAATTCGAGTCTTCAAAAAGGAAAATATTCGTTGTCTGTTTTTTGGAATAGAAAATTGCTGCTTCTAGGGTGCGTGTAAATTTTTGTTGGAGGTCTGGCTTCTTCATCTTTTCCCTGAGTTTTGCAGCCTCTTAGACTCGTTTGTATTTTTAAGTAGCTTTTAGACTCGTTTGTACTGTAAGTAGCTTTTATGGTTATAATTTTTAAAAAAATAATTTAAAAAAAAATATGATTAGATATGATTAGTTAAATTTAGATACGTGTTTGGTAAAAATTATAATTGAGATTTATGTACAGCAAAAAACATGTATAAGATGTTTGGTAGTTGTATGATTACGATTGCTTTTCAAAATGTTTTTTACTTGAAAATGCATTAAAATAATTTTTTTATTTTTTAAAAATTATTTTTTATATCAACGTATCAAAATAATATGAAAATACAAAAACATATTAATTTAAAATAAAAAAAATTAATTTTTTTTAATAACGCTTTTGAAACGCAAAAACAAAATCATACAAAACTCAGTTATAAAAATATGTAAAAACTTAAAGTCTTTTAAACTTAATTTTTTAATGTTTCATAATTAAAAACACAACTTAGTATGTTATCAAACAACTGCAATGGATCCATTGTGTGCAGTGTTATCATATAATCACTCCAACGCTTCTACAGTTCTGCCTTTTGTACTTTGCCTACTCTCGAGATTTTCTATGCTCCTATCCTCACTTCCCACCTTATGCTGCTTCTTTCGTTTCTTCTCATGGATTCATTTTTTGTTAATTTGGATTTTCTTGCACGATTGTTTAACTAGTTTAATTTGCCAATGCTTTACTAAGGTTAATAGGTTATCATTTTCTAGTGCTGCCTCTTCGATGTGGCTTTCATTTGGTTAGGAGTTTCTATGTTTGAGTTCGACTTCTGCTTGCTAATGCCCCTAATTGTTTGCCTAAATAAGCTTCTGCTCCTCCTATGCTGATCTAGCTGTTCCATGGTGCTGGAATATGCTTTTTGTCCTATTCTACGCTGTCTACAATTTTCTGGTTTGCTCTTGGGATCCTTAGTTTTAATCTGTTTTTGGTCATTTACTTTTGGCATCATTCTCGTGTGAAGGTTAGCTTAACATTAATTTTCCAATCAATATAATCTCTTGGATTTTTCAAGAAGAAAAGAAAAGAAAAGAAAAGAGTGAAGCTAAGGCCTTGCTTGAATCGTTAACTCACCTCTGCTATAGACAAAGACAGATCTTCCCTTATAGCATTCTGAGTTGGTGATGAATAGCCAGACTGGATTCAAAAGCAAACATCTGTTGTCAGCAGTCGTAATGCAAGGTTTTGAACTACTAATTAATAGTACGTGTTTTTAGAGTTGAAAAGGAAATGACGAGGAGGCACTTACACAGGATCCAACTTCAAAAGAACCAGCAACTGCAACAAATGTGCTGAGGTAAACCATCCAAGCAGTACCAGTATTGTTGCTGCTACACTGAGAGCCAGATCCTTCTTCGCAAGATGAATTATTGGGCATGAGTGGTTCTCTTGCATCTTCGAGCGCACCATCGTGATCATTCTCCATCTTTTCTCTGATGGCCAGGCCTTTTCTTTTCTACTATCTATCTATCTCTCTCTATACATATATGGACGAACAGGCCAAAGAGAAGTCTGACAAAATGTTTTTGTGGTCGAAGAAGACAGATTGAAAAGGGCCCGAATGAGATATAATTATTGAGCAACAAAACGTGGATGATATTAATTTGCTTTCGAAAGGAGACCAAAACACTCTGGTCCCGGAGCTGTCAAACCTCAACATTAATCATAATAATAGAGCATGGCGCACGGCTTCCTCTAATGTTAGCAACGTGTGATGCATATTTTCCAGTGGGATCTGCCCTTTTATGCTGTGCAAAAACGTTGCTGGTTTCATAAGAAACAAGAAGGGATTAGGTGTATCAACGCTGAGTCAATCGCTGAAAGAGCAAAACATCAACATGCTAGGTATGTTCTTTCAGAAAGTTTTGAGCAGAATATAAAAAGACTATTCGCTCTTTGCTTATAAAATCTGTCTCTTTCAAGCATGGAACAGTCGAGCCATAAAACATTTTTCTATACCTGACCATTGTATTGACAGTATCTGCTTTTGGAGAGAGAAAAAACCTGTGCCTATAAATAAATAAAAAAGAGCCCGTTTTGATATTTTGGAAATTGATGTGCATGTAACCCCTAAAATAATACCCACGTAGTTAAGAGAATAATAATAATAACTAAATAAAGACAGGGTTATTCCACGTCACACAAGTGGCAACTCAACAACCAAAAAGATAGAAGACAACATAAAATAATGACAACAGTGTGGTTGTTCAATAGAATAAAATAAAAAAGACATTGAAGTTTGTGTCATTAATAAGAAATAAGAAAGGTACATTAACCATGATAAAATAATCTAAGTCCAAGTCTATGAACTTCCTCCCTTCTGAGAATAATATATGATATGAATGAAATGTGTTACACAATAATTACTTTCTTACTTTTTTCTCTAATTTTTTCTAACACTTGCCTACTTGGAATATGATACTACAACAAAATCTTGAAGAAAAAAGCATGTTTAGGTCAGTCCAAATAGACTAGACAAAACAAATTAGGGGGGGGGGGGGGGGGGGGGAATAAAAAAAAGGGTTTGGTAATAAAACAAAAAAGAAAAAAAAAAATAAAGAAAAAATAGGATGCATGCAGGAGATACATTGGAACTACTCTTATGAGAACACACGTGACACTATCTCTTACATAAATTCCTAGTGGAACCTCAAGGACATATTATGGCTTCCACTAGGAGGTGTTTGGAAGTGTGATTGTGATTGTTTTTTAAAGTGCTTTTTAAAGTGCTTTTCACTCAGAAAAGTGTGCCAATAATATTTTTTTATTTTTTAAAAATTATTTTTGAGATCAGCACATCAAAATGATTTGAAAACATCAAAAACATATTACTTCAAAGCAAAAAAAAAATTCAAATTTTTTCAAAAGCGCTTTTGAAAAGCACTTCTAAACAGGCGCTAAATTTAGTATGATGTTGCCCTGACCTACACTTCCACATAACTTATCAATATGGCATTGTCTTTCCTCGGCAATGGATGTTTCTTGCCCACAAAACACTATCCTCTCTATCAATAATATATAGAGCTTCCAACCAACAAAGAGCAATAGTAAAACAATTAACAATGCCCACAACTAGTCTAAAAAACACCTACCAAACACCAACCTCTTTATCAAATGATATATAGAGCACCTAACCAACAACGAGCACTAACCTCTCTATCAATAGTAAAACGATTAACAACTTATTGTTTCTCTTAATTAACTCACCACTCTCCATGAGGTAAGCTCAAAGGACCAAAGTATATAAATATCTTGGATTACCAGGTAAATGAATATAAATAATAACATAACACAGAAATAAGTCCACACAATAAAACTCTAAATACAAAGCATACTATATTGCCCGTCTAGTATACTGCTCATCTCTTCTATTATTTCCATACTCAACATATTTTTTTTATATATTTACTAACTTAAATATCAGAGCATATATCTTATGAAGCTAGGAAAATCTCCCCTTCACATTCCTTTCAACTTTTTAAAGCTTGAAGCCATGGAAACAAGAATTTCTTACATTAGTTGGAAAAATAATTTTCGAACGTGGGTAAAAGAGGTGTACGTGCACATATTATATATGATAGTGCGACATGCCATAAGAGATTCTCTGTAGCTAAAAAAAAATCTTAAGTTTTGGCGCAGAAATCAAAGCATTTGCTGACGAGAAAAAACAAACAATGTTTAAGAATAAATACAGTTCAAGAATGAAACATCCTATTAATCAGTTTTCATATCTTACTATAATCAAGTAATAATAACATTAATTAATAATCTAATTGTTATTAATTACACATTAATTTAATTTTTTTCAAATTCTCAACAAAACTCGTAATTGACTAATTAAGATTCAACTAATTATTCATTATTTCTTCAATTTTAACACACTTAGATTATAAAATTACACTCAATTTCATCAAATGACAAATAAAATTCACTTTTCTCAAATCTCAAACAAACCCCAAAACAAATTGATACATGAATACAACAAAATTAACATTGTATAACAAGTAAAACACTTGAATAAACATTCAAACTACAAATTCAATAAGCAAATTTCGAATAAATGAACATTAAATATAAATTGGTGCTATAACAAAAATGGAGGGGTTTTCTTACATGGTGGAATGAAGCTTGACATAAAAATCACCAAGGGAGGGAGGTTGCGTCGGCGTTGGTAGGTTGGGTGGCTGGATTTTAGAGGGGGGTTGTTGAAAATTTAAAGAAATTAGAGTTAAGGTTTGAATCGAAAAAAAAAAATGGAGGAAGAGAGAACTATTGGATTTTAATTTTTTTAAAATTTTCAATGGAAATTTCATCGGTAATTTGACACGTCAAATATGCTGAATAGATTTTTTTTTATTCTTACGTTGTTTTTTTTAGAATTTACTGATGGAAATTTTGTGTAGTGATTTTTATCCATAAATAATTATTATTATTATTCGTAGACAATTTCTTAATTTATTTTTTTAATTTTCTGGCAGTGATTGGAAGTAAATCTAAAGAGAGTTCCGTGTTACAAATTGGCACTCCAACATGCGTCATCATCAGTAGGGGTGTTCAAAAAAACCGACCAACCGATTAAACCGAAAAAACCGAGAAAAAATTAACCGAAAAAACCGAACCGATAAAAAAAACCGAATAAACCGATTAAAAATAAAAAAAACCACCCGGTCCGGTTCGGTTCCGGTTTTAAAAAGCTTAAACCGATTGAACCGGACCAAACCGGACCGGTTTAAAACAAGGTATAAAAGCATCCATTCCTAACCCTAAATCAATTTACTCCTTTCCAGCAGCAGCCGCCACCCCCCTCCCCTCTCCCTTTCCAGCCTTCCCTTCCCTTGTCCTTGCCCTTCCCCTTTCCCCCTTCTCCATTCTCAGCCACCCCACCCCCTTCCCCTTCCCCTTCACAGCCTTTTCCTTCCCCCTTCCCAGCCTTCTCCTTCCTCTTTTCCCCTTCACCCTTCTCAGCCGCCCCACCCTCTTCCCCTTCCCTTTCCCCCTTCCCAGCCGCCCCACCTTCTTCCCCTTTCCCCTTCCCCTTCACCCTCCCCCACCCCCAAAAGCAGATCGTAAGCCCAGAGGTTATCCAAAAGCAGTATTTTGCTTCAATGGTTATCCAAGCTCTCCCTGCAGATCGTAACCCAGAGGCAAGGAGGGCTTCTAGGAGTTATTTTATTGTGTCAAAATTGTGTAGTTTGATTATTAATATACAAATATTTCTTAACATCATCTGAAAGGGGAAAGAGAAGAGAGTGAACAATGGTTATCACTGTTACCATAGAACAATCCGGTTTCCCTGGTTTTTTTGGCTAAAAAACCGACCCGAACAGAACAAAACCGGTTCGGTTTGAACCGGTTCTCGGTTCGGTCCGGGTTGTATTAATAAAGAATATCATTTTCCGGTTTGGTTGTATTTTTGGGTTAAAACCGGACCGAACCGGACCGTGAACACCCCTAGTCATCAGAGAGTAAATTTCAAATTCTCAAATTCAACAGACCTAGCTTAGAGAGAAATGGCAAAGGGATCGAATGCATCTCTAATCCCAAAAAAATCAACATTTACCTCTCAAGACTCAATGAAAAACAAATCATTAAACTACTCAAGAAAGTTAACAGCTCCAAATGCCAGCAATGTGTGATTTTTCCTGGCTCAAAATTCAAGGGAAAATATTATGAAACTGAGACCAGTTACTCATACATTCTTCCATCACACAGAGCATTATCATGCCCCAGCCAGCCTAATGCACAGATGTGCACAACCTTCCAGATTTCCAGCATAACTTTCCAACGCATATAATGCCGCCTACAGCTTAGCCTTCCCATCTCCACTATAATGTACATTGCAAACAGGACTAAACCATGCCAAACCAAATGACAATTGTCGAAACAATCTCCAAACCGGGCCTTCTCTCCATTACAATCCAAAGAAGCATTGAGTTTCTACCATGCCTTCAAAGTTTAGAGAAAGTCACAAGGCAGCACGCCAATCCTTGGATAGCCACCTCAAGAAGAGGGTTCACTGAAAAAGCATGCTGGCTACTAGCTACAATCTATATTCAGTTCTCTAGTCACCAATAAAGTAAATGGGCAAACAAAATGTTAAATTCTAAAACCAAAGAACATCTGAAAATGACCTTTTGATTATTCTATATGGTAACACTATACCTCTAGCACTTGCTTGTTCTATAGGGTAAAATATACTGACCTTTTGAGATCTATAGGGATGAGAACAAAGGTGGGTTGGGGGGGAGTGAGAGTTCTGTTTACAACATTTTCACAACCTTATATCCATTGTTTGCCTACATTTAACTGTGGATAAGAACAAAACCAGTGTCAGGTACATACTTCTCCAAAATATCTTTAATAAGCTTTTTGAATTTTTATAATTGTTTTTTAGTTTTAATTTTCTGTTTTTTTGGTGTTTTTGAATTGTACCTTCAGATAGAATGAAAGCCCTGTGATTATGCAGCTGAGGACCAATCCAAAAGCAGAAACCTAGAATACCAAGAAAGCAAAATTTTCAGCTTGTGTTCGGGTGACTGGTCTGAGGAGATTTTTATAGCTCCTCCTAACAGTTACTTGAGAACTTTACCTGTAAAAGAGGCTTTCCTCCAATTTAATTTATTATGGCTGTGCTGAAGGCCACAACCTGCAAAATGGAACTGCTTCAGTCAGTTTCTAGCTATAGCTGAGACAGTTAATTTTTCTTGAGTTGACACACGTTGTGAGAGTTTGAAACCTGAAGGATGGCATAGGTTATGGTTCAACAGAAGGGGAAAATCCTGAAATATTACAATCACAGAAATTAGAAAATCAATTATGAATCTTTGAGCAGCATATCAGTTCAATCATGAGTTACTTGATTTCCTTTCAAGATGAAAGAAAGACAATGGCTAAACGAAAGTTATGGAGACTGGTTTTTTTATCTGTTTAACCAGAGACAAAATGTGATGTTTTCTCCCCATGTTCATGTAAGGTGATTTCCCTTGAAAGGAATCTTTAACAAAGAACTTTTACCTGCTGACTCAAAGGTATGGCTGGCATAAAAGCAGAATGCGTTGGTTCCTCCCAGTTGTTGTAAGACCATCAATCCAACTACGATCTGGTCAAATAATGAAAAAGTTAGACGTTAATTATAGTTGAATGTCAGAGTTTATGGTACTCTTTAATGAGATCAGTGGAAAAGTAAGGGAAAATATGGCTGAAGAGAGACATATTTACAATGACTTTAGGGCAGGTGTCTTCTTTGAAAAGTCAAGCAGTTTGGCTTTTGGGAGCCGTTCTAGAGTTTCTATATGATCCTGTCAGACAATTGGCATATTACTCATTCTCTTATTGTACTGTAAATAATTAGAAATAGCAATGAAATTCTAATGCGGACTACAAACTGAGAACCTTGATTTCAGCTGCCTCGTAAGATGATGTATCAACGGCCTTGCCACGAAGTTTCTGTAGTGTGCTTTCAAACTCTTTTACACGTCCCTTCTTTGCCTGCATTCATCTGACAGTTGTTTCATGCATAAATGTTATTCGTTGCTGTCAGTTTCGTCTTTTAAATATACATATTGTTGTTTCTTACCAGTCATCTGGGGGACTCTGGAAAAAGAGACAGGCCAACAAGCAGAATTACACAAGGGATGAGTCCTGCAAGAACTTCAAAAGTAAACACCCCGTCCTACTATCTTTTGCAATATTTTTCTTTGGGTGATTGAATAAAAATGGATACAGGAATTTTACCAGTCAATTCCAAAACCCTCCATGTCAGTACTGTCCCTGTTATGAATGCAACAGACACTCCAATACCAACCATAAGCTGTAAGATACAATAATATAACGGATTGTGATTCTTATGTATAGTTTCTCATTACGAGTGATCTGCATTATCTGTTTTCTATTCCTTAATTCAGAAAGATCCATAAAGCTAGACTGTCACTACATTGGAAATCAAAATTTAACAAAAAGAAAAGTGTTTCAGCAATTTTTTTGTCGTGTGCAATCTTTACCTGGGCTGCGGTTGTTAATGTTCCTCTAAGGTTACTGGATGCAATGTCAGCTATAAGAACATGTTTTAGGCGTTAGAAGAGAGAAAGAACGTGCCACATAGGATAGTGCTCCCATTCCGTATCCTGTTGCCAATCTTCCAATGTCCAATGCCAAAGCGCCCTTGATGTATTAACCAAGACAGAATAAAAGATACTGTCATGTCCTTCCAAAAATCAAGTTGTTATACATGCTATGATGACACAAACCTTAGCAAAGTAAACGGAATTACACAGAAGGTGTTAGAAATTCTCACCGCCTGCATCCCACATTAACACAGCATTATTAGGTGGAACCGAATCTCTCACAAGTGTAGCTTGAAAGAACTGTATAGATTCATGATAGAATCTCTTTGCTTATCCCTTTCTTGTGATTACACCGATCATTGCACCAACCGTCAATATGGAACCGAAAACAGAATACTTAATACATACCCGGAAATTAACATTTCAGATTTGAAGTTAAAGCCCTAAGAGTTGATTTTCCATATTGAAGTTGCATTGTATAACAGGTTCTGATTTTGTTTACGAAAACCCCAAATATGCCTTGTCTTTTTATCCTAATAGTCGGTTTTCTGCAATTGATCTTAAACGATTTGTAATCTTTTCCATGTGCTATATTTGTTTCATATTCGTTTATTATTCCCTAATCATCGTAAATATAGTATAGATTTTCCGATAGTGATTAAAATTTAACGTATTAACAATTAAACCTGTCATATTTCCTGAAAGTATCGGTTGAATAACAAATAGAACTGTAGAAGCTATCGTGAAAAATGTAAAGATTTGCCAAGTGTGTGGTTTTTCTGCCTAAAACTGCAGAACTGTACAACCTATAATTCTCTATGTCCTCTCATGCCTTATCTTTACCTCTATCCATATCTTTATATATATATATATATATATATATATATATCGACGAACAGCCCAAAGAAAAGTCCAAGAAAATGATTTCGTAGACAAATAGGATGAGATTTATCTTTTTCTGAAACCACAAAGTCATTTTCTTAAAAAGCTGTCTCGTTCAAGCATAGAACAGTAAAGTCAAAATAATTTTCTTCAAAATAGCATCTGCTTTAGGAGGAAAATAATAAACACCAAGACTGTGAATAGGGAGCACGCACGTTTCATGCATGAGGAATTAAAAAGAAAATTCTTTGTTATAAAACCGGCGCTGCCATGGATGATGGTTTCAACTGCTATTGTAAGCAGGTAAATGATGTTTTTTAGAAATTTATATGAATATAATCACAACAAAAATGTCAAGTAGTGACAGCTAAAAGAGGAATAACAAAATAAAGGCGGCCTTACTTGTTGACCTATAAACGTCGACAGCAGTAATGTGAACCAAAGGGAAGAATAGAGATAAAATTTAGAATAGATGACCTGTAAATTAAGATCAATTGTTGAATCGTGGATACTTCAGGTTCACAGGCACGTGCAGAGATGAGGAATTTGACATTTTCAACTTTACAGCGGTGTTATGTTGACTTGGTAGTATGTTAATTGAGGCTAGTTTGACAAAGTCATTCCAGAAAAAAAAAAGTCCTTGCACTGTTCTAACACTTTTGATTCAATAGCATCAAGGCGCTGCACAAGAGCCTTGAATGTGGTTTTAAGCAGCTTCAATCGCAGTTCTCTTCCTTGCCTACCTGGAATGTTTAGCAAAGGCTATAGGGAATGATTGTCCGAGAAACTGGGTAGCCAGCTTCCTCCCCCACCCCAAATTCGGTTTGTTTTTAAGCTTTGAGGCTTCTCCAAGTGGATGAAAGAATCTCTGTTCTTGTCTAACAACATGCCCTGTTAGGATTTGCTTTGCCCCATCGCAATATGCAAACAGCATTGCAAGTAAACCCAGAGAGAGTTCCTCGTACAAACTGGCACTTGAAGCCTAGATCAGTTACTCGTGTGTATTCTGTGGATTTTCTTCCTAGTTCAGAGTCAAGAAACACCATAATGAAACCGAGATCAGAACTCGTATACGTTCTTTGATCATACAAAGCATTTTCATTCTCCGGCCAGCCTACCTAGCGCACAAACTTTCCGAGTGCATATTATGCCACCTACAGCTCAGCCTTCTCATCTCTAAATATGATTTACATTGCAAACATCACTAATACCATGCTACTTTCGGTAAACAAACTAAGCCTTTTCTCCATAACAGTCCAAACATACTGCGAGCTTCTGCCGTGCCTTGAAGGTTTGGAAACTCGCAAGGCAGCACACCAACCCTTCGATAGCCTCCCCAAGGAGGGGTTGACTCAAGACCAATGTTTAGATACTGGCTACTCGCTATAATCTCTATTCAGTCTGTCTACTCAGCGATAAAGTAAATGAGCAAACAAAAAAGGATAAATTCTTCAATCGGAAGAAAATTTGAAAATGGCAACTTGATTATGCTATACAGTAATACTATTACCTCTAGCACTTGCAAGGCATGAAGCTTTACGTGATGCAAAAGGTCAGATTATGCATCTTTAATTATTAATCCAATGATACACATCTTCATTTAGATACATAATATCATATGCAAACAAAACATCAGATTGGCATCCTATATCACTTAAACTAAAAGAATTATCTATTCCTTTTTCATCTATTTATCTTTACAGTGAGAGGAGTGGTTCCAAATCCAGGATATGCAATCTAAATCAACAAACAAATGGTTGGGCATACCAATCAGTGCAAATCAAACCATTAATGTCACAGCTATTCTATTGCTCTAGAGTCTGAACTTGACCCTTCTTCCTTGCGGATAGAAGGGCGATCATTCTCGAATGTGAAATGCTGATAGCCAGCTGGACTAGAGAGCTGACCAGAGGCGCTTCTGCTAGCAGTTCTCTCAATTTCATCCATCTCAGCTACAAGAGAAAAACTTGACCCTTCTTCCTTGCGGATAGAAGGGCTATCATTCTCGAATGTGAAATGCTGGTAGCCAGCTGGACTAGAGAGCTGACCAGAGGCGCTTCTGCTCGCAGTTCTCTCAATATCATCCATCTCAGCTACAAGAGAAATTGACCTTTCTGGAATGGAAGGAATTGAGAGATCTGTTTCCAACATTTTCACGACTTGATCCATTGTTGGCCTAGCATATAACTGTGGATGAGAACAAAGAACTGCCACCAGAACATACTTTTCCAAAATTTCTTGTGACCCTGACTCCGGCATGCCATCTTCGATAACATCTAAAGTTCTCCCTTCTCTCACTAATGACCATGCCCAATCAGTCACAATAGATGGCTGTCCCTCATGATCCACCATAAGTGCCTTCTTCCCACTCAAAAGCTCGAGAAGCACGACACCAAAGCTAAACACGTCGCTTCTCTCTGTTAATTGCCCATACAAAGCATACTCAGGAGCAACATATCCCATAGTCCCAGCTACCCTGGTGCTCAAATGTGTCATTCCTTCTGGGGTAAACTTTGCTAGCCCAAAGTCCGCAACCTTGGGCTCAAAACTCTCATCCAGAAGTATATTACTAGCTTTAATATCCCTA
>Ga0307513_10005883_pt1 | contig 16103 bp, 13 predicted proteins | sample 15_EM_MG_FD_202174 | JGI IMG/M metagenome (GOLD analysis project Ga0307513, IMG submission 202174) | Populus trichocarpa ectomycorrhiza microbial communities from riparian zone in the Pacific Northwest, United States - 15_EM | ecosystem: Host-associated > Plants > Roots > Unclassified | place... | reverse complement strand
ACAACGCGAGTTTTGGCGCGTGGCATGCCCGCATCCTGATCGTCCGGATCGGCCGAAACAAGGCCTCCGGACAGCTGCCCGAATTCCGGAGCAAGCTCACAGGCTTGCCGCTATCCGATCGGCATTGCTCCTAGCTGTGATCGCGGTCGAGCTCGTGGATCAGCTCGACGAGCTGGCGCACGCCGGCTTCGGGGAACGCGTTGTAGATGCTGGCGCGCATGCCGCCGACCGAGCGGTGGCCGGCCAGGCCGCTCATCCCGCTGGCCTCGGCGCGCGCGAGCAGCGCGGCCTCGATCGCCGGCGAGTCGCCGCGGAACGTGATGTTCATCGTCGAGCGGCTGCCGGGCTGCGCGTGGGCGCGCCAGTGCGCGCTGTGGTCGAGCACGTCGTAGAGCAGCGCCGCCTTGCGCGCGTTGCGCTCGCCCATGACGGCGAGCCCGCCCTGCTCGGCGATCCACGCGACGACCTCGCCGATCACGTAGATGCCGAACGTGTTCGGCGTGTTGTGCATCGAGCCTTCGCGCACGTAGGTCTGGTAGTCGGCGAGCGGCGACAGGTCGGCGCGCCGCGTCGCGAGGAACGCCTGGTCGGCGATCACGAGGCTGATGCCCGACGGTCCGAGGTTCTTCTGCGCGCCGGCATAGATCAGGCCGTGTCCGGCGAGCGGCAGCGGCCGACTGAACAGGTCGCTCGACGCATCGCAGACCAGCGGCGCCGGCGGATCGGCGGGCGGCGCTGGCCACTGCGTGCCGTAGATCGTCTCGTTGCTGGTGTAGTGCACGTAGCGCGGCGCGGCCGAGTAGCTCGCGCCGAGCGGCGTCGTGTTGAACGCCGGCTCGGCGCTGCACGCGACGTGGACGTTGCCGTAGCGCCGCGCCTCGTCCATCGCCTTGGCCGACCACACGCCGGTGTGGCAGTAGTCGGCAGTCTCGCCCGCCGCGAGGAAGTTCTGCGGCACCATCGTGAAGTGGTGGGTGGCGCCGGCGGTGACGAACAGCACCGCGTGCTCGTCGCCCAGCCCGGCGACCTCACGGATCCGCGCGATCGTGCGGTCGAGCACCGCGCGAAACACCGGGCCGCGGTGGCTGTGCTCGAGGATGCCGATGCCGGAGCCCTCGAGGTCCCACAGCGCCGCTTGCGCGCGCTGCAGCACCTGCTCGGGCAACGCCGCCGGGCCCGACGAGAAGTTCAGCTTGCGCTCGGTCACGTCGAGCGCGTCATCGCCGCGGGGTGTCTTCCCAATAGAAAACCGTGATCGCGATGCAGTGAAACGCCTCATCCGACGACTGCGTGATCACGATGTCCGTGACTTTGAGCTGGGGATTGTTCCCCATCCAGGCCGTGACCTTCTCGCCGAGCTGATCGCGGTCCGCGACCATCGTCGCCGAGAACACTTTCACACCATTGAACTTCACATCTCGCCGCAGCGTGACCTGCCCGGATGTATTGGCTTGGTTCGCGGACATGCGAGCAAACCCTATCATGGCCGATACGATCTGGACGAGGATCGCCTGCACGATGTGCAGGCGCCGTCCAGGCGGGGATCTCTACGATTCGTCGTCGTCGAGGGCGCGATCGAGCGCGCTGGCGAGCCGCTCCGCCTCCTGCGGCGACATCGAGGTCGGCGCGAACGCCTTCTCGGCGTTCTCGACCAGCGACAGCATGCGCGCCTGCTCGACCGAGATGCTGGACGCGTCGCCGGTGATCCACTCGTCGAGCTCCTCCGTGAGGCGCTTCTTCGTTCGCGCCTCCTCGCCCCGCGGCGTCATGCCTGGCGCCGGCGCGCCGTGCCGGCGGTAGCTGATCGAGCCATACGCATTGGCCAGGTCCTGGCGGAACTCCGCCATGTTCTGGTAGCGCCGCCCCGGGTCCTTCTGCATCGCGCGCAGGATCACGCCCTCGGCCATCTCGGTGATCTCGCGGTGCGGCGCGAACTCACGCGGTGACGGCGGGTTGGTGTGGATATGCATCGCGAGCACTTCGCTCGACTGCGGTGCTTCGAACGGCGGCCGGCCACACAGCATGTCGAACAGAATGACGCCCAGCGAATAGACATCGGCGCGCTGGTCGACGTCCTCGCCGCGCGCGGCCTCGGGCGACATGTACTCCGGCGTCCCGAACACCGCGCCCTGCACGGTCTCGGCGAGCAGCTCGTCCTGCACCAGGACCTTGGCGATGCCGAAGTCGAGCACCTTGACGAAGTCGTACGACTCCTCGCGCTCGGTGATCCACGACTGATCCGGCGCCATGCGCACGAGGTCGCGGCGCCCCGGCTTCTTGAGCAGCATGATGTTGTCGGGCTTGAGATCGCGGTGGATCACGCCGACGTTGTGCGCGGCCTCGAGCGCGAGCGCGATCTGGTTGGCGACGTTGAGCGCGCGATGCAGCTCGACCGCGCCCTCTTTCTCGATCAGGTCCTCGAGGCTCTTGCCGTCGAGGTACTCCATGACGAAGTAGACCGGCCCGTCGGCCAGGATGCCGAAGTCGGTGACATCGACGATGTTGGCGTGGTTGATCGACGTCGCCGCGCGCGCCTCGCGCAGGAAGCGATGGATCGCCTCCTGGTAGCGGGCGAACTGCGGATGCAGGACTTTCACCGCCACCGGCTTCTTGATGTAGATGTGCTCGCCGCTATAGACGGTGCCCATCCCGCCGCGCCCGAGGATCTTGTCTAGCCGGTAGTTGCCGATCGAGGTCCCGAGCCGCGCGATGTCCTCCTCTTCGACGAGGATCGCCGAGTCGTGGAGGCAGAAGCGCTCCCCGTCGGGAAACCGCGTGAAGCAGCGCGGGCAGACCTTCACAGGATGCTACTTGCCGAACCTGGACTGGACAAACAGGTTCAGGAAACGGTTGTCGAGCGCGTTCTGACCCTCGGGCGGCTTGACGTTGAGCAGCGTGAACTCGAGGCCGATGTCGAGCTTCTGGCTCGGCGAGAACTCGACGCGAGCGGTCACCGGAATCTGAAAGTTGGCGGCGGACGTGTCGAAGTCGAGGATCCGCAGCTGCCCGAAGATCACCAGCGACAGCGGCGGGATCGGGTTGGTCGCGATGCCGACCGACGGATTGAGGTCCGGCTTGATCTTGTTGATCTCGGTGTCGCCGAGCTTGCCGGCGTTGAAGTCGAAGCTGATCAGCGTCTGCAGCGCGACGATCGCGATCTCGGGCTTGATCGCGTAGCGGAACGGGAAGCCGAGGTCGACGGAGAACTGCGGGCCCGCCGAGTCGTATTTGCCGCCCGGCAGCATGACCATGCCGCCGTTGCCGTCGTCGAACGACTCGAGGATCGGCACCGCGAACCGGTGCAGGTTGGCCGCGAGCCGGATGTCGACCAGATCGTAGACCAGCGCGCCTTCGAAGCCGAAGTACACGCTGAACTGGTGGAAGTTGTACTGGTCGGTCAGGCCGCCGATGACCGAGAAATTGTCGGTCAGGCCGTAGATACCCTCGAGGTTCACGCCGAACGACTCGAAGGCGCCCTTGGCAGACAGGTCCGTGCCGAGCCCCAGGCGGAGCTGCATGATCTTCTGCGTCATCGTGAGCGGGCGCAGGATCTCGCTGACCGGGTAGGTGCTCAGCGTGAACAGGCCGCCGGCGGTGACCAGCGGCTGGTCCTTGTCCTCGGCCTCGCCCTCGTCTTCGGTGGCCTTGCCGCCGGCGTCATCGTCGTCGCCGCCGCCATCGTCCTCCTCCTCGTCTTCGCCCCCCTTGGCGAACGCTATTTGGCTATGTCCATGCCAGGCCACGTAGCCGACGCTCAGCGCCAGCACCAGCGCGAGCCGCAGCCCACGCGAAAACGAAGGAAGCATCACCACCTCGGTCGCAAATGCTACCGCAAATCTTCGGGCCACGCGCCACCTCGCGAGGCCGAAACGCCGCCCGAAACGCGGGAAGACCCGGCAGCCCAGCGGGCCGTCGGGTCTCCTGCACCCTTCTGGCAACTCCCTGTAGAGAAGAGCTACCGGACGAGCGTCGCGAGTTACTTCTTCTTGCCCTTCTTCGCAGGCGCCTTCTTGGCAGGCGCCTTCTTGGCAGGCGCCTTCTTGGCAGGCGCCTTCTTGGCAGGCGCTGCCTTCTTGGCGGGCGCCTTCTTGGGCGCAGCGGCCTTCTTGGTCGTCTTGCGCTTGCTGCCACCGACCTGGCGCTCCTTGCGCGCCACGTCGCCGTCACCATCGAGGTAGTAGAGGTACTTGCTGTAGTCCATCTCGATGCCGGCGGCCGCGACCTTCTGGGCCTTGCCCTTCGGCTGGTTGGGCTTCTTCCGGGGCGTGGCCCAGACGTCGCCGCCCTTGATGTAATACATCAGGTCGTTGTCACGCTTGATTCCAGTCTTCGCGATCTTCTCACCCATAAATTCGAACCCTCCCTAGGGGTAGTGGGGTGCGCAAACGGTAGCTGAAGGGTCTGACAAACTCCGCACAAATTGCGCGAAAACGTCGTCGGAGCATGGAGAGATCTCCGACGAGGAAGCCCGGACCGGGTCCAGACCGCTTCGGTTTCCGACGAGAAAACCCCTGTGGATAAGTGCTTTCTCGACGACGATCGAAATGATCGTAAATCCTCGAGGGGAAACGGGAATTCCTCGTCGGAGATCACCGCGAGACCGGCCTTCTCCGAGGGGATTTCGGGGTGCGCTCGCACACCAGGACCTGGCTCTCGGCCGCACCGTCCAGCGGCCGAAAAGAAAAATCGCCATAACGCGCGGTGACCCGAAATCCGGCGTGCGCGACCAGCGCCTCGAGCTCGGCCGGGAAGAATTTTCGCTGCGAGAGCTTCACGACCCGGCCGGCGCCGGCCTGTCCGGCGGGTGCGCGGCCGTCGGGCGGGCCCCGCCGGCGCCGGGCCGGAGCCCCGCGCTCGCCGCCCGGCTCGTCGGCGGGCCCGTCGACGGGCTCGTAGTACAGCCGGATCAGCGCGATCTGGCTGACCGGGTCGTAGTCGTGGTTCGTCGAGTAGAACATCCGGCGCCCGGTCGTCGGATCGGTGAACCGGGTCTTGGCCCAGCGTCGGGACGAGTCGCGGAGCAGCCAGGCGAGATCGGGGAGCTGGACGTCGAACACGAACGCGCCGCCCGGCGCGAGGTGCGCCGCGATCCGCTGCAGACAGGCGTCGACCTCGCCCCGCGTATAGAGGTGCTCGAGGACATTGAAGGCGGCGATGACCAGGGGGAAGCGTCCGGCGCGCGGACCGAGCGCGAAGGACCGGAGGTCGCCCTGGACGGTGGTGATCCGCGCGGCGGCGGCGGGCGGCAGCCGGGCGATCCGGGCGCGCAGCCGGGCCAGCATGGTGGCCGACTGGTCGAGCGCGACGACCTCGTGGCCGTCGCGGGCGAGCGGCAGCGTGACCCGGCCGCTGCCGGCGCCGAGCTCGAGGATCCGGTCGGCGCCGCGCTGGCGGGCGACCTCGCGGTAGAAGCTGACGTCGGCCCGCCGCCGGCGATATTCGTAGTCATAGAGCGCGGCGTCGGCGTAGTGCTCGCGCGACCCGGCGTCGACCAGGTCCTCGATCAGGTCGTCGGGGAGCCAGTCCGGGCTGGCTGGCGGCGGCTCGGGCGTGCGCGCCACGGCTCTCGTCAGACGGCGCCGGGCTCGCGGCGCTGGCGCCGGCCGCCGCGGCGCCTGCGGCGGCGCTTGCGCGGTGCGTTCGGATCGCCCTCGGCGTCATCATCGCGGCCCTCCGACGGCGCGATCGCCGGGGCGGGGCCGGGCTCGTGGCCAGCAGCGCGCGACATCAGCTCGAACAGCACGACGGCGTCCTCGATGACCTCGCGACCGCCGGCGAGCTCGGCCGGCGTGCCGCGCCGGGTGGCGGCGAGCAGCTTGCGCTGGGCGATCAGCAGGTGGCGCAGGCGCTCGCTGTCGCGCCGGGTGATGTGGAGCTGGCCGATCAGCGGATGGGCGAGCTCGCCGACGGCGCTGTTGAGCTCGGCCGGCCGGATCTCCTCGGGCAGGAACGGCGCGAGCAAGGCGCCGAACGCGACCGAGTTGGACGGGTCGCGGCCCTCGGCGACCACCCGGTCGATCCACGGCAGGATCGCCCACGCCAGGGTGCGGCGGCGGACCAGCTCGCCGCCGGGCGGCACGAACGACAGCTTGACCGGCGCCGCGGAGGCCGGGCGCGCGGCGGGCTCGTCGGCCCACACCCGGTGCCAGGCCTGCTCCTCATCATCGAGCGGCTCGGCGGCCTCGGCGGCCGGGTCGTCGTCGCCGTCGTCGTCGTCCGCCTCCGTGGCGTCCGCGTCGTCCTCCTCATCGTCGTCGTCCGCGTCGTCCGCGTCGTCGTCGTCGGCCCCCGCGACCTCTTCGTCCGGGTCGTCGGGGTCGTGCTCCGCCGGGTCGTCCTCGTCGTACTCGATCTTGGCGATCGTCGAGCGCGGCACCAGCCCGGCGATCGGCGGCGCGGTCGCCGGGGCGCCTTCGCCCTCGAGCAGGCCGGCCAGGTACGGCGACAGCACGGCCAGCACGCCGGTCTCGACCAGCAGCTCGAACGAGCGCCGGGCGGCGCCGCCGCGCATCAGCCGGTGGATCTCCTCGAGCAGGCGGGGCGGGGCGCACTTGCTGATCTCGCCGCGCCAGCGCAGCAGCGCCTTCCAGGTCGCCGGCTCGAACCCGAAGTCGAGCCGGGCGGCGAACTTGATCGCGCGCAGGATGCGGACCGGGTCCTCTTGGAACCGGATGTCGGGGTCGCCGATCGTGCGGACCAGCTTGAGGTCGAGATCGACCAGGCCGCCGACGTGGTCGATGACCTCCTCGCGCTCGACATCATAGAACAGCCCGTTGATCGTGAAGTCGCGGCGGCGCGCGTCCTCCGTCTCGGTGCCGAACACGTTGTCGCGGCGGATCAAGAGATCGTGGTCGTCCTCGTCGCGCGGGTTGGCGCGGAACGTCGACGTCTCGATGATCTTCGATCCGAAAAAGACGTGGGCGAGGCGAAAGCGCCGCCCGATGATCCGGCAGTTGCGGAAGGTGGCCTTGATCTCGTTCGGCGTCGCGCTGGTGGCGACGTCGAAGTCCTTCGGCTTCTTCGCGACGAGCAGGTCGCGAACACATCCGCCCACCAGGTAGGCTTTGTGGCCAGCGCGCGTGAGCTTGCGGACCACGCGATCGGCATCAGGGTCGATCGCGGCTCGGTCGAGCGAGGGCATCGTTGCGCCCCAGCCGTACCATAGCGGATCGATCGCGGGCAAGTATGCGAACCCTTTGTGGTGTTTGAATGGGCTAACCAGGCTCGACCCCAAAGGACCCCGAAACGTCGGGCGAGGTTGGCCGATTCACTCACCGAACCCGTGCACGTCCCCCTCCTCACGATCGAGCTCGAGCGCGTCCCGATCGCCGTGCTGTTCCTCGAGCTCGACGGGTCGATCGCCGGCGCCAACCCGGCGGCGGCCCAGCTGCTCGGTCAGGCGATTGAGGTGCTGGTCGGCGGCTCGGGCCCCGGCCTCCTGCAGCTCTCGGCCGACGCCTGGCAGGCGCTGTGCGGCGCGGCGGCGGGCCACGCCGAGGCCCACGTGCCGCTCGCGCGGCCCGGCGGGGTGCTCCAGCTCCACCTGGTCGCCAGCTCGGCGGCGCACGGTGATCGCAAGGTGATCCAGCTGCTCGTGCTCGACGTCACCGGGCGCGCGCCGAGCCCGCCGCCGCCACCGAGCCCGCCGAGCCCGGCGAGCCTGCTCGACGCCGCCGAGCGCGCCCGCGCCGAGGACGCCGGCATCGCCAAGCAGCGGCTCGAGAGCCTGGGCCTCGTCGCCGGCGGGATCGCGCACGACTTCAACAACCTCCTGGTCGGCGTGCTGGCCGAGGCGAGCGCGGCGCGCGAGGACCCCGGTCTCGGCGAGCCGACCCGCGAGGCGCTGCGCCGGATCGAGGCGGCCGCGGGGCGGATGTCCCAGCTCACCAAGCAGCTGCTGGCCTACGCCGGGCGCGGTCGGTTCGTCACCACGCGGCTCGATCCCGACCTCCTGCTCGGCGGCCTGCGCGACCAGATGGTCGGCATCGTCGAGGCGCCCGCGGTGGTCGACGTCGCGCCCGGCGCCGGCACGGTCGTCGTCGAGGCCGACCCGAATCTGTTGCGCCAGGTCGTGATCAACCTCGTCGCCAACGCGCGCGACGCCGGCGCCCGCAAGGTCGGGGTCGCGAGCCGGATCCTGTCGCGCGAGAACGCGCCGTGGTGGCAGCTCGAGGTCAGCGACGACGGCGCCGGCATGGACGGCGTGACGCTGGCGCGGATCTTCGACCCGTTCTTCTCCACCAAGCCGGATCGCCACGGCCTCGGGCTCTCGGCGGTGCACGGCATCGTGCGCCGGCTCGGCGGCGACGTCGAGGTCGACTCGCGGCCCGGCCAGGGCGCGCGGTTCCGCGTCCGGCTGCCGATCGTCCCCGGCGCGCTGACCACGACGCCGGTCCGCGCCGACGCCACCCAGCCGCTGCCCCGGCTCGCGGGGCTCCGCGTGCTGGTCGCCGACGACGAGCCGTCGGTGCGCGCGACCGTGCGCCGCCTGCTCGAGCGCCGCGGCGCGACGATCGTCGTCGCGGCCGACGGCCTCGAGGCCCAGGCGCGGCTGCGCGACGAGCGCTTCGATCTGGTCGTGCTGGACGTCCAGATGCCGGGCTGCGACGGCTACGACGTGCTGACGTTCGCGCGTGCGCTCCGCCCCGACATGCCGGTCATCCTGATGTCGGGCTACACCGAGCGCATCCGCGGCGAGGGCAGCGAGGAGGAGCCCGACGCCTTCGTCGAGAAGCCGTTCACCGCCAAGCAGCTCGACCTCGCGATCGACGAGGTGCTGCGCGTGCGCAAGCCGTAGTCATCGTTCGAGCCACGACGCGACGAGCGCCACGAGCTGATCGCACACCGGCGCGAGGCTGGGCTCGCCGAGGTTGGTGATGCCCAGCAGCAGGCCGGGCATGCGGCTGTCCGTCGCGTACCAGGTCGACAGCGTCCCGACCATCAGCCCGTGGCCGCGCGCCTCGCGCGCGATCGCGGCATCATCACTGCCGGCCGGGAGGCGCAGCAGCACGGCGAGCCCGGCGTTGATGAGGCTCCCCGGCGTGGTCCCCGGCAAGCCGGCCAGGCGGGTGCGCAGCGCGTCTCGGCGCGCCGCGTAGAGCAGCTTCATCCGGCGCAGGTGGCGCAGGTAATGACCGTCGCGCAGGAACGCGGCGACCGCGAGCTGGGTGACGGCGTTCGGCGCCGGGGCGAGGCAGGTCGCGACGTCGACGAAGCGCGCGACCAGCGCGGTCGGCACGACGACGAACCCGACGCCGACCGAGGGTGCCAGCGTCTTGCTGAACGTGCCGGCGTAGATCACGCGGCCCGCCGGATCCATCGCCATCAGCGCCGGCGCGGCGCGGCCTCGGAGCTGGAGCTCGCTCAGGTAGTCGTCCTCGAGGATCCAGCTCTGGGCGTGGGCGGCCCAGCGCAGCAGCGCCCGGCGCCGGCTGCTCGACAGCGGGACGCCGAGCGGCGCCTGCTGGCCGGCGGTGACCACGGCGAGCGCCGCGTCGGGCGCGAGCGCGACGCCGTCCTGGACGCGCAGGCCGTGGGCGTCGACCTGGACCGGGATGGGCTCGATCCCGGCGAGGCGCAGGGCGGCGCGCGTGGCGCCGTAGCCGGGCTCCTCCATCCACGCCGTGCGGCCCTCGAGCCGCAGCGCGCGGATCGCGAGGTTCAGGCCGTCGCGATAGCCGCGGGTGATGAAGACCTGATCCGGCACGCAGCGGATCCCGCGGGCGAGGGCGAGGTAGCCCGCGATCTGCGCGCGGAGCTCCAGCGTGCCGCACGGATCCGGGAACATGACCGGCGCGGCGGTGTCGCTCCGCGCGGCCCGCCCGACGATGCGCGACCACAGCTTGACCGGGAAGCCGTCCTCGGCGGGCAGGCCCATCTGGAACGGCAGTGGCCCGACGGGATATTGCCTCCGCGGGGCGAGCACCGGCGGGGCGAGCGCGGCGGGCGGCGGGCTGAGCAGCTCGGCGACGTGGCTGCCGGCCGGGCCCGACGCGACGATCAACATCTCGTCGATCAGGCGCTCGTACGCCGCGCGCACGGTGCCGCGCGCGACGCCGAGCTGGACCGCGAGGTCGCGCCACGACGGCAACCGCGCGCCGGGGGCGAGCCGACGCTCGAGGATCGCCGCGCGGATCGTCTGGCTGATCTGCTCGGTGAGCGACGTCGCCGCGGCGCGGTCGACGCGGATGCGAAGGCGCGCGGACATGGCGAATGGTACAGCCGGATCGGCAGATCTTGGCGCTGTTTGCCGGTCTGCGCATGGTCCATGCTCACCGGCGATGAAACCCAGCTTCGTGTTCGTGCTCGCCGTCCTCGCCGCTGCCTGCCAGCACACAGGCGATCCACCGGCGGGCGTGGCCCCGACCCAGTCCGCCGCCAGGCCGCCCGCCAAGGCGCCGCCCGCCAAGGTGGAGCCTGACGAGGGTGAGCAGCGCGCCGGCATCGCGGCGGGGCACCGGCTCGGGACCCCGGGGCCGGCGATCGTCCTGAAGCCGCTCGACGGCGAGGCCATCGACCTGGCCAAGGTGTACGGCGCCAAGCCGGTCTATCTGAAGTTCTGGGCGACGTGGTGCATCCCGTGCCGCGAGCAGATGCCGGCGTTCGAGCGCATCTACGAGGCGCTCGGCGATCGCATGCAGGTGATCGCGGTCAACGCCGGGATGGATGACGACGAGGCCTCGGTGCGGGCGTTTCGCGCGCAGTACGGCCTGCGCATGCCGATCGTCGTCGACGACGGTCGGCTGGCGGCGGCGCTCGATCTCCAGGTGACGCCCCAGCATGTCCTGATCGGTCGCGACGCGCGGATCGCCTACGTCGGGCACCTCGACGGGCCCAAGCTCGATCAGGCGATCGAGCAGGTCCTCGCGGCGCCGGCCCCGGCGGTCGCGCCCGCCGGCCAGCAGGTCGTGGTGCGGCCGGCGTTCCGCGTGGGCGACCTCGTGCCCGCGGTCAACGTCACGACGGTCGACGGCAAGGCGCGGGTGGTCGGTGGCGCCGGTCGGCCGCGCGCGGTGGTGCTGTTCTCGGCGTTCTGCGAGTCATACCTCAAGGACTCGGTGCCGCAGACCTCGCAGGCGTGCCGGCGGGTCCGCGAGGAGATCGAGCCGCTGCTCGGGGGCGGCGACGTCGCTGGAACCGTCGAGTGGCTCGGCCTCGTGCAAGGGCTGTGGACGTCGACCGAGAGCGTCACCAAGTATCAGGTCAAGACCGGCACCAAGCTCCCGCTGGTGCTCGACGCCGACGGCGCGCTGTTCCGCGCGTTCGGCGTGCATCATATCCCGACCGTCGTCCTGCTCGATCGCGACGGCCGCGTCGTCCGCGTCTTCGGACCCGACGACCGCGGCCTCACCGAGGCGGCGCAGGCGCTCGGCCGCGGCGGCAAGTAGCGCGGGGCGGTCGACCAGAGGGTCGACCGCCCTTGTCGATCGGCTTGCCGGCGAGGAACGCCGGCTGCGCCTGGTACCGAGGAGATCGCCTCGCTCCGCTCGGCTCAGCGCGCGCGGAGCAGGAGCTTGCCCCACGGGTTGAACACCGCCGGGGTCCTGGCGTCGAGGATGAGCTCGCCGTCGCCGATCACCGGCTCGTAGCCGCGCGCGACCACCATCAATGTATAGGTGCCCGGCACCGGCACCGGCTGCTTGAGCAGGACCTCGCCCTGGGTGTTGGACCGGCCGTAGGCGATCACCTGGTCGTCGAGCCGGTTGACGTCGACCGTGCTGGCGTCGACGCCGGGCCGCAGCACCATGACCAGCGCGTCGCGGACCGGCGTCTCGTTGACGACGTCGAGCACGCGGGTCTGGATCTGCACGCCTTCGACCGAGACCTCGACCGCCGAGGGCTGGAGCTCGACGTCGGTGTGGCCCTCGCGCGGCGTCCAGCCGGCGGCGGCGATCGCGAGCAGATCGCTCGCCGCGGCGATCGGCCGGACCCGGCCGCCCGCCTGGACGACCTCGACGACGTCGCCGGCGGCGTTCTGCTTGGTGCGCACCGCCGACGCGATGCCGACCAGCTGGCCGTAGTCGTCGACGACCGGGCCGCCCGAGTTGCCGTGGCGGATCGCGGCGTCGGTCTTGAGGAAGTCCTTGCCGGCCGCGCCGTCGATGCCGCTCCAGCCCTCGACGTCGCCCTCGCTGAGCGTCAGGCCGCCGCCGCCCACGTCGGGATAACCCAGCACCCAGATCCGCTGGCCCATCTTGATGTCGGCGGCGCGGGCCTGGGGCAGGGCGGCCCAGCTCGCCGCGCCGCGCGCCGGGCTCCAGCTCCGGCCGTCGAGGTCGAGGTCGCACTTGAGCAGCGCGAGATCGAGCTCGGGCTGCAGCTTGCTGCGGCTCGGCTTGCCGGCGCAGTAGAGCTGCGGCGCCTTGTCCTGCTCGCTGAACCGGCCGATCACGAAGACGTCGTGGAGCCGGCCGCGCTGGTCGTGGATCACGTGATAGTTGGTCAGGATCGAGCCGTCCTTGCCGACGATCACGCCCGAGCCGCCGCCGCGCGCGTGGAGCCGGCCGTCGACGACGTCGGCGACCACGACCATCACGGTCGAGGCGAACGCGCGGGCCACGGCGTTGGGGTACTTGCGGGTCGACAGGTGGCTGGTCTGCGGCACGAGCGGCAGGCCGGTCTGGGTCGCGACGCGCAGGGTCGGCGCGACCAGCTCCTCGGCGCGCTCGACCTCGGCCGGCGAGCCCAGGAAGGTGATGACGTAGATCTGCTCGCGGTCGATCGTCGCGTACTCGACGGCGCGGTCGATGCGCGGCACGTCGCCCTTCTCGGGCGCGTGGGCGTAGCGGTAGGCGGTGCGCAGCCACTGGTGGTCCTCGACCGAGCGGACCGAGCTGTCGTCGAGGGTGTAGAGCTCGCCCCAGCGCGTGCGGCGGTCGAGGTCGAGGCCGGTGACGATGTTGCTCCACGCCGGCTTCTTGTCGATCGCGATCTCGATGCGCGCGGTGGGGGCGGCGGTCGAGGTCAGCTCGACCCGGTAGGCCTCGCTCGGCTTGGCGGCGGAGGGCGCGACCTCGCGCGCGATGCGCGGCGACGGGACTGGCTCGCCGGGCGACGACAGCCAGCCCTTGGGGCGCTCGATCGTGAGGCCGTGCGCGCGGGTGGGCTCGAACGGCTCGAGCGGCGGCGCGACGAGGTGGTCGTAGATGCGGCCGGTGACGACGATCAGGATGAAGGCGGCGACGATGACGAGCAGGTCGTGGCGGTGGTACTGGACGCGGAGCTCGGCGAGATCGGTGCGGGCGCGGTCGCGCAGCCGGGCGATGGCGGCGGCGGCGATCGCGACGGGGTCGAGCCCTTCGTCGCCGGGCTCGTCGGCGAGGTCGGGCTGGCTGCCGGCGCGGGCGCTGATCGGCAGGGTGGTCTGGCTGGTGGCGCGGTCGTCGGCCGGGGCGGGGCGGATCTGGCTGTGGGCGCGGTCGCCGGTGGCGGCGGCGGCGGCGGATTCGGCGGCGGCGGTGGTGGTCGCGTTGGCGCCGATGTCCTCGGCGAGCGCGCGCAGGAGGCGGTCGCGGTGCAGACGGCCGGTGATGGCCGGGTCGGTGCTCGCGGCGTCGGCGGCGGACTCCGAGGAGGCGAGGGAGCGGTCGGGCTCGCCGGCGGCGACCCGGGCGCGCGCGACTTCGATCGCGGCGCCGGCGGCGGCGGCGGCGACGAGGGCGGCGCCGGGGGCGGAGTCGATGTCGCCGACCATCTCGCCGACGATGCGCGCGGCCTCGTAGGCGGCGGCAGCAGGGCTAGGCATCTGCGCGACGGACTGCGCGAGCATGGCCTGCGAGATACGGGGTGAGGGTGGAGGTAGCGGGGGAGGGGTGGCGACGGGTTGGAGCTCGGCGACGTCGAGCGGCCAGCCGTCGTCGTCGGTCGCGATGGGGGGGAGCGCGATGAGGTCGAGGGGGGAGGCAGCGGCGTCGGCAGCGGGAGCGGGAGCGGGAGCGGGAGCGGCATCGGCAGCCGGAGCGGCAGCGGGAGCGGGAGCGGCAGCGGCAACGGCGTCGGTGGGCGGCTTTGGGTCGTCGGCGGGCGGCTTTGGGTCGTCGGCGGGCGGCTTTGGGTCGTCGGCGGGCGGCTTTGGGTCGTCGGCGGGCGGCTTGGCGTCGTCGGCGGGCGGCTTGGCGGCGTCGGTCATGCGCCTGGCCTCCGGAAGGGAGAGACCGCGAGCAGGCGCTGCGACACGATCCAGATGACGGCGAAGATCGCCGCGGCGCTGGCAGCGGCGTAGCCGACGCCGTACCAGGGATGCTGCGCCATGCCGCGCTGGACGACCCAGCTCGCGATCAGCGTGAACTGGCCGTTGAGCGCGGCGGAGACCAGCAGGCCAAGCATGAGCAGCGTGCCCCGGATCGGCGCGCTGCGCCGCGAGAACTTGGCGCGGCCCATCACGTAGCCGAGCAGCCCCGCGAACGACGCGTGGGCGAGCGTGGTCACCACCGCCTGCGCCGCGCCGATCGACAGGTACACCTCGTGGTTCTGCTCCGACAGCCGGTGGTAGTTGGCCCACACCGCGAAGCCGGTGCCGCACGCCATCATGTAGACGATGCCGTCCATCGGCTCGTCGAACTCGCGCGACATGTAGATCGTGTAGCGAACCACCGCGTACTTGCACATCTCCTGCGAGAGGCCGACGACGAGCACCGCATAGAGCACGCGGTCGAGCGAGAACGACGACAGGCCATGCACCGCGAGCGCGATCGGTGGCACCGCCTGGTAGCGGAGAAAGTTGGCGAGGGGCGCGGCGATCAGCGCGCCGAGCACGCAGACGCCGATCACGAGCTGCTTGGGCTCGGGTTCGTGACGATCCATCAGGTAGAAGAAGCCGAGCCAGAGCACCGCCGGGATGCCCGCCATGGCCGCCGCGAGGACAGGTCCGAGATTCACTGCCTCGTGCAGGCCCAGGACCAGCTCGACGAGCCACGCGATCAGCACGAAGCCCACCAGCCCGGCGATCAGCAGGAACTTCGTGCCGATCAGCGCCCGGGCTCGGCGGAGCGACCACCGCGGCCTTTGCATCTCTCAAATTCTACGCTGCTCGCGCTTTGCGCGGGCGGGAAGCCCCCCCTAGAATCCACGGACCTGTTCCTGACTGGGTCTATGGCGAAAAATCGAGGCACCGACGCGCAGTTGCTGACCATGCACGAGTTGGCAGCGTACCTTCACCTCGACGAGGCCACGGTCTCGAAGCTCGTGATGCAAGGCAAGATTCCCTCGCTGCAGGTCGATCGCCAGTGGCGGTTCAAGCGCGCGGCGATCGACGAATGGATCGAGCAGCAGCTCGTCGGCGACGACGAGAACTTCGCCGACGTGCCCGATGGCATGAAGCTCCCGCTCGAGGACCTGGTCCCCGATCAGGCGATCATCACCAACCTGCGCTCGCGCACGCCGGTCGGCGTCATCGAGGAGCTGGCCGCCCGCGCCTACACCAACGGCTGGCTGACCGACAAGCCGTGGTTCGTCGGCGCCGTGGTCGAGCGCGAGTCGCTGGCCTCGACCGCGATGGAGGGCGGCGTCGCCTTCCTGCACACCCGCGCCAAGGACAAGGGCAAGATCCAGCGCCCGTTCATGATCGTCGGTCGCTCGTGGGAGGGGATCATGTTCGGCGCACCGGACAACAACCCCACCTACCTGTTCTTCCTGCTCGGCCTCAAGTACGACCGCCTGCACCTGCCGATCCTCGGCCGGCTCGCCCGCGCGCTGCGCAACCCGGCGGTGATCGCCAAGCTGCGCTCGCTGAGCTCGCCGGACCAGGTCCGCGCGCTGCTGCTCAAGGAGGACGCCGCCGTGCGGCTCGGCCACGCGCCGGAGATGCAGGAGCACGCCGCGTTCAAGCCCAAGCTCGACCGCACGCTGCGGCTGCGGGCGATCCGGCGGCTGCAGTCCCAGAAGCAGGCCGAGATCACGACGGCCGAGAAGCGCGCCGCGGCGCTCGACGAGTCGCTGCCCAAGTCGGCGCGGGCCGCCAAGGCGGCCGCCGCCAAGCTCGCCAGGGCCGAGGCGCGGGCCGCGGCCAAGGCGGCCGGCAAGCTGCCCGCGAAGAAGTAGCGCCCGAGCGTGATCCAGGTCGACGCGCCGATCGCCGCGCGTACGCTATGCTTCGAGCATGGGGC
>Ga0307513_10005882_pt1 | contig 16103 bp, 19 predicted proteins | sample 15_EM_MG_FD_202174 | JGI IMG/M metagenome (GOLD analysis project Ga0307513, IMG submission 202174) | Populus trichocarpa ectomycorrhiza microbial communities from riparian zone in the Pacific Northwest, United States - 15_EM | ecosystem: Host-associated > Plants > Roots > Unclassified | place... | reverse complement strand
CGGGCACGCTGGCGCAGGGCGACTCCTGGTCGTACACCTTCACCGCGGCCGGCACGTACGAGTACTACTGCGCGGTCCACCCGGACATGGTCGCGTCGGTGAAGGTCGTCGCGGCCGACAGCGGCTCGACGGGTGGGTCCACGGGTGGGTCCACAGGGGGCTCGACGGGTGGTTCCACCGGCGGTACGACGGGTGGTTCCACCGGCGGCACCACCACCGGAGGTACGACCGGCGGCTCGGACTCGGGCGGCAGCAGCACCGGTGGGACGACCACCGGGGGCACCGCCACGGGCGGCTCGACCGGCGGCAGCACCGGTGGTACGACCGGTGGTACCGGGGGCGGTGACGGCGGCGACGAGCAGTGCGCCAGCGTCCAGGACGTGCTGCTGCCGATCCTCCAGCACATCAACGCCGCGCACCTGGAGCGGTCTCCGGGCCAGCAGGTGCAGGACGCGCTCGCGCTGGACTCGTACATCAAGCTGCACACGGTGTGGCTCGAGACGATCCTGACGCCCGCCCTCGAAGGCGGCGGCACGGTTCTCGACGACACGCTCAGTGTGCTGCTGAACCACATCAACTCGGCGCACCTGGAGGAGTCGCTCGGGCAGCAGATCACCGATCTGCTCGACGTCGACAGCTACGTGAAGATGCACACGGTCTGGGCCGAGCACCTGCTCGCACCCACCGAGGACTTCCTCACCGGCAGCTGCTGACAGGGCTCGCCCCAGGGCTCACCGCGAGAAAAGGGACGCCGGTCCGGCCGAGGCTCAGTCGGCCGGACCGGCGCCTGCCCCATTCTCCACAACCCCGCCACACTTCGGGAACCGCTTTCCAAGGAGACCCGGGATGACAACCGTCACCCTGCCCACCGCCACCGCCGCCGTACTGCCGCTTCCCGGCCGGTACGCCGTGGCCCCCGACCGCTCGCTCGTCGAACTCACCACCTGGTACGGCCCGTTGCCCACCCACCGCCGACGCGTCACCCTCACCGACGCCTCCCTGACCGTGCCCGAACCCGACCCCGACCTGCTCGCCGAGCCCGAATCCCCCACGCTCCGCTTCGAGTTCGGGGACCTCGACCCGGCCAGAGGCACCACCCTCCTCGCCTCCGACACCGTCGAACTCCTGGACGGCGGACGGAAGTTGCAGCTCACCGGCGACCTGATCCTGCGCGGCGTCCGCTTCCCCGCCCTGCTGCGCCTGCGGATCGTCGAGCGCACCGACGACCGCCTGCTCGTCGTGGGCACGGCCCGGCTGCCGTACCGTCTCCTGCGCCGCGCGACCGGGTTCCGTCCCGGCCGGCTGCCGCGCCCGGCGACCCGGCTGCGGCTGCTGGTCGCCGCGGAGTTCGCGTGAGGACGGCGGGCAGGCCGCTGCGCAGGGCGGCCCTGGTCCCCGTACTTGCCCTCGTCGCCCTCCTGCTGGCCCTGCCCGGACAGGCCTCGGCGGCCACCTACCGGGTCACCATGCAGGGGTACGCCTTCGCCCCCGCGACCCTGACCGTCCCCGCCGGTTCCACGGTGACCTGGACCAACCAGGACACGGCCCCGCACGACGTGAAGACCACCTCGGGCCCGGTCCAGATCCACTCCCCCATGCTGGACAAGGGCGAGAGCTGGAGCTTCACCTTCACGACGGCCGGTTCGTACGCCTACTACTGCACCGTCCATCCGAACATGACGGCCGGAATCACGGTGCAGGCACCGGCCCCCGCGACCTCGGCGGCCCCGACCCACTCCCACACCCATACGGAACCCACCTCGGAATCGGGCTCGGGCGCGGAATCGGAGCACCACGGGACAAACACCGGGAGCGGGAACGGGACTGGGACCGGTATGAGCCGGTCGACGGCATCGACCCGCACGGCCGCGTCCTCGGCGGCGAAGACCCCCGGCGGGGCTTCACCGACGCCCACCGCACCGACAACCGCGCCGCCGGCCGGGACGGCTCCCCAGGCCCAGCCCGCCCAGCAGCCCGCCACCTCCACCGCCACCGTCGCCTCGGTACGGCCGCTGGACCCGTTGCTGCTCCTGACGGGGATCGTCGCCGGGATCGCCGTACTGTGCCTGCTCCTGGTGGGGTCGCGGGCCGCAACGCCGCGGGGGAAGGGCGGCGGGGCCGAGAGCTGAGCCTGACTAGGAGCGGGAGGAGCCGTCGCCGAGACTGGTGGCCACGGCCGGCAGGCGGCCCATCGTGTGCGCGACGCGGAGTCCGTCCATGTAGTCGCGGACATGCACGATCAGGCCGTCGCGGACCCGGATCACCAGCAGGCCGGGGAAGCTGAAGGGGCGGCCGGTCGTGGTCACGGTCCCGGTGACGACCTGCTCGACGGTGATCACCTCGGGGTCCGTGCTGTCGTGGACGACGACGTCACGGATCTCCGTCGGCCGCGCCGGGCTCGTGCCCCAGGCCGCCCGGTATCCCGCGCGGACCTCTTCGCGGCCCTGGTAGCGCTCGGGCATGCCGGGGAAGAGGAACGGGAACTCATGGACGGCGTCGACCGCGTACAGGTCGGCCAGGTCGTCCGCGGACCAGTCGAGCATCGCCTCCTGGTAGCGGACGAGGACGTCACGGGGATCAGGGTTACCAGGGTTCGGCATGACAGGGGGCTCCGTTCCGTCGCCGCGTGATCGCGATCGCGATCGAACTCCTGCGCCCAGAAGCCTACTTCGCGCGATACCGCCGCATCTTCGCGCGGGCCCCGCACACCGACATGGAGCACCAGCGGCGCCTCCCGGCGGGGCTGCGGTCGTAGTACGCCCAGTGGCACTCGGGGAGTTCGCAGGCCTTGAGGCGCAGCCAGGTGCCGTCGGTGAGCGCCTCCGCGACGGCCGCCGCGACGCGGGAGAGCAGCGGGCCCTGGTCGGCGGCGGCGAGCCGGGCCGAGCCGTCCCGTTCGTCGACCGTGACCAACAGCGGTGCGCGGGAGAGCAGTTGGCCCAGGGGCGTGACGGCGTCGTCGTGCGGTGGATGTCCGGCGTGCGCGAGGCAGACGGCCCGCAGGGACTCCCGCAGCTCCTTCACGACCGCCAGTTCCGGCTCGTCGATCCCCTCGATACCGAAGGCGGCACGCCCCGCGACGGTGTCCAGCCCGTCCCAGCCCGTTTCCAGGCCCCGGGTGTTCACCAGGGCCTCCACGAGGGCCAGTCCCCCGGGCGCGGACGCGTTCTCACTCACACAGGTGACGTTACCTCCTAGGCAGGGGCATACGGTAACCGCTAGCGTGTGACCGTTACCTGATGAGCGCCATCAACAGGTAACAGAGAAGGCAACCAACGGAGGAAGTCATGCCCATCGCCAAGTTCGGCGCCGTCGTCCTGGACTGTCCCGACCCCGGTGCACTCGCCGCGTTCTACTCCGCGCTGCTGGGCGGCACGCCCGAGGTCGAGGAGGACTGGATCGACCTGCGACTCCCGGACGGGCCGACGCTGGCCTTCCAGGCCGCCCCCGGCCACGTACCGCCGAAGTGGCCGTCGCCCGACGCCTCGCAGCAGTTCCATCTGGACGTGACCGTGGCCGACCTGGACACGGCCGAGCGGGAGGTGCTCGCGCTGGGCGCGAAGCCGCTGGAGACGGAGGACCGGGCCCGCTCCTTCCGGGTCTACGCGGACCCGGCGGGGCACCCGTTCTGCCTCTGCGCGAGCTGAACAGCCGAACAGACGTAAAGAGACGTAAGGACCGGAGGAGCCCATGACAGCCCGGACACCCGTGGCCCGTTTCCGTACCGTCGTCGTCGACTGCCCGGACCCGCGGGCGCTGGCCCGTTTCTACGCGGATGTCGTCGGCGGTACGCCCGCGGACGAGGACCCGGAGTGGGTCGTACTGTACGTCCCCGGCGGGCCACGGCTGGCCTTCCAGCGGGCGCCCGGGTACTCCCCGCCCGAGTGGCCGCGGGCCGACCACGGCTCCCAGCAGTTCCATCTCGACCTGGACGCCGGGTCCACCCGGGCGGAGCTGGACGCGGCACAGGAGGCGGTCCTGGCGCTGGGCGCCCGCCCGCTGGACCTGGACGACCAGGACGGGCAGCGGGACTTCAGGGTGTACGCCGATCCGGCAGGGCATCCGTTCTGCCTCTGCCGGATCGAGCGCCCCTGAGCCCGTAGGCCGCTGAGGCTCTGAGGCAGGTCAGCCGTCCAGTTCCGCGATCCGTGCCGTCGACGGCTCCCGGCGCTGCTGGGCCGCCTTGGCCGTGAAATCGGCGTTGCGCAGGACGCGTTGGACGTTTCCCCAGGTGAGGAGGGCCAGGTCGGGCTCGGTCCAGCCGCGGCGCAGGAGTTCGGCGATCAGGTTCGGGTAGCAGGAGGCGTCGCCGAGTTCCTGCGGGTGGGCGCTGCCGGAGTCGTACGTGCCGGACAGGCCGACGCACTCCGGGCCCGCGACCGCACGGACGTGGTCGAGATGGTCGGCCACGTCACGGACGGACGGTCCGGTCTGCTCGGCCGTCAGCGGCACCAGGCACAGGCCGCTGGCCGCGCCCAGCTCGGCGAGCGCCTCGTCGGGCAGGTTGGCGGGGTGGGGGCGCAGGGCGCGGGCGGCGGAGCGGGTGCACAGGGCCGGCGCCTTGGAGATCCTGACGGCGCGGTGGATGGTGGCCGCGGAGGCGCCCGAGAGGTCGGCCAGCACGCCGAGCCGGTTCATCTCGCGGACCACCTCCTCGCCGAACCGGGTGAGCCCGGCCTCGCTCGCCCAGGACGTACCGGCGAGGGTGAGCACGCGCAGGCCCAGGGAGTGCAGGACGCGCAGGATGCCGAGCGAGTCGTCGAGGGCGGCGGCCGAGGCGGGCCCGAGCACGACGGCGACCCGGCCGCAGTTGCGGGCGTCGGTGACCTGCCCGGCGGTGCCCGCGAGCCGCAGCCCCTCGGGATGGCTCCGGGCCACCGTCTTCACCAGGTCCAGCTGCTCCAGGGTGGCGCCGACGGCCCGGTCGCCGGTGAGCCCCTCCGGCAGGTGCAGCGCCCAGAACAGCGCGCCCACGTGGCCGCGCCGCATCCGGGGCACATCGGTGTCCACGGTGCTCTCCCCCAGCTCCAGGTCGTACCAGGGCAGGTGCCTGAGCGCCCAGGGCAGCCCGCTGTAGCCGTCGGCGACGGGGTGCGCGGCGAGGATGGCATGGGCGCGGTCGAGGGGGTCGGCGTCCGGGTCGGAGACGAGCGGGAAGCCGACCTCCTCCGCCGTGTCGTCGTCGGGCTCCGGCAAGGGGACGGGCGGGGGAAGACGCGGGTCGAGGTCCCCGACCTCGGCTGTGGTGTGCAGTTCGTCCTGTAGGTCGGCCATGACGGGCTCCGTACGTCGTGATCTACCTCGTGATCGCAATACGGTCACCGTCGCACGGGGGCGAGGGGGCTTCCTGGTGGGCGGGGCGTTCGGGGGTACGTCACACGCGTCCCGCTCGCCCCACCCGCCGCACGCGACCCCCAGGTGCATGTGAGCTGCGCAACTTCGCCACGCTCGAACAGCCCTCCGTCGATTAGACATGTGTCGTTCGGGTACGCCCATACAGACAGCAGCGGCATGAAGTACCTCTACATGCCGTACTCCTATCGGAGTAGGGGCGAATGGAAGTGACGCGAGCCGACCTACTACGATGGCAAAGTTTCGGCACGACCAGTGCCCGACCGCCGCTGTCAAGATTCTGAGGAGCATCAATGCCCACGGCCGTGGACCCGAGTCTCAATCGCCGCAAGCTGCGACTGGCGCTGAAATCAGCCCGCGACAGTCGCGGGCTGACGCAGCGTGACGCGGCCGACGCGCTGGAGTGGTCGCTGTCCAAGCTGATCCGCATCGAGGCGGGCACGGTCAGTCTGTCCGTCACGGACCTGCGCGCGATGCTCCTCGAGTACGGCGTGGAGGACCCCGAGGTCGTCGCGGACCTGGAGGAGGCGGCCCGGGGCAGCAAGGGACAGTCGTGGTGGTCCGAGTACAACGACGTGATCAGCCAGCCGTTCAGCCAGTACCTGGGCTACGAGAGCGCGGCGGACACCATCCGGGGCTACCACCCGAGTCTCATCGCGGGCCAACTGCAGATCTCGGACTACATCTCCGCCATCTTCGAGGTCGGTGAGCCCGTGGCCAAGGCCGGGCAGCTCACCGACCTGCGGCTGGCCCGACAGGAACGGATCCTCCAGGAGGGCGGTCCCCGTGTCGAGATGATCCTGGACGAGGCCGCCCTGCGCCGTCAGATCGGCGGCCCGGCGACCATGCGGCGCCAGCTGGCCTTCCTCAAGTCGCTCGTCGTGGAGCAGCGCGCCATCTTGCGTGCCCTGCCCTTCTCGGCCGGCGCGCACGACAGCGTGGACAGCAGCTTCACCCTCCTGGGGTTCCGTGACGACGAGGACGTCCTGTATGTCGCCGGACCCCGTGGCACGGTCACCAACCGCGACGACAGGCGCCTGGTGGCCCGCTACCAGGAGTGCTTCGAGGATCTGGAGAACAAGGCGCTCAGCGAGGAGGACACGATCGCCATGTTCGACGACCTCATCGAGAATTTCCACCGCACCTGACATCCAGTCGGCGTGTATCAAGGCCCGGGGGACGCTATGAACAGCGACGACGAGAGCAAGGTACCGGAGCTGGATCCCGGCCGCTCTCGGCTCCCCGGGCCGGGCTACAACGTCTTCCTCGGACCGGCCCCGCCTCCCCGGCCGCCCGACCCCCGACGAGGGCCGGCCGACGCCGACAACCCGATCGGGCTCCTGCGCACCCTCGGCGCCCTGCTCGTGTTCTCCTCGGCCACTCTGCCGCTGGTGGCCTTCGCCGGGATCGGGATGGGCGCACCGCCCTGGTTCTGCCTGGTCGTCGCCTTCGGCAGTGGACCGCTCACGGTCTGGGCCTTCGTCATCGCCTTCGTGACGGTACGTCGTTCCTCGCTGCCGGACGGACCAGAAGATCCACCGTCCAGTGGCGGGCCGTAGCCGGTGAGCGCACCCACCACCAGCCGGCAGCCGCGGACACCGCGACCAGCACCGCCAGCCACATCACGAGCCGCACCCACGGACTTCCGCCCAGCAGGGAGACACCCGCCCCGGCGGCCGTGGCGAGCACACCGGTCACCCCGCAGTACCCGGCCAGCCCGGGATACCTGGTCACCGTCTGCTCTCGGCGTTCGCCGCTCATCTCACATCCTGTGCTCGGTCCGCTTCAGCCGTATGTCACATGTGGTCCCCGTCGGCGATGTCCGGTATGAGGAAGAACGCTATCGCCGCATGCCAGGCATCCTCGGTGAAGCTCACCGACGCGGTGTCCGGCTGTTTGGAATCCCGCACCCGGACCGTCCCGGGGAGCATTGCGACCTCGCAGCAAGCGTCGTCGTCATCCTTGCTGTAGCTGCTCTTCCGCCAGACGACGGCACCCCGATCCCCGGCCAACACCGCCCCCTCCAACTCTCGCCCCGCTCCGAGAAACGCTGAACGCGCCTACGGTTCTTACCCGTTGTGGCCACGGTTCAACAGACAGTCGTCTCTCTGGCGCGTTCTGAGGGGTTGGACCACCCCTCAGCCGTCCATCCCCTCCAACGTGGCGTTGGACGGCCCCCGCCGCTCCCGCACCTCCCGTGCCACATCCTCCGCCGCCCCCAGCACCCGTACCGCGTTCCCCCAGGTCAGCTTGGCAAGATCGCTCTTCGACCAGCGCCGGTCGAGGAGTTCCGCGATGAGGTTCGGGTAGCCGGAGACGTCGTTCAGTCCGTCCGGGGTGAACGCCGTGCCGTCGTAGTCGCCGCCGATGCCCAGATGGTCGATTCCGGCCACCTCGCGCATGTGGTCCAGGTGGTCGGCGACCGTCGAGACCGTGGCGATCGGGCGGGGGTTCCGCTCCTCGAAGGCTTGGTGGATCTTCATCGCCTCGGGGGTCGTGGCGAGGTGGTGGAAGCCGTGGGCGCGCATGTTGTCGTCCGCGGCGGCCGTCCAGTCGACGGCGGCCTGGAGGACGAACTTCGGTACGAAGGTCACCATGGCCATCCCGCCGTTGACGGGCAGGCGTTCCAGTACGTCGTCCGGGATGTTGCGCGGGTGGTCGCACACCGCGCGCGAGGAGGAGTGGGAGAAGATCACCGGCGCGACCGACGTGTCCAGCGCGTGCCGCATCGTCGTAGCGGCGACGTGCGAGAGGTCGACCAGCATGCCGAGGCGGTTCATCTCCCGGACCACCTCGCGGCCGAACTCCGACAGACCGCCGACGCCCGGCTCGTCGGTCGCCGAGTCCGCCCACGCCACGTTGTCGTTGTGGGTGAGGGTCATATAGCGCACGCCCAGCTCGTACAACTGCCGCAGGGTGCCGAGGGAGTTGGCGATCGAGTGACCGCCCTCGGCGCCCATGAGGGAGGCGATGCGGCCTTCACGCGCGATCAACTGACGTACGCAGTCGATCTGTTCGAGGGTCGCGGGCACCGCGTCCGGCAGGTCCGAGCGGACGTACACCGACCAGTACTGCGCGCCGACCCCGCCCTCGCGAAGGCGCGGGAGGTCGGTGTGCAGGTGGGCGTTCTGGGCGGTGGCGATGTCGCGGGCGTCGAGGTCGTAGCGGACCTGTTCGCGCAGGGCCCACGGGAGGTCGTTGTGGCCGTCGACGACCGGGAACTCCCGGAGCAGTTCCCGGGCTTCCTCCAGAGAAGTCACGGAGGTCACGGACGTCACTTCCCGAAGCCGAAGCCGCCGCCGTTGCCCGCGCCGCTCTCGACCTTGGCGCGCAGCCGCTTGCCCTTCTCGGTGGCCTGGTCGTTCAGCTCCTGCTGGAACTCCCGCATCCGGCCGAGGAGTTCCTCGTCGTGCGAGGCGAGGATGCGGGCCGCGAGCAGGCCCGCGTTGCGCGCGCCGCCGACCGAGACCGTCGCGACCGGCACACCCGCCGGCATCTGCACGATCGACAGCAACGAGTCCATGCCGTCGAGGTACTTGAGGGGAACCGGGACGCCGATCACCGGGAGCGGGGTCACCGACGCGAGCATGCCGGGCAGGTGGGCCGCGCCGCCCGCGCCCGCGATGATCGCCTTGAGGCCGCGTTCGGCGGCCTGCTCGCCGTACGCGATCATCTCGTGCGGCATGCGGTGCGCGGAGAGGACGTCGACCTCGTACGCGATCTCGAACTCGTCCAGGGCCTGGGCGGCGGCCTCCATGACGGGCCAGTCGGAGTCCGAACCCATGACGATGCCCACGACGGGGCCCGCACCGGGGTCTGCAACGGGGCTCATTCGGTGATCGTGCCTCTCAGGTATCCGGCTGCGTGACGGGCGCGCTCCAGCACGTCGTCGAGGTTGTCGCCGTAGGTGTTGACGTGGCCCACCTTGCGGCCGGGCTTCACGTCCTTGCCGTACATGTGGATCTTCAGCTGGGGGTCGCGGGCCATGCAGTGCAGGTACGCGGAGTACATGTCGGGGTAGTCGCCGCCCAGCACGTTCGCCATGACCGTCCACTTGGCGCGCGGGCGCGGGTCGCCGAGCGGGAGGTCGAGGACCGCGCGGACGTGGTTGGCGAACTGGCTGGTGATCGCGCCGTCCTGGGTCCAGTGGCCCGAGTTGTGCGGGCGCATCGCCAGTTCGTTGACAAGGATGCGGCCGTCCTGGGTCTCGAACAGCTCGACCGCCAGATGGCCGACCACGCCGAGTTCCTTGGCGATGCGCAGGGCCAGTTCCCCGGCCTGGAGGGCCAGCTCCTCGTCGATGCCGGGCGCCGGGGCGATGACGGTGTCGCACACGCCGTCGACCTGCTGCGACTCGACGACCGGGTACGCGACCGCCTGGCCGTGCGGGGAGCGGACGACGTTCGCCGCCAGTTCCCGTACGAAGTCGACCTTCTCCTCGGCCAGGACCGGGACGCCGGCCCGGAAGGGGTCGGCCGCGTCCGCCTCGGACCGGACGATCCACACGCCCTTGCCGTCGTATCCGCCGCGGACCGTCTTGAGGACGACCGGGAAGCCGTCGCCCCGGTCACCTTCGGAAAGGCCTTCGGCCGCGAAGGCGACGACGTCCGCGGGGTCCGTCACGATCCGGTGCCGTGGGCACGGCACCCCGATCTCGACGAGCTTCGCCCGCATCACGCCCTTGTCCTGGGCGTGCACGAGCGCGTCGGGGCCGGGGCGGACGGGGATGCCGTCCGCCTCCAGGGCCCGAAGATGCTCGGTCGGGACGTGCTCGTGATCGAAAGTGATCACATCGCAGCCCTGCGCGAACGCCCGCAGCGTCTCCAGGTCGCGGTAGTCGCCGATGACGACATCGCCGACGACCTGCGCAGCGGAGTCCTGCGGGGTGTCACTGAGGAGCTTGAACCTGATGCCGAGCGGGATGCCCGCCTCGTGTGTCATACGAGCGAGCTGCCCCCCGCCGACCATGCCGACTACCGGGAACGTCACCCTCCAAGAGTATCGGCCCGGCCGCCGCAGCCTGATTACACGCCTGTGACCCCGTACACACAGGCGAGCCCCAGAGGGGGTGGTTAGCATGGCTGGGTTGACGAAATCCCACAGGGCGATCCCACAGACGGGGGCCGACAGACCATGGAACGTGGTTCCAAACGTGGTTCCGACGGGCGTCGTACGACGTCCCCGGGCGCCGTACGACGCCGCTTCGACCAGTTCGCGGCCGAGGTCGCGAAGTTCGGGGCGGTGGGCACGGCGGGGCTTCTCGTCAACCTGCTCGTGTTCAACCTGGTCCGCCACACGACCGACCTTCAGGTGGTCCGGGCGAGTGTGGTCGCCACGGTGGTGGCTATCTGCACGAACTACATCGGCTTCCGGTACTTCACCTACCGGGACCGGGACAAGAGCGGTCGTACGAAGGAACTGACGCTGTTCTTGCTGTTCAGTGCGGTGGGGCTGGTCATCGAGAACGGGGTGCTGTACGCGGCGACGTACGGCTTCGGGCTGGACAGTCCGCTGCAGAGCAACGTGTTCAAGTTCGTGGGGATCGGGGTCGCGACGTTGTTCCGGTTCTGGTCGTACCGGACGTGGGTGTTCCGTGCGCTGCCGGCGCGGGAGGCTGTGGCGAGTGCGGAGGCGTTCTTGGAGGAGCTTCCCGAGGGTGGGGCGATTCCTGGGCGGCGGGGTCAGCGGCAGCGGGTGGGTTGAGCGGGTTTGGTTCGGTGCGGCGGCGTTGTGGCTGGTCGCGCAGTTCCTCGCGCCCCTGAGGGGCGCCCCCCTGACCGTTGCCTGTTATCGCACCGTGCGTTCCTCCTCGCCCCCCTGGGGCTTCTTCAGGGGGGTTCGGGACAGGAAGAGGCCGAAGACCGGGGGCTGTTGTTGGAGTAGTTCCAGGCGGCCTGCGTCGGCTTCTGCCAGGTCGCGGGCTACCGCTAGGCCGATGCCTGTGGAGTTGCGGCCGCTGATGGCGCGCTCGAAGATCCGGGCGCCCAGGTCGGCGGGGACGCCGGGGCCCTCGTCTGTGACCTCGATCACGGCCTGGTTGCCGATGACACGGGTGCGCAGGGCGACCGTGCCGCCGCCGTGCATGAGGGAGTTCTCGATCAGGGCGGCCAGTACCTGGGCGACCGCGCCCGGGGTGCCGACGGCCTGCAAATGTCGCTTGCCGGAGCTGACTATGGCCCGGCCCGCGCTGCGGTAGGCGGGGCGCCACTCGGCGAGCTGCTGCTGGATGACCTCGTCGAGGTCGAAGGAGACGGCGGAGCCGGTGCGCGGGTCGCGGGCGTTGGTCAGGAGCCGTTCGACTACGTCCGTGAGGCGTTCGACCTGCGTCAGCGCGATCGTGGCCTCCTCCTTCACCGTGTCCGGGTCGTCGGTGAGGGTGATCTCCTCCAGCCGCATGGAGAGCGCGGTGAGGGGCGTACGGAGCTGGTGCGAGGCGTCGGCTGCCAGCCGGCGTTCGGCGGTGAGCATGCGGGCGATACGTTCCGCCGAGCCGTCCAGCACATCCGCGACCCGGTCCAGCTCCGGGACGCCGTACCGCTTGTGCCGGGGGCGCGGGTCGCCCGAGCCGAGGCGTTCGGCGGTCTCGGCGAGGTCGGTGAGCGGCGAGGCCAGCCGGTTCGCCTGCCGTACGGCGAGCAGGACGGCGGCGATGACGGCGAGCAGCGCGACGGCGCCGATGATCAGCAGGGTGCGGCCGACCTCGCGGGTCACGGAGGAGCGGGGTTCCTCGACCCGGACGGTCTCACCCTCCTCGCCGTCCTCCTCGGCCGAGATGACGTCCCCTACGGGCTTGTCCCCGACCTCGATCGCCGCGCGCCCGGGGATACGCACCACGGCGTACCGGTCCCCGGTGACCAGGCCCCCGAGCACCTTGGAGTTGATCTGCTCGTCCCCGAGGATCCGACTGTCCACAATGCTGGCCAGCCGCACAGCCTCGGAATCCACCCGTTCCTGCGCACTGGCACTGATCGTCCGCGTCTCGACGATGACCAGGGACACACCGAAGACGGCGATCACCACGAGCACGACAGCGAGGGTGGACTGGATGAGACGACGACGCACGAGGCGACCTTCCGGGCGATGCCATGACGATGGGGCGGGGCAGCGTAGCGCCCCGCCCCAGGGGCGCGGGGAACTGCGCGATCAGCCCCCACCGGCCGGCAGCCGCGCACCAGGCACAACCCCCACCGCGTTACGCGCGTAGCCGGCTAACTCTTCTCAAAACGGAAGCCGACCCCGCGCACGGTAGCGATGTACCGAGGGTTCGCCGCATCGTCGCCCAGCTTCTTCCGCAACCACGAGATATGCATGTCGAGCGTCTTGGTCGACGACCACCACGTCGTGTCCCACACCTCACGCATCAGCTGGTCACGGGTCACGACCCGCCCAGCGTCCCGCACCAGCACCCGCAGCAGATCGAACTCCTTCGCCGTCAGCTGCAGCTCCTCCTCGCCCATCCACGCCCGGTGCGACTCGACGTCGATCCGCACGCCGTGCGTGGCGGGCGGCTGCTGCGGCTCGGCGGCGCCGCGCCGCAGCAGGGCCCGGACGCGGGCGAGCAGTTCGGCGAGCCGGAAGGGCTTGGTGACGTAGTCGTCGGCGCCCGCGTCGAGGCCGACGACGGTGTCCACCTCGTCGGCGCGCGCGGTCAGGATGAGGATCGGGACGGTCAGTCCCTCGGCACGCAGCCGGCGGGCCACTTCGAGGCCGTCCATGCCGGGCAGTCCCAGGTCGAGTACGACCAGGTCGATACCGCCCTGGATGCCGGCGTCGAGCGCGGTCGGGCCGTCCTCGCGGACCTCGACCTCGTAACCTTCCCGGCGCAGGGCGCGGGCCAGCGGCTCCGAGATGGACGCGTCGTCCTCAGCGAGCAGTACACGGGTCATGAACTGATGGTAGACCGCCCTGGACACCGCCTGGGGTGTGACCAGGCGTTCTTGATTCTTACCTTCGGACGCCAGGACGAGATCACCTCGCGCGAAGCGGCCGGTGAACGCCGGACACCGCCGCGCGGACCTGTGTCTCTGCGATGAGATCCTGCCCCTTACCTTCGAATAAGCGGCCGGTAATCACCCATCACCTGTGATCCGTGTCTCAAGTCCTTCCATTTGTCACAGTGAACTGCCGTATGGTGACAGCTGCTCTTAACGGCACCTGGGGACCTTTGGCGAATTTTCTGCCGAAGGTCTTTTTTGTGCGTCCCGACCAGCAAGGAACGACCCATGGCGTCCAGCCTGACGAAGGAATCCCTTACCCCGGGCACCCCCGGATTCGAACGGTCCTTCTTCGGCCACCCCCGCGGACTGGCCACGCTCTTCATGACCGAGATGTGGGAGAGGTTCTCCTACTACGGCATGCGGGCACTGCTCCCCTTGTACCTGATCGCCCCGAGCGGCCTGCACCTCAGTGCGACGGCCGCGACCGCGATCGGCTCCGTCTACGTCTCGCTCGTCTATCTGCTCGCCCTGCCGGGCGGCTGGTTCGGCGACCGGGTCTGGGGCCCCCGCAAGACCGTCGCCGTGGCCGGCGGCATCATCATGCTCGGCCACTTGACGCTGGCCCTGCCGACGGCGGGCACCTTCTACGCGGGCCTCGGACTCGTCGCGATCGGCTCGGGTCTGCTGAAGGCCAACATCTCCACCATGGTCGGCCATCTGTACGACGGCCCGGACGACCCGCGCCGCGACGGCGGCTTCACCGTCTTCTACATGGGCATCAACGCGGGCGCGTTCGCCGCGCCGCTGGTGATCGGCACGATCGGCGAGAAGGTCAACTGGCACCTGGGCTTCGCCCTCGCCGCGCTCGGCATGGCCCTCGGCCTCGCCCAGTTCCTGCTGGGCAGCCGTCACCTGGACGCGCGTTCCAGCGTCGTCCCGACCCCGCTGTCCGCCGCGGAGAAGTCCGCGACGCTGCGCAAGGCGGCGGTCTGGGCGGGCATCGCGGCCGTGTTCTACGCGTTCGTCGGCTTCTCCGGCCACTACACGCTGAACTGGGTCATGGTCCCGCTGATCCTGCTCGGTCTGATCGTCCCGGTGGTCGTGCTGGCCCGCATCAGGCGCGACAAGGACCTGAGCGAGCCCGAGCAGCGGTCGATGTCGGCGTACATCTGGTTCTTCGTCGCCGCGGCCGTGTTCTGGATGATCTACGACCAGGGCGCCACGACCCTGTCGATCTTCGCCGACGGCAAGGCCGAGAACACCGTCCTCGGCTGGGAGTTCCCGGTCTCCTGGTACCAGTCGGTGAACCCGGTGCTGATCATGGCGCTGGCCCCGGTCTTCGCCTGGTTCTGGCTGGCGCTGAACCGGATGGGCAAGGAGCCGAGCACGATCGTGAAGTTCGCGTCTGGCCTGGTCCTGGTCGGCGTCTCGTTCTTCCTCTTCCTGGCGCCGCTGTCGATCGCCGGGGACGGTCACAAGGCGGCGGCGATGTGGATCGTGGCGATCTACTTCGTCCAGACAGTCGGCGAACTGACCCTCTCCCCGGTCGGCCTGTCGGTCACGACGAAGATGGCCCCGGCGAAGTACGCCTCCCAGATGATGGGCGTCTGGTTCCTGGCGGTCACGGCGGGCGACGCGACGACGGGCCTGCTCTCCGTCGCGGGCGTCAACCTCGACCGCATGGGCGTGGTGGCCCTGGAGGCGGTGCTCGCGGTGGTCGCGGGCGCGGCGGTGTGGTCGTACCGCGGCAAGGTCAAGCAGCTCATGGGCAGCGTCAACTAGCAGCTGATGGGCAGCGTTAGCTAAGGGTCAACTGACGGTGTTCGCCGGTTGGTTGTAGCGGTTGCTGTACGCGGCCGGGGCCGCCGTGTCCGGACGGGCGCGGCGGCTCCGGCCGTTCTGGCCGTACGTGGGTCGGCGGGCGAGGGCGTCCGGAAATGCGCCCCCCGCCGAACGTGTCAACCCGGCCCTGTCCGCGACGTTTTCGCCCGGTTCAGGCGTCATGCTCGTGGCCCAGGCATTCGCCGGTACCGCCCACCCGAGGAGTGAACCCGCATGACGACGACCACCCTCCCCCTGCTCCCCCGCCGCGTTCCTGCCACCGCCGCCCACCGCACCGCCCCCGTCCCCACGTCCGTTCCCGTGCCCGGCGCCTGGGCCGCGCCCACCCGCGAGGTCCTGCGGTCGCTGGAAGCAGCGCTCGCCAGGTGGTCGGCGTGACGCCGGTGCCCGCCGGGGCGGAGGCGGCGCCCTGCGATGTGTGCGAGGCGCTGGCCGCCCAGCGGGACGCGGCACGGGAGGCCGGGCGTACGGGTGAAGTCGGTGACTGTGAACGGGAGTTGAGCGAGCATGGCCGGCATGTGCGGGAGTGCGCGCCCTGACACCGCGCCGGGCGGGGGCCGTCCCTCCGGCCGGACCCCGCCCGGTGACGTGCTCCGGAGCGGGGTCCTGACGTCGCCGCCGCTCAGCGCAGGCGCCGGCGCCCCGGCATGAACGTGAACACCGCCACGCCCAGCAGTACCGCCGTACCGGCCACCAGCCCGAGCGCCTTCAGGGCGCCGTTGTTCTCTGCGCCCGTGTTCGCGAGGCCGCCGCTGGTCGACGTACCGCCGGAGCCGGACGTCGTGCCGCCCGACGTCGACGAGCCGCCGGACGCTCCGCTCGCCTGTTCCTCCGTGTCCAGGGTCAGGGAGACCATGTTCTGGGTCGGGGTGCAGGTGGTCGTCGTGCCGAGGGCGTTCACCGTCAACACGCCTGGGGACAGGGTCGATTCACCGGTCGCGCCCGGCTTGTAGGTGCCCGTCATGTCGGAGA
>Ga0307513_10005881_pt1 | contig 16106 bp, 16 predicted proteins | sample 15_EM_MG_FD_202174 | JGI IMG/M metagenome (GOLD analysis project Ga0307513, IMG submission 202174) | Populus trichocarpa ectomycorrhiza microbial communities from riparian zone in the Pacific Northwest, United States - 15_EM | ecosystem: Host-associated > Plants > Roots > Unclassified | place... | reverse complement strand
ATCACCACCGCGTACCTTGGCGATCACAAGACCATGGCCATCCGCGCGCCGGACGGCACGATCATCGAACTGGTGGAGACCACCGCGCAGTGAAGGAAATGGGGACATTCCTCATTTAGTTGTAACAATCGAACCCGACTAGGTGGCGCTGCGGCACTCGGGGATTGTTACAACTAAATGAGGAATGTCCCCATTTCCTACTTCCGGCTGAGCACTTTGCCGGGGTTCATGATGCCGTTGGGATCGAAGGCGTTCTTGACGAGTCGCATGAGATCGAGCTCCACCGGATTCGCGTAGCGTTCGAGTTCAAAGACCTTCAACTGCCCGATGCCGTGTTCGGCAGAGAAGCTGCCACCGAACTCCTTCACGAAATCGTGGATCGCGCGCTTCACCTTCTGCTCGACGGCCTGCAGCTGGAAATCCTGGGTGCCAGCGCGCTGATTGATGTTGAAGTGCAGGTTGCCATCGCCCAGGTGCCCGTACGACACGAGCACGCCTTGCGGAATGTGCTGCGTCACCCATGAGCCCGCGACGTCGATGAATCGCGGCACCTGCGACACCGGTACGGAGATGTCGTGCTTGAGACTGGCGCCATCCTTGCGCTGCGCCTCGGGAATGGATTCGCGCAACCGCCAGAAGGCTTCCCGTTCGCGTGCGTTTTGCGCCACGGCCGCATCGGTGATCCAGTGATTGCCGAGCGCGCTTTCCAGCACCTTCTCGAGAATCGCGTCGAGCGGTTCGTCGGCGCGCGGGGAAGAAAGTTCGGCGAGCACGTACCACGATGACGGCGTGGACAACGGATCCACGACGCCTGGAATGTGGCGCGTGGTGAGCTCGACACCGATGCGCGGAATCAGCTCGAACGAAGTCACGCAGTCGCCGCTGGCCTGCCGCAACGCACCTAACAACGATACGGCGGCCGCTGGATCGTGCGCGGCGATGAATGCGGTGGCGCGCGAGCGCACCGCCGGGTAGACCTTGATGCAGGCGGCCGTGATGATTCCGAGCGTGCCTTCGGCGCCCAGGAACAGGGACTTGATGTCGTAGCCCGTGTTGTCCTTGCGCAGTCCGGTGAGCGTGTCCATCACGCGGCCGTCGGCCAGCACCACTTCGAGGCCAAGCACCAGCTCGCGGGCCATGCCGTAGTGGATGACGTTGAGCCCGCCGGCGTTCGTGGACAGATTGCCGCCGAGCATGCAGCTGCCTTCGCTGCCGAGGCTCAGCGGTAGATAGCGATCGGCGTTGGCCGCTGCGGCGTGGAGGCTCGCCAGAATGCAGCCGGCCTCGGCAATCATCGTGTAGTTGTCGGCGTCGATGGCGCGTACGCGGTTCAGGCGCGCCAGCGACAGCAAGACCTGGCTGCTGGAGGCATCGGGGGTGGCGCCACCGCAGTAGCTGGTATTGCCGCCCTGGGGCACCACGCCGATGCGGTGCTCATTGCAGAATGCGAGCACGCGCGCCACGGCGGCGGTGTCGGCGGGCGCCACCACGGCCAGCGCATGGCCGCGATACAGCGCGCGATGGTCGCGCAGCATGGGCGCGGTGCGCGCTGGATCCGAGATCAGCGCCTCGGGCCCGGCCACTTGCGCCAGGCCGGCAACGAGATCCGTGACGCTCAAAAATCTCTCCCCTGCGCCTTGGCGGCGGCGAAGGCGCGATCATAACTCGGCACTCCCCACTTTCCTCACCCGGCACCCACCGGGGCGCGGAAAGCTAGGGGCTACTTGACGAGGCGGCGGGGGGCGATTCTTCGTGGGTGATCGTCGCGCATCGAGCGGGGCACGGGCTTGAGATCCCAGATGATCCCCATCCACGACATCAACTTGAGCAGGTAATAGGTGATGTCGATTTCCCACCAGTAGAAGCCCTGGCGCGTCGAGCTCGGGTAGTGATGGTGATTGTTGTGCCAGCCCTCGCCGAGCGTGATCAATGCGAGGAACCAGTTGTTGCGGCTCGAATCACCCGTCTTGTAACGCTGCGTTCCGAATACGTGCGACAGGGAGTTGATGGTGTACGTGCCGTGCGACGTGAGCACGGTGGACACGAAGAAGCCCCAGACGAGCATCTGCCAGCCGTTGGTGTGCAGGCCCGGTGCGAACTTCTCCAACGCCACGCCAAGGAAGAAGACCGCCACCGCCAGCAACACCGGCACGATGATGTCGAAACGGTCGAGCCAGCGCAGCTCGGGGAATTTCATGAGGTCGCGCACGCGCTTCAGGTCCGGCGCGAATCCTTTCTTGGAAAGGAACCAGCTCATGTGCGCGCGCAGGAATCCGTGCTGGATGGGCGAATGCGCGTCTTCGGGCTTGTCGGAATACTGGTGGTGGTCGCGATGATGTGCCGCCCACCAGATCGGGCCGCGCTGCACGGCCGAGGCGCCCAGCACGCCGAACAGGAACTGGCCGACGCGCGAGGTCTTGAAAGACTTGTGCGAGAAATAGCGGTGGTAGAAGCCGGTGATCGCGAACATGCGAATGAAGTACAGAGCAGCACAAACAACGATAGCGATCGGGCTCACCCCGACCACGAATGCAAACAAACAAGCCGCGTGCATCAGGATGAACGGCAGCGTGCGAACCCAGTCGATGCGATCGGCGCCGGAGTGATCGGCTTGGGTGTCGAAGCTCGAGGCACGGCCCGTGTCGAACCAGGCCAGCACCGCTAACCGGAGGCGCACCAGCGGGTTGGTCGACGTTTGCGTCTGCACGTTCATGTAATTCGCGAATTCCCTTTCAGGTGATACGGCGTCGGGTGGAAACGGATGCGCACTCAATGGCGGCGCCGGGGGAATGTTGAGGCATTCCACCCGGCGCCGGCTTTGAAGTGCCTGGCAGTTAGCGCGCGCTGTTCAGCGCGGCAATTCGCTCATCGAGCGGCGGATGGCTCATGAGCAGGCGCTGCAGGCCCGTGGGCGCGGCGTCGTTGATACCGAAGGCCTTCATCTGCTCCGGCAACGCCGTAGGGGTATGGACACGCTTGAGAGCTTCGAGTGCACCGATCATCGAATTGGTGCCCGCGAGATGCGCGCCACCCGCGTCTGCGCGGAATTCACGCTGCCGCGAGAACCAGGCGACGACCATGCCGGCGAGGAAGCCGAGCACGATCTGCGCGACGATCACCGTGACGAAGTAGCCGATGCCATTGCCACGCTCATTCTTGAGGATGACCTTGTCGACGATGCCGCCGATGATTCGCGCCAGGAAGAACACGAAGGTGTTCATGACGCCCTGGATGAGCGTGAGTGTGACCATGTCGCCGTTGGCGACGTGACTCACTTCGTGGCCCAGCACGGCTTCGACTTCGTCGCGGCGCATTTTGCTCAGCAAGCCCGTGCTCACTGCCACCAGCGCGGAGTTCTTGTTCGCACCCGTGGCAAACGCGTTCGGATCCGGGGAATCGAAAATGCCGACTTCGGGCATGCCGATGCCGGCCGCCTGAGCCTGCTGAGTGACGACATTCACCAGCCAGCGTTCGGTCTCGTTGGCCGGGTTGGTGATGACTTTGACGCCCATGGCACGCTTGGCCATCCACTTGGAGATGAGCAGCGAGATGAAGGCGCCGCCGAAGCCGAAGATCGCCGAGATGATGAGCATGCCGGTGATGTTCATGCCCTTCTGCGCCAGCGCGCGATCGAGGCCAAACACCTGGATGGCCAGGGCCAGCACCGCCATGACGGCGATGTTGGTGAAGACGAGAAGGAATATGCGTTTCATCTAAGCGACGGCTCCTGTTGGGTTCACGTCAAATCGGGTGCGGCAATTCTGGCGTCGGCCACGGCGAATTCAATGCCAGGATGGCAATACTTTTAAATCAAGCGCTTAGGATGAACTCCAGCAGCGCCGGTGTGTCCTCGAGCGAAAGCGTCACGCCGCGGTAACCGGCCGGCGGGACGCCTCCAGGCACTGCTACCGCCGCGATGCCCGGGTCAGCCAGCGCCAGCGGATGGCCATCACCCCGGAACACTTCGACCCGTCGCAATCCTTCGAGTTGCTTGAATCCTTCGACCAGCACCACGTCGACAGGGCGTAGCTCCGCGAGCAGGTCCGCGAGGCTGGCGGGCTCCGGCCGCGCGGCGATCCGTGCCCACCCCGTATCCGACGCGACGATGACTTCGGACGCGCCTGCCAGGCGGTGACGGTGGCTGTCCTTGCCAGGCACGTCGAGTTCGATGTGGTGATGGTGGGTGTGCTTGATGGTCGAGACCGTGAGCCCGCGGCTGCGCAGCGCCGGGATCAGCCGTTCGATGAGCGTTGTCTTGCCACTGCCCTGACGGCCGACAATAGCGATGACGAGCATCAGGCCATCATCCGGCAATACTCGCGCCGAGGAGTTTTCCGACTCCCCATGCCGCGACTCCGGCGCCCCCGCCGATCAGCAACATGCGCAGGCCGCCGCGAAACGCACCTCGCCCGGTGAACAGGCTGAGCGTGATGCCGATCGCAAAGAGCATCAGCGCGGTGACGGCGGCCGACGCGTAGATCGCACTCATTCCGCCCGAGCCCACGAAGAACGGGATCAGCGGAATCGTCGCGCCCGAGGCAAATGACAGGAACGAGGACCCGGCCGCCGCGACCGGCGAACCGAGATTGTCAGGATTGAGTCCGAGCTCTTCGCGCGCCAGCACGTCGAGAGCCTGTTCGGGTTGCGACAGCAGCACGGCGCTGATTCGGCGCGCCTCGTCCATGTCGATGCCGCGGGCGTTATAGATGAGCGCGAGCTCTTCGGCCTCGGCCTCCGGATACTCCGCGAGCTCCCTGCGCTCGATGTCCATCTGGTGCTCGTAGAACTCCCGCTGCGAGCGCACCGAGATGTATTCACCCGCGGCCATGGAAAGCGCGCCGGCGAGCAACCCGGCGGCGCCCGCGATCTGCACGGAATGCAGATCTGAACTCGCGGCCGCCACGCCCATGACCAGCGCTGCGTTCGAAACCAGGCCGTCGCTGGCCCCGAACACCGCGGCGCGAAGATTGCCGCCCGCCGACGCATGCCTCTTGCCGACTTCCGCGACCGTGGCCGGCATGGGATGTGGGGCGGGCGCGTGGGAGCCCGAATAAACCGACAGCCCGCGCAGCTTCATGGCGGCAAGCACGCCGCGCAGGCGCCTGGGTCCCAGCTTCCGCACCAGGCGCGCGACGATGCGCGCCCTGAGCGCGGGTGTGTACCGGAGTTGTTGTTCGAGCTCTGGCCGGGTGGCCAGCCAGCACGCCGCCTGACTTTCAGCGGCGGCGGCGAGTTTGGCGAACAATGCCCGCTTTACGGGATCCGTTTCGGCCGTGGCCACCACGCCGTAGAGCCAGGCGGATTCCTTTTCGTGGTACCAGCTCTCGGCGGCGCCGGTGACCATGCTAACTAGTAGCTTTCTTCTTCGTCGTCGTCCTCATCGTCGTCATCGTCGTCATCGTCATCGTCGTCGTCGTCGTCGTCGTCGTCGAGGTCTTCGTCGTCTTCCTCGTCATCGTCGGCGGCAGCCGAATCGGACCAACCCTCGGGAACGTCGGTGAGTTCGAGGTCGAGCTCGTGCCAGGTGTCGAGATCGAGTTCTTCGATCTCGCCGTCCTCGTACTCGATTTCCACGAGCTCATCGTCCTCGTCTACGGACAGAACGCGGAAGGTCTCTTCCTCGTCCTTGTTCTCGTACCACTTGCCCGGGGTCGGTGCGTATTCTCTGCTCACAAGTCGTTGCCTCTGGTGGAAGGGCGAGAGTTTAGGGTGTGCTAGCCAATGCGGCAACGGGATGTATTGCGTAAGATCGCCCCGTTCATGACTACACCATCGCCTCTAACTCGTGCACGCCGGATCGTCGTCAAAGTCGGTTCGGCGCTGCTCGTGGATCAGTCGACCGGACAGGTCAATCGGCCCTGGCTCGAGAGCCTGGTCGAAGACCTGCTGCGCCTGCGCGCGCACAAGCAGGAGGTGGTGCTCGTGTCCTCCGGCGCTATCGCACTCGGCCGGCGCGAGCTGAAACTCGCACCGGGACCATTGAAGCTGGAGCTGAGCCAGGCCGCGGCGGCCGTGGGTCAAATCGCTCTGGCACACATCTATAAGGAGCTGTTCGCCCGCTCCGGCGTCACCGTCGCCCAGATTCTGTTGACGCTGGAAGACAGCGAAGTCCGGCGGCGCTATCTAAACGCCCGCGCCACCCTGTCCGAACTCCTGGAGCTCGGCGCGCTGCCGGTCATCAACGAAAACGACACGGTCGCGACCACCGAGATCCGCTACGGGGACAACGACCGTCTCGCGGCTCGTGTCGCGCAGATGACGAGCGCCGACTGCCTGTTGCTGTTGTCGGATGTGGCCGGGCTGTATACCGCCGATCCGAACCTCGACCCGACCGCGCGGCTGATCCCCGAAATCCGCGACATCACGCCCGAAATCGAAGCGATGGGTGGCGGCTCGGCGTCAGCCATGGGTTCGGGCGGCATGGCCACCAAGATCGCCGCGGCAAAGATCGCCACTGCAGCGGGCTGCGCCATGGCCATTTCCTTGGGTGGCCCACTCCATCCGGTGCGCCGCCTCGAGGAGGGCGCCGACTGCAGCTGGTTCCTGCCTTCGTCCAATCCCGAAAACGCGCGCAAGCAGTGGATCGCAGGGTCGCTGCGCCCGAGCGGTGCCATTACGATCGATGCTGGAGCACTGCACGCGCTGCGGTCCGGCAAGAGCCTGCTGCCCGCCGGTGTGACGGCGATCAGCGGCCGGTTCAAGCGTGGCGATACCGTAAGCGTGCTCGACGCCGATGGCGGGGAAATCGCGCGCGGTATGATCGCCTATGGCGACCGGGACGCCTCGCGCATCATCGGCAAGCGCAGCGCCGACATTGAGGCGCTGCTCGGATTCCGCGGTCGTGCCGAATTGATCCATCGCGACGATCTGGTGCTGCTGCGCTCCGATCTCGCTTCTGCCTGACAATTTCCGGGAAACCCTTTGAACGCCGCCCCCAATACCGAGACAGCCGATTCCGAGATGGGAATCCCAGCCCTCATGAACCGGCTCGGGCGTGAGGCTGCGGCAGCCGCGGCCGTGCTGGCGCTGGCGAGCACCGCCACGAAGAATCGGGCGCTTGGACTGATCGCGGCCTCGTTGCGCGCCCGCCAGGCGGAGTTGTTAGCGGCGAACGCCCGCGACATGGATGCGGCGCGCGCCAAGGGCCTGTCGGGCGCGATGCTCGATCGCCTCGCTCTCGACGCTGATCGCATCGAGGCGATGGCACGGGGAGTGGAGGAAATAGCCGCACTGGCCGATCCGATCGGCGCCACGATCGCGCAGTGGACCCGGCCCAATGGCCTCGACATCGCGCGCGTGCGCGTGCCGCTCGGCGTCATCGGCATCATTTATGAGAGCCGGCCCAACGTGACCTGCGACGCCGGGTCGCTGTGCCTGAAATCCGGCAATGCGGCCATCCTGCGTGGCGGTTCCGAAAGCACGCATTCCAGCCGCGCCATTCACGCCTGCCTCGTCGACGGACTCAATGGCGCCGGCCTGCCGGCCGCGAGCATTCAACTGGTCCCGACCACCGATCGCGCCGCCGTCGGCTATCTGCTGTCGTCGATGACGGATTACATCGACGTGGTCGTGCCACGCGGCGGCAAGAGCCTGGTGGCGCGCGTGCAGCAGGAAGCGCGCGTGCCTGTCATTGGGCATCTCGAGGGCGTATGCCACGTGTACGTCGATCGCGACGCCGACCTCGCCATGGCGCGCGCGATCGTCAAGAACGCCAAGCTGCGCCGCACCGGCGTGTGCGGCTCCGCGGAAACCTTGTTAGTCGACGCCGCCTGCGCGGCAACGCACTTGGCGCCCGTGGTCAAAGACCTGTTGGATGCCGGCTGCGAAGTGCGCGGCGATGCCGCCGTGCAGAAGGTCGACGCGCGCGTGAAGCCCGCCACCGAGCAGGACTGGTACACCGAATATCTCGATGCCATCATCGCCGCGCGCGTGGTGGACGGCGTCGATGCAGCCATCGAACACATCGGCAAGTACGGTTCGGCGCACACCGAGAGCATCATCAGCGCCAATGCCGCCACCGCGCAGCGCTTCCTCGACCGCGTGGACAGCGCCATCGTGCTGCACAACGCGTCCACGCAGTTCGCGGATGGCGGTGAGTTCGGCATGGGAGCGGAGATCGGCATCTCCACCGACCGCTTTCATGCGCGCGGGCCGGTGGGCGTGGAGCAGCTCACGTCGTACAAGTACGTGGTGCGGGGCAGCGGCCAGATCCGCCCGTAATGGGGACATTCCTCGTTTCCTAGCAAAAGGGGACGGGGCTCAGTGGTGGAGCGCCAGCGTCGTGCCTCGATCCACCTTGCAAAGAAATCGGAGCTTGGAACCTACCGCATGCGCCCGGTGGGAAGCCCCGACCCCTTTTGCAAGGAAATGGGGAATCTCCCCATTTACCGCTTCCGCTCCCTCAGCTTCGCAATCTCCGCGAGCGCCAGTCCGTGCTCCAGGAAGTAGATCACCTTGATGTTCACCAGCGCCGCGAAATAGTCGCGCGCCACGTCTAACTGCCCGCGCGCCCAGTACGCCTCGCCGACGTAGAACAGCGCCTCGCACAAGCGCTCGTCAGTGCTGGAGTTGGGCTGGAGATTGTCTTCGTCGTCACCTCGCCGCACCGGCACCGTGAGCTCGGCTTCGGTGTACTGGCCACGCATGTAGAGCAACAGTGGCTGCGGCCAGCCTTCACCGGGCGTGCGTTCGATCAATTCGGGCTTGGGTACGCCGGCGCGCATCTGCGACAGCCAGAACATGAGTTGACCGTATCCAGCCTGCACCGGGTCCGGATCGCTGGAGGCCACGTAACGGAAGTGTCCGGTGGCCTCCGCCCAGCGCTCTTCGACGAAGTCGATGTTCCCCGCCAGGCGATTGGCGTTCACTGCACGCGGTGCGATCGCGAGCGCCCTGTCGATGGCCTCGCGCGCGGCGGCGTAGTCGCGAGCGTCGAACAGGACACCGGAGAGCGCCGCCAGGATCAGCGGGTCGCGCGGCCGGCACGCATGCGCGCTGCGATACGCCTTGGCCGCGCCTGCAAAATCGCCTTGCCCGGTGCGTGCGAGCGCGAGATCCGCGTGCAGCTCCGCGAAGCGCAACGCGCCGATGCTGCCGGCGCATTCGCCGTCGGCGGGCGCCTTCGCCTGGGCCAGCGCGTGTAGGGCCTGCCGCAGCTCGGGCGCTCCGGGAGCCACGCGCAGGTCGGGTTCGCGCTTCTTCTGCAATTCGCGCGCGAGATCGAGCAGGGGATGGTCGCCGGACGCCACCTCCGCGCGAGTGCCGGTGGCCGGCAATACCAGCAGGCAGGCAACGACGAACGTCAGCGCATGTTTCACGCGGAGGCTTTCAATCCCTTGAGGCCACCACGAAGTGAATGGCACTCGCGAAAGCCCTGCGAGCGAAGCAGGTCGGCTGCGGCGGCGCTGCGCTTGCCCGTGGCGCAGATGAGCAGGTAGCGCCCGCCAGTGTCGAGCGTCGCCGCGTCCGTGAGTAGTTTGGACATGGGCAGGTTCAGCGCGGGCGACGGCAGCGGATCGTCGGCGCGCTCACGCGAATCGCGTACGTCCACGAAGGTGAATCCGGCAGCCTGGGCCTCGGCGAGCGAGCCGAACTGCACTTCGAGCTCGATGGGTGAGGCGGTCGCGGCGGACCGGCCTGCGCGCCGATGCGCATCGCAATCCGGCGTCCGCCGCGCGCGCAGACGCTGCGTGTTGAGGCTCACCAGGTCGAAGATCAGCATTTCGCCCGGATCGAGTCCCGGCAGGCCTAACAACAGTTTGAGCGCCTCGAGTGCCTGGAGACTGCCGAACACGCCGGGTACGGGGCCGAGCACGCCGGCTTCGGCGCAGTTGCCCACCAGGCCATCCCGCGTCGCCTCGGGCCACACGCAACGCAGGCAGGCCGTGGCGTCATCACCGCGCACCACCTGGAGTTGCCCTTCGTACTGGTAGACGCTGGCGAACAGCACCGGCTTGCGGGTGCGCAACGCCAGGTCGTTGAGCAGGAACTTCGTCGTGAAGTTGTCGCTGCAATCGAGGATGAGGTCGTGACCGGCGGCCAGACGATCGGCATTGCTGGCGTCCAGACGCAGCGCGTGCGCCTCGACGCGCACTTCGGGGTTCAGTGCGCGTACGCGCTGCGCCGCCAGCGTGGATTTTTCCCGGCCGCAATCGGCGAGCGCGTACCAGGTCTGGCGATGCAGGTTGGACGGTTCGAGCCGGTCGGCGTCGACGATGCCAAGCCGGCCGACACCCGCGCCGGCCAGGTATTGCAGCACCGGCACGCCCAGTCCACCGGCGCCGACGACCAGTACAGATGCGGCACGCAGCCGCGCCTGGCCGTCGGCTCCGACTTCGCGCAGCGCGATCTGTCGTGAGTAGTCAGGCGAAGCAGCGGGGTGATGTTGATGACCTTGCTCGTGCTCGTGCGGGTGTTCGTGGAGGTACGCAGCCGCCATGGAATATTCCCGGTGTCGCGTCGCCGGTGCGGCGTCTTCCACTTCGTGCGCCGCTGGCGCGGAATATTCCACTTCGTGCGCCGCTGGTGCGGCGCAACGCTCACAGTTCACCCAGCCCGAGTCCCCGTTTTCGTAGTGCTCTTTCTTCCAGATCGGCACGCGGTGTTTGACTTCATCGATGATGTAACGACACGCGCGGAACGCTTCGTCGCGATGCGCGGCGCTCACGCCGACCCACACAGCCACGTCGCTCAGGGCCAGCGAGCCGACGCGATGCACACAGCCGGCGCGCGTGACGCCGAATCGCGCAATCGCTTCCTGCACGATGCGCGCACCTTCCTTTTCGGCGAGTTCGACAAAGGCTTCGTATTCCAGTCGCGTGACGGCCAGGCCCTCGTTATGGTTGCGCACCCAGCCTTCGAAAGCCGCGAAACCACCACAGGTCACGTCGCGCATTTCGCGCTGCAGGGATGCGGTGTCGAGCGGGACGGTGCTGAACCGGAACGCGTTCATCCGCCGGCCACCGGAGGAATGAAGACGACCGCATCGCCAGCCTTCAGCGGCTGCGACCACTCGCCAAATTCCGCGTTGATGGCCACCCGCAGCATTTCAGCCGGCAGGGTGAACGGGTAGCGCTGGCTCAATTCCGCGTAGAGCTCGCGTGCATCGCGCGCGCCGGTAGTGAGGGTTTCGTCGCTGCGGCCCGCCTGCTCGCGCAACAGCGCGTAATACTGCACGCGAATGGTTTGGGCGGGCATGGCGCGTTACTTCGCGGGTGATTCGTTGAAGACCGTCATGGCGCTTTCATACTCTTCCACGGTGTTCACGTTGTCGAGCGCGCGCGGGTTGGACTGCTCGAGCAGCTGCGTATGAGCGTTGATGAGGAATTTTCGCGGGCAGTTGCGGCCGGCGGCGATCTGCGCGAGGAGCGCAGATCGAGCGCCCGGCTCGTAGATGGCGCACAACGGTTCCGGAAGGCCGTCATGGCTGGAGACGAATGCGGTGGCATCGAAGTTCGGGTCGCGGGCGAGCAGCAAGGTGTCGAGTGTCCCCGCGTCCAGGAACGGCAAGTCGCAGGCCAGTACCAGCCAGGCCATGTCCGGGTAGATCGAAAACGCTGCGCTGATGCCGGCGATGGGGCCTTCGATGTCGCCGCGGTCCACGATGTGCGGGTACCGCGAACGCGCGGGGTCGTTCCGCTGATCCGCGCGCACCGAGACGAAGGCCTTCGCCACTCGTCCTTCCAGCAACTTCATCGTGGCATCGAGCTGCGTTTCACCGGAGCGGAATTCGATGGCGGCTTTGTCGCGCCGCATGCGCGAGCTGCGCCCGCCGGCGAGCACCAGTCCGTGGAGTCGTGGGACGTTCATGATTTCTTCCGTGGTTTGGGGCGTTGAAAGTCCCGCTTGCCGCCGGTCTTGCGGATCAGCTTCACCGGACCGATTTCGATGTCATGCGACAGCGCCTTGCACATGTCGTAGATCGTGAGCGCCGCGGCGGTGGCGCCCATGAGCGCTTCCATTTCCACGCCGGTCTTGTGGTGCACGGCAACGTTGCAGACGATGCGGATGCGGCCGTTGGCGCCGCTGGCGATATCCACCGAGCAGCGTTCCAGCGCCAGCGGATGGCAGAACGGAATGATTTCGTGGGTGCGCTTCGCTGCCATGACACCGGCGATGATGGCGGTGTCGAACACCGGGCCTTTTTTCGTGCGATGGCCGGTGCGCGCGAGCTCGCGCGCCACCGCCGCCGGTAGTTTGACCATCGCCTCGGCGCTCGCCTCGCGCGAGGTCGCGGTCTTGGCGCCCACGTCGACCATGACGGGGCGATTCGCGGCGTCGAGATGTGTGAGCTTCTGTTTGGATTTTGGCATTACGTCCGGAATTGAGGTCTGGCCCCTTTTGCTAGGAAATGGGGAGTGTCCCCATTAACCGCCGATGTAGTTCATCTCGACTTTGTGCAGGCCCGCGGCGTCGCGCATCGAGGCGCGCAGCTCGCTGTAGCGGTCGCGGCGGCCGCTCCAGATACCACGGATGAGCTCGAACAGCTCGTCGTCCGTGGCGCCGGCGCGTATGGGGCCGCGCAGGTCCACGCCCTGGGTGGCGAACAGGCAGGTGTAGAACGAACCGTCGGATGAGATGCGCGCGCGCGAGCAGTCGCCGCAGAACGGCTGCGACACCGAAGAAATGAAGCCCACTTCGCCCATGCCATCTTCGAACGCATGGCGTTCGGCGACCTCGCCGCGGTACTCGGGCGCCAGCGAGCGCAACGGCCAGCGCGCGCTGATGCGCGCCGCGAGTTCGCGCGAAGGCACCACCAGCGCGGGGTTCCAGTGATTGCGCGTGCCCACGTCCATGTATTCGATGAAACGCACGACAACGCCGGTACCGCGGAAGTAGGACAGGAGATCGAACAGTGTGTGATCGTTGACGCCACGCTGCACGACGGTGTTCACCTTGATGGGCGCGAGCCCCGCGCGCCGTGCGTGTTCGATGCCATCGAGCACATCCGCCACGCCGCCGAAGCCGCCGCTCATCTGCGCGAAGATGTCCGGATCCAGCGTATCGAGGCTCACGGTAATCCGTTTCAGTCCCGCCGCCTTGAGCTCGGTGGCGTACTTGGCGAGCAGCATGCCGTTGGTGGTGAGGGCAATGTCCTCGATGCCGGGCAGAGAAGTGAGATCGCCGATGAGATCCGCGAGGTTCGGACGCAACAGCGGCTCGCCGCCGGTGATGCGAAGTTTTTTCACGCCGGCTCGCACGAAGACACGCGCGAGGCGCAGCAGCTCGGCGAAGTCGAGCCGCTCGTTCGATTTGAGAAACCGGTACGACTCGTGAAAAGTCTCGCGTGGCATGCAATACGGGCAGCGGAAATTGCAGCGGTCCATGACCGAGATGCGCAGGTCGTGAATGGGCCGGCGCAACGCATCCACGGGAAACCGGTTTTGCCCGGGAGGGGTGAGCGCAATGACTTTGTCGCCGGTTTCCATGGTCTGACTACCAGCCCCTCTTACCAACGATAGAAGCGCGCCACGAATCCCTTCGGAAACGTGTCAGGCCCGGGCGGCAGTTCGACGAATCCATCGGTGCCTGCGAGCGCCGTGAAATCACCCGAGCCATTGGTCGGGCAGGGCTCGGCGGAGGTGCGGCCCCAGTCGTCGCTCTTGAGTTTCACCGGCATATAGAAAGCGAGCGGCGCCTTGACCTCCACCGGTGCGGTGAGCGAGATGCGCGGGCTTTCGAACGGCGCCTGGCCCATGGCGGCGCGCAGCGCGGGCAGGACAAATCGCGACAGGCAGACCAGCGTCGATACCGGATTACCCGGCAATGCGAACACCGCGGGGCCGGTCTGGGAAATGCCGAACCACATCGGCTTGCCCGGACGTTGCGCCACATGATGAAACACGAGGCTCACGCCGAGCTGCTCGAGCACTTTCGGCACCAGATCGAGTTTGCCCATCGACACGCCGCCGGAAAGGATCAGCACGTCGTGCGTACGCAGGTGAAAGCTCAGGCGCTCCGTGAGGTGAGTTTCGTCGTCGCGCACGTGATCGTCGGCAACGCGCGCGAAGCCGTGCTGGCGCAGGCTGGCCGTGATGCCATAGGCGTTCGAACGGCGTACCTGGTGCGGCTCGATGAGTTCGCCGGGCTCCACCAGTTCGTTGCCGGTGGAGATCACCACGATCATTGGTTGGGCGCTGACTCGCAGGCGCGCCATGCCGGCGCCGGCGGCGATGGCCACCTCGGGCGCCGAGAGCCGCGTGCCCGCGCTCAACAACAGCGAACCCTGCGGGCAGTCGGAGCCGCGACGATGCACGTTCTGCCAGGGCTGCACGGGCTTGCGCCCGATCTCGGCGAAGTCGCCGTTGCGCTGAACCAGCTCGACGGGCACGACCGCATCGCAGCCGAGCGGCAGCATGGCGCCCGTCATGATCTCGATGCACGTGCCGCCGTCCGCAAGTGTCTGCGGCGGATCGCCGGCGGCTTGCGTGCCGCTGACCCGCAGGCGACCGGAATGTGCCGCCGCGGCGGACGCGGACAACGCGATGCCGTCCATGGCGACGCGATCGAACGGCGGGTGATCGCGCTCGGCGTAGATGTTTTCACGCAGCACGGCTCCCGCTGACTGCGTGAGCGGCAGCGACTCGATGGGCAGGCACGTGAGGTGCTGCTCGATGAGGGTTTCGGCCTGGGCAGGCGTCAACATGAGAATTTCCTTCGAGCCCGCCACGGAGCGGCTCCCTCCGGATCAGGAGGGCTTCTTCTCCGCGACGTTCTTGGCTTTCCACGCGCGCAGCTGTTCGTTGAAGCGCTCGGTGACGTCGGTGACTTCCTTGAGGGCGGCGTCCTGTTTCTGGGCCTGCGCCTTCTCCAGCTTGGCCAACTGCTCCTTGGTCGGGCTAGTTAGGCCGGCGATGGAGGCGTCATATTCGCCCTTGATGCATCCGAGGTACGTGTCCATCTCCGTGTTGTACGCCACGACCTGGTTTTTGGCCGCCAACATTTCTTCCTTGGTCGCCTGTGAGCCGTCCGGGAACTTGCCGGGAGCGGTCGGGTAGGCACAGGCCGCGTGAGCCTGGGCGGCGGCAAAGGCGGCGCCAATGATCAAGGCGCTGAATACGTGCTTCATGAATCGAATCCCCGCGTAAGGTTTCTTGAGAGGGTGGTTATCTTAGAGGGGGGCAGCCCCCTTTTCCCAGCATTGAAGTCCAACAGACCGACGAAGTGCGTTGGGTGGCTGCCTGGGACGACTGACCCCTTTGCAAGGAAATGGCGGCAGCCCCCTAGTCGTAATATTTCGGGTAATCCGGGGTCAAACCCTTGAATCGCCGATGAATCCACAGGTATTGGTCGGGCATGCGGCGCACCTCGGCCTCGACGATGCGGTTGAACCGCTCGGTGTCGGCCACCGGGTCGCCGGTGGGGAAGTTCTCGAGCGCCGGGTGGATGGTGCCGCGATAGCCGCCACCCGGCAGCCGCTCGAAGAAATAGGGCAATACCAGCGCGCGGGTCATGCCGGCGATGCGCGAGGTGGCGGTGTTGGTGGCGGCGGGAATGCCGAACAGCTTCACCATCTCGGCGCCTTTCTTGCGGAAGCTCTGGTCCGGTGCATACCAGACTACATCGCCGTCCTTCAGCGCCTTGATGAGCGTGCGCACGTCATCGCGCGGAATCGCGCGTTTGGTCTGCACCGCGCGGCGCGAGTGCAGGAATTCGCCTACCAGCGGATTCTTGGTAGGGCGGTACATGACGTTGAGCGGCATGCGCGCCGCCAGCGCGCGGCAGCCGATTTCGATGGAGTTGAAGTGCGCCGACAGCAGCAACACGCCGCGTCCGGTTGCCTGCGCCGCCTTGAGGTTGTCGAGCCCGGTCATGAGCGTGATGTGCCGGATGCGTTCGTTCGAGGACCACCAGCTCATCGCCGTCTCGAACAGCGCGCAGCCGAGGCCCGCGAAATGCTCGCGCAGGATGCGCTCGCGCGCGGCGGGCACCAGCTCGGGCAATGCGAGTTCGAGGTTACGGCGCGCGATCTTCTTGAACGGCGTCGGGAAGACGAACACGAGCAGCCCAAGGCCGCGGCCGAGTAGATAGAGCAGCCGGTGCGGCAGCGGCTCGAAGATGCGCAACGCGCCGATGCCGAGCCAGGTAGGCCAGTACTTCGGGTGGAA
>Ga0307513_10005880_pt1 | contig 16106 bp, 15 predicted proteins | sample 15_EM_MG_FD_202174 | JGI IMG/M metagenome (GOLD analysis project Ga0307513, IMG submission 202174) | Populus trichocarpa ectomycorrhiza microbial communities from riparian zone in the Pacific Northwest, United States - 15_EM | ecosystem: Host-associated > Plants > Roots > Unclassified | place... | reverse complement strand
TTTACTTCCCGGTTGGATCCGTTATGGCCAATAGTCCATACAAACATCGCTACCTGTTCTTTAATATCTACATTTACTGTAGATCTCAAATGGTTTCCTCTTTCCAACCATTCACATAGATCCAGAAACACTCTTTGTGGCATACGAAACACATCTGCAAACTTCTGCTTGTTTGTATTTTGAGACAAGAGTTCCTTAACATAGGCCCTACCTGTAAGTATTGATGTATTTGACCTCTCTTGATTATACACACCTATAATTGCCTTACCAACTATTTGAACTGTTTGTAACAAACTATTAGCATTTACTCTACCTTTCAGGGCTCTATTTTCGTTATCAGAATCAGTGTCTGAGCCACTCTCATCTCTTAAAAGATTAGTATCTATCTGGTCTATCAAGTTGAAAATTAGAATTAATTTTGTAACAATCTTTGATCAAGTCCTGTATTTATTATTCATTATATACAAATTGTTTCTCATAGCATTATTTTATAATACAAGGGTAAAGGGCTTTTGTTTCTACTCCTTAACCTATATACTCTATTTTTATTTTTATGCTATAAAAATACATTGTGAAAATAAAAATTTATCGCGATATTTTTGTACGCAGTGAACACACCCCTATATAAAAACTTTTAGTTGCCATAATTTATGCTATAAAAGTCACTTTTATGCTATAAAAATGGCGAGGTGAACAGGGCCTAAGGTGTTCTTTTGCACAACCAGGAAATAAATATTCATGCCAAGAAAACATCTTTAGTCATATCATAATTATATAAGAGTATGGTTAATAAATACCTGTTAAAGCTGACAGAGTCTCATATAATAGTTATCAACTTTTATGATAATATAATGGTAAAAGGTTTTTAGTTCTAGCCCTTAACTATCTACTTTGTTCTCTGGATGCATACTATAAAAATATATTGTAAAAATAAAAATATATCATGATATTTTTGTATGCAGAGAACACACCCATATATAAAAAGTTTAGTTGCCATAATTTATACCAGAAAAGTCACTTTTATGCTATAACAATGGCGCAGTAAACAGGGTCTTAATACATGTATACTAACTAACCAGAATAGCCTCTGTTCTGATAGTTTACATAATCAACCCACATCTATATAGCTAGTCTATCCCTTTCTGCTACCATTTCACTCATATCAGACGTATACATATATCTATTAACCTGCTGTACTACTATCAGCCATATCTGAACTGATATCTCTTTCCCAATCACTTTGCAATTGTTCAGCCTACTTGTAGAATCCATCATCTTCACCATTTGCCCGATGATAAATGAAGTTATGCAAGGCACATATCACATGGACTAGTTGTGCCTGAACCTTGAGACAGTACTTGGATGTGGTATTAAGGATATGAAAGCAGCGGCGTACAACTCCCAAGATTCTTTCAATCACATTTCTGTACTGTGCATGAGGGAGATTGAAGAATTCCTCCTTCGTTTGTGGGCATAGATGTGCTTGTACCTGCTCTCGAGGATGATATCAGACTCTGCGATAAGGTGTAAGAAACCCTTTTCTGAGCACAGATTCAGCATCAGCAAGGTAAACGGTACCATGTTCATGGGAACGTCATATAATTCTGCATTTTCCAAAACTCAAGCATCATTCGCCGACCACTCCAATCCTAATTAAACATAAAAGAAGTACATATTAAGGCTCCAACCGGCTAGGATATTTTGACTGATGGAACCCTTCCAGTTCCAATAGGCTGCTTGCTGCTGGCCAGGAACATGTGCCAAAATAGGTGTACCATCGATTGCATCACGAACATTGCTGAAATAGCACATTTTGCCCCAGTTCCTTCGAATGTGAGATAGAATATTATTTGGTGGGGGTCAAACAAAGGTTTCCTATGGGGGTAGAAGTGCAAGTAAGAATTGATGGAAGTACCTGGCTAATAATTAGATATTTTATATGTACTAAAATTAGTACTGAAGTACTACAAGAGGTTCTTACAAGGAGATAGTTTGTCTACTATAGTGAAATTGTTCCTGTGCCTCTGGGTTGGTAGATTCATGACCAACAATCCATAAAAACATCATAAGTTGCTCCTTGATAGAAATTATTTGACTTGACATAAGGAGTCCACATGCTATAAGACAATCACGTAAATCCAACAGGGTAGTAATCGGCATACGAATCAGACGTATAACACGGCGTGGATGTACCTGAAGGATCTCCTTAGTATGGAGACAACCTGTACGGCTTGATATATGGACCGGCTGTTAGGTGGTAGCTTTCGTGTGCGGTATTCTGACAGCTAGGACCTGAATCGATTTTATATCGGAGAACTTGTTAAGAAGACACCAGTAATGTAGGCTAGATATAATGGTATACTTCAAGGTAGATCGTTGAAGTATTGGTAACGATAAGATGAAAACTTATTATATTGATAAGATCTCTTCTCCGTGCTGGTTGTGTTTAATAGCAGCGAAGATGCTTCGATATTTATATTCCGCGTCTGAGCAATTACCGTATACATGCTAACTCTATACTAACCAAGTATCTTGCTCACAATTCTGCGAACTTCACCTGAGTGCGAACACTCGTAGACCCTGAAAACCCTCTACCACACATTTTGCTCCCATGGCCAACTTATCGGTCTGCACTTCTGTTATTCCTGATAGCGTGGAGAGCACGTCAGGTGTCAGCACATCCGTTTATCCGTTGACAATAAGGGTTACGAATTATCTTGCCCCAGTGGTCTCCGAGGGTAGTCTAACTCACTGGACAGAAGATGGCCAATCTTCTTTGGTTGGTTCCGTTGAGAATTCGACATGCAACCGCATGTTGTATTCTGATCTTCGGGCTTTACACGACTTGTCTTCGGGATCGTACCTATAGGCTTTTTCCCTTGGACTCCATCTTTTACCAAGCTGTCCTTTGTGGATGCACCCAATCCACTTACTGGGCATAGTTACCTCCTTCATACTCTACACGGCTTTGTAGGTACGAGGGGACTAGCTTTCGGGCAAAACGTCCCGTTACCTGCGACCCATTCCTCCGACTGTTTGTCTTCATGTATCTGTAGCTTTATGCTCCGTTGTCCGATTCACCGGCTTTTACTTGCATAAGGTGCCCGAAGGTCTCCCCTTATATATCCTGCGAACAGGATCCGGTTGGACGGACGGCCGCGACGTATACGCTGTTATAAGATGTGTTCCATTGACAGTGGTCTTTGGTGTTGGGACGCAACTACACAAGCGGCCAGTGATGACGTGCCGTCCCAACGCGCTGGCTGGAGGGGGGTGTTATCCTTTTCCTTCGAAGTTCGTGCGTGTCAAGGTATGGTAACTCTGTCCTGTGAATCCTTACAGGGAGTGCGTGCGCCTAACACAGCCTGGGTTTATCAGGAAAAAAAAAGGTTACATCAGGACGCACTCCGTGCTCACTGTGCGTCTGGCGGTCCAGGCACATAGAATCTAAACTCGCGTCGTGGGTGTGCGGTCTATTGGGGGGTGCTTGTGGACAGGGGTGCATGCCGCCCGGACGCATCAAAAGCAACCAAGGACTCAGAAGGTACCGTACGCAAAAAGGTTCTCCAGACGCAACCCGATAGCATAGTAGAAGAGTGGAAGTACTCAGGTGTAACTGGCTATCATCGGATACCTCCTAAGTCAACAACTCTACCTTCGAGCACTTTGAATAAGTTAGTGACAACTGTGGAGAATATCCAAATTGTCCGGAAAGCTCGATCTAGTATTACTCATGCTTACTTAAAAGAGTCATTTAGATACTAAAATAGGTATATTTTTATTAAAGCTATTTTAGAAAACAGTAGCACTCCGTAGCTAACAATTTGAAAGTACATGACCGGAGAACCAAAGTACAAAAGTATGGATAACCCTTAAACCAGTGGTTGGACAGTGTCCGTTGGATTCCCCTCGGAGAGGGGAATTAAATGGTGTAGCTCTTGAAGCGTCTGCATAGCTATAGAGGTCAGCAGGGTGAAAAAGGCAGATACCTCAGCGGGCAGATGTTCTCCAGAGTCAGGAAGGGTCTCATTGGAGTCCGCTTGCCTAGGGGAATTGAATAGTATAGGCCTCAAAGTGTCCGCATGCCTGTAGCACAGAGTAGGCACCAATTTGAAAGTACTTGCCCAGGGAACTAAAGTACAAAAGAATGGATAACCCTTGAACCAGTGGTCAGACAGCGTCGGGACAGAGTGAGTTGAATTCCGCTCGGCGAGGGGAATTCAATGGTATAGGTCTCGTAGTGTCTGCATGCCTGTAGCCCTCAGTAGCCAACAATTTGAAAGCCCTTGCCCGGGGAACTCAAGTAGAAAGGTTTGGGTAACCCTTCAACCAGCGGTCAGACAGCATCGGGACAGGGTGCGTTGGAATCCGCTGGTCGAGGGGAATCAAATGGTATAGGTTTCGAAGCGTCCGCATGGCTATACAGGTCAGCAGAATGAAAAAGGCAGATATCTCAGGGGGCAGATGCCTGCCAGAGTCAGGAAGGGTCTCATTAGAGTCCGCTCGGCGAGGGGAATCGAATGGTATAGGTCTCGAAGCGTCCGCAGGGCTATAGAGGTCAGTAGACTGAAGAAGGCAGATACCTCAGCAGGCAGATGTCCGCCAGAGTCGGGAAGGGTTTCATTGGAGTCCGCTCTCCCAGGGGAATCGAATGGTATAGGTCTCGAAGCGTCCGCATGGCTATAGAGGTCTGCAGGAAGAAAAAGGGAGATACATCACAGGGCACTGTCCGATGTCCGCTAGAGTTAGGCAGGACCTCATTGGAATCCGCTCGAGTTAGAAAGGGCCTGATTGGAATCCGCTCGCCGAGAGGAATAGACTGGTATAGGTCTCAAAGCGTCCGTATGGCTATTGAGGTCAGCAGGAAGAAAAAGGCAGATACCCCAGAGGGCACTGGCCGATGTCCGCAAGAGTCAGGCAGGGCCTCATTGGAATCCGCTACAGCCAAGAAGGGCCTCATTGGAATCCGCTGGAGCCAGGAAGGTCCTCATTGGAATCCGCTTGCTTAGGGGTAATGAATAGTGTCAATCTGGATGGAAGAGCATTCCCCTCTCCGAAGGTTGATAATATTCAATACTTCCACTGATTCGATCATGATGCCTGATACCCGGTGTCCAAGAACTTAGAAACCTTTTGCGAGTGTTGTTAGCAGTGATCAAATAAGAGGTATGTTTTGAGTCGTTACCGGGACAATAGATAGTTAGTTATCCTATGTTTGGATCCTTTTTCGACTGAACAGCCTTTACCTGGTAATAAAGTAGTCTGTTGTAAGTAGAGGCCATCAGGGGCCGGAAGCGTTCCCCAATGCTGACCCCTATGGGTCACCTACTACCTTGATGTTCTTCCAGAGATTAGGGTGTGAAATGGACCATCCAGGTGCACTGGGCGGACAGGATGCGGGTTGTATTGCACCCAAAGGACTAGGATGCAACCATTGTGCTGGGACCATCTGATGGCGGGCTGGGCGGACAGGATGCTCCAGACGGATTTCCTGCGTCCGGACGCAATGCCTATCCGTCTGGAGCAAAGGCTTTTTTTGCTGATGTGGGAAGAAAGAAATGAATATAAATTGCTGTGCTAATGACAATTTGGAGCCTTCATTGAATGATTGCTGATAGGTTCATCGAAATTGTATTATTGGTTTTCATTGAATATTGTGGATATAGATTCACCCTACAGAACAGAAAGTTTTATTCATATTTGCTATAATAAAATGCAGACTTGAAATTAATTTATTTAATAATAATTGTTTTAATAGCAATTTTTATAATGAATGGTTTCTTATAATATTATTATTACATAACAATTGTTTGTTATAGGAGTTTGAGAACGGAAGGGCAGCCGTTCTGGTATGGCCCTTTGGGAACAGAATGGTTGATGCACTTCCTGGTTGCCAAACAGCCGTTCCGTTCCCAATTTCTAAACGGAAGGTGTACAGAAGGGGAATAGTCATTTGGATGGGCGATCAGAACGGAACTGTGCTTACCAAACAGGCTCTTCATTGGCAAATCAGCTCCAGCACGGTAAAGGAATTCCAAGTTCAATAGTATTATCCGGATCGCATATTGTCGACCATAGCTGCTCAGGATCTGTCGTGCCGCATCAATCTTATTTGACCATTGCCATCAGTCCTTACTTTGTTCCTTATGTGCAGGCTCTCCATATTGGGTAAAATACATGCGAATATTGCTGAACTGGTAGAAGTGAGCACGAATGTGACTTATTCAAAGTATTTTAAGAAAGTTGAAATTAGATTTGGCATAGATCAAGTCTATACGTTGGTCGTTCTCTTGTTCACGATTGTCATCACAGATGCAACCCTTTAGGGACGGGAGCACTCGCTCCATCATCAGGGCTCTCTCATAGCGCATCTCCTTGTGCAGCTCGTCTGCCTCCTCTTCGGTCCGTTTAGATATGTGAAACTCCAACAAGATGTCTTTCGTCTTGAGGAACAGCGTTGCATATTCTTCCATATAAAATATAGTTTCCGGTGTGTAACTTCGGTATTGAGCCATCATGGTGAAGTCAAGCAGTGCTCTGACACATGTGAGCGCACATCTGAATGGTTGTACATGTGTACTAGCAGGCTGTCTCAACCCCACAGCGAGAAGTTCTAACAAACAACACTCAAAATTCCTCCTCTGTTTTCCTTGCCACTGCGTAATCTCCCTGTAGGCCTTTTTGGGGACAGAGAATCCTAGGTAAGGGGGTAAAACCTTTCAGTTGTCATCGAAGGCCTGCTACTATGGCACATGTTTTTTGAGAAATTCCTGTGTTGAGTCCATCATATACTTGAAGAGTCCTAGATATAATGAATGCAGGATATCCGGCTTGTGCAGATCAGGGGTCAAAACTCTCACAGGTTCAAAAATGTTTTGCCCCCTCTTGATACTATGAGTTTCACACATATAGTGAGCCTGAGCAGCGTCATGGGTCTTGCAATCTAGAGACTGGTTTAGTGTTGGTAGCGTTGGTATCTTGGGTAATCTCGAGTACAATAGTAGCCGGCTCGGGTTTCTAATTCTTCTTGAGGCACCTCACGTTTAGGACAGATGTTGGATTTGATCCCATGTAGCGTAACGTTTTCCATATGGTCCTCAATCCACTATGACATGATCGGGAAGCACCTCGGGATCTTGCTATCAGTACAATCAATAGGGGTGCCGTCCAATACCACACCATTAAATGGCGCAAAAATGAGTTTGAATACGCCACTGAGTGTGTCAGCATTTATTAGTCTCTGGAGTTTGTCAGCCCTAGAGGACTTTGCCAGCCTGAGCGGAATGGGCAATAGCTCAAGAAGCAGAATTGCTATTGATCCAGGTCTGTTACGTATTGTCGACTGGAGATTTTCCATCATCAAATAAACCGGCCATGCTCTCTTGTCTCGGGAGCAGTTGGTGAGATTTGTCTGATCTGACATCCCAATCATTGGAACCACCGTCGCTCCTTCCGGGAGTTTCCTGTAATTTATTAGGATTCTTTCACTTAAAAGAAGCTATGCACTAGTACTTGAAGGTCGTACCACTCATTAGCTGTATCCATTTCTGCACAAATTCACTGTCCACTCTAGTTGTATTCACAGTGTGGCGCATAGACCAACTCATTACAATAGGCTATCTGGTGAAGAAGATATCTCACGCAATCTATGACATTCCAATAGAAGAATGGTAATGTTTTCTGATGGTCCTCCACATGTCGCTCCAACCATTGCAGATACAGGCTATTCGGATCCAAATGTCAGAGAGGATTCTTTAAAGTATGCATAGAACCATACCCGAAGGATGTCGAGTTTCCGATACAATTTGAAAAGTAATTCTTAATCCACGTCTTTGAGACTTTACTCTCAATGAACCAAGATGCAGGTTTAAAACCTTGTCCACAAGCAAATAGAGCTCATGGGTTCTCGTACAAATCTCTCTATTCTTCCTTATACTCTTCAACCTCTGCAATGGCTTTACCGGCACCCAGATAATTATCCTGTTCCACACCGACTTGGTACGTATTGTTCTCGAGTACCTCTGTTTCAGTTTCCCATGTAAGCATATGATCAGGGGTGTCGCGCTCACTTCGGGCTGTATCTCTGGCAGGATCTAATTCGTTGTCAGAATTGGAGTATTCAATGGGTTGATTGGCATCAGATAGGTTGGTTCCCGGGTTAGTAGGGATGTCGGCAGGTGGATTCCGTATGGTGGATGTGTGAACTATATCGAGATTGGCATGCGCATCTCGTAAGTGTGCTTTGTATGTGGCTGCATTCTCTTATGTTTTGGGTCAAAATAAACATTTGACCGGCATATTGGAATTTGGGGCCACTAATTTCGGGAGTCTAATATAGGTGATAGTAGTGTGATATTATTGTGTTCTCGATATTAACGGGTACGGATAACTCAAAGATGCTGGGCCTAGCACTGTGTATACTGATCTATCACTAGTTGTCTAATGGGTCTAGCGTTGTGTGTCGTGACGTCACGTGGTATCAGCTCATTATTATCTTGCGTTTCAATAGACAGGAAATGACTAAAACACTAACGGACAGCTGAGGTGTCAGTGCTTAATGCATCTTAATTCTTGAAAACAATTCAAACAATTCAGGATTTTTTCAAACAATCTTGAATGTCTGAGAGTTGTATATATAATATGAGTTGATCATGACAGCAGCAAGTTCATACCAAGGATAATCTGACATCCACAATATCTACAACATCCTCTATATTCACAAGACTAGGATCTGCAAATCCACTATCAATATAAACAAACTCTCAACAGACATGGCGCAAAATATCAACATGCTGTATGTATTCATGCAAAATTCTGGAGTCCTTGAGCTGGGACAGCAAGATCAACTTCCATCTAGTTCTCTTCAAGGGGAAATCGGCATACATTGCGCCAATCCTCATGGTCAAGCAGTCAGTGCTCATAAGCTAAACATAGGCTCCACACAAGTTCAGGCTCAAAAGAAAATGTTTACAGAGTGGCGGGACTGTGCGAAAGATCAGATGATAGAGCAAATGACCACATATTTCCTGATGCCTACTGCCTCTCAATATAAACAGTCATGAGGACCTTGCGTTCTGCCTGCGATCTCATTGTCTGGGTAGTGGCAGCCAATAATATACATTGTCTAGAGGATATCAAGGAGGCAGATATGCAACTGGTTAAGGGCAGTTGCTGAGAGTTTAATGACACAAATAACAAAGGCAAAGTGGTAGTGCCAAATCACTCAATCCTCCCTGAGCAGGTCATCGTGCACCTATCGTTACTACTACCAGTGGCCCCAAATCAGTGGTGGGCTGCGACGACTATCGGGAACCCAGGTCAACTTCCTCTAAATCCTCCCCCAGCCCACAGTCCGGCAGGCCAGCAACTGGGACAGGCTCGTCAGGATTCGGCTGGTCCAACCATATCCGCTGTAAAGGTCAATGTCGCTACTGCCGGACAACTCAGACAGGCTCCTCCGGGTATGCCAGTTCCAAATGTCCCTGTAGCAGGACACAGCAGCCAGGCTCCTCCGGGTTTGGCTGGTCCTAACGTAATAGGGGCACAAGTCGCCGTCCCTGGTCCCAGAAAACGTGTACATGCTCCCTCGGGTCCAGCTGGTCCAAACGTTCCTGCTACTGGACAACTCGGACAGGCTCCTTCAGCTGGAGTTGGTCCAAATGTAACGGCTGCACAAGTTATTGTCCCTGCTACCAGACAACTCGGACAGGCTCCCCAGGATGCAGCTGGTCTAAACATCCCTGCTGCTAGCCAACTCAGATTGGCTTCTCCGGGTGCGGCTGGTCCAAACATACCAGCTGCACAAGTCAACATCCCTGCTCCCAGAGAACTCAGACAGGCTCCTCCAGGTGCGGCTGGTCCAAATATACTGGCTGCACAAGTCAACTTCTCTGCTGCTGGAAAACTTAAACAGGGCTTCCGGGTGCGGCTGGTCCAAAGGGTATCTGGTACACAAGTCAACCCCTCTCCAGTTGGACAGCATAGACAGGCTCCCCCGGTGTGGCTGTTCCAAATGTACCTACTACACAAGTTAACATCTCTGCCACCAGACCGCTCGGAGAAGCTTCTCTAGGTGATCTTCCTCTGGCGGTACCTGTTCAATCTGGTAATGATCCTGTGCACCCACAAATGGTACATGATTCAAGTTTACCGGATAATGACCCTGCACTGGCACAAATGTCACCTGATCCACTGCATAATGGCCCTGCGGTAGTCTAAAACAAACCGGTTGACTCAGGCGTTGACCTGGCACGCAACAGTGGGCCCATAGGTTAGTCACTGCTTAAATCATCAGCCTCTTTCACGTTTTTACTTACTGACTTACGTGATAGAGATTGCAGGACTCTAATTCAGCATCCGCACACCTTGTGTATTGTTTATCTCCTGCCGTCGTGACATGGTCAGGCTCTGTTCGAGTTTCAAAGAAATAAAGTAAACATCTCGCCAAACTATAACTTACTGCATTGCCGTCCCGCTAATGTCAATGGCGTAATGTTCGCCAAGTTGGATTCCTATGACATGTGTGGATTGTCAGCTATGATTTACAGATCCATACCTCACCACCGAATCTGCTACATACTTCACGGTATAGGCGAAGGGCGTAGAACGTTATGTAGGTCTTCTATGTGAGAGCTGGATAGCCTAGATTATATCTTTATCGACAGCAATGAAAGAATAAGAGCTTGGCTCCTTTGAAATCCTGTTCTTGATGACTGGCTTGATCTCATAGTGTACTGTTACAGTAATCAGGGTTCAGAGCACCAAGACACATCAGCGCTGAGAAGAGTTAACTATCTCAATAAAAATGACGTGCGACACTAGGCCCGTGATCCGGCACGATGTATAGGCCAGATGTATTCCTGAAGAATATTAGATTACATACCAGTTTACGGGGATGGTAGTGATGTGGATGAGGTGCATAAGTATGATGCCTCTTATGTATGAGAGTTGTCCACAGACATCCCAGACTCTGTGCATGAAAGTGAGCTCCTCTTTACAATATTGCCACTACCAGTTGTAGGAATCACTAAATGGCCGGCAAATTGTATTCCTCTTCTTGCCAAGTCAGCGAGCGGGCAGAATAGACAGCTACCATTAGGCATTCTCCATTGCCTGGCTCAAGGTGAAGATGACGGCGTTTAGTTTAAAGATGATTATTGCATAGAGGATATACTCAAAAAACCTTGCTTGAATTCATGAGCAAAAAAAAAAGATTACACCTGGACGCACCCCATACTGCCTGTGCGTCCGGCTGCCCAGGTGTATAGAATTTAAACTCATGTTCTGGGTGTGCGGTCCTTTACTGGGTGTTGGTAGACAAGGGTCCATGCTACCCGAAGGCACCAGACGCAACGAAGGACTCAGAATGTACCGGACGCAGAAAGGTTGTCCGGAGGTCCGGACTCAACCTGATGCCATAGTAGAATAGGGGAAGTATTCAGGTGTAACTAGCTATCATCAATACCTCGTAAGTGAAGAGCTTAATCTTCGAGGACTTTGAATAAGTTAGTGAAAACTGTGGTGAATATCCAAATACGGAGAGAGTTGTCTGGAAAGGTCCACCCAGTATTACTCATGTTTACTTATTTGAGTTATTTAAATAGTAAAATAGGAATATATTTATTAAAGCTAGTCTAGAAAACCGTAACACTCGGTAGCTAACAATTTGAAAGTACTTGCCCGGACAAGTAACCTACAAAAGTATGAATAAGCCTTAAACCAGTGGTCGGACAGCGTTGCGAAGGAGTGCATTGGAATCTGCAGGTTGAGGGGAATCGAATGGTGTAGTTTTCAAAGAGTCCGCATGGCTATAGAGGTCAGCAGGGAGGGAAAGGGGGATACCTCAGCAGGCTTATGTCCGCCAGAGTCAGGAAGGGTCTAATTGGAATCCGCTCGGCGAGGGGAATCGACTGGTATAGGTCTTGAAGTGTCCGCATGCCTGTAGCTCTCAGTAGCCAACAATTTGAAAGTACATGCATGGGGAACTAAGGTACAAAAGTATAGATAAACCTTCACCCAGCGGTCGGATAGCATTGGGACAGGGTGCGTTAAAATCTGCCGGTTGAGGGGAATCAAATGGTATAGGTTTTGAAGCGTCCGTATGGCTCTGGTGGTCAGCAGGAAGAAAGAGGCAGATACCTCACTGGGCACTGGCAGATGTCTGCTAGAGTCACAAAAGGCCTCATTGAAATCCGCTAGAGTCAGGAAGGGCCTGATTGCAATCCGCTAGAGTCAGGAAGGGCCTCATTGGAATCCGCTCGCTTAGGGGCAATGAATAGTGTCAACCTGGATGGAAGAGCATGCCCCTCTCCCAAAGTTGATAATATTCAATAGTTCTACTCATTTGATCATGAAGCCTGATGCGAGGTGTTAAAGAACTTAGAAAGCTTTTGTGAGTGTTGTTAGCAGTGATAACATAAGGGGTATATTTTGGGTCGTTACCGGGACAATTGATGGTTAGTCATCCTATGTTAACATCCCCCTTCATCTGAAAAGCCTTTACCTGGTGATGAAGTAGTCGGTTGTAAGTAGAGGCCATCCGGGGCAGGGAGAGTTCCCCAATGCAGACTCCCATGGGTGGCTTACCTTGGTGTTCTTCAGGAGATTAGGGTGTGAAATGGACCATCCGGGTCCACTGAGCGGACAGGATGCGGGTTGTATTGCACCCAACGGACTGGGATGCAACCATTCTGCTGGGGCCCTCTCAGCCGACAGGATGCTGCAGGCGGGTTTCCTGCGTCCGGACGCAATGCCTATCTGTCTGGAGCAAACAGTTTTTTTGCTGATGTTACCTTATCAAGAAGTATCAGAGATCCCAGGAGATGCGGAAAGCTGGTGCTGGTTTCAATGCGAAGAACACAGAGGACCCTGAGTCGAAGAGAGGGTGTAGTATGGGTGTTGGCTTTGAGAGCTTGACAGGAGAACTGCTGGATTCAAAAGGGCGCGGACTATAAGTGATGTCTACGCAGATGAGGCGTGGATTAGTGGTCTGGACTGTCATTTCAAAGGGTCATTGATTGTTTCCTTTCCTTTTTTCGTGTTTGATCATTGCGTAGCTCAAAGCGATGTTTAGTTTCATTCTTTCCAGATTATGATCCTGTACGTGCAGAATGTGTGATCTGCTCTCCGTGAACTGTTGACATTTGTCCGCCAAGACTCCCGAAGTTGACCATGCAGCTCTTATTGCGCCTCGAACCCTTGTGTGATCGTCAGGGGGAACCTCATGCCAATTGATGACACTTTGTACCTCATACTAGGGTTATGACAGAACAACTCTCACACAGGAAAATGGCTGGAAAGAATTCTGACAGTCCAACACGCAGTCCTACAGTACCACACATCTTGATGTCTATGTGCAGTATAACAAGGCCACCTCTTACCCATCCTTCCGCTCTACACTATCCGTCTAGTATTCACTTTCACATATCTTGTTATCTCGTCCGTATATCAAATGGGTCCATTGAGAACAACACAAATCACAGAGAAAAAGACAAAGTAAGGACTCTCTCTTCATCAAAATAAGAGGGCATAATCTTAATGTTTCTGTTATTCCCAGATGCCAAACCATCCAGCCCCCGGGTGTTGATACTGCCAGCGCAAAACAACGCAGAAAAGGTCATTCTCGGGTAGCTGCCATTGCAGGTGAGGCGTCAAGGATATAAGAAATCCACTATAATGATATACCACATTCCGGAATGTCAAGATAAGATCTGCCTCTTTGACTTTAATAGACATTCATTGACGTTTGGTGCAAGACCACTATTAGTGCCAGCCGTGGAGGATTTGAGGTAAGTGGTCAAATATACTACCTATATGTCAGAAAATTGTGACCTAAGCAGAGACAGAAGCAGGGGCTGGTATGGGTAGATCTCCTGCACTAAAAGCTGGTGTGGGTTCTGGAATGCTGGCGCGCCTATAGCTGTGTACAAGGGATGGTACAAACAAGGCAAAGTATACATTAGTGCTTGGGTGGAACCCTATTAGTCTGACTGGCTTCCAAATAGACTTGGTACTCAGTTTCGCTCACTCCCTCAGACCTGTCAAAGGCCAAATTAAATTCTTCAATACAAACCACCACTCGGAAGACATCGACGAAGTCAAATGGCAAATAAGACTCTTGGTGAGGGACATAGCCAAGAATCTTCAGGCGAAGAGCAGTCGTCTCCATGTATAACAGGTAGAGGATCCAATAGATCCAAATGTCAGTGATGTTTATCCTAAGGGTTCACCCACATATACATTTTCCGATCCAACGAGTGGTAATAATGGTATTTCCAGTGGCCCAATACGATTGAGCCTCTCCGTACTGCCAAAGGCTGATCAGGAGACACATTATTCATTGAACATGCACTACGAAAGCTAGACATCCCTTCTTGCAATACCCCTGGTATGCCAAAGACTTGGGCGGAGGGATTGTGGGGGGAGTCTTAGCCACGCTGAACTCACAATCCCTACTCGGTGTGCTCAAGGGACAAATTTTGAAGGATCCCATCCAATAACTCTGATCTCTCATCAGGGCAACTGGGCTAGGGGCCAGCCCGTTATGCCGGCGACCCTCAGACTCGGCACCCCTCCCCCTCATGGGGCTCATATTTTTATATAAAGATAATGACATCTGGATGTGGCAGCTTGCTAACCCTGGCAATGATCCTCTTGATCTCCTGGTGCTGGAGCCACGCCAGGTTCAAGGAGAGGGCTGAGACAAAAGCTGGGCGCCAGCCTCCATTGGATATCCATTTTTCGATGATAAGGCGTGGAATGGTTGGGGGCACTGTGATGACATTGAACTGAGGAACGATGACGTCTACGATGATGACGCCGAGAGCCTCAATGACAGGAGTGGCAGCCAAGATGCAGACAATGTCAATCGCACTTATCACGATGATGCACATATGACGTTGGGTGTTGTTAACACTCTGAATCGCTGTAGGTGAGACATTATTCAAGTTCATGACGTAAGTTTTTTTGTTTAACATGCTTTTCTTTGGTTTCAACATCCTGATAGAATATTAATAGCTAATGATACACCTAGGACGAGGAGAGGTACAGCAGTGAATCACAGGGTGGGAACACATAACGGAGCAATTATTCTCCAGTCAGAGATCCACCAAGCAGACATACAGTGGATTGATGACACAAGGATTCAGACCCTGATACACTAAGCAGCTGTACCATCAATTCGTGAGATGGGGATTCAGACCCTGATTGGTTGGGCAGACATACCGGGAATTCACGAGTAGTGTGGGTAATGCAGCCGCCGCCTCAATTCCCCGCCCCGCCCCAGTCAATAGCCCGGGGCAGGGTATTTTGTTTTCACCTCATGCGCCGGCCTCCATTCTGGCCCCTGCCTTGTTCAATGCCCTGGACACCCCCCTGTCGATGAATTTTCCCCACACAGGCCCTGCTTTTTCGTATATTCCCCTCTTGAACATTGCTGTTTTGATACATGATTGATTAATTGTGTGAGCATATATCAAAAACCACATGCCTTAAATTATATACGGGAATTTATTTACATGGAATGATTCATACCATATGAACCGGGATAATTCACAAAACCGATTGGAGCTTCGAGTGGTGTAGCCTAGTACCGTGTATTGTCTCAGCAGGCCATACACCTAATTCATACACCCAATTTATACACTCTATTCACAGGTTAAAATCATACAACCTATTCATAAGCCTTCTTCATCTGCCAATAGCATGTGCCCAAATCATACGTCTAAGCCATACCCCCAAATCATGCGCCCAAGCCATATGCCCAAATCATACGCCCAAGCCATAAACCCAAATCATACGCTCAAGCCATACGCTCAAATCATAACCACAGTGGGGCTATAGAGTTAATGTGTTCAGCGAAATGGTGAGGTTAAAGAAAGGGTGTATTTATAACCAGAAGAGTTCTATTAAAGTAATTATGTCAAGTTAGATGTAACTCGGACGTTTGAGTTAGTGGTATGATTTGTATGAAAATCTAATCTGTACTGGGCAGTTTTATCTCAAAGTGATATCAGATCAATCAAAAAAGGGCGCAATCAGCTGATCTGATAGCGTGATCTGTGATGGTGTGTACCAGACTGGGTATTCGTGATCATGATCTGTGATGA
>Ga0307513_10005879_pt1 | contig 16111 bp, 20 predicted proteins | sample 15_EM_MG_FD_202174 | JGI IMG/M metagenome (GOLD analysis project Ga0307513, IMG submission 202174) | Populus trichocarpa ectomycorrhiza microbial communities from riparian zone in the Pacific Northwest, United States - 15_EM | ecosystem: Host-associated > Plants > Roots > Unclassified | place... | reverse complement strand
AGGTTTGGCAACTGCAGCACCAGTCTTGGTATCCCAGATTCGAATCGTCTTGTCATCAGATCCAGAGATGATGTGCCGCCCATCGGGAGAGTAGGCGACGGACGACACAAAGTCGGTATGCCCCTCTAGAGGTTTGTCAGCTGCAGCACCAGTCTCGGCATCCCAGATTCGAATCGTCTTGTCATGAGAGCCAGAGATGATGTGCCGCCCATCGGGAGAGTAGGCGACTGACGACACAGAGTCGGTCTGCCCCTGTAGAGGTTTGCCAACTGCAACACCAGTCTCGGCATCCCAGATTCGAATCGTCTTGTCATGAGAGCCAGAGATAATGTGGCGCCCATCGGGAGAGTAGGCGACGGACGTCACACCCATGGTATGCCCCTCTAGAGGTTTGCCTACTGCAGCACCAGTCTCGGCATCCCAGATTCGAATTGTCTTGTTATCAGATCCAGAGATGATGTGGCGCCCATCGGGAGAGTAGGCGACGGACAGCACACCCGAATCATGCCCCTTTAGGGGCTCACCAATTACAGCACCAGTCTCAGCATCCCAAATCCGAATGGTGTCGTCCCAAGATCCGGAAATTACGTGCCGCCCATTGGGAGAATAGCTCACGCAACTGATACAGCTGGCATGTCCAATCCAGGTCAATGGCGGTGCCGGCCATGACGACAATTTCCCTCTCAGCATCGTGATGGTTTTAGTAAACCTCTTGCTAAAGGTGTCTGATAAAGTCGACTGTGAGGGCAAGAAGGGTTGGGTAGAAAGATAGGTGTGTGGAGCACTCGTAGAGATGGGGGTGCGAAAGGCAATGATAAAACGGTTAACGTCCTGAATTCTCTCAAGAAGGGTCGAATCGCCATCCTACGGCCAGTCAAAATCACCCTGAATACAAGCTGGAGCTGGACTCACCTTGGCCCAGGATATCACGCTTCGAATGCTCGGAGCACCACCTGGGACCATTCCCATAATGCTCAATATTTCAATCCAAAATAATGGGCACGGTCCCTCAAAGAATTCCTTCAAGCTTTCCCACACACACGGATCATTATTGTCGGGAGTAGAACAAAGATGATTTGACCAATAAAGAGAACTATACTGCAAAGTGTCGGAAATGTTCTCTATGATTCGGGATGGAAGATCTTCAATGTCTGCATTAGCGAGCCGGGAATCTTTGAGCCCACAGATATTGAAACGGAGTTGGCGAACCATCGTGTTGAGGCAAGCAATTCCCAACTGCACATTTGCGTCTCGAGGGTTGATTTGATAGCCGCAGGGACAGTCACCGCTGACAAAGAACTCTGAAATTGATAAATGCCGGACACGAATCCCTCCATTGGTCCCTTCGTCGCGATATAGCAAAGAGCTGAGATCATCCACCCACTTTTGAACGAGATTGAGTTTCACTCCCGCCAGCTCTGCAATTGTCTCCTCGCGCAGTGTGCGGTGTGGAGCCGTTGTCAGAAGCACTCCAATCATCCGCTGAAACTCGGCATTACTACCCTTTATTCGTGACTCTAGGATGCTTGAGTAAAGTCTGTATAGAGGTTTCAACTCAGCACCAGCTGAGTCTTCGGCGGTTACCTCCAAAAACTTTGTGGGATCCCCACAACTCTCAAGGGCACTCGCAAGGGTCTTGATGAAGATGAAAAGGCCATTCGCCCGAGAGATAATTCTGTTCAAGAGCGATTCTTCTGGCCAAGGGGCGGAAAGATACCAATCTTGGGCCACTAGATTGAACGCGTTTTGGGCGAAGGTTCGCAGATCATCACCGGCTTCTTGATCTACAGCCAAATCATATCGCATATACGACGACGGGGTGAGTGCATCAAAGGACTTTTGGATATCGGCTTCGGATCTACTAGTGATGATAATTTTGAGCCACGAAGCACGTGCGGTTGCGCTGGTCAGAAGCTTCAGGAGAGCTGGGCGACTGCGATGGTCGCCGCATTCGTCGAACGCGTCAATGACAAAGGCAAGAGAGTGGTTCGGGCCGTGAGGAAGGTCACGGAGAAGGTCAAGGAAGATTGAGTCCTCCATCGACTCTGCTGTCAGATTTGCCTCTTTACGAAGACGCTTTGCCACAATACTTCGAAAGGGGGGGAGGACTCCTGCAAGTCTGCAGATGAGAGTCGGGAGGATATTCCTGCGCTTGCTCAAATTTTCGTCATCCCTCCGGCAGAAAAAGGCCCCGGCAAGCCGCCCTTGACCATCAAGGCTTGCACAGATCGAATGAGCTAACGATGTTTTGCCAATTCCAGGTAAGCCATAGACCCAATACGTATTCCTCTGGAAAGGATCTTTCTCCGGTTTCTTGGCCACCCAATCTACAATTTCTTTGAGGAGAGATTTGCGGGTACCTTCCATACAGCGGAACTCCTGGCAATGGCCAGCATTGACACGCTCAAGCCGCCTGAGTAAGAGCTCTTGCTCTACGAAACTACTGAGAATCGACTCACGTTAGATTGAGACAATAAATGCTTACCAATCCTTGTGGTTAGTCGGAGAGCCTCGACATCCACAGCACGCATGAAGTCTTCTATGACCTTAGCTAACTCTCCGTCCATTTCTTCAATCATTTCTTTTTCCTTCGAATGAATGAACGCATCTCCGGTTCTCTCTGCGATCATCAGCATATGCAGAATCCAGAAAAGAGGACCGCCTACTGAAATGCCCACGCTTGACGTAGTCGCATGAAATTTTAGCGGTCTTGTGCATCACTTCGAACACTCGCGGGATGAGTTTATACAAAACCTCCGTCTCTTCGCTAACAATTTCGTCTGCGACCTTGTCCGCCAAAGGCAAGATGCGTTGCAACCGATCCAATAGGCTCGATGGCATCTGATCGTACTTGTTTTGTTCCTTCAAGAGCTGAACGATCAAGCGTTACCTCTGCTCCTGATACGCCAGTAGAGAGCACGAACCTCAAATGTGACTTTGGCAACACCGAAGGCTGCCTTTGCGATCGGATTCAACTAAAAGGGGTCAACGTTCTGCTGGTTTCCAAACGGGAGAGCCGACCTCGGAGAGTGCGACGCCAAGTTGAATACCTGCCCCCAAACCCTTCTCCATTGATCTATTCATCAATGGGGTGTAGTCCTTTATCAGCCCCTCAAGGTCGTGGAGCGACGAGCGTAAAGATTCCGCCTATGCAGACATTCTTAGCTGGCTGCGGTGGGTTGTTGCAAAATGACTAACAGTAGCGTTTGCAGAGAATCGTAATTTTAGAGATCCATGATACTTTCCAATGACAACGCCCTCTGCCCTCCTCTGTCAGACATCAGTGGAGTAGTCGGTCATCACGACTGACCCGATACAGTAAACTCATGCTTATTGGAGCTCCAGTAGTCATCGAAAAGCCCTTGTAGATCGATCACATCGTTCGCCTGTCGGCTCTTCGCCCAGAACAGATGACCGGTGATCCTCTGGACCTCCACGCGTATCCCCGATGTCGGGGAAATTTCTCTACACATGCACAGCTTTTAGTGATTGTATGTAGTGGGGACAGAAGGGACACACGAGCGTTGGGCTGGTGTCCAGGTCCGGTCACCTTCCTTTTGTAAGACTATCTTCTGATTTCCCACAAACAACTCCAGTTCATACTTCGAATTTGGAACACCTTGCAACGTGATTTCTGTATTGACGCGCAAGATCAGTAGTGTGAGCTGTATTGTAGTGAAGCGCCGCACGGTCTAAGCACAGGCTGATAGGTGATCAACAATAATGGCGCGCTAGCTAGCTGTCTAGATGCTCACACGTTGGCTGCATTGGGTGCTTGAGTCGCCATGTTTATTTGCCTTCGGCAAGGGTAGAGTCCAGGATCGGGGGAGGATGTGGATTGCCGCTGACAGCTGTCAAGCGCCTGACGGGAAGACGCTGTCAAGCTGTCATGAGCGGACGAGCGCCAAAGTTGGACACTCGACAACGCCACCTTGGCCATTAGCAACTGGTCGACCCTTGGACAGTATATCCGATAATCTGAAGATACGACGAGCATGACATGCAAGGACGAAGCGGCCGTCGACGTCGTTTACGATGTCGCGCTCAACCAACGTGTTGGCCCACCAGCATTCCAACTCTCCGTGGACGACGCTCTTTCCTCTCCTCAACAGTACACACTCTTTTGCTCCCTCTTCGCACAGAAGATCATTCCATCGAAGATGCCCTCCTGCACCTCCCCATCCCTGCACCCTACACCACAACGAGCAGCACAGAAGAGGATTATACAACTGGTAGCGATAATTTCTTCGCACCATCGCCCCAGGTGCTCCGATTGGACGAGCACGATTCTTTCCTCCTCGATGATGATCGTCGTTGTCGATCAACCCGTCCCCAGAAGACCATATGTACACCCATGCCCACCCCTATCCGCCACCGCTCCCTCTATCATTAAGTAAAACACAGCCCACACCATTCCTGCTACGTTCACCTCACGTGCGTGGAAGCGTTTCAGCTCGACGGGCTTCCTAAACGCTCAACGGAAGCATCCAGCGCCAGCGCCTCTTCACCCGTCCGTCCCTCCTTTTGCTCCGAGATCTTGCGCAAAAGTTTTGCGCAAGCCCAGGTCGCAATTTCCCTACAACGAATGAAGATGTGAGTTTCGACTCTCCGATCCCCCGCCCGTCAAGGTCGGGGTCGCCCTTCATGGCCCGCTTCCCCGTCAATCCGTGGAAGCATCCAGACTGGGAGGTTGCACCGACATCATCTTCGACGTCTGTCCCCACTGTAATCCGAGAACGAGGAGGAGAGGCGATGCGGGTCTATGTCAACACCGGCTATCTCCCTGTAGTGCGTAACGCGAACGTCGCGACCGCGAGCTCTTGCCGTTTTCGGACGACCCCAATGCAAACGTTACCCACCGCCCTGGTGCTGCTTCTTCCGAGCATGGCACCTCATCCTTAGTGGCAGGTTCGGGTTTAGGATCGTCCTGGCAGCAACAGCAAAATCACACGGCTCGCTCGAATCAACACTCATACTCAGAGTGGCATGGGGGGCGGGGGATCGCAGCGATAGGAATCGTAGTCGGAAGCCTAGAGGGCACAAAGGTGCCAAGATGGACCATTCTTCCACGGATGCCCACACGACGACAGCCACCAAGGACGAAAAGAGGGCACCCACCGCGGTAACGGTAATGGAAACTGCGGCGGGAGCGGGAATGGGACGACCGACAGTGACGATACGCCCCTCGCGCGCCGGCTGCCCGATGCACTCACTGCGCAGAAGTCGTTCAGGCGTCAGGTCAGGGAGGACCAGGATGTGCAGCGGCACGTGCACGTGTGCGCGAAGAGTGCCCCAAGGCAGCCCGCACCCGCCAGCAGAGCCGCGGAGGGGGGCGAGGGCGGGACTGTGTCGGCAGACGAATTGACCAAGAAATTGTTGAAGGTCCAGATCCAGGTCCAGTCGTCGTCGCCGCTGCCGCCTCTCAGTCATGAACCAACACCAATGATCGGGTCGCCCGCACATATCGAGCAGCAAGCCTCAACTTCGACCTCGACGTATAACAAGTATGCGTTCGATCCGACCCCTCTGCGCCCACATTGGCCGAGGCACCCCCCTCAACAAGGCGGTCCGACCGCATACGAGTCCTGTTGCGCGCTCGAACAATGCTGCCCATCTGAGCACTGTAACAAATATGATACCCTTTCTGCAGTTTCCGCATAGCCTCCATTCGCCACAGCAACAGCAACAGCAATAACAATAACAATAACAATAACAATAACAACAACAATAACAATAACAACAAGTACCCCATAACTTGCAGCCCGCAACGACCTCTGCAACGTCCCAGCTGAGACCAAGGTCGACCAGACTGCCGCACGAAATGCTTCAACATGTTTGAGCGAACGGCCGATTATGATCTCTAGTCCGGTGGGAGATGGCCTTATTTGGCTGGAGAAGCTCCTCTTATCAAGAGTGAGTGTGCAGATCGCGCACGCGGGCAGAGAAAATCAAGGACTTTGAATCATCGGACGAAGCCGGATCGAAAGCTTTCGATAATACAGTTTCTCATTACTTCCTCGTCCAAATTTCGGCTAGTATGATGTGTACATCATCGACCCCATGCGTTCCGTAATTCTCCTGCATCGATTTAGCCAGAATACCGCTCGTCATTGCTCAAGTCGGAAGCAGGGTTGTGCAAGACTTTGTACAACAATCATAACGCGCTATGTACCTGGAAAGCGCGACAAAGGGCGTTGAGGCTGTTGGAGTTGACTCCGGGGAGCAGGAAACACGTCCCAAGAAGGCGAATTCGGGTGGAACAGAACGAGTGCCAAGTCGGTACTCCCAGTGGCGAGGGTTCAGAAGATTCTCAAGGCAGACAAGGTCGGCGGCTACCGATACTTTTTGCTACCTACTTGAGGGAATTGACAATATTTGGTCTAGGGATTACAAGGCCGAATTCCAGATGGTTTGAGGCTGTGCTACCACTCAATAAGTGAGGTGTACATACAAGATAGATAGGAGAACTGGTGCTGAGCTGCACACCAGCATTCTTCAAGGTAGCTGCCTGGCAATTGTGGGTCGGGGGGCAGACTGCATCCTCAAACTAGATAATCACCCCAAAATGACCTCTCAGAAGGCCTTTAAATGGTCCAGACATAACAGCATCAATATGTTGAAGTGGTCTGTACAGTCACCTGACCTCAACCCTGTTTAACATCTGTGGAAACACCTTGGTGGGAGCTGACTGTATCTGAGGTCCTCCCTACTGGTGTGTGGTTTTCAGACATGCTCAGAGGTTGGGGTCAGAGGTTGGGGCAGGGTCCAAGATCCTGTCCGTATTTGTAGTGGCCATAATTTGACCTCATAGCCTAGAATCACAAAGTTATAATGAACATCTAGCTTACTTTGATAGGCCGTTGAAGAGCCAACATCAACAATTCCGCCGATCCTCCATCCTCTGCCAAGACACTCGTATCCTCCCACTCGCGAAACGCCTGTTCTAAAGCCTCCGCCCGTCCAGATGCCCAAAGCACTTTACAGATCGCGCAGTGTATTGCTAGATAAAATGGATTCGGGAGAGGCTGCCCCGTCGCCGACTTGAGCATCACGGTCTCGAGAAACCCGGCCCTTGGTGCTATTTTGCCAAAGGTCACGAGTTTATATTCGTCTGCGACATCCTGGAGCGGGTTATAAATTGAGTATGGGGAGAAGGAAGGAAAAAATGCGGCGTACCGGAACGGCTTCGAATGCAAGTTGTAGCTCGCCGAAATATTTGTGTGCTCTGAAGGGGGATAGTGAGCTCATTGACCAAACGCGTTGGGAGAAGGAGGGATTTGGAAGAGCAAGGTAGCGAAATTGTACTGACAGCGTCGAAAGAGTCATGACATTGTCGATCGAATTGATCCCCACACCTCTCAACGCGCTGATATCATTCCCACAAAATGCTTGGAGAGCCGTCCAGATAGTCGTCTTTTGCTCCACCTGGACCACTACGCGTCAGGGAATAGGCAAACTCATCTGGGTGACGAACGACTAACAGAATCATTATCCGTGTCGTTAAAGTCATTCAAAGAAAATGGAATGATATGGGCAGCCTGTGTAACGTCCATTATGGCGGATTGAGGTAGAACAATGTCTGGTCTAACGCGGGTCAAAATCACTGGGAGGTTCTGATCCGGTGGTGACAGGTGTTGCGAGAGAAGGAGACATACTTGTAGATGACCACATGGCTCTCAAACCTCCCGGTTGCCAAACAGCGATAGTCGTCACGGGCCAGAGTCTGCGAACAAGTCAGGTACTTTCGCAGATTGAACACTGGGACTCGCGTGTTTCTTAAGATACTGCTGATTTCTCTTCGCACCTTCAACGTTGAAGGGCGTCTCACCACCATGGGGGTCTCCTCGTGAAGGGTTCTGACTTGGCACGGGAGTCTTCCCCCCAGCAGATCGTACTTTTTCAATATGATATACCCTCCATTTCCGACGTTATACTAGAAGACTGACGCACTAGGCAAGATGACGTTCACCCAATACGAATCCGCGAGTTGATCAAGCTTCGATACGACACATTGCAGGATATGACTTGCTATTGAGAGCTTGCCCTGATCTGAAGGCGCATATTCGAGCATTGCGCGTAGCAGGGCCTTGTCTTTTTGAGGCGCGTGCTTTTCGATCTGTGCGAGAGCGGTTTTGACGCTCAGTTGGAGCAGATCCGCATCGGACGAGGAGGATAAGGATAATGTTGATGAAGGTTGTGCCATATTTGGGAGATTTTGACGGGCAACCTGGGAGGCGTTGGCTTCGAGGTACCGTGCGCTTTGTTCCGACCACTGTTAGATGTTGTCGCGTTGGCTTCCCTCGATCACAAGTGAATAGTGTTTGTTGGGATCCGCTACAAACACTTAGGGTACAAGACGAGCGAAGCGAGTCCGTTGTATACTACTATAGGCACAGCCGACAGCACCCTTCGCGGGCAAGGCTCATACTCCGTTCCAATTCCTGACAACCACCTTCGCTGGACGATACTGTAGAGTTACTGGTGAAAGGACAATGAGTAGAGTACTACGAGACCCCTGTTCTAAACCTTGCAACGCTATTAGCACGTCGTTGTGCATGATCGACATACTTTCGCACGCGCAGCAAACTTGAGAAGAGGCTTGCGAGACAGGGCGTGTTGATGAGTACCGGAACAGTACAAACCCTTGCCCAGGTCCGGCGCGCACTTGCCTTTTTGGGTCTCAGCCCACATCGCTGAGAGCCCCCTCTCTTTCTATAACGACCGAGAGCTTTCTACCCTTCATTTCTCAACAGAGTCGATACTCCCTCTCACCTACTCACCTACATATATTGGCAGTCGTGATCCGCATCCCTCATTTGAACACGACCGGCAGTTCGAAATATCCGATCCGTGCGAAAGGGATTACTGTTGTGACGAAACCGATTGCCAAGTATGGAGCCATCGCTGATCCTACATGCATAGCGAGGAAGCAGATCAAAACCGGGCATTGAACGGCGAAACGTGAAATGTCCCGCCTTCCTCGTACGAGATAGAAGTCTCTCCTGGAACCCAGTTGACCCTTAGGTTTTGCCTCGGATTCACTGCAAACAGGGTGCGCGTGGCCCATGCAGGATAGGCCTGGTTTGAGGCTGTAGCCATGGGTGTATGCCGATTTGAGCCACAACGTGTGGAGCAGTCGATATGGTAACGAATGTGTCCATAATACCGGCTGTTCTTTTTCATGTAGCCTGTTCTGGCCACACCTGTTTCCATTCATCCCCACACAATGTAAACCCCTGTCTCTAGATGGCGGAAATAAGATCTGCACCGGCTTCTTTTTTTGCGTTCTAAATCTAAAAGCCTGTAAATTAACGGATCGGACTTTAACTTAAAGATTATCATTGCATTTCGCCAACATTAATGATAAAAACCCGCCAAAACCTGTGCTGCCCACCTACCCCCTCCCCAGCCCCCGCACCCACACCCATGTCTTAAGCATGAGGTGGTCCAAGTGAGAGGTCCTTGCTCCAATATTAATACCTGACCTCTGGCCGTGGTTCATGATGCGAAACCCTACTTGTACTAGGAGTGAAATATGCTAATACTGGTAGTATTCCCCCGCCATTACTGTTGGAGGTCGGGTTCTTCAAGTGCTCCAGTGCTGCAGCTGCAGGCTCCCAGACATCGGAGGGAGTCTCCGGCCATCCACTCTCCAGATACGTCCATTTTACTGTTTTGTGTGCTGGTGGTCTCCGCTTCCTGCGACAATGGGAGAAAGCCCTGAGTGCTGTAGAAGGTCGACGACTGAAACGCAATTCATGACACATAACAACACAGTAAATACACGATATCCAGCACAGAGCACGATAACTAGACTTCAGTTTTTATTGGTCAACTTGCGCCTCTCAGCCTCGGCCTTCTGAATGGAGTTGAGCCTTGCTTTGGCCGCCTTTGCCTTCTTCTCTGCGACAAAGCCATCGATCCTTGCTTTGAGCTCATGTTCTATGCGATATGTTAGAGTCACTGTAGTCATTTTATACGAAGCGACATACGAGGTATGACATCTTCAACACGTAAAGGGATTCTGTTGTATGGGTCGGTGGGATCAGATAGCAAATGCACTTTGATAGTCGACAGATCGACAATGACTTTCGACACTGGCAACAGCACGGGTTCACGCATGAGCGTGCACATAATGGGATCTGGATGGTGCGTCAGTCAAGAAGAGCGCAGGGCAGGCATAAAAAATCGCACCTTGGAATTCTTTTGGAAAATTATCGATTTTCTCCTCGTCCATCGCCTGCCTCAGCTCCTCGACCTTATTCACGAACTTCCTGAGCGTCTCCAACTCGTCGATCGTCTTCAGAACCTTCTTCAGTGCAACTTCCCCAGCCCTCTCAAACAGCTCCTTCTTGTAACTTCGTTCCTCTGTCGCCATGGCTTGAATGAACTCCGGCTCCTCGGCGAGGTTGAGATAAACGGAGAGTACCGAGCTTAGAAGCTGAGCAGGGTTGAACCCGTACTTCTCCATATCCTTTGTGCGCAAGTCGGACCTGCGTGCACCTGCCAGCATACCTAGGACGTAGTTGAGGGTCCCAGCAAGCCGACCGACGATTTCTCCGGAAATGAATGCGCCTCGAGTAGTGGAAGTGAACTCGATGAGGAGGATAATCATGGAGCTTGAGTGATAGGACGCGGATGATGCTTGAGCCTCCGCCGATCTCAGAACGCTCAAGCGATCTTGTCGTTGTTCTTGCGTCATGGCTTGCCATTCTTCGACGCGAGATTGCTCTTGCTGTATCTTCTTGATCTCGGTGAGTTTTCTGAGCATCTCCTCCAGAAGGAAGGTGACATCGTTCAGAAGTCGACCCGCAAATTTGATGAACTCGCTCATATTTCTGAACCGTACGTGGTCGGTTGCTACGTGGATTTGGCAGACGACAGGCAGGAACTCACGATGTGAAGTTCATCATGGCGGAACGATGAGTTGGGTCATTCCAGACCGCTTGCATAACCTCGGCAATTTCGTGTCGAACCGCTTTGTGAAAGGAACATATTAACATCTCGAAGGGTAAATCTGCATCGACACGCACTGAATTTGTCGTAGAACTGGTTATGTGTGCCAGTTTTTTCGACCTCTGGAGATCGTCATCAATTAAGATGTCGGTCGAAGAGTCCTGCATTGAGGTACACACCGACGTAGAATTGCATCAAACTCGTCATTAGATGCTTCAAGGCTAAAGGGTGACTATTCAAGACACCGACCAGGACACCAGGTCGTCCTACTCGACTCTGCCTGACACCTGCGGCGAGAGCCTGTTCAGGCAGCCACCTCGTCAATAGCCATGCCTAAGTTGCAATGGTTCAGCGTACCGTGATCAACATTGACTTGAGGTAAGGATTGGTGATGTACCAAGTCGAGGTGAGGAAGGCCATGGAGAAGTCAACCAGTTCGTTACTTCCTTGGACCATCATAGCCGGAGGGTTAGAGCTGCTCGCTTGGTCGGTACCAAGTTTATTAGATAAGGGGTTGTGGACTACGCACTGCAAGACAAACGCCCAGTACTCAACTATGTCATCGACAAAATACTCCGGGAGAGTCTTGAACATAAGTGGAACCTCCTGTGGTAAGGGCAACCTGCAATCCAATCAGCAGTCCGCGTTCGTTTCCAAATCGCGCAAAAGAGTATCGATCGAACTGACTCAATCTTGTCCTGGGGATGACGACTTGTCGGATCGACAATGTGCAGTAGCCACACGGAGACAAACGACACCCATCCCAATCCACGTTGGGTAGCCTCCGAACCGAGCAAGTCGACATAACACGCCTGCATATAGGCGTGCATCTTTGACAACTCCTCCTTGCCGGCGTTGATGGACCTCTCGACTTCCGCCGCTCGAGGGCTCTAATATTGTTACACCCAGTACTGTGCGTAAGTAGCCGGGTCGGATAAAAACCGGACGGCGACTTACGCTCCGCCAGCTCGGGTCATTCTCCACGGCTTCGATCCGCTCGCGGTAGTTGCGCGAGTTTGTGGAGATCCGTTTGAGGTATAGCTCAACTGGTCGGAAATGAAGGTGGTACATCGCGGCTGTTAGGTAGAAGACTTCGGAAATAAAGTTTGGTGTGGCACCTGTTTGGGGGAATCTGTCAGTATCATTCGTAGTGGAAGAAGGGGAAGAAAGGCGCGTACGATTCTGCGACGCTGTCTTTTGCCACTCTTCAGTCTCCTGAGCATCCGCTTTGACACGCGTTTCGTCTTTAACGTTGATGCGGGAGGAGTGCAGGTAGTACTGAGGGTCAATTTTGTCAAGCTAAAGAAGAGAATCAGCTGAAATTGTTCGTTGCTTGCGACCATGCCGACCTTCGTGTAGTTTGCATCCATAAATGGTTCGGCTAGACGGATAAGGACGCTCGACCAGTTGGCCATGAAAGAGTCTGCCGACTGGGTCTCATAATCAATCTGGAGGCGAAAGTAAGAGGATGATTCATTTGACCAGCAACGATCGCACATGAAGCCCCGCCCTCTTTCTGTTCAAGGCAATGATGGTTCCGATGTAGCTCAAGACCGCCTCTCTGGGTTCAGGCCCCGCTCGGACCAGCGAATTCACAATGTTGAAGAGAGTGAGCTAAAAGGCCTCAGTAGACGTTTTCACAAGAGAAAGATCGGCGCACTCGCAGGGCACTCAGAGTAGTATTCAGCGTCGATTGAGTGGCGTAAAGTTGTCGAGGATCCTGATCATCGAACCGTTGATAGTACTGATCAATAACCGCTGGCTGCCAGTATATTAGCACAACCGGCTGCACACAAATCTTACCCTCATTCCACGTACCCACTCCCTTGCATAGACCCCCATCCGGAACAACGGACCCAATAATGACCGCCTCTCCAGCTCATTCGCGGGACAATTCTCCGGTACGGCCCACTCGTCCATATTAGTCACCATCCGCGCAATGGGCTTGATCGTGACGAGTTCCTGTAGAGCCACAGCAATTCCCCACCACTGGTTGGAGGGTCCGAAGAAGCCATGTTTGAGGACCGGGTGGAACGCCAGCGACCGCACGACACCGCCCAGGACATCCTGCAATCCGTCTTCTTCCCAGCGCTTGACGAGATCGTTGAGGAAGGGCAAAACCTCTGAGGTCGACAGGAGCTCGCTGCTTGGCGCCGAGAACATCGAGTTTGCAGTTCCCAGGGCAACGAGGGACGGTAAAAGTTCATCTGAGCCTAGGGGTTTACTGTGGGGAGTTGGATTGGTCAGTGAGAATAGAACTGAAACCAAAATTCACTCACTTAGGAGGTTGAGGGAACATCGACGGGTCCTGAAGTGTTAATCCGGCGTAGCTGATAATGAGTTTCTTAAGCTTGTCGAGGATTCTATTTGCCGCAGTCAACGCTTTCGGTGCAGGGTTCTATTCGAGTCGGTCAGGGACAAGGGACAAGAGTTGGATAGACCATACCTTCTTGAACAAAGCCGAACGCTGTGCATTGAGTCGCTTCCAGCATCCAACGAGGTATTCGAAGACCGTCTGGTCGATTGGCAGACTTGAAGCCACCTCAGAATTGTTGCTGGTCCAACATTAGATATAAGAGTATACACGGGACACTTCAAAGCTCACATCATAGCATTAGGGTTGATTTCTAATCGCGAAATGAGAATTCGACAAGCCAAGTCTGCCGTTGCGCGCAGAGGTTGCGAGACACCTGATCACGAAATAGTAGTACATAAGCATTTATAGGTCAACTACAGCATTCATATTTCATACCAGGAGTCTCAGATAGTATCTCGTTCTCCAAACTCTTAAGCCACACCCTGCCATTCTTCACACTGAGTTCGCGCTGGAGCCGCCTCAGCACGCGCGATGGGCATGGGCAAGCAAGATGGACGTACATCGAGGGATGTATGAAACACGTTCTCAACGACTTCGGGTTCCCATTTGGCCAGGTTAAATTCCAAGGGGCGCCTCTTCTGTGGAGTTGCAGGCGAGGGTGAAGGTGCTGGTGCTGGTGCTAGAGAACGCTTGATAGTAATGGAGACTGGTTTAGGAGCCGAAATTGAGGTCGATGGACCCGCCGATGGGGCCGCCGGACTCGCGGGTGGAGGCGGGACCCGTGCTTGCGGCTTTGCGAGGCGTTTTAGGCGAAACCGAGAGTGGAACCAGTGTCTAAGGGATCTATACGACAGTGGAAATAGTACTCGGTGGGCGTCGGACCGCGGAGTTCGGGCTGGTGGTTGGTTACTCATCTGGAGAGAGAGAGAGATCTATATTTTTCCGTGGTTACAGGTACACATTACGGGACCAAGACACCGCCTGGCCAGCAGCCTACGAATCCGTGCGCAGGGGATATGACGTGAGGGGACGTCTTTACAACATGGTTTACAGGTATGGTCTCTAGGGTGCGCTGCCTGGTTATGTATAGGACGTGGGCTCTCTTGTTGTTTGCGCTCGCTGTGTGTGGTGTTTCGCACTGTTTTGTAGGTAGTGTTGCCTATGGGTTTGCCTAGGTCTTTTGGAACGCCTTGCTCTTCTTGACAAACTCGGCTAGGGCATCTATTCCCGCCTTTGTACCAAAAAGTGTTGCTAGCTGGTGGTCTGGGGCTCCCTCGTGAATTATGCTCCAGTGTTCTTCGTATGTTTGGCATTCAAAAAACTATGTGCTCGCGCGTCTGGAGTTCCTCGTCACATGGGCAAGAAACAGGTTCTTGTATGTTGTGTGTCTGGTAGTACTCTCCGAAGTACCCGTGCCCGGTTCGTGTTACTCATCTGGGAGAGTTCAAGTTCAGTCAGCTTCGTCTTCTCACTTTTACGAGTAATGTTCTCGTCGGCCCTCGCCACGTTCTCGGTAGTCAGACCAATACGTACTTCAGCCTCTTTCGGCTCGTTCCTCGTCAGTCGTACCTTTTCAGCCTCGCCACTGGTTCAAGCAACACGTGAAGAAATACTAGTTGAAAACCACCACGCAGCGGCAAAGAGGTGGAAAGCGCTAGCACCTGGAATGTTCAAACGCGTAAATATACCGTTACTCTACCTAGCCAACCGAACCGCTAACACGTCAAATGGGAAACAGCGGGACGACCGACTGCTCCGCGCCCACATTGGCCAGAGGCATACCCCTCAACAAGACATGGAGCGACTCCTCCGACTGACATTATTCGCATACGAGCCCTGTTGCGCGCTCGAACAATGCTGCCCATCTGAGCGCTGCAGGAAATATGACACGCTTTCTGCAGTTTCCGCATAGCCTCCATTCGCCACAACAGCAACAGCAACGACAACAAGCACCCAATATCTTGCAGCGCGCAACGACCTCGGCAACGTCCCAACTGAGACAAAGGTCGAACAGACCGTCGCACGAAATGCCCGAGTCGCGGCAGAGGACGGAGACTCTCCGAGCCTGCTTCTTTACGACCCACCACTAGCTCCACGTCCGCCTCGGTCCGGACCGCTCCTGCTGTCCCCCCGCTACCCACAACAGCACCCACACCCGTGCCGACGCTGCCGGGGCGAGGGTTTGCACACACCGGTTCGGGGGCCCGACCATGCAGCAGCGCATGTTCGTGGCAGACATGCAGAACTCTTCCATCGTCGAGATTGGGCACAGTACGAAGGGGCGCGGCGTGATCGCCAGGTGGACGAAAAGGGCGAGTTGCGGGTGGATGTTGTTCGAGTTGAGCAACCATTTTGGGATACTTTGGCTCCCCAGGTGCGCTTGGTTCGGATTCTCTAGTGGATTTGTATACAAGCCGGGTGTTGGTTGACTGTTGATGACAGAATATACCCAACGCGCCGCCCAAGTTTGGTGGATATGTCGAATGGGAGCAGAACCGCGGCAAGTGGTCCAAGCGGTGGTTGGAGCTGCGAGAGCACTCGCTTTGGGTGTCAAAGAAGGAAGGGGTGAGCCCACCGCCGCTGCTCCCCTCCATAGAATCGACGTCGAAACTTGTGCCTCCGTCCGCAGACACCTGCGAGAGAGGCAACGCTGATCTGCTCGCTGTCCAACTTTGATGCGTACCTCGTCACCCGCATCCACAAGGCGCCCAAACCGTTTACCTTTTTCGTCAAGTCGGGCGATAACCTCAACATGTTTGAGCGAGCGGCCGATTATCATCATGTTTTCTCATGTCCGGTGGGAGATGGCCTTATTTGGTTGGAGAAGATCCTCTTAGC
>Ga0307513_10005878_pt1 | contig 16112 bp, 15 predicted proteins | sample 15_EM_MG_FD_202174 | JGI IMG/M metagenome (GOLD analysis project Ga0307513, IMG submission 202174) | Populus trichocarpa ectomycorrhiza microbial communities from riparian zone in the Pacific Northwest, United States - 15_EM | ecosystem: Host-associated > Plants > Roots > Unclassified | place... | reverse complement strand
TAATATTATACAAGAGACTAATAACTTATACAATATACAATATTTTGAATTCAGAAGATGTTAGAGAGGATAAACGACTTCCAAAGACTCCCAAAGACTCTCAAAGCGTTGTGATGCGTCCTGATGCATCCTAGGTGTGATGCCCGAGCTTTGGCATTGTTGTGTTTACCTAAGTTTAGTCAGGATCAAAATGCATTTTCCTGATGTACAGACCGGTGGTTAGGCTTGACCGGTCAGTGTTGTTCGGCGGGGGCGCAGTGAGTCGGTTGACCGGAATGGGTGATGGGTGGCGGCGGTGAGACGTGGGGGGTGGTGGGGACGACCAGCGGTAGAGGGTGCGGGACGGCGGGGCTGTGGATGGGTGTTGGTGGGTGTCAAGGCGGGATAGCCAGTGGTTAGGCCCGGTCGGTCGGCACTGCTCGGCGGGTGGATTGGGTGTTCCCCTTACATTACCCTTATATCTTACCACCCATCCTTTTTGTTTATCTCTAGGTTCATGCTATGGATTCTATTAAATAAATATATTCTTCCCAAGGAGGGGCTACCCCCCTCCTTGCGTTCGTGCATAGGTACATGGGACAGTTCGAATTAAAAAAATACCCAGTGCAGAGCCAGGTGGCTCTGCTCCAATTCCCATCCATCACCATCTTGTTTGACATCGGCAGTGGGTTCTCCATTCCCTTGCATTGCTTGACTTGGTGGGTGGTGGAATTGCTATGCCTTGGTGCCGTTCGAAACATCGGGTCAGGTTCGCTATGTCGGTGTTCAGTTTGCACCTCTGCATCATCCAAAATGTCGGGGTTGTGCTCTGGTGATGTTGTTTGTGAGGGAGGTGGGGCCAGTTTCAGGTCCTTCAACGACTGGGGGGTGGTAGTTGGTTGGTGTGGGCATGTCAAGGATAGAGGGGTTTCATGATTGTCAACAATGGTGTGAGGAAGATAAGAAAAGCGAAAACGAGCCACGACTTTCATTGTGGCTCGTTTTTGGGATGTACACTTTTCCTGTACTTTCTCCCCCTCGTTCCTTTAGCAATCGTGTTGTCATTTGGTAGCTGGGTTGTCTTCTGGCCTGTCGTTTTGTCGTTTCATCCATTGGGTTATTGCCTGCTCTGCTGTGTTGTCATTTCGTCCGTTGGGTCAATGTTTGACCTGCTGTGTTGCCATTTCATCCATTGGGTTGGCGTTTGACCCGCTGTGTCATTGTTTCATCGGTTGGATTGGCGTTTGACTGTTGTGTTGTTGTTTCATCTGCTGTATTGGTGTCCGACCTGGTGTGTCATCATTTGGCCCACCTTATTGTGGTTTCGGCTGCCTTGCTGTCATTTGGCCTTGCTCGGTGTCGTTTGGGGCGTTGTTGTGGGCATCAGATTGAGAAGTAGTTAGCCAAGTTACAAAATGAGAGAAGGAACAAAAACAACCCACGACTTTCATCGTGGCTCGTTCTGTTGACATACCACATAGACCTTCCATTGCTTGGGCCCCTCTGGTTCCTCCTTCCCTTATGTCGACGGGCCCACATCCCTCATGAGAAGGGAGGGGCACCTGATGGTGCTTGAGCTCTGTGGTTGGGGACGAGTTCGGGTGGCGATGGTGATGGTGGTGGAGTGGAATGAAACCAAGATCAACAGTTGATCTTGGTTTCAAACTCCACTCCCACACTCAATAGTTGTGCTCGATATCAATGCATGTGAGCAAGATTAGAAAAATAGGACTTACAAAGTTTAAGCAAGGTAGTAAAGACTTAAAATCTAAAGTTTTAAGTAATAATATTCATAAATGATGATGCTATTCAAGAACTATTTAAAAGTGTTGGAATTTCCTAAAAAGGAGCAGACGAAATCACCTTTCTCTGGTTCATAAATTCGTCAATGCTGTATCTAAACCTTGGTAGTATGCTTAAAATATGTTTGAATATAATTTGTATTGACTAACACATGATTTTTAGATAGATTGACTAAGGTCCCCATTGATTACAGAAACTAAAATAGTCAAGGTTGAATTATCAATGAGTTCAATGTAAGCCAAGTGTACGTCCTTGCTCAAGCTTCGTCATTCCGATTTCCACGAGCAGCAGGAACGTTGGTCAATGTATCTAAATTTGATATATTAGTTAATAAGAAACATATTTAACTATTTTTTAGACATACTGCTGTTGGAAACCAAATCGAGATGACCTTGGGAAAAGAAAGTGACAGGGGCTGGAATCAAACCAGCAATCTATGGCTATATACACCAGTGCTCTAACTATTGAGCTACCAAGTTGATAAGATAGCAGATAATAGATATCCAACAAGAGTGTTAGCAACAATGTAGATTAATATATTTAATATTCTCTGTACAAGACCAGTTTAGACCAGTTACAAACTGGTCTTGTAACCACCCAAGACCACATAAGACCACATAAGACCTAGTCTCTCATAGACAGTCTTTGATATATGTAATGTGCCCTACAGATTACGATATATGAAGTCTGTTGTTTACCACACCCCCAAAACTGTGCTAGAAAATGTTTATGTAATCTTCGGACTGAACAGACAGATAGGAGGGTCCTTTTGGATTTATTAAGAGAGAAGGTTTTTTAATGGGTCCAAATGTGTGTTGTACCAAAAATTTGGGACCTTCTAGGTGGATGCAGAAGTGGTAGGAAAATCAGTGTCAATAACAGCAAGCACCTTCAGATCACATGGATGGGTTTTGGCCTCATTTTCCATTGACAAAAATGCTCACACAAAGAGCAGCTATTTCCCCTCAAAATTTGGTTTCTAGCTATACATAAATGGTTCTTGTCAAAAAAAAAAAAAAAAGCCAAGAACTGTTGCTGTCGTGTGAAATCAACACAATGTTGTTTCGAAGTCCAAAGATTACATAATGATTTTCTAGTGCAGTTTTGGGGGCGTGGTAAAAACAGGACTACATAAGACCAGTCTTTGTTGGTTCAGTGCAGTCTTTTGCAGTCTTTGAACTGGTGAAGACCAGTCTCAGTCTCAGTCCAAGCCTCTCAAGCAATACTTTTCATTCCTCCACTGATTTCTGTAGGAATTCGCAGGAATGGGCCAGAATCCACAGGAATTTACAGAAATGGACCGGAATTCCGGAATTCCTGCAGATTCCAGTCCATTTCCCCAGAATCTGCTGGAATTGACTTGGATTACAATAATTTACAAGTTAAATACACTATTTAAATACTTATAAAGGCCTAAGAAAAAAAACCCCCCAATTTCTGGGGGGTAAAGACAGGAGGGTTGTATGCCACCCCCTCATTGATAACATTGGCATAGGAAAAAAGCCCCCCAATGAATGGGGGGAAATGGAGTGAGAGGGGGTCGGGGGAGGGGGGTCATACACTGCCCCCCATCGACGATACCACTGCACAAAAACAAGAATCCCCCAATAGGGGGGAAATGAATAGGAATAGGAGCAGTGTGTGGGTTGCACACCGCCCCCTTTCGATAATGCCGCTGTGGGCATAATCAAAGGGAAACGAAGTCAAATGGGGGGCGGCATGTGGGTTCTGAAATTTAAATATATGATGTACAAAAAGGTAGACACTGAGGAATCTTAATTTGTATTACCTTTCAAGTGACCCTAAAAATTGACAGTAGTGTTGCATATACCTCAGGCCATCATTTTAAAGACCCACCAGTTGATGTGCATCTCAGTGGCCTGATGTTTGCCCCCAACCTTACAGACATGATGAGCAAAAAGGTAGGCACTGAGGAATAATTTTTATTAACCTCAGAGTGCCTCTAAACATTTACCACAGTGTTGCATATACCCCAGGCTACTATTGTGAGCAGCCACCAGTCAATGTGCAGCTCACCGGCCTGATCTGTGCACCAAAATTTAAATATATGATGTACATAAAGGTGCTAACTGAGGAATATTAATATTTATTACCCTCTGAGTCCCCCTAAAAGTTGTCCATAGTGTTCTATACATGTTGTGTCACTATCATAAACACCCACTGGTTGATGTGAATCTCTGCGCCCTGATGTGTGCCCCAAAATTTAAATATATGATGTACACAAAGGCAGAACCTCAGGAATATTAATTTTTATTGCCTTCTAAGTGCACCTAAAAATTGACTGGAGTGTTGCATATACCTCAGGCCACTATTATAAACAGCCACTGGTTGATGTGCAGCTCACCAGCCTCATCTGTGCACCAAAATCTAAATATATAATGTACATAAAGGTAGAAACTGAGGAATATTAATTTTCATTACGAGTCACCCTAAAAGTTGTCCATAGTCTTGTTTATACCTCAGGCCAATATTATAAACAGCCACTGGTCGATGTGCAGCTCACCAGCCTGATGTGTCCTCCAAAATTTAAATATATAATGTGCCCAAACATAGAACCTCAGGAATATTAATTTCCAAGTGCCACTACAAGTTGACCCAAGTGTTGCATATACCTCGGGCCACTATTCTAAACACCCACCGGTTGATGTGCAGCTCACAAGCCTGATCTGTGCACTGAAATTTAAATATATGATGTACATAATGGTGCTAACTGAGGAATATTACCCTCTGAATCACCCTAAATGTTGTCCATAGTGATGTAGTCTTGTATACACCTTGGGCCACTAGTCTAAATACCCACCAGTTGATGTGCATCTCAGTGGCCTCATATGTGCCCCAAACATTGAATATATAATGTGCAAAATGGTAGAAACTGAGGAATATTGATTTTTATTACCCTCCCAGTTGTAATCCTGTCATACATCACATGATTACATACAGATTACATATGGTCTTTGCTACAGTTTTCCTTCTTTACCTTAGCCTTTATCACCATATCTTGTACCTGCCATCACTTTCAACAAACCAAATAGAACTTGGTTCTGTTCTGTTTGGTGCGACCTTTCAGTGTTTCTGTCCACAGCCACGATAACCTTACACTTTTTTTTGAACTTCAACTGTGTTCTGCACCTCTTCCATCCATTCCCACTCATTTCCCTCACGCATACACTCCATTCTGGCTTCACCTGGCTCCTTACAAATCCCATGATTCACTTGAAACACTGCTTTTTGAATCTCCTGGACCCCCTACAGCCCACAACATGTCACCGCTTGACAACGGGTGGGCCTGTCAATCCCTGTAAGTCACCACCTCATCTGTGCCTTAGATATCACTTCCGCAATGCAACCACAGCCTCTTGTTACACATCCACAGACCCACACATTACCACTCACAACTGCACTGCTGCCACATACCAAAATGTCTATGAAGCTCAATATCCCTGTTCTCACTGGCGTCCTCAATGCGCCCAACATCAATTCCTGGTTAAATCTTTGCCAAGACTCATTCAAGGTCCATGCCACTATTAACTCTGCCATGCTGAGTAGTGCTTGGAAGTCCAGTCTCAAGACTACAAAAAAACCAAGACTAAACTGGACCAAGACCACCTAGGACTGAAATTTCCCAGGACCGTCAAAGACCGCAACTGCGGTCCAGTCTTCAGTCTTGCACAAATTTGGAGATTTAAAGACCAAGAAAAGACTGGTCTAACCACTCTCAACCCTCAAAGCCAACCAAAGCTAAGGTCAGATTTTATTATCTTCTACTCAAATTCAACTAATAATTATTGTGCTTAGGCGTTATTCTTCAAAATTTCCTTATTTTTGGAAGTCCATCAACAACAAATAATGTTGTTGATCATTAATGATTATTATCAACCACCACCACCCTCATCCTCCCTTGCCTCTCCTAAGTGCCAAATGCCTCAAATATTGCTCATAAGTCATTCCTTTATCAGTATTTGAAACTAAACAACATTTTGTGTAGAACTAAGTCTGGCACGGCCTCAACGATTACTGCCATGTTGCATGCCATTCTCCTATGGGCAAACTTTGGAACGAGACAAATAGGGTGTGAGGGGCCATGGAAAATAAGGGGAGACCCTAGAACAGGGAGACCCACAAGGTGCATTGCAGAGATCATCACACATTCTCCACTTACTGATTGATGTCTTCCAACCAGCTTGGTGCCCATGTTGACCAGCCTATGGACACCCCAAAACATTCACATTTCCTTTCACCACCACCTACCAACAATGATGACAAACTAATGATGCTTCAGGACTTGGCCAACCTCTTCTCCTTCCTCTCAACCTGGACAAAGTCAACAGCAATGCAGCAAGCCCAATGTTGATGTGGCAAGCCCAACGACAAAGTGCTGAGCCCCCTCTTGACCCAAACAAAGCCCAATGACCATGGCAAGCCCAATGACAATGCAGCAACCCCAAGGACAACGTGGCAAGCCTCAACGTTGACATGGCGACCCCAACAACAATCCAGTGGGCCCAACATTGATGCAGCCCATAGAAATGCATGAATGACAGCCACTCGTTCACATGAGAGGCAATAGGATGGCATAGTCCCCATGTCATGCCGCTTCATTGTCCATTCACCCCATAGCAGTAATGTAATCTGTAGTAGAATTATATTATTATACCTACATTCTATACCGAAAGACCAGTCCAGACCAGTTGCTGACCGGTTGAGACTGTAACTGGTCAAGACCGGTCTGAAGACTGTAGAAAACTGACTAAAACCACTCTGAACTGGTTTACATTGGTTCAGTCCAGTTTTTTGCAGTCTGTCAACCTCTGGAGACTGGTCTTGGTCTTGGTCTTTCAAAATATAGGCGAAAAACCAGACTGGACCAGACTTCCAAGCACTAATGCTGAGGCCAGTGATCCAAATTGTTCTTTGTGGACTCAAGATGGAGGCCCCTGTGGCGAAAAGCTAGTCAAGTTGCTTGCTATGTGGGACTCAAGAGGAGTTTGTGATGAAGGTGAAGGAGTATTTCATACCTGCCAACTGGAAAATGGATGCGCTTGCTCTTTTCTACACCATTTTGCAAGGATTCTCATCATTCATGGACTATGCATTAGCGCTACAGGATGCTTGTAATGCATTGAGCTCTGGGGGGACAGGTTTTACCATCAGTGACTTGATCTTCAAGAACCACCTGCTATTTTTTTCACATCCCATCCTCTGTCTTTGTATATGTTCCATGCCCACTTTCAACTATGTCAACACTCGAGTGATTCTCCTCCCCCTTTTCCCAATTTTCCTTTCATTGCCCAGTTCCATTTTTTAAAGCATAGGAGGGTGTAATCCTGTCATGCATCACATGATTACATACACGTTACATATGGTCTTCGCTATGGTTTTCCTTCTTTACCTTAGCCTTTACCACTGTATCTTGTACCTGCCATCACTTTCAACAAACCAAATAGAACTCAGTCCTGTTCTTTTTGGTGTGACTTTTCAGTGTTTCTGTCCACAGCCATGACAGCCTTACACCAGTGCCCCTAAAAATTGACCAGAGTGTTGCATTATTGGGCCACTATCCAAGCAGCCACCAGTCCATGTGCAGCTCTGAGTCACTGGCCTGATGTAACACACTACCAATTTTATGACTGAAGTTCAGAGATATATGAGCTTATCCATAGAAATCCATAAAATGTAAGACTGTCAGCTTATCCCTATTTCTTGATACATTGTACACTCATCAGCTATGTCCACTGGACCTGTAAATAATGATACATTGGCAAGATCTGCTAGTCCATAGTATACAGGTACTATCATCAGGAAAAACCCTTTTTCCAGAAGTGGCCTTGGTATTGACTTCACTCATCTAAATCACCTCAGCTTGCACTTTGGGCTCTCCAGGTACCACCCAATGTGACCTAAGTTGACCTTGCTTACCCTAGGTGGCACCTAAGTGACTGTGCATTACATAAAGTCTTAAAGTTACACCAAGGTGACATATAAGTGACCTTGCTTTAAATAAGGTCTTAAAATTACACCAAGGTGACATACAAGTGAGCTTGTTTTGCAAATGAATGTAATTAAGTTCACTAGATGACACCTATTTTTCTCAAGGATACTTTATCCAAGTTACAGTCACTACTGGAAGGGGACAGTTCTGCAGCACGCAGAATCCATGCAGAATTCAATTTATGTGCATAAATTTCTATATATAGTAGAATAAATTCTCATCAATTTCTCCTATGACGTAAAAGACAATTAGAATATCGGCACAATTTTATGCATGTGCATTGACTTCTGCATGGATTCTGCACGCTGCACAATTGTCCGGTTCCAGCCATTGTCTGCATTCACAGGGACAATTACAGTGGTGGAAACAGACAATGGCTGGAAACAGACAATGGCTGGAATCAGACAATTGTGCAGTGTGCAGAATCCATGCAGAAGTCAATGCACATGCATAAAATTCTGCTGATATTCTAATTGTCTTTTACATCATGGGAGAAATTATTGAGAAATTATTATTCTACTATATATAGAATTTTATCAAAATTTTATGCACGTAAATTGAATTCTGCACAGATTCTGCACACTGCAGAACTGTCCCCTTCCAGCAGTGAGTATGTACCTTTAAGCGTGGGAGTTCTGTACTGGGAACATGCAGAACTCCCATGCCCCAAATCCAGCAAGAAAGATCTAATGACTTTGTTTTTTTACTTGTTCTGGCTTGTTCTGCATGATCTTGGGTGCATTTTGAAGCTGGTAATCATACCTTTTAGGAAAATTTTTAACTGTGTTAATGTGCCCAGTATTTGCCTTGCAATTCAATTTCGAGTTTTTGATCAACTATGCAGGATGAGAAGTAGAACTAATCACTGTGTTTCTTCATTTATTCTGGGTCATTCTTAGTGATCTTGGGTTCGTCTGAAAGCTATTAATTACAGCTCTTAGGATCACTTTTGATCTTGTTAATGCGTCCAGTACTTACCTTTGAATTCAATTTCGGGTTTTTAATCAATGATGCAGGATGAGAGGCAGAACTAATCAATATGTTTCTTCACTGATTCTGGGTCATTTTTAGCGATCTTGAATTCATCTGAAAGCTATGAATTACAGCTCCCAGGATCACTTTTGATCTTGTTAATGTGCCCAGTATTCACCTTGGAATTCAATTTCGGGTTTTTAATCAATGGTACAGAATGAGAGGCAGAACTAATCAATATGTTTTTTCACTGATTCTGGGTCATTCTTAGCGATCTTGGGTTCATCTGAAAGCTATAAATTACAGCTCCCAGGAGCATTTTTGATCTTGTTAATGTGCCCAGTATTCACCTTGGAATTCAATTTCGGGTTTTTAATCAATGATACAGGATGAGAGGTAGAACTAATCAATATGTTTCTTCACTCATTCTGGGTCATTCTTAGCGATCTTAGGTTCTTCTGAAAGCTATTAATTACAGCTCCCAGGATCATTTTTAATCTTATTAATGCATCCAGTACTCACCTCAGAATTCAATTTCGGGTTTTGAGATATAATACTGCAGGAGAGGTACTCTAATAACTTCGCTTTCCACTTATTCTGGGTTGGTGTAAAATGTAATCCTCCTACAATAGTAATTTACTAAACTTTCTTCAAATTTTACCATTTTTTTGATGGAAATCCGTTAAGAATTGACAGTGTAACTTAAGAAATGAAGTGAAGTGATCACAGGCTCAACTTCGAAATTCCACGAAGTCATTTCAAACTCAGACATCAAGCCACCAGCACATCAACATGCACACCTTTCCTCACACCACCACCACCGCTCATCCTCCTCCCCTCCTCCCCACATCTCTTGATGGCACCCAATTCAACACATGTCACAGCTACCAAGAGCCCCTCCCCTCTTTTGAGGGATGTGGGCTGGTACCTCAACCTGAGCCCACTACTGTAACCAGCGGCTGCCCCTCCCCTCGTTGAGGGATGTGGGCACCATGGCAAGTCCTTTGGAGTTGGCGTGCCATCACCCCCCACCATTCTTGCCCACATCGTCAACCCAACCAACATGGTGGCGACCAGCTCAGTGAGGGGTAGGGAACGAGGAAGGGGAGTTGAGGAGGAGACGAGGGAGGAGGAACAAAGCAGATGAGGTAGGGAACAAGCCAGAGCCTAGCAAAGCGGCATGAAACCCACATGCCACCTTGTTCCAGGTTGTTTACTCCATGAACGAGCCAGAGCCTAACGAGGCGGCGTGAAACCCACATGCCGCCTCATTTCAGCTCTTTGCTCTGGGAACAAACCAGAGCCCAGCGAGGTGGCATGAAACCCACATGCCACCTCATTCCAGCTCATTTGCTCCATGAACAAGCACGCTGCCTTGTTCCAGGTCATTTACTCCATGAACAAGCCAGAGCCTAATGAGGTGGTGTGATACCCACACGCCGCCTTGTTTCAGTTCCTTTACTCCAGGAATGAGCCAGAGCCCAGCGAGGTGGCGTGATACCCACACGCCGCCTTGTTTCAGCTCCAGGAACGAACCAGAGCTGAGCAAGGCGGCGTAATACCCACACGCTGTCTCGTTCCAGCTTGTTTGCTCCCCTTGAGGGCTCATTCCCACTTGCTTACTCCCCCTAAGGACAGAAGGGCAGTCTTCCGCAGTGCGATGAGGGGCAGCGCAAAAACCATGCACTGCCCTGTTCAACTTTTTGTCCTTCTTTCATTTGAATTTATTATTAATGTGAATATAATAAATATACAATAAAATTCTTTCCTTACTGCAAGCCGAAGCACACTAAGCATGTCTTTAAAATATCTAGAGGAAACTAAGCAAACCTTCAGGTGGCCATAAGTTTGCTTACCCTATTTTGTAGAGTACTTAAAGTGTACCTGATAAAAACTTAAGGTGTCCATAGGTTCACTTACCCCAGTTTATGGAGTACTTAAGTAGTGTTTAGATGTACCTAACAAAACTTAAGTGTCACTTAAGACTGAGCTACACGGGTCACCTTGTCTTGGGTGTCACCTGAGTTGCCTGTTTGACTTGGGCATCTTAGCTGCCTAAAGTGACACTTAAGTGACACTTTTGGAAAAAGGGTTTTTCCTGATGATGTTACTATCATATGTGATGAATAAGGGCCCTTGTCAATTCGGCACAAATCTGCACTCAGCCCAATCACATGATGTGGTTGGTATAAATGTAAATTTGCACTTTGATGAAATTTTGACATCTCTTCTTTACTCCCATCACCACTGCTACCACAGCGCCGCACACCTCAACCCTTCTGCTCCTCCCCTCTGAGAGGGAAGTGTATGTTACTCACCTCTTGCACTTGGACTCTTGCAGACTTTCAAAGTCTCCTTCACCCCTTCTGGGCAGGAGCCCCTCAATGGATATGTAGACAATTTTTAATGACATGTATTTGTTTTCTGACTTGTATAGTTCTGATTTTTGTTCAGGTATTCCATGGTACAACAAAAATTTGCAGGGGAGGGACGCTGGCCACAGTTGGTGCTGGTCAGGATTGGGACTCATCTTGGGCAGGGAGACCCTCTTGGCATGGTATGCTATCTCTTTCTTTTTCACCCCCTTATCTCTTCATCACCACCCACCATTTTTTGTAGACAGCAGGGCTCGAGGTAATAGCCTCTACCTCCCATGTCCCAATTGCCATTTTTAGCAGCAGACAGGGTGCAAGGCCATTGCCCCACTCCCTCTGATGTTTCATGCCAATATGCGGTGCTCAACACATGACCACCACCAAACTCCACAACTGCCACTAGTGATGCTGCCATGCACATAGGACTATGCCAGTTATGAAACATGCCATATATATACCCAGACCTTTCTCTTTTGCACCAAGGTAGACACATAGACAATGCATATTATTTACATATGTACTGGGTCATTCAACATTTGAATATATTGCATTATTAACTATCTGAAGAAGACCCTGAATACCATAATTGAGTGCCAAAAGCTCACAAACAAAGCCCAGAATAGCAGCAAAGATTGCCTGGCCCTGACACTCCATAGTACTCCATAGCACTCCATAGTGGCCAGCCATATCTATATAGAAACATGAAGACACTATGTAGAACTACATTTTTGGTACCCTACACTATGGTGCTATGTTGCTATGTAGCACTACTGAGTGCTACATAGCAACCCCCCAACATTGCTGATGGTCACTGTGTGCTTCAAATTCCTGTCGCCCATCATGATTATGTGCTAGTGGTACTGCATGGTAAGTTGGGCTGAGCTCTTTTACACTTTTGGGTTTTCACTATTTAAAAGGCATTTAAAATTATTTGTGGAATTGTAATCAATATTTTGACTGGACTATAACATTCTAAAAGTGCTTTATACTTGAAACAAAAAAAGGTTCCCACATGTGATGTAAAACTTAAAAAAGTCAACAACTATTTCAGAAATAAATTTAAACACCTTTTAAATTGCTTTTAAATTTTGAAAACCCCATACTGTATCATTTTGACCACATGTTCATGGGGATGCATTACACCACTGGTTCACAGGGCAAAAGTTCACTGTGATGTGTGACACAACTAGAAAATAGTTCATGAGAATCGGTGCAACTTTTTTTGCCACTTTTGGCAGGGGCACTTCCATTCTCATCACCATCTGCAGGGCTCACATATATATACAGAGTGATTTAAATACATCAAAGTCGCATTGTAATTAAACATACAAATAAATAGGCTGCTCAACCCTAATGTCCAGGCTGAACAATGGGAAGGCGACAGGAAGGGGGATGCAAGTTCAACTAATTTCCTTACTTCTCCACAACAAACTGTTCTGCTGTGAAAAAAAAAAAAAAAAAAAAAAAAAAAAATGTTTTAAATCCATTTTGAACTCATTTGGTGGTTGTTCATAGGGGTCCGTGATGCATGATAAAATGCACATAAGTTCAGTTCATGACCCTGTGTGATGCATTATTCGAACATGTGGTCGAAATGATACAGTAGTAGGTTTGGAGCAAGGACTTGCTCCAGTCTGGTCTAAAATTGTAAACAAACATTCACTGGCAGAAGAACAGCAACTTGGAACGGACCTACTGCCGAGGAATGTTTGTTGACAAACAGGTACAATTTTGGACTGGACCTCCAAACCTAGTTCAATCTACTGTGGGGTTTAAATAAATTTATTTCCGAAATAGTCATTGACATTTTAATTTTTACATCATATGTGGGAACCTTTTTTTGTTTCAAATATAAAGCACTTTTAGAATGTTATTGTCTAGTCAAAATATTGATTACAATTCTGTGAATAAATTTAAATGCCTTTTAAATAGTGAAAACCCCAAAGTGTTACTAAGTTGAGTTCCTATGGTCGGACTGCACTGTGAATGGGGGTACTTGGCCTATCTCCAGATGATACAGTAGTCCAAAACCTCTATGTCAGCATTCGAAGGGGGAAATGGATTGAGGTGAGTTGGAACTCAGCCTATTTAGTTATACTGTACTGTTATAAACAGACTGGCGGAGCCTGTAAACTGCCTGTTATAGACAGGGCTGGCAGACTCAGCTCATGCTCCCACAAGGCACTGTTAAAGACAGATCAGCAGATGTTAGGCATTTGGGGTAGGGTTATCCTGGTGTCTTGGATATCAGGCCCTGCTCTATTGTCAATTTTCTGCACCGGAAAATTTTGAAATAGTTTCATATATGCATATATTATGGACCGGGTTTGTGGGATATAAAATTCTGGGCTCCAGAATATTTTCCAGTATATTTAGAATTTGGAAAATGTGGGTGCACCAGGTTTGTGGAGCCAGCCCCCAGAATATTTTCCAGTGTATTTATGATTTTGAAAATGTGGGTGCACTGGGTTTATGGGACCAGCCCCCAGTGTATTTTTGGGCATTTTGAAAATGCAGATGCATGGGTTTGTGGGGAAAATGTTATGTATCCGGCCTCAGAATATTGAAAATAAATAGTAGAATCAGTAACTTGCTGGATGCTGGTTTTTTATGTTTTAACCGGTCCAAAGCATTTCAGCAATACCAATACACCTATATAATATACCACAGTCAACTCCGGGTTTTTTTGCCCTTAGAATTCACTACAAATTTGGGTATCCGGCCCAAGCTCATTAATAACTAATAGTAGACTAAGGAGCTTGTCAACCACTGGTTTTTTTAATTTTTTTCAACCAGTCTGGAGCATTAAAGCAATGCCAATACACCTATATAATGTACTGCAATCAAATCCAGTGTTTTTGTCCCTTGGAGTTTTGTAAAAAAACTCGGAGACCAGTTGCAGAATGTGGGCAATATGGTGGACTATGTAGCTTTCCAATCACTGGTTTTTTTAATTTTTTTAACTGGTCCGGAGCATTAAAGCAATGTCAATACACCTATATAATGTACTGCAATCAAATCCAGTGTTTTTGTCCCTCGGAGTTTTGTAAAAAAAACTCAGAGACCAGTTGCAGAATGTTGGCAACATATGGATGGTGGACTATGTAGCTTTCCAATCACCGTGGTCTGAGCCGGTAATAACCGTAAATCCTAATACAATCAGCTCGGATTGTCCTCAATTTTATTTCTATGACTTCAGTCCACCTGCCATGATATCCAATCTATAACTAGCACATAATGACCCTATTTACATGGGAGACAGTCCAGGTCAATGAGATGGAAAATCAGTTTTCAGGTGAGACTTCCTATTTAAAATGTGACTGAAGGCCTATACAAAGAACAATACCTTGATTAGATCCTCGGGACCCCCTAGATTCATTCTATAGGCTCTTATCTTCCTTCCTGTGTTGTTACATCCTGAGAAAACACTTTCTACCAGGCCCACTGTCACCTTTAACATTTGCAATGCCAATGGTGGCAGGAATACGGTCACAGAATTTCTTATTGAGGCAAATGTTTGATGTGCCATCACCAAAACATTGCCAGTTGTGGTAATTAAATTATCATTGTCAATGAGGGAAATCCTGCATTAAGGAATAGTTTGATGCACCATCACCAATAGATGTCTAGTTATAGGTATTTTAGTCAACTGGAGGATTCCTGAGTAATAACTTGCTTCAAGCATATACCACTATAGGTTGTACTCTCAGTAATGTGCTAGGGCTGAATACATGAGTTTGTACAAGACCCCAAGAGCAAAATAAAACCAAAATTGATTGTGGTGCATTATCTAGGTTATTCCAGCATTCTGTAGCTGGTCTCCGAGCTTTTTACAAAGCTCCGAGAGGTGGAAACACCGGAGTCGATTGTAGGGCATTATATAGGTGTATTGGGACTGCTACCAGGCTCCGAACCAGTTAAAAAATTAAAAAACCGGTGATTGGAAAGCTACATAGTCCACCATATATTGCCCACATTCTGCAACCGGGTCTCCAAGTTTTTTTACAAAACTCTGAGGGACAAAAACACCGGATGTGATTGCAGTACATTATATAGGTGTATTGGCATTGCTTTAATGCTTCGGACCGGGTAAAAAAATTAAAAAAACCAGTGATTGGCAAGCTACATAGTCCACCATATTGCCCACATTCTGCAACTGGTCTCCGAGTTTTTTTACAAAAATCTGAGGGACAAAAACACCAGATTTGATTGCAGTAGGTGTATTGGCATTGCTTTAATGCTCCGGACCAGTTAAAATTTTTTTAAAAAACTAGTGATTGGCAAGCTACATAGTCCACTATATTGCCCACATTCTGCAACTGGTCTCCGAGTTTTTTACAAAACTCTGAGGGACAAAAACACCAGATTTGATTGCAGTACATTATATAGGTGTATTGGCATTGCTTTAATGCTCCAGACCAGTTGAAAAAATTTAAAAAAACTGGTGGTTGACAAGCTCCTTAGTCTACTATTAGTTATTAATGAGCTCAGGCCAGATACCCAAATTTGTAGTGAATTCTAAGGGCAAAAAAAACCAGAGTTGACTGTGGTATATTTTATAGGTGTATTGGTATTGCTGAAATGCTCTGGACCAGTTAAAACATAAAAAACTGGCATCCAGCAAGTTACTGATTCTACTATTTATTTTCAATATTCTGAGGCCGGATACATAACATTTTCCCCACAAACCCATGCATCTGCATTTTCAAAATGCCCAAAAATACACCAGGGGCTGGTCCCATCAACCCAATGCACCCACATTTTCAAAATCATAAATATGCCAGAAAATATTCTGGGGGCTGGCTCCACAAACCTGGGGCACCCACATTTTCCAAATTCTAAATACACCAGAAAATGTTCTGGAGGCCGACCAGCAGACCCAGAGCCTGCAATTTTTCGGCTGTAACCAATATACCGGTGCATGGAACCAAGCTGCCCTATATTTTCACTGCCCTACCAAATACCCACCCATA
>Ga0307513_10005877_pt1 | contig 16114 bp, 19 predicted proteins | sample 15_EM_MG_FD_202174 | JGI IMG/M metagenome (GOLD analysis project Ga0307513, IMG submission 202174) | Populus trichocarpa ectomycorrhiza microbial communities from riparian zone in the Pacific Northwest, United States - 15_EM | ecosystem: Host-associated > Plants > Roots > Unclassified | place... | reverse complement strand
CTCCCGGCGCTCGTTGTCAACACGTCGACTGAGGATGGCGCCCTGCTTCTCATGTTCGGCCGTCTTGGCATGCGCGTCGTCTAGCTCCTTCTTGAGATTGTCCCGCTCGGTCTTAAGATCTGCGAGCATCTCCAGGAGCTCCTCCGAAAGGGCTGGCTCAGACCGGTCGTCCCTAATGGTCAACGCGTTCTCCAATTCGGCTATACGCACAAGAAGCGAGGCGTGCGACTGGGTCAGGTAGGCCGTATGGGCATCATCAGGAGAAGATGCTGATGACCGCCCAGGGGAGGGTGAACGTCTGAGTGCATCGAAGCGCGGTGACGGACTGGGAGCGAGTGAGCTCGAGGAGGCGTCTGGCGTCAAAATCCCGGGGCGCGCGCTGTCAAGATTCCTACGTCCAACACTGTTACTGCGTTGTAGTGAAGTATCCAACTCAATCAAGCTAAGCATAGGGCTGCCTCCGGGAAAGACGGCCGATGATCGCTTGGGCGGGCCTAGTGCTGTTGCCTGGGCGATGTTTGCCCCAGGTGCGAGCGTCAGGGATTTGAGTTTGGTAGAATTCCGCATAGGTGGGGTTGGAGACGGCGTAGGGAGTGCTGCTGCTGATCGCAAGGAGAGCGGCCGCAGCTTGAGCGAGGCGGGTCGATGACGCTGGGGGAGAGGCGACGGTGCAGGTGGAACATACTGAAGCTCATCGAGGGTTACCTCTTCATCATCGCCCTCGTTCTCTTCCAAGAGCGTATGAAGCTCTTTCTTGCTGGAACAGGAGGAAGCTGGCGTCAAGAGCTTTCCAAACGACTCGCGCTTTCCAGTGAAGGAATTGTTTGAACTCAAGGAACCTGTTCGCGGCATTCCAGTGCCCGATGCCGCTGCAAGATCCAGTCTGGGTTCGGCGGCCGCGGCGGACAAGTCCGGCAGCTCGACTTTAGAGAAGCCAAAGGACGACGTGATTGGGCTTGGATTCTTGCCTTCCAAAGCCAGTAGAGCATATAGACGAGAGTGATCCGGAACGGAAGACTTGTCATCGTCAGGAAGGGCGACACCCATGATTTCGGCGGATGCATGGCGACTAGAGAGAGATGACTGCCGCCGATGATGCGATGAAGGTCGTGATCGAGGTGGACTTGGTATCATTGAGGTGGGTTTGAGGATTTCGTCGAGGCTTGTAATGGAGTTTCCGCGGGAATGTGAACGCCGCTTCTTATGCACATTGTCGGGACGAAGGGGCAGCTTGTTATCGCGAGACGACTCGAACTAAAGCATATAGAATGGAAATAGAAATCGTATCAGTTACGAGGGATAAACTTGGTTCGGAGCCGATGAAACTCAACGTACACACATCTTGCCCTGCTCTTCATGGCGCCTGTCGTCCTGGTCTGGAATAAGAGATAAGCTGTCCATTGTGCCTAGGTCGTCAAAGGTATTTGGAGTTGCTGATGGGATTTCTGTGACACCCACACACGGCGTGTCCGCGATCAGCCGACGTTGCAACAAGGCCGAGGGGAGGCGAACTGACCTCGGAGGGTAGTAGGTAGTGGGGACTATAGCTGGACGGGCTGAGAGCTATACGACATGATGAGCAAAGACGGAAGGGACGGCGAATGGGAGGGCTGAGGCTCACTTGGCCGGTTGTGGTGAGGAGATAGGGCAAGTGAGATGGAAAGGAGTGTGGTGGATTGGATAAGAGAATGCTAGATGCAATGAACGTAAACGAGCAGGTGTCGTGGCTGGGACAGCAGCAGCAGCGGCCGCGTGCTAAACCCGACGAGTGGGGAAGAGGCCAAGATGGAAAAAGCAAGGCGACCATGTGCCTCTTCAGCGGCCAATGTAATATTTACTTGCATTCAAACGCCTATCATTATCATCATTATTATCATTATTATCATTATTATTATTATTATTATTATTATTATCTTCTCGGTTACTCACACTTACTTGTCACCTTGACACACATCCCCAGCCTCGTTACCCACTCTTCCTTCACCCATGGCCACCCCTCTTAACCCCGTGCCGCTCGACAGCCCGCAGCCAGGGTACAACATCCCACCCCTTGCGACCATCCCAGATGGTCCAGAAGACAAGCCCATCCCTGGAACACTGATGGTTTGTGGCGAATGACTGCCACCCTTTCAACGCCTGACCACCACTGTGCCCAGGGTGTCGTAGGATCGATGGCCCTTCCAGAGATTGTCCTCGGTGGTGCTTCCATATCGGCCCATTACAACACCGACGTCCACCTCAACTCAGGTATTCCTCTCAGGACTGTCCGTCTCGCTCTGCGGTGCGTCCGCTCTGGTCCTACCCCGACGCGTTTTCTGACTCGATCCACGGAGCAGATACGGTATACGCGTCATTGATACCTCTCCATACTATGGCATGTCAGAGATCATCCTTGGCTCCATCTTGCGCGCTCTCGCTGCAGAGTTCCCACGGCAGTCCTATCGCCTCATGACCAAAGTCGGCAGGTATGGGGCCCTTAAAGAAGAGTTCGATTACTCGCCTCCGAGTATCCGCCGATCCGTCATGCGGTCTCTCCAGCGTCTAAATACGACCTACCTCGACGTCGTTTTCCTGCACGATGTTGAGTTCATCTCATCACCCGTCTGGCCCATCCCATATTGTGGAGACTTCGAACGTGCCCTCAACGACAAGGAGGGTCGTGCCGACTGGGGTCTTCTTCCCGGAAAGGAAGGGAAGGCCTGGGGAACTGGTGACGAAACTATATTAACAGCGGTCCGCGAGCTGTTCAAGATGAAATCAGAAGGACTTATTCGAGCTGTAGGGATATCTGGTATGTACAGTCCCGCATCTCTTATCTGAAACACCTTCCGGAACGATCCTGACGTCTGGCAGGCTATCCCCTCCCGACTCTTCTGCGCATCGCGCGTCTGGTCCTCAACTCCGAACCTTTCCAACCTCTCGATGCCATCATGTCCTACTCGCACTCGACCCTGCAAAACTCGCGCTTCGAGCAGTACCTCCCCCACTTCGTTTCCCTCGGCCGCGTCTCCCAAGTCCTCACCGCTTCACCGTTTAGCATGGGTATCCTCACTCCCAACCCCCCTCATTGGCACCCCGCACCGGCCGATCTCCTCCAAGCCGCCAAATTCGCCCATACCGCCTCGTCCGACTGGCCAGGAGGGGTCGCCAACCTCGCTCTTGGGTATTCATTACGGAGACCGAAAGTAAAGGGCGAGAACTCGCCGTTCAACGACGTACCGACGGTAGTGGGCGTCTCAAATTTGAACGAGGTGCATGATGCGGTACGCGTATGGAGGGAGGTCTCCGCTCCAGGGGTCAATGTCGCACGGATTCCACAGGAGGATATGATCAAGGGCATTTTCCAAGCGGCTGGCTGGCTCAATTGGAGTTGGAGCTCCCCCCCGAATGCCGCGTTTGATATGCAGGCATTTGATAATATGGGAAGGAGAGTCAGGATGGATAAGGACCGGTTCATGACCCCTGCACCGTCTATGACTTGATTTCTTGACGACGCACGGGTTGGTTGTGTCTATGGTAGATTGACATTCAATGAGGTTGGCCTGCGGCAATGGAACTAATGTCTTTATCTTCGCCCTTGGCCCTATTGGAGCGTAATCGTTGACCTAGGCAGGTGGACAAAGCGGTCCTGGAGTCGGACCGCCGTTCTCTTTCATGAGGCCTTCCTTCGCATGCTCCCCAACTTTATCGTGCGATGGTATTCGCTGTCGGACCCGTCGGAAGCCCGTGAAGGTGTCTAGGCCAGAGCCGATGCCCCAAACCCTTTTCGCAGGAGGCAAAACAGCCTTTGTTGGCATTGCATTTGCTGGCATTACATTTGCTAGTACTGCATTGTCACGTACTTGTCATTAAGCACGCTAGCGCCTACTTGTACGTGGCCTTTCTCGATAATCCAATTTAGTACCTTTTCTAGTCTCGATGTGCTCGCCCAACTACTTCCCAGACACGCGTCTGTCCTAGGTCGTAGACAATTCGTAATACACGTACCGCGCGACGTAGAATCGCCGCCCTCATTGACCGACTCTACTCACACCTTTGAAAGACTGTACAGGTGCACTCCACCCCTGAGCGTATATATTCCGACATGTGTGGACACCTCTTAACTTTCAGGGGCTTGTTCAATTGCGTTGATTGAACACCCTGTGCGCCCTGTTCTGCAAATCAATTACCATTTCTTGGGTGCAGTCTTCTTCTCGCAATTGGTATGGATAACAGTGGGCGTGCGACTCCGTTTCACCCTGCGCCCGCTGTCTAACCTTGGGTTCCCAGCTCCAGGGTCGACAGCCATGTGAGGAGCCGTCAGCACCATTACGCAATTAGAACCGGACAGTAGTGATACCATCACGCAGTCTACCGTACATTCAATATTCCGCACGGTCTACTCCTCAGAGGTCCCACCAAACATTTTACGTATAGACCAAACCAACAACTTCCATAAAATTATCCATCCCGAGAGGCCGGCGCTTTGATCATGAGTTAAGCCGTTTCGACTCTTGCTTCTCTTATTCACACTAGCTGGCACTGGCCTCTCTCACGAGAGGAGATTGGGCGACGCAGGGTCGCCCTTGCAGACGAGTGCACCGGGTCGCAGAGAGTAGCGTGGGAACTTTGATTTCTTCGGCCCCCGCTGCTCGTACTTGAACAACTGGATGTGGAGAGTGCAGTGGCGTTGGGAGAGGTTACGGTTGCATTGGAGTTGGAGAGGCTGGATGGACGGAGGTAGTATATTCAGGTAGGGGCCATTCTTTTATCTCCGAGGGTTGGTATGGTAGAAACAGATAGGAGTGTATAATTCCTTGTCCAATGGAGATTAGCGTCGTCCAAGTTTTCAGTATTTCAAACGGAAATACTCCTCGTAAAGACCTTCCTATAACTTATCTGTGACCATTCTCACTCTGGTCCTCTCGATACTTCTAAGCACCGACATTTATGGTAGGTTTGATAGAATGTATCATTTGATTTCCTTATACCTTGTGTTCATCTACCAACCGGCACTGACCCATCGAAGAAGACGTTCCCTGCAACGACCTTTTGAGGTAAAAGATAATAATGGATGTCAACAATGCCTGCACACGTTGACACATTCATGGAACAAATTGCATTTCCGCCTGACCAACTGCCCATTCCGAGTCCTGGCGCGGGAGAAAGCCCCAGAATTGGTGTGTATTATAAAACACATGGGTTCCCTCCCGCGCCTTATCATTCTCGTAACGATCCTGTATAACTGTGCCACCGAGATTCCACAATCAGACATCTCTGATAATGGTAACTCCATCTCGACTTTCTCATAAGTAAAATGGACGCTGACGTGGCCTCCTCTCAGGCATTAGGTCCCTCGTTCAATGTATGCACCCCCTTGAATATATATAATGTGAAGGCAAGACTTCGATGGTGGCAAATACACTCCGCCTCCGGACTGTCACTGGTAACTCTATGGTACAGTCTACATCGCCTATTAACCGGAACGATGGGGCAAATTGGGCGGACTTTGGGTACCAGGTGCTGTCTCGCATCCAGGATCCATTCGATTGCGCATTACAGGCTTCAATATAAAGACCGTGAAAGTCAGGGATTCTCCTCCAGTTACTAGTGTGATACCCGACATTCACCCATCCTACTCCTCGTTGACATCTCGTTCCGTCCTTGCAGTTTGGGAGGTTGGCACGGGCCATATGATCAATGACTATCTTTGGCATCACTCCATGCCGAAACAGCACCGATTTATCTTTGTGGTGGATGGTACCAACAACGATCGATTGGAGGCAGCACGCTCGTTTGTCAATCTTTGGCATAATGACCGAGCTCCAAAGGGCCTGCCACTTCTAATCTGTGCCAACAGGCAGGATCTACCCGACGCTCTGAGCGTCTTTGAACTGACAGATCGGCTAGGACTAAAAGATTTGCATGGTCGTCCTTGGCATATCAAGGTGAACAGTTTTTTCCGAATCTTCGTTACTTTTTAAAACGTTTAACGTGAAGGTACTAATGTTCCCTCCTCCAGGCTACGGGCGCTGCTACAGGGGGCCTTCAAGAAGGGTTTGAATGGTTGTTCATCACATCCAATCTCTCAACTACAAAACACCACTAAGCGAGACGCAACGAAGCGAGATTCAGGTGTATATGAAATGGGGGTGCCGGACGAGACCTACGCACATGCAGAGTCAACCTTCCCCTTTTTGTCACTGTTTAGTTGTGATGTCCAGATAAATTGCATGCATCACAAACATGAGCAAACAGGATAGCAATTACGAAGTCTCCTATGGGTTTCAATCATCGCGTTCCATCAACTGCAACTAGTACTCGGTGGCCTCTTCCTCGCCCTCGATGTCAGCATTGTCAATACCAACCTGACATATACACGTCAGTGAGAACTCGATAAGCAGTGGACCAGTCATTCCCGCACCTCTTCGTAATCCTTCTCGAGTGCAGCCAGGTCCTCACGAGCCTCGGAGAATTCACCCTATCCGACCTGATTAGAACCCGCGAGCTGTCCAAGGAGCCGAACTTGACACACCTCTTCCATACCCTCACCGACATACCAATGCACAAAGGCACGCTTGGAGTACAAGAGATCGAACTTGTGGTCGAGACGGCTCCAGGCAGAAGAGATCGCAGTCGTGCTAAGCCGGTGGTGATCAATCTCATTATTGTGTGTCAACGGGACGGCACCCACTTCGAAAGCATGCAAAGACTGCGTGAAACCTTAGCAGTATCACCACCGGGAATATGCGAAGGGGGCTCGTTGCAAACACCCAGCTTGAAACCGGTTGGGCACCAATCGACAAATTGGATGGTCTGTCCTGCGGTCAGTTGGAACACCAGGCTTGTCCTCGAGGAACGTACCCTCTGTTAATGCAAAATGTCGCAATGTGTCGCGTGAGGGAGTGAGCAGAATAGAGTGGAAGCAGTAAAAATGACCGCTGACCTTGGTTTTCTATCAGACACAAAATTAGAACTGAACCTTATTCAATGGGAGGAGGGACGAAGCACAGGGAACGCCTAAAGCCCACATAGTGAAAGACTTACAATAGTCTGAACGGCAGCGCTGATGTCCTTAGGCATAACGTCGCCACGGTACAGCAAGGCACAAGCCATGTACTTTCCTTCGCGTGGATCGCAGACGACCATCTGATTACCCTTCTCGAAGCATGAGAACGTCATATCCGCGACCGTGTTTTGCTCATGGCCGGCCTTATCTGCGGAAAGGATAGGTGCGTATGTCGCCAATGGGAAGTGAATACGGGGGAAGCTAAATGCAAAAGGTCAGATAAGGTCATAGCAGTCCGAGTAGAGAGTTTCAGGTGATGATATGGATGACTTGAAACTCACGGCACCAAGTTAGTCTGAAACTCGTTCAAGTCTACGTTCAAGCTGCCGTCGAAACGGAGAGAGGCCGTGATGCTTGAGACGACTTGTGCGATGAGCCTGTTCAAGTTAGTGAAAGTCGGAGCCTGGACATTGAGTTTTTTCTTGCAGATACCATAGATGGCTTCATTGTCGACCATGAACGAGCAATCGGAGTGCTCTAGAGTAGTATGAGTGGTCAGGACCGAGTTGTAGGGTTCAACAACAGTCGTAGAGGTCTGAGGGGCCGGGTAAACGCTGAACTCGAGCTTGCACTTCTTGCCATAGTCTGTGGACAAACGTTCCATAACCAAAGCGCCGAAGCCAGATCCAGTGCCACCACCGAACGAGTGGAAGACGAAGAAACCTTGGAGACCAGTGCAAGCGTCAGCGAGACGGCGGATCTTGTCGCAGGTCTGGTCAATGAGTTCTTTTCCAACAGTGTAATGGCCACGAGCGTAGTTGTTGGCAGCATCCTCCTTGCCAGTGAGGAGAGTTTCGGGATGGAAGAGCGACTACGTTGGAGGTTCAGTGACAGATCCACCCACACCCATATGCTAAACTATACGGACACGATATGTTCCAGTCTTCACCTCGTCTATTACGCCAGGTTCGAGATCAACGTAAATCGATCGCGGCACAAACTTGCCGTGGCCGGTTTCTGCAGGGTATTGAGAAGGTATTCTAAGTGAAGGGGTGACAACAGTTAGCCTACCCGAGAAGAACGTCGAGAAACCGCTATCGTGCGCCGACGGGGAATTCTCTACTAAGCGACCATCCGGCTGAAAGGAGACTTAGTACACGATCAAACACCCAGAATATAATTCAACTTACACTCAGGCCGTGTTCGACGGTATAGAGTTCCCCTAGTGCGGAAGAATGGGCAGATTGAAAGATTCTGGTAATGAGTGGCTTACAGCACGCGTTGCCTATCTGAACACCGGCTTGACCAACATGGATTGAGATAACTATTTTGCAGGTCGGATAAGCGTCAGCCAGATGCCCAATAGCCAGCAAACGCCCTTGCAGAGCGCAGAGGCCGCGAGGCGACCATGCGACTGACCTTCTCGCATAATGGCCACTATCTAGCGAAAGAGAATTATTTGGAGGCCTGTTTGGAAGCGAGAGCACGGATGAGAGCACGGATGAGAGCGACCTGGTCAACTCCAACCTAGAATATCCAAAACTGGTTCTTTACCACCACCACGCCCACTCGGCACTTCTCGACAGACGCGTTCAGGCGCTATATATCCGTACTCTGCACTTGCGCATGATCTCCAGTACTTCTGAGCATATGAGTCGTCTCGAACGCGCCCCAGCACTCAAGACGTGCCACAAAGTGCTTCAACCCCACAAGGCCCAAGGAGGGTCCCATAGAGCGTGTCACAAACTAAAGAGGAATACTTAGTATCAGGTTATCCACGTTTGCGTCCTGGAGCCTGCACATAGCATAACGCAGTTGCTTTCGATCTTCCGTCATATGACATATCTTATTTGCAACGGAGACGGTTCACAGTCGAGTCATATTGCCGTGCTTGGGGAGTGACGACAAACCCAAACCCAAAAGAATGTATGCGCTCCCATTCAGTAACCGGCATCTGGATTTTCCATAGATAGGGTGCAGCAACTTGTGCAGCTATCATGAAAACGTAATCATGTGGATGCGGACGTTGACTTATTCCGCATGATGGAGACGACACAGTGGCCTGGCGGCCTGGCGTGCCAGTTCCCCTGCAGGCACGGATATCACCGCATGAGACCGCAGTAATTGTTGATCCTTCCCTGATCGACGATCTACATCAGTTACTGCTTATCGCGAGATCGGCAGATGCTGCCACGAATGATACAAGTGCTAAGGGCCCTTATAAACGTTCGCCCGTGGCTCCAGTAGCCGAGTATCTTACCCTTTTTTAACCAAAATCAGCGCCACGGCCACTGCAATGACATCATAATTACCGTTACTCACGTCATAGCCTCCAAGCAAGGCTGGGGAAGGTACTCGGGTTGCTAACAACGAAGCATGCATGTGGTTCCGATCCGAGCTTCGTCGGCACACAAGGCCTCATGTGGATCGACCTCCTGACGACAGCCCGTCTGTCATATATCCACGAACCAACACATTCCAGAATACAGATCGGGCTCTCTGGTGGTAGTACCTGAGTTTGAGGTTCTGGATTCGACATCCCCCACATGCGTTGTCTACTCACAACAGACACCCGAACGGAATTAACCGCAGAAGCAGCTAGCGCACCAGGTCCCTATTATGCTCCGGGCTTCCACACGCCAATAGTGCTTTCCCCGGCATTTGTTCCCCGGCCCATGAACCAGAGGTTATCAAAGAGGCTCTCTCTCCGTCCACGTCCTTACCGCCGACGCCCTCCAGAAAACTGACGTTCCTTCTAATCCCCCCTCCCAAACACCTATTCCAATGGCGACAACGCATCCAGGAGCATGGTCAAGCTTACTCGGAAACGTTTCTGTCTTTCAAAAGATCCGAGAAACTGCTCGAATCCTCTACGAGGATTCACAAACTGCCCTCCCCCAACCCACGTCGAGACTTAGTGTTCATGAACTTTCCGCGCGACTCCGGCAGCTTGCTGCCGACTTCAGGGCTGCAGCTGCAGAAGCCAGTCCTCAGCAACCCTTGGTCGCTCTGCGGATTACCGGTATCCGTATCCATTGCTCAACTGCGCCGTTGCACGGACTGGATCCCATTTCGATTGCTGAAATGGAGTACAATGTGGTCCACCTCGGCCGTGTCCTCTTCCTTCGTACCGCCTCCGTATCCACGAGAACTGCCGGTATCACTCAGGTGATAGCTGAGGATATGCGAGGCTGGGCCATTCCCCTCACCTTGTGGCGCTTGTCCTTGATTGACTCAGACCCCGGCATCGGAGAATACCTGCCGGTTGGCACCACTATTGGTAGCTCTCTCTTTTCGTGACTTACGCGCCCTCTGACGTTGCCCTTAGCTGTAAAGGAGCCATCACTTCGCTCGACGTCTGAGGGACGGCTTATCGGAGAGGGACTCCCCACTGTACCAATTTCCATAGAGCCTTCTTTGCATATTGACAGCAACGCCGACATAGTACGGCTTAACAAGCTGTCACCACTTCTTCAAGATACTGCATGGTCGCCCACGCAGTTGGGTTTTAGCAGTCCTTCAAAGATGTCATACCTCCAGAACCAAGCACGCTCGGCCTTCAAGTCGAGAAAATGGCGTATGGCTCGTGACACCTACAGCTCGGCGATAGAATCATTGGAGCCACGGTCCGAACCGCTGCAAAGCTCACTTATCATTGAACGTGCCGCATGCCAGCTTGAACTGCAAGAATACCATGCTGCATTGCAAGATCTGTACTGTGTGTGCAGCTCAGCTGCCTTCCCCAGTTTTGATGAAGTGTTCAAGACTCGGACAAAACGCCTTATTGCCAGAGTTCAGTACGAACTCCGCCACTATACAGACGCTATAGCGGTTATTCGCGAGCTCTCAGACTCTGTAGAGGCTCGGCAGGACTTTGAGAGAACCTGGGCAAGACTACAGGAAGCGAAGGAAGGGAACTACCCTTGGATAGAATTGAGAAGGCGTTCCCTCTTCCCGGACACGTTCTTTCTCGACGTCGCTGACTATCTCGGTCCTGTGAAGCCATCCACTGTACCTGACAACGGTCACGGCAATGGCCGAAAACGACGGTTGATTACTACAAGAGAGGCCCAGCCAGGAGAGATTCTTCTGGTCGTCAAAGCGAAAGCTTCTGATTTTGTGGACCCACAGGCAACGCACCTTACGCTTGGGTTTGACTTGATGAACGAGCCACCAGTATTCCCGGACACGTAAGCCCGGATTTCACAGACCCCCTAGCCACCGATTAACTTTCATTCTATCCATAGACTATCCCTGAGTCATACCGTCTTGCGACAGGCTGAGCACGACCCAGAGTGGGCGGCTGAACTGTCACAGATGTATGCTGGACCTGCATATGAAGAAGCTGAAAGCATAGAACCTTCACCGGGCTCAGATGGTGCCTCGATATCTCCCACACTCACCACGACGCGACAGTTCACCCTTTGCGAGCATTCCACTCGTCGACCAGTGGACCCCGCTCGAGTCGAAGGGATTTGCGTCAACAACAGCACAGTACTCAGTACTCCTTCGTGTCGAAAAGGCTCCCCTCTCGTCGACAGCCCAGCCTCCCCCAAGGCTGAAACACAACAAGGCGTTGCCCTCTTCTCTGCCGTAGCCCACTCCATTCGCCATGCCTGTCGATCAAACTCTTGTCGCTCTCAGATCGGAGATGTACTCGTTATCACCGCCTCGACGTACATCCCTGCAGGGGCTGAGGTCAATGTGGCCTATGTTTCGCCGTACCAACCTTATTCTTATCGCTCCAAGCGCTTGGGACAGTACAACATGTCATGCGACTGCCCCGTTTGTCAAGCCGATCGGATCGAGTTAAACCAAGGCCATACGTCTGAGGTTCACTCACATTGTTCGAGTCGATATCAGGAGTTATCTGAACAGTTACCGACCATCCCACCTCATCAGCTACTCCAAACAGAAGAGGAGATTCTCGGCCTCCTCCGAGAAGTAGAGGGTGTTTACGCCCAAATTCGACGGTTCCGTCCCCTCACCCGTAGGTACCCTGATGCTCTTCCCGTTTCTTTCTCTCAAGTTGCCCTCTTCTAGACTTATTATATAAAATATTAATCAATACTATGCTCAGGCGTCGGGCATACTCTCAGGCATCAGTGCAAGCAACTGAAATAGATCCAAGACTAATAGAGCTAACCACAATGGCCTTCGAATCGATCGATGCAGGCCTGCGGGTCTGTCCCCAACTCTCCCCTGATTTTGACTTCCAGGGGGGCATATTTGATCGTTTTCCCGTCCTGGACGACTTTATTGGAGTGGTGGACTTGTGCCTTCTTTTGGCAATGCTCTATGAGAACCACGGGAACACAATGATGCCAAGGTATGCCCGTGAGAGCCACTATCCAAATAATTCTAATGGTTCACCTTCAAGACGCTGGTGTGAAATGGCTGAAAAAATCCATGATATTCACATGGGGCCTGGACACTGGGCTATCAGTAGGCAGAACCAACCTCACTTCGGTTTCTCCTGGAGGATTTCATAGACTGTTCGTCTAAGGTCGACGTGTTGACACCCAAAAGCCGTGCGTACATGGCACTTGTTCATTACTTTCTCTTGTGCGACGCAAATATGATGAGAAAGAGGCCAAACAAAATTCCATGTGGTAGCCCAAATACATAAACATCGGGGTAAGGATCCCGCGACTGTGCGGATCAAACCAGGGGCTGTGCAGTCGGCGTGGAAGACGAAACAGATTCCTAACACCATGTGCCGAGCATTCCTAAGGTTCTGCACCATTTGCTGTAAGTGCCTCCTTACTCATACCGACTGCATACGGGTTGACCCGATAGACCGACCCTGGCCGCCGGGTCGCCGTTAATAATAGTCCTGCCTGTCACAAGCACAAGTCCGCATGGGTTTTGCGGGCTGCGGGTACAAGCCGCCTGTCTGCATGCATGTGGATATTTTTGCGGGGATCTTTGGTAGGTGATCTAGGAGTTGCGAATTGGCGCATTCGACACGACGCACCCGGACGACCTGGGTGCAATGAATTTCCTCGCGTTTGACCTCACCGAAGCCTTGTAGCTGTAATATTGAGGATGAGACAATTGTGGTCTGCAGTGGGCAATGAGATGAATGGTTTCTTGTCCCGCCGACCCAAGAAAAACGGCAAAGGCGGCGCCCCATCTGGTGATTCCACGCCAGTCCAATCGGCCAAGGACTATGGCCCAGCCTGCGGATTGGTGATTGCAGGGAACCTCCTTGCAGGTCACGCAGGGTGGGGGTGGTGTTGGGGTGGCAGTAGGTAAGCAATGCAGTGTGGAAAGCAAACCGCGCGAAAGCCGACAGATCCGCTCCTCAGCAAGCCAGGCGATGTGCTTACCACATGCGACATTGCCAAACACAAGACGTGGCCTTAAAGTGAGGGTTTTTGTAGAAACAAAGAAACCTCCCCTCAAACCGACCCCAAACAGCCCACATAAACCCCTTGCTCGTTGCTAGGCCACTATTATGCCTACGCTTCCTGCTGTACGACTCAAGTACGATGTCGCATTGACGACATTTTCCGCGCCCGTTCAGCCTCAAACGTTTGGCACCGCGAAGATGCCGGGTGGTGAACCTGCGGTGCATCTGGAGGAAGTCTCGTTTAACGTCTTCTACCCTTGCGATGGGACAGCTTCCCAGAAGACATCCTTCGTACCATGGCTAACCAGGTAAAGAGCTTACTCGATGACGAGAGCGGCCAAGAGAGTTGACGATGGAAGACCGTTGCACCAGTGGGTTACTGGGTATTCAATTTTCTTAGGTACTGGACTGAGCCCTTTAATGAGAGCGCGACTCACTCTTTGCTGCAGGTCGTGGGCAATGGATCCTCTGTGTGTCAAAGTCAAGTCAGAGTTCAGACGTAATGATTCACTATCGGAATAGGGCTGGTTGTCCATCTCTTTGGAGCTCTGCTACAGGTAATCCGTGCGCGGTTTGTTCGCCTGGGCTGAAACTAACTAGCCTCCAGATTCCTGCCAAGGAGAATGCTCCCATCCTCACTCCGGAAAAGGCTGGTTGCTCCACACCATGGCCTTTGGTGTTATTCTCCCATGGTCTCGCTGGCGGCAAAACGACTTACAGGTAAGCCACTGCGTTTCAAACCTTCACCCGACTTATATTTTCCAGTCAGCTCTGTGGGAAACTAGCGTCCGAAGGGAGGCGAGTAATCATCCAATCTGCTTCTGTCAGGAGAATTCAACCAATGTCAGGGTCGTAGTCGCGATCGAACACCGTGATGGCAGTGGGCCTTCATTCTCCTATACGGGGCGAGATGGCAAGGTATTCCGGAGATACTATATTCGGCAAGATCAACTTGAGTAAGTTCCTCGCCTCCCATTGCGTTACCCTACGGGCTGAATGTTCCTGACAGCTGGAAGGATCGCCCCGATGGCCACTTCCCTCTCAGGGTCGAGCAGTTGAAGCTCCGCCACCTCGAAGTCTATGAAGTATTTTCGAATATGAAGAAGTTGGCTAACGGCGAGTATACCTCACTCCGTAGCACGTTACAACATGAGGATCTCAAGGCATGGGAAGGTGCCTTCAACTCAGATCATATACTTCTGACAGGACACTCACTTGGAGGTGCCACTTCTGTAAGTAGTCATACAATTGACCTCCTCTTCGCTTGCTTTGCTCAGAAGACTTGCCTAGTTGCACATATTGTCGAATCCGCCACCACCTGGGCATTCGCATCTGCCAATCCGGAAATGCGTCGTCTTGGATCCATGGCTTGAACCTCTGCCGAGTCCTGGACCTGCCCCTTTCAGTGCCTACCGTACTCACATCGCGGACAAAAATGAAGGCAGCCCTGCCAAGTCATTCAACATACCAATGCTCTTTATCAACAGCGAACAGTTTACTGTATGGAAGGATCACTTCAAGCGATTGCTCCAACTTGTCGCGGAGTGGACAGCCACCGCCGACAAGACAGACCCCACCCTTCTTACAATAGGTAAGGCCGTTGACTGAAGTGTTTATGATAGTGACTTATTCCTACTCAGTTCGGTGTCACCACCAGGCATTTTCGGATTTTCCGGTTCTTCTCCCCGGATACAGACCCAGCAAACGTTATTTGGACGATGTGCACAGGCTTACATCCGCATTCTTGAAAGGCCAATTAAGAGAATGCCTTGATGGCAATTCTTCTCGACTTTTGAAGGAGCTGCATGTCGATGATCCTGATGACGAGAGGCGAAAGCGGATTCGAGGGAACCCTGGCGATATCATCGTCCACACACTTCCACCACCGCTAACCTAGGACCGATAGGCCGTCAGGATGATCATAGACGGACTCGTTTCTTGTGCCTCGCACTCGATTAATATGGAGGATATATTCAGACAGAGTATACTTTTTGGAGACGAATGTCTAGGCTTGTTTCTGCCACTTAATGACGGATTCCTTTGCCCATTGTCACGTTTTCCATCCACTTATCACCTTTAGCCTGTTTACTAGCCACTATACATTGATAACATAATGAATGGGCCATCCTTATCCCGAATGTATACTGATGGCGCGACATTCACACGCAAAAGAGGCCTCCATGCCGTCCACACGTGGTGAGCAGCCTTGACCATCCCCTACTCCAGCACGGCCTCCAAGGCCTCACATATAGCATTGCAAAGTACAGCACAGTGGTCCTACGTATGCGCTTTTCATCCTAACCCGACTTAGCAAAAGCCAACAACTACGGAATGTCTGCCCCGACTCCCAGGACATTGTTTAGCGGAGCACCCATTCAAGCTTCCGTTTACGGTAACCAATTCCCTATCTCACACTGCTGGGTGGTTTGAATGATGGATTTATGCTCCCTGAAAGCTTCCTTCTTGGCTGTAATCGCACATCTGGCACAAAGATTACTACCGCAGACATTATGTGAGTGTATCGACGTCATAGGTCAATTTGGGCCTCATATCGAGAACCTAGTTGCCGCAATCATGGCCGAAGGTGCCGTTGCTTTCATCGCCCTCGCGGCGGCGTGCCTGTTGTGAGCACACGCGTTATGTACACGATTTGTAGCTGATGTGTATCCTCCTGCGTTCAGCGTCATTGCACATCATAAAAAGGGACACCATCGCGTCATGAACCAGACTCAGGTCCGTATTCGGTGCCGCGTCTCAAATTAGCAAAAGGC
>Ga0307513_10005876_pt1 | contig 16116 bp, 19 predicted proteins | sample 15_EM_MG_FD_202174 | JGI IMG/M metagenome (GOLD analysis project Ga0307513, IMG submission 202174) | Populus trichocarpa ectomycorrhiza microbial communities from riparian zone in the Pacific Northwest, United States - 15_EM | ecosystem: Host-associated > Plants > Roots > Unclassified | place... | reverse complement strand
GAGTTGGGCGTGGTGCACTGATGACGGTGTGAAACGAGCCTATGGTAAGAGACTATTTCTGTGTGGTGGGAGCGATCACCGCAGTGGCTCCGAGTTCTACCTAAATTCATTAGCAGAAGCACCCCCGCAAACAAAGGGTGGATAAATACCTTCCGCCTTCTGACAGGCCTAAGGAAATACTGTAAGACCGGTGATGTCCAGAAGGATGGCAAAAAAGAGTGTTGGATAGCCTGGATGGTATCTATATACCTCGCGATTGCGTCTGAATATGATTGTGAAGTGCTGGGTTAAGCGATGTTGAATCGGGCGATTGTCGATGGTATATGGATATCGATTTGGTTGGTTATAAGGGAACCTCGCAATGATGGTTCAATGACACCAAGGACTAGAAGGAATGCGCTCAATGGAAACAATGAATAGAAATCGCCTTATGTCGTGGCCTGTGCTAGTAGCCAAATGCAGGAATCATTAACAATGTTCGCCACAGAAACCAAAAGAAGCGAAAGGGAGAAACATACCTTTAACCTTCCCTGCACGAGCCGTGATACGGGTGAGAGGCCTCGTCGATGTTTAAGGGAATTCCACGTGGAGGGTAGGTGTTCGACGTTGGATGTCGTTGCAATTGAATAGTGATATGGCGTTTCTTCGATTTCTCGTCGCTATTGAAAAAGGTGCAAAAGGTGGGGCTAAAAGTCACAACGGGCGTCGATCGTTGGTTGATGTTCCGGATTGAGGAAAGGAGATCACAGTGACGAGTTGACCCGGTGTGAAGCCTTGAGGTATGATGCCGGTGTGAAGCGAGTTGACGTTCCAAAAAAGAACTCTCTGGTGCGCGTGTGGCCGTTGAATAGTGCTGTATCTCGTCTCTTTGCCACTGAGGAGGAAAGATGCAGGTCCAAGAAGTGACGTTGGCTGGCCCAAGGTAAACTAAGATCGCTTTGTGTTGTGCTCAGTGGGCCCTACCCAAGCCTATCAACAAAGGAGGCCTACAGAACAAAAGACTGGGTGCATACCTCCCGACGGGCCTTGTGGCTGAGTCGATGCAATGACGAATGCCGTACCTCCCTTTTTAACTCGTGCCTTCCGGATTCTCTGTCTATTTGCCGATCGGATCCTAGCAGCAATAACGCAGCCACGAACGCCCCGCCCTTTCCGAATATCTCAATCCAAAAGGATTACTAGTACCTCGTGTCCTTGTCGTAATACCTGCACTGGGCAGTATTCAATGTCCGCAGGCGGCCTGTACGTTGACGATGCAGAAAAGGGGAAAGACCTCGTTGAAAACGCGTGTTTGATGCCCGTTGCTGAGTGCTGTGCCCCACATGTGGGTAATGGACGGGTCAAAGCAAAGAGAGGTCGAACCCGGAAATGATTCCGCAGAACTGGAGACGAACAAAAAAGGAAACTCGCGGAGTCGAAGTCGGGCCGCGCTCTCCTTTCTCAGGAATTTAAATGAAGGGAGTCGGAACAACACCAAGCATATGATTCCATCAACAAAGTTCCCGATGTTGTATCCCCGCTTTCTGACACACTGACGATCCAAGATTTCGTTGTTAGCGATCAGCATAGGGAGTGAATTTGAGGACCGCCCGCGGAGCGCCCGCATGCCTCGTGTTGGGGTACAAAATCGACCTACGTCCACAAATGCCACAGCTATTATGGCACCATACGCATGGGGTCAAGGAGATAACATATTTAATTGAAAATTTCCCATGGTGGACATAGAACCCGCATAAACGCCTACTTCAACTGGGTTCCTACTTCAGAGTCGCCAAATCCAAACCCGGCAACCAATCATATAGTTGAGAATATATACTTGAATAAGCTTGAATGGTTACCAGGCAATGGCAAAGGGGGGCGTAATGTGACTCAATAATGAGGCATGTTCGACGCCACACGTATTAAGCGCCCCATTCATAATATCGGGGTTATCGGGCTCATAAGATTCTGGTTCAACCTCAGATACAGTACTCCAATAAAGCCGTGTAAGCCGCGTGGATACATCTTTCTTTTGATAGGGTGATTTAGTAAACATCGTTTGCTGAGTATACGTAGGAAACAGAAATCGCAATTAAGTTGGTTAGCATGCCATAGTTATAATCTAGAACCCAGGGTTTCGGTGATTCTTCGGTGTGCGCAGCCTGACTCTGCTAGCAGACAACGAACCATCCCGTAATCTCCCATGGCGCCAGCGAGTGAAGATCGACGACAGATCTATAATTAGCGCCCATCAGCCATGGGACCGCTCGCTGTGTTTACATGTCAACCCTGTAGTGCTGATACTTTCAAATCATTCGTTGCAAGCCCTGCAAAATTGACTTGGAACGCGGAGTTAATTAGCATCGCTACCCGCTAAGCTCAAAAGTTGAAGGCTGTGCATGACCAATGACCCATCTCATCATGAGAAAAGGGTTGCTTCTGAAGTGGCTGTACTCCAATCTTCCCCCAGCTCCGACCGATCGATTTACCCATCGGTTGGTCAATCGAACGGGTAGCAATGAGTAAATGAGGTGATTATTTAAGCCTCCCCGCAGTCGCTGCTGTGCCACGCTATTTCCCAAGTACACGACTCGTGGAGATGAGATTTCCAACAAAGTATATTTCCCAGAAGATAGTAGTACCAGTGGGAAGAGCGCACTTGGGTCCAACCCAGGGAAAATGATGTTTCGCATTGCTTAAATTCGATACGTTTCCCCATTCGTGGCTACGACTATCTATTTGGAGTGATAAACTATCTTTATGAAGACGACCCCTCTACGGATTTGGCTCAAGTCATGAAGCTCATCGAATTCCCTCCTATTCATATGTCTGGGGAAAACTTGTCTCCAGTCTACGGATATAGCAAAGCCACCATTTTAGGAGGCTGCGTCGACACCCACTTACTTAACTATTCGTGGCCTGATGAGGAACGCCACCAGGTATTGCCCACTAGGCTACATGGTTCCATGGCACTCTCGAAACATGCATCTTTGGGCCACTCATGGATGAGGACTCTGGGTGTGTTGTTATCTCCACCGATGAATATTATTAATATTATGATACTGTACTATTACGACCAAGTGTTCGTAAATTTTATTTTATTTTCCTCGCCGGGATGCCCGAGATTTTTCTTTTGACTTATTTACATAAGACGAATAAAAGAAAGACCTTTTTTCGGTGTGATGCGTGATATGAACACTAGGTCGTAAACAGTATTACTTATCTTTGATTTTTTCCGCTGTATGGATGAGATAACGACCTGGCACTTGTTATTCTGGACTTGAGATCTGAAATCGTTAGAACGGACTCACCTGTACGCGAATGTTTATTGGACCCCCTTCGTAGAACAAGAAACTGACCTTCAATGAGGCCAAGGACTTAAACTTATCAGTATGCGATTGCCATTGTACCGTTGCAAGAATTCTGACAGTTTCCATGGATTGACCTACCATTTTAGTCATCGATTCGTCTTAAAACCTATTAGCTGATACCACCTAGATGTCTGCGAGTTGTCTGCGAGGGCCTCCTTTGTTCGAAGAACAAGGCCTACTCCCACTCTTGTTAAATATATTGTGTGCGCTTGACTCTGACAAAAATCACAACCCGAATTTGGTTGATTGACAACAAGTCCTCTGCTGATCGCAAATACCAGCAGTACTCAAAGCCACTATTTCTCCGAATCAGGCTTCAAGCTTCAAGAAGCTTCATCGACTACAATCATCTATGTCACGGTCTACCCTCCTTTACATACCACAGGTCGATAAAGAGGACCTCAATCGACTCCGCCTAACCTGCAAGAACCTAGAAGATATGCTCGAGGCACATGCCCTCCACACAATTTACTTCAGTGTCCAGGGCTGGCAACACCCTCAATGGAGCTATCTCGAAACTTCAATCCCTCGCGACCACCAAAACCTTTTCGTATGGGCTGTCCCCCTTGCTTCATCACCTCCACATCGGACACGTCTCGATCGGTTATCTGATTTTAGGTGTTGACCTTATAACATAAATTCCCCTCGGAATCTAGATGGATCCCAGAATAGACCACGGAAGAGTATGAGGAAGCCTGGATGGATGAAATTATCAAGAATCGTGTAAGTAATTATATTGATTATTGCATCACACTTGTCATCTAATGACACTTGTGATATATCATATTACCTGCTTGGGTACCCACGGGATATTAGCGACAGCAAACCTCTTTTTACATGCTTTGTCTGTGAAGACTAAAGATGACCTCAAGCGAAAGGTGGCTGATTGTAAAGTCCATGAACACACTCTAAGGTCATGATCAGAGACTGAGGAACTGAGGAACTTCAAGTCGCCTTCGCCTGAAGGTGGCGGCAGAAATCCCACGCCACCATCAACTTCGACTTCTCAAGCTCCAACTGTGTGTTGACTGATGGCTTGTTTCAAAACATGATGGACAGATTGCTCTCCATGCTCCATGAAAGGAAGCGATTGCACTGTATTTCCCGGCATTTGGAGGGCCCGCCAACATTTCGGGGACTATTTCTTTATATGGATATTTTCTCGACAACGGCTCGTGACATTTATGTGAAATTTGGCCAGATGCCTTCCTCACACAATACATCTGCACGTTTTCTGCTCACTTTTTCGCGCATCACTAAATTTCCTTTTTTATTAGCATGCTTCGCTTGTCCGCGACTGTATCTTCGCAAAAAAACGACATCATGATAAGGTATGCGTTTATGTTTCGAATTGGGTTAGGCTTCCAGACTGCCGATGGCACCTGCCCATTGGAACTCCACAAAAGACTTCCAACCACCTCTCTTTCACGAACCACCACCATTTTAATCGCTTGCCAGACCATCCACATCAGGCCTCATGGACGTAGCCAAGTTGGTCAGTGAGGGGACTGCCGTCAATTTGGTTGGAGGTATGTACCCAAGATCCAACTCACTTGCCTTTGAAGATTCCTTGACGGTTCTGAATTCTCTTCGCGTGTTCAGCTGCATGCCTAACCCTACTGTTATATGACCACGCGATCACGTTGGATCAGGAGGTGAGGCTGTTTAGCGCTCAAACGATAACATGTTAATTGAACTGTAAATTCAGATATCCAATGTGTGGCCGTGAGCTATTCTCATTATATAGCTGGACTACTCCAACTGATTTTCCTCTGTTCAGATCCCGCTTCTCGATAGCCAAATTTTTATTTATCGTCAACCGCTATATAGTAGAAGCTATTCTCTTGTAAGTCCCCGATCCTTTATCACGGACATAAACTGATGAGTGAAATCAGATTTAACTGCATTTGTAAGCTTCCATTCAACCGGGGTCTTTTCTGAGCGCTTTTGAATCATTCTCGACATTAACAGCAGCCTCTCAACCATACCATTCCACAGAAGTGAGTGCTGCATGTATGCAATGCGACGTGGGCTAATCTCTTGTTTTCGAACCACAGTTGTAAGTGTGCTGCCTCGCAAGATGCTGAAGCCCTGATGCCATTCGAATTCAGCTGTGTGTTTTATCTCCGATGGCTTACTATGTAAGTCTTTGGCTCCGGTCCGCCCCATTAATCTTTGAATCCGGACCTCTATTGTCGATAGCGCCTGCACCATCTCAACAAGTGTCGCGCAAGGTGTGTACCTTTTGTCCAAATCAGTGCGGTAACCGTTACGATACTCTTATTAACCGTTAATCTGGCGTTTTATTTCAATATCCAATAGGTATTTTGGTACTCAGAGTTTGGGCCCTGCGTACGTTCTTATTTGATGAACCCTGGTAATAAGAGCTCATTCTTTCTTGTTCTTTTTTTTTTGGACCAGACCGAAGAAATATGGTCTGTCGATCAGAATTTGCAAAGTCGTGCTTGTTTGCTCACCATGCATCTTTACATCAGTGGGCGCTCTGTACCGCCTTCTTTTTCTACATTGGTGCGTCAGCTTAGCGCCGTACATGAGAATCCGACGTTCTTACTGATCATATTGTTTGGGTACAGGTGGTACAGTAACTCTTATCAGCCTGGTTATCAAAGACTACGTGGGAGAAGATGTATTCAGTGAGTCGCACCCATCCCTTCCGACATCTCTCTGATGGCAACAAATAGTCAACATGTCGCTTTCGGGTTTACCGGGATGTTACGCAACCAGCGTCCCCTCCATGATTGCTGGATTTTGGTCAGTAATTAATGCCCTCCTGCATTGTCATTCGACTGCATTGACGCCCGTGGTTTAGGATTGCACCATTAATTGTCGAAAGTCCGCACCCTTTCAAATTTGTTACGTCAGGTGGTCTAATATCTCGAGTAGCGGTCCTGTTTCTTCTTGTTATGTCTAGGGCGGTTTCCTGGTGGAAAACGGGTGTTGCGGTGCCTGGGATTTTCTCCATTTTAGTACGTTCGTTCTTCAGCCTTTCTGAGAACTTAATTTATGTTGCCTGGTCTGTTCAGGTGCGAGATTCAACACTTTACTTCACTATGTGAGCAATCGAACAATTTCTTCCTCGTTTTTTCAATTCACTGATGCACGTTCTATTACAGTATCTTTGGTATGCGATGACGACGTCTTAAAGAAGCTTTCAGCACACTGAATACTACGTCCACAGCCCTGCTGCTAGCTAATTATCTGGTCTTCCAATTTGGGCCACCTTTCCTATCAAGTCTTCTTGTGACGTACGTCCACCTTCGCTCATCGCGTCTCTTTATCTAGTTATTTAAAAACGAGCCTCTTTCCCCAGACCCTCAACCACAGCAGCATGCATTCTGTGCTCGCACATGCTTCTCAACCTCCGTGCAATGGATAATGCGAGAGCAGGAAGCGACCCAGCGACAACACAACCAGCGTCTATCGCCATCTTATTACCAAATCGGCGGACCCGAGGGGAGAGTAGTCCTCATCCACACCGGGCGACTTTTGACCTCACGAGCGGGAGATTAGCATCGATTCAAGCCACGTTTGATCTTGACCTCCCACGTGTGGCTCCCTTTGACTTTGAATCGATGGAGCCGAAAGGTATGAGTGGCCCAGGGAGCTTTGTTGGCAATTAAGATAGGATGTGTAAGGTTCTTTATGCATCGGTGGGCGTCTAACTCATACATTTCTGCGTACCAGGACTCTAAAATTTGTACAGTCGGCACCCCCATAACCCACACCCATCCGTGGATGGTGCAGAGTATGGGTTTTCAGGGGTTATGGTTTTTTTAAAATCTCAAAAAAAATCAAGGGAATCTGTATTTGTAATCAAACTATGTATACTCTGAAAAATCAAATTTATGCCTTGCGGGAAAGTTCAGTTAAAAACATATGTTGAATTCCTCTAGTCTCTTCAAGGTGGAGTTGCCTATTGGAAGCTCCCAACAGCGCTTCGAGCTTGCGTGCCATAGGTTCATTCATGTCCTCTGTGTATCAAGTGATATTTAATACTGTCTTAAGGGATTGCGTCGGGTTTCAAGGGAGTCATCATCGAGTACCTGATCCTCATGAGATATTGTAAATCTTATTTTCTCAGTCTATCGTCTCTTATTATTTTACCGGGCGTATTCACCGACGAAGCCATTATGAAAAGGATGACTCGCGCAGGCTTTAAAGTTGAGTAGGATAGCACGAGATAAGAATTTCATGATTAAGGGTTGCACGGTTAACATTGAAGTTGCGTATATGTACCGAACACTTTCCATATGATACAGTATGGCACAATACCCAAGATGTAATTTTGTTTGCCAATTGTTTGCTCTCGACGCTCGTATACCTCGTCACCCCTTCTACCGCTACCCTCAACAGTCCATTTGTTCGCCATATGGGCCGCCATGAGCTCACCAACCTCCTCCTAGAGTCCAATGTATCACTGTAGGAGATGGAGAGCAAGCCTTTCCGTGAACTCATCCGAACAGAGGAGGTAGAATACCGGAGCACCGCAGCCGACGTCGGAACAACGCCAGGCGATCCAGGATTTCAAGAATGTGGTCTCTCCTTCCCGTCGACTTCCACCTGAGGTCGTCCCAAACATCTTCCATTTCTGCGTTGTGTCTGGGATCCTTCCTGACACCCTCGCGGCGCCTGTACTCCTGGCGCAGATGTGTTCGGGATGGAGCCAAGTTGCCCTCCAGATGCCTGAGATATGGACGTACCTCTGTCTTCATGTTCAAGAAAGCGCCATGGGACACAGAATTTGGCCAGACTGTGGGTAGAGCGCTGCCGACACCACACCTTCTCGATGTCCATTGCCATGCTTCCCGACCGATCCCTCGACTTACCTCCCCTCAGGCATCGCGTTTTCCCACCTCCAAGATCTGGGGATACGCCCTTGTGTGCAGAACCCCTGCTTCACAGGGAACTTGCTTCAGTGGCCTGAATCCGTTCTAGTTTTCGCATCAGCGCTAAAATAGGAAATGGTGTCACTGAAATGTTTCAACCCCGCCTCCACTTGCCAGTGGCAGGTCCGTGCAAAAAAGCGAGATTCGTGCGTTCCACTGTTGCTCCGATTCCATCACGTCCACCTCTTGTTTCAATGTGAGATATGTCAGTACTCGCCAACCCATTACTATATGTAAATCAACGGTCACTAGCCGTGGAACGTCAAGGTGTTTGTGTTTCTGACTGCGATAGAGCCAACAGCATCACTTTTGCTGAGGCCGGTATCGGACCGCGCTTCCCCAGCTCTTAAATGATTAAAATTTTTCTCCTGCCTCCGTTGTATATCCTGGCGCGTATCTGGTCTTGGATATGTTGGCAAAATATTTTTGTGGCGAAGAAAATCTCTCTTCCCTCAAGTTTGGGAGTTTGGTCGCCTTGATCTTTTACAGCTATCTGCAAAACTGTAGACGTTTAGAAAAATTCCGGATGTGCGCCTTTGTTTGTAATAAACAACCACAATAGGTAGGGCAGCTCCACTATGGTGCCAAAAATTGGTGAGTGGAGTGTTCGGGCACCGCGAACCATACACGCCGAGTGCTGAACCGAACATAACGTGGAGTAATGGGAGTGCTCATCGCCGGCAAGTTGCCGGCAAGCACCATATCTGATTATTTACTACAAATAAAGGCACACATCTCGGAAATTTCAAAACGCCTACGGTTTTGCAGATAGCTGTAATGTCTGCTCCTTGTTCTGATTCTCCGATGTTGAACCCGTCCAACCCTTTGTAATGCTGGTTCCGGTTACTCGAAATATTTAACCTGATGTGGTTGATGCATGAAGTACTTAAATACATCAGGAGCTGATGGCAGGTGATGGGAGGAAAATTCGGCCGAGCGAACTTGTCATGGACTTGACTTTGCATCGGGAATCGGCAACGTCACGAGGTCAACGCGTGAGATGATGAACGCTGAGCTTCCCCGTTGGGTTCGGTCCCGACTGTCGTGTTTTGAAAGTAACTGACTTGGGGCGCTCGTCTCTGCAGACAATACCATGGGAACGACATTTCTTCTCGTCGTCACGTCGTCGAACTAGAGTCAAGCTAACGAGACTACAGAAGCCTTCACCCTCACGCCTTGCGAGCCTGATCACGAGTCCAAGCACTTGTATTACCCATTGTTCTCTGAATCAGGCCTACCACGATGCCACCTGCTCTTCTTTCTCTGGCACCAGAGCTTCTGTATGCAATAGCTGAAAGGGTGAGGATCACCCATTATCTATTAGTTATCGAGGTTCAGACATCCCACAGGTAAATAAAAACGACTGCAAGCGACTCCGGCTAACTTGCAAGTACCTGGGCGAGATCCTCGAGTCACAACTCCTCCACACTATCCACTTCAGTATCCAACACCACAACTACAGTCAGGCGACTGCAAGGCTTCAGTCCCTCGCCACCACTAAAAACACCGCGCGGGGGTTATCCCGCTCGGGTCGTCACCTCCACGTCGGGCCACTCTCACCCAAGCCTTTTAGTTCTTTAAAATCATATAGATATGTCGGCAACGAACTGGTCCCGATCCCAGAGCCTGAGGATGGGCCAGAGGTACCAGTCGTGGAGGAGCTGATGAGAAGGTACCTTCGCGACGCATTGGATGCCCTACGGAGTATCCAATTCGTTACGTATGTAATTATCCAATTTCAGTGTTGCCCTCCTAACCTCGGATTATAGATGGACGCCAGAAGAAAAAGATGAAGCGTGGACACATGAAATCATCATGGATTTCATCACATCGCGTCCCTCTCTCCACACGCTCAAAGTCGAGCTTAGCCATCTACGGGTTGCAGTGCCCCTGGACCGAATGCAGAACTTGCAGAAGATCACTTTCGTAAAACGATATGGTTACCGTTCCTCCAAGCCCGTCAGAGTTCAGACCTATAACAACCTCGCAAAATTGCTCGCGTCACGCCCCGCTGATCAAATCACCAAGCTCTCCGTCGTGCTTACGAGCCTACACGAAATCTTCCAATTTCTTACTCCTGAAGTCGAGCCTCTGAGGCTCAAAAAGCTCCAGATGACCCAATCGTTTATCAAACTGGACCAGTTCGCAATACCTCATCTCCGGCATCTGACCTCCTTGCACCTCTCATCCATGAAGAATCCGTCTAATTCAAGGACAGAAAACTCGGATACCTCTGAGGACACGAGTCCCGAAAGTTCTGGAGATCTTGAGAATTCGGAACATCGCATTGGGTCGAAGATGAGCGATTTCTGGTCGGCTCTCCGCCACGCAGGAATCCATCTAAGAGAAGTAATAGTTGATAGCATCAACGCCGGGCTCTTCGGCTATCTCTCTCACTACACTGGCCTGACCAAATTGGTTGTCTCGACGAACATATTCAACACCTCCTCCGAGTCTGATGCGTTGGCAAGGCTATTCTTCGCGGAACCTCTCGCAAGCCACATTGAAACATTGGAAGAGTTGGCAGTTTACGCTCGTTTTGAAGATCTTTGGCGTTTTGGTGATCACAATATATTGGCGTTCTCGCGTTGTATGGGCTTAAAGAAGCTAGGAGTGTCCGTTGCGAGAGCCGACCTCCCCAACGTCCGTGGTTCCAGTGGGGACCCTGAGGTTAACCCGTCTCAGAGCCAACCGGACGTCATCGTGAGTTCCCGCGTACACTCCTTCCCTCCCACTCTGATAAGATATCATTCTAGAAAAAATTGCTCGACATGGCGTCCACCTATATGCCTCGGTTGTCTCAGCTCTCGATATCACCTTCAAGTGAGGAACGCTTTCGAGGAGCAAGAAGACAAGGGACAAGGACTTTCATACACCGAAAGGCCGTCGCGCAGCTCGCGATTGACTGCCTTTTGGCATACCCAATTCCATCTTCTGCCACCGTTGTCCAATTCCCGAGTGTGTTAATTTGGTCGAGGAGATTTGAGCCCAACTTTGCGCCCCCGTCACCCAACGAGGTTGTAGAAGGGCGGCGATACCAGGAAATCAAAGAGAGGGATGATTTGACATAGGATGAGGGATAAAGGCTTCATGATTCGTTGTGATATATTGGTCTGTCGCTAAAGAGGAGTGTGGTGTAAGTCTGTGACCTTCACGAGTATCTCGCCAAACCACGTTTCCATCATCTTACGCATAGCTGTGGTAATGTAGGGGAGGTTTTGAATAACTTATCAGACACGCCTACTAAATGATATGAAGCTCTTTGGGACTACTGCGTACGAAGATTATTATCATAATTCAGTCTAGATGTTGTCCCCGACTACGATCCCGGAATAAATCAAGCCTTTAAATAATGTAGCAACGGACCTAAGATAATGGCCACCAATTCCAAATCCCAAAAAACAATAAAAGAGCTCGCCGCACCTGCTGCGAGCGCGACATCAATAGAGGTGGTACTTCACGGTCCATTTGTTGAGCGTGGCGGCCCAATCCTTGACTATCGCGTATATCGACTCGCGCGCATCCATGAAGTCCAAGTCCGATAAGATCTTGTTCTAGAAAAATTGCTCGACATGGTGTCGACTCGCATGCCTCGCTTGTCCCAGCTGTCGGTATCACCTTCAGGCAGTGAAGATTATCCAGGAGGAAGACTTGAAGGGTTAGGAATTAGTGGCACCAAGCGGCTGCGTTGCGAAGTAAAATTGATGCCTCCTGGCATACTCAATTCCGCCTTCTACCGCTTCCTTCCACTGTTGTCCGATTTCCCAGCGCGATAAATTGTCAAAAGAGATACGAACCCAAAATTTAATCTCGGTCGCCTGTAGAGGGGCCAGGGTGGCGATACGAGGCCATTAAATAAAAAGAGGCTTTGATCTTACCCTCTCATACGTGGTTGGGTCCCGGGGAAATAGTATCTATTGACGAGCTCTTTGCGTCTATCGATCTCTTTGGAGGTTAGTTGCATGTACTTCATAAACAAGGCTACTATTTCCTGATTACTGCTTCGCCGTGAAGAATAGAAATCACGATCAATAAAAAAGAAATCCATACACTTACGAGTTGTGGCGACATTCCTCTGGTGGACAGCTGGAGCCATGCATGGGGAGGTGCGTGTCGATGACGCTGGCCTCGAAAAATCGCCACATGGTGGTGTGCGTGATCTATGCATGTCGGCATTCCGTTCGCTTTCAGTTGAGAGCGTAAAAAAAAAACGACATAGAAGGTGAAGGAATGCTAGTGAGAAAGTTGTACCTATGTTTGTGGCACGAGCCCGAGCGTAACCGACATCATACCCATGCCGAAACCTGAATATGGTCAGCGTGTGGAGGAAGAAATGCAGTGACCAGCTAATCGAAACACTTATCGTCCAAAAAACAGAAACGATGGTCAATATATATAGATTCCTCGTAGACACTACTAATTCCCAGTGGGTTGTCGAGATATATATTCGAGAACCTAAAACAAACGGAACGAGATACAAGATTGCCTGTAAAATCGCACTACCCCAGCTCTCTTCCCGGGATCTCTTAATATCTTCGATTAATAGGGACCCAGAGATCTATGTAACCACAGCCACGTAGTTGGCCTGTGTGGTGTTGCCCCTCGTGAAAGCTAGCTCAGTGTTGGGTCCCAAACATTTATAATCATGCAGGTGGAATTACCAAGGAGAGGAATCAAGTGTGGTAATTTAGTATTAGATCTAAGCATGCAGTGTGGCGATTTAAGGCAGCCAAACCCCGAGTGAGTAGGGCATTTTGGGGGGATCATGATTTAAATTTCCAATATGATGGCACCATCTTATAAGTCAGGGGGAAGATATAGAAATCATATAGAACAGCACCTCTAAAAATCGAGATTTGTGTCAGACTTGGTCATACTTTGCAAATCGCCGCTGAGGGCAGAGTGGAATGGGGTTTAATGTTAAGCGTTCTATCTAGGCGCCCCTTGTTGACGCCTATAGGAAGCCGGTGACTCTGCGGCCCGATGTGGCAGGGGCTTAGGCTTCTGAACCAAATAAATGTAACATCAACCTCAACTTTGAAGTTTGAACAATGACATTCCGAACGGCTCAGCTTATCTTCCATGACACTCACGAGATCCAAGGCAGCGGCTCGTCAACAAGCCATCGCAACTGAGGAGGATTTGGTTACTATAAATTGGATTTTCTTCGACAAATCCGATCCCGACGAATGCGTGCCCTCCCCCATCGACGTCCCTCGCTCACTCTTCAATGGCGCATCACAAAAATGCCAGAAGCTATTTGCTAGTGAAATTTTGGAATCTCTCTCACTTTCTGTTCGCAGAAATACTATCAAGTTTTGGAAAGTGAGTGGCACTTATATCCCCTGGGGCCGGAAGTTACTGACATGTTACAGCCTAAAGAACTTACCTTGGTAGATACTGTTATGCAGAAGGGGTGGAAAGAAGGCGTAAACGACATCGAAGACATTTTCGACATTCTTCTATATCCACGCTCGTTCGCCAAGGCGCTGGCAAGACACATAGACAATGAGGATGCCGTCCACTTGGCTGTGACTGCCACAGTTTCTACGGTTAAAGAACACAGCGAGAGGGGTGGTCTTGCTAGCGAGATTCCCGAGATACGACGTACGTTCCGTTGCCTTTTATCATTCAAGGATCTATCTAACATTGCTACAGGCTACCAAAGGATCATTTCGACCCCAGGGGCCATGCCCCATGATTACGCTGTCGTCCAGGCTCATGAAAGTCAAGCCATTCATGATGGACGATTACCACCCAACCCTGGGTTCTTCACAATTGCCCCGCCAGTCCAGATATATCATCCTATCTTCGACCAATTCACCCAAATCGTTAGCGACCGAGCTATCCAACCTACCAATGAGGACCTCGAACAGGCCCAGAAACTTATGAAATCTCTCTCCTACATCAGTACAAAGGAGCACCCACGTAATGCTATGATATGTGAGAAGTTGTGCGACATCTTGGAAATCGATATCTATGAGGCATCATATGCCGATGAAACCTCTAATGATACATGTATTCTCTACCATATGGTTCGCCACACAGGAGAATAAACAAGGATTCAAAAAAAAAAAAAAAAAAAAAAAAACTCTAATGATGGTGTCCATAATATGTTCGTGGTGAACAACTTCTGCATCCCCCTTCTTGTCATACAGCTCAAAGAAGAATTCGCTGAAGGTGCTAGTGACCCTTCGACCCAAGTTGGTCTTTCGATGAAACGAGCGTGGATTCAAAAAGCTGTCAGTCTTGCCTTGTACTCGTTTCAATTTTTAATTTCTTTTTAATGTTTCGTTTATCAAAAGGAAATACGTGAGAAGTCCTGTTGCCCTACCTTGATGCTAGTAGGCGGTGGTCCCTGGCTGGGTTGTATTCACTGACAAAGTTATCGTGCAAAGGCTGACTGACCTGATGTGGTGCGCCCATTCCACGACAGAGGAAGATTCTCGAGTCTACCGTTTGGCACGAGTTTTGGTGGCCCTTCGTCGATGTGTCCATCAGCTTGAAATTTTTTACAAGGACATCAGCGACCCCAAGAACCCGCCACTAACGCCTGGTCACACGCACCCCCGCTTCTATCCTTATCCAACTTCGTTCACCGAAAACGGTAAAACTGTCCACTTGAAATACACAAGAATACTCGAGGAAAATGCGACGTGTGTCACCTTCCAGGCGGAAATTTCTGACCCAGTGGAGGACGACTCTCCGGATATAGTGGTCAAGTTTGTGACCAGATACGGGACGGACGTGCACAAGTTCCTTGCCAGCGAGGATCACGCCCCGAGACTTCGATATTGCGGCCCACTATCTGGTACTAATTCTCTCGATGGTGAACTTGCTCCCGCAACGCTTTCATCACAAAAGTCCCCTGTACTGTCGCTCGGTCCTATGCAGATGGTTGTGATGGGCTATGTTTCCCACCTTGGAGTGACCCCACCCGACGCTATTCAACAAATCAAAGCCGTATTATACAAGCTCCATTGCAGAGGGTACGTCTTCGGCGACTTACGGGCCCAAAATGTCTTCTTCGATGAGGACGGTAAGGTCAAGTTCATTGACTTTGACTGGTCCGGTCGTTACGACATGAACGTTCGCGACCGATCTTTGCCTGCAGACCTCCAGAAGAGGATTGACGATGAGAAGAGAAACGTCAAGTCGGTTGATCATTATGTGTGCTACCCGTTAAACCTGTCGTCGAACATCCATTGGGCGCCGGATGTACGGGATCTTGAACCAATTCGACCTGAGCACCAAGAAATCGCGTTTGCTGGGCCTTCCGTTCGCGGACCGTCAAAGCGGACGCGGACTCGAACGCGAACGCCCATATTAGGGCCATGACAATGGTCACATGACCATCCAAGCGGGAAATTTTCCGCCTTCGTTCACGGTCCAGACTCCAACCCGCTCTGCCACTCAACGTTCAACCTCGCAGTGCCCATCGCTTTGATGCTTTTGATGCTTTTCACTACCAAAAATGTAACACTTCCCAGTGTTATAATCTCCCATGATGTAGTATATATCACAATATCATTGTCGTTCCAATGGACAATATTCTACCTGATCCTGAGTACCAACCGATGCTGTGGTGTCCTGGGAAGCTAGGGAAAATATGTGGTAGGCAAATGGGACCAGTAAGGGTCTACCTCGCAACGGGTACTCATTCGAAGGCAGAAAACCGTGGCAAGCTAGCTCAAACATGCACGGTAAGTCATCCTCGATTTATCACTTCCACTTACAGCCGTTTGCAAAAAGGTTGGCACTACCAGATTCGGAAATAAACAGAACACATCAAAACCCAATCTTAGGGTTTGCCGCCCTTGGGCTCATCCCTCAGTAACTAGACCATTGTTCATTATAGG
>Ga0307513_10005875_pt1 | contig 16119 bp, 16 predicted proteins | sample 15_EM_MG_FD_202174 | JGI IMG/M metagenome (GOLD analysis project Ga0307513, IMG submission 202174) | Populus trichocarpa ectomycorrhiza microbial communities from riparian zone in the Pacific Northwest, United States - 15_EM | ecosystem: Host-associated > Plants > Roots > Unclassified | place... | reverse complement strand
GCTGCTTGGGCTTGACGATGTAGACGCTGCCGGTGCGCGAGTTGGAGAACCGGCCGAGCCCGCGCAGGTCGTGCAGCGCGGCGGCGGCGACCACGAGCGCGTCGAGCACGCCCTCCGCGACCTCCTGACCGTCGGCCAGCACCGCGTTGGTCGTCATGTGGTGGCCCACGGTGCGCGCCAGCAGCAGCGCCCGCCCGGGCAGGGTGCGCGGGGAGCCGTCGGGCGCGGTCCACTCGCGGTCGCCGTGGACGGTGCGCTCGACGGTCGTGCCGCCCTTCTCGAAGGTCGCGACGAGCTTGCCGGTCATCAGGCCGAGCCAGGTGCGGTAGGCGTCGGTCTTGTCCGCGCCGTCGACCGTGGCGACGGAGTCCTCGAGATCGACGATCGCGGTGACGGCCGACTCCAGCACGACGTCGGCGATGCCGGCGTGGTGCTGGCGGCCGATGCGGTGCTCCCGGTCGACGCGCAGCTCGACGTGCAGCCCGTTGCGGACGAGCAGCAGGCCGTCCTCCTTCGAGCCGGCGAACTGCGCGGAGTCGGCCAGGCCGGTCTCGCCCGAACCTGTCCCAACGACCAGGGTGCCGTTGTTGACCGTGTATCCCGTTGCGTCGGCGTGGCTGCCGGACGCGAGCGGGAAGAGCTCGTCGAGCAGCCGGTCGGCCTCGGCGATGACCTCGGCACCGCGCTCCTCGTCATAGCCGGGGGCGAGCTGGCGGGTCTGTGGCAGCGCGTCGGTGCCGTAGAGGGCGTCGTAGAGCGAGCCCCAGCGGGCGTTGGCAGCGTTGAGCGCGTAGCGCGGCACCGTGGAGGGCACGACGAGCTGTGGGCCGGCGATGGTGGCGATCTCGGCGTCGACCCCGTCGACGTCGATCTGCGGCTGCTCGACGGGCAGCAGGTACCCGATCTCGGCAAGGAACTCCTGGTAGCCGGCCGGGTCTCCGGCATGCTCGGCGTGCCAGGCGTCGATGCGCTGCTGCAGCTCGTCGCGGCGGGCGAGCAGCTCCGCGATGCGGCCGGCGAAGCGCTGCTGGAGGCTGTCGAGCACCTCCCAGAAGCGGTCGGCGTCGAGGTCCAGACCGGGGAGGAGCTCGTCGGCGACGAACGCGCGCAGGGCAGGATCGATGTCCAGGGCAGCCACAGGCCGATTCTAACATACGGATAAACTTTTCCGCATTGCGGAATAGGCCAGGCCGTCGTACGCTTTCCCGATGGCGCTGGACAGGGCGGTGCAGCGGGCGTTCGAACGCGTTCTCGACCCGCGGGACGTGGTGAGCGACCCCGTCGCCTGCCGCGCGTACGAATGCGATGGGCTCACCGGCCACCGCGTGGTGCCGCAGCTGGTGCTGCTGCCCCGGAACGCCGAGCAGGTCGCCGCCGCGGTCCGGGTCTGCGCCGAGCACAAGGTGCCGTTCGTGGCCCGCGGCGCCGGCACCGGGCTCTCCGGTGGCGCGCTGCCCGTCGCCGAGGGGGTCGTGATCGGGCTGAACCGGCTCAACCGGGTGCTCGAGGTCGATCCGGTCGACCGGCGCGCGGTGGTCGAGCCCGGCGTCACCAACCTCGACGTCACGAAGGCCGTCGCGCAGCACGGGCTCTACTACGCCCCCGACCCGTCCAGCCAGCAGGTCTGCACGATCGGCGGCAACGTCGCGGAGAACTCCGGCGGCGCGCACTGCCTCAAGTACGGGTTCACCACCAACCACGTGCTGGCGATCGAGGTGGTGCTGCCCGACGGCTCGATGGTCACCCTCGGCTCCGACACCGGCGAGCAGCAGGGCCCCGACCTGCGCGGGATGTTCCTCGGCTCCGAAGGCACCCTCGGCATCACCACCAAGGTCACCGTGCGGCTGCTGCGCACGCCCGAGTCGGTGCGGACGCTGCTCGCCGACTTCCCGTCGATCGCGTCGGCGGGCGACGTGGTCTCCGACATCGTCGCGGCCGGGATCGTGCCCGCCGCCTGCGAGATGATGGACACCCTGGCCATCGAGGCGGCCGAGCAGGCCGTGCACGCCGGCTACACGATCGGCACGCCCGCCGCGCTCGTCGTCGAGCTGGACGGGCCGGCCGAGGAGTGCGAGTCGACGTTCGAACAGGTCAAGGAGATCTGCGACCGGCACGGCTGCACCCGCCTGCACATCGCCGGCTCCCCCGAGGAACGGGCGGCGATCTGGCGCGGCCGCAAGGCGGCGTTCGCGGCCGTCGGGCGGATCAGCCCCGACTACTTCGTGCAGGACGGGGTGGTGCCGCGCACCCGGCTGGCCGAGACCCTCGACCGGATCGCCGAGATGGGCCGCGCGGCCGGCATCCGCGTCGCCAACGTCTTCCACGCCGGCGACGGCAACCTGCATCCGCTGGTGCTCTACAGCGCGGCCGCCGGCGAGAGCGAGCGCGCGGAGACGCTGACCGGCGCGATCGCCGAGCTGTGCGTCGAGATGGGCGGATCGCTGTCGGGCGAGCACGGCATCGGCACCGACAAGGCATGCTCGATGCCGAAGATGTTCGGCGAGGACGATCTCGCCGTGATGGCTCGGGCGCGCGACGCGTGGGATCCGCAGGGCATCTGCAATCCCGGCAAGGTGCTCCCCACCCCGCGGCTGTGCGGGGAGCGGCCCGGCAAGTACAAGGCGCATCCGCTCGAGGAGGCGGGGGTGATCGAGCGGCTATGACGGCGTCCATGCTGCGGCCCACCGATCTCGCGTCCCTGCGCGCGGCGATCCTCGACTCGACCGGCACGATCGGCATCGCCGGCGCCGGCACGGCGGCGGGCTGGGCCGGCACGCTGCGCCCGGTCGACGCCGTGCTCGACACCACCGGCCTGTCCGGCGTGATCGTGCACAACCCCGGCGACATGACCGTCGCGGTGCACGCCGGCACTCCCCTGCGCGTCCTGCAGGAGGAGCTCGCGCCGCACGGCCAGCAGGTGAGCATCGATGCCGCGCGGGTGGCCGCCGGCGCCACCGTCGGCGGGCTGATCGCCACCGGCGACGCCGGGCCGTCCGCCCTCGTGTTCGGCTCGCTGCGCGATCTCGTCATCGGCGTCACGCTGGTGCTGGCCGACGGCACCGTGGCCCGCAGCGGCGGCCACGTGATCAAGAACGTGGCCGGCTACGACCTGGCCAAGCTCGTCCACGGCTCGTACGGCACCCTCGCCGTCGTCGCCGAGGTGGTGCTGCGCCTGCACCCGGTGCCGGAACGGCGTGCAACGCTGGCCGTCGAGTGCGCGCTGCCCGTGGCGGCCGAGCTGGCCACAGCGGTGTTGGGCGGCCCGTACGAGGCGGCCGCCCTGGAGTGGGTGAACGGAACCCTCCTGACGACGCTGGCCGGCACGGAAGCGGCGATGGAAGCGCGGCTGGGCCGGCTACGCCGGGTCCTCCCGGGCGCCACACTCACGGACGAGCGGGACTCTCGTACGCTAGGTAGCGACGAGAGTCCCGCTCGTCGCGCGTGGGCGGAGCACTCCGCTGCCGTCGGCGGCTCCGGCGACGACGCTGTTCTGCGCATCGGTACCCGGCCCTCGCGCCTACCGGCGCTGCTGGACGCGTTGCCCACCCGGTCGGTCACCGCGGGGCTCGGCACCGGGGTCGCGACCGTCGTCCTCGACCCCGCCGACGTGGCCGCGGCCCACGAGGCCGTCGCCGCTGTCGGCGGCACCTCGGTCGGGCGGACCCGGCCGGTCGGTGTCCCGGCCTGGGGGCCGGCCCCGTCCGCGCTCGGTGTGCTGCGCGCCGTCAAGAACTCCCTCGACCCGCAGCACCGGCTCGGCCCCGGCCGCTTCGACCCCTGGATGTGAGCACGTGACTACGCCCAGCGCATTCGACGCGCAGCGCCCGCCCGAGCGCGAACTGCTCGACGACTGCGTGCACTGCGGGTTCTGCCTGCCCACCTGCCCCACCTACCAGCTGTGGGGCGAGGAGATGGACTCCCCGCGCGGGCGGATCCTGCTCATGGACCTCGCGGAGAAGGGCGAGATCACGCTCGAGGGCTCGTTCACCCAGCACATCGATGCCTGCCTGGGCTGCATGGCGTGCGTGACCGCGTGCCCGTCGGGCGTGCAGTACGACCGGTTGCTGGAGTCGGTGCGGCCACAGATCGAGCGCAACGTGTCCCGCTCCCGCGCCGACAAGCTCTTCCGCACCGCGATCTTCACCCTCTTCCCCTACAAGCGGCGGCTGCGCGTCGCCGCCCTGCCCGGCGCGCTCTACCAGCGGATCCGTCGCGCGCCCGCCATCGCGAGGCTCACCGCGAAGCTGCCGGGCCGGCTCGCCGCGATGGAGTCGCTGCTGCCGCCCGTCACCGTCCGGGACGCGTTCGCGCAGGTCCCCCGGCTCACGCCGGCCGTCGGCGGCAACCGTCGGGGCCGGGTCGCGCTGCTCACCGGCTGCGTGCAGGACGTGTTCTTCCACCGCGTCAACGCCGCGACCGTACGGGTGCTCGCCGCCGAGGGCTTCGACGTGGTGGTGCCGCGCGACCAGCAGTGCTGCGGCGCGCTGGAGCTGCACTCCGGCCGCGAGGCGCCCGCTCTCGGACGGGCGAAGCGCACGATCGAGACCTTCGAGGTGCTCGGCGTCGACGCCGTCGTGACGAACGTGGCGGGCTGTGGCTCGTCGATGAAGGAGTACGGGCACCTGCTCGCCGACGACCCGGCGTGGGCCGAGCGGGCCGGACGGTTCTCCGCGTCGGTGCGCGACGTGCACGAGGTGCTCGCCGACGCGCTCGCCGACGGCGGCCCACGGGCGCAGCGATCGCCCGTCCGGGCACGCGTCGCCTACCACGACGCCTGCCACCTGGGGCACGCGCAGAAGGTGCGGGCGCAGCCGCGCGCCGTGCTGGCGTCGATCCCGGGTGTGGAGCTGGTGGACCTGCCCGAGGCCGAGCTGTGCTGCGGCTCGGCCGGCATCTACAACCTGCTCAACCCCGAGGCCGCCGGAGAGCTGGGGGCGCGGAAGGCCGCGAACGTCCGGGCCGTCGAGCCGGACGTGGTCGTCACCGCCAACCCCGGCTGCCTGCTGCAGATCGGCAAGCACCTGGACGGCGAGCGGCCGCTGCTACACCCCGTCCAACTGCTCGACGCATCGATCCGCGGGGTGCCCGTCCCACGGACATAACCGCCCGGATAGCGCTTTCCGCCGGAGCGCCGCATAATGCCGCCCCATGTGGGTGACAACGGCGTACCTGGCCGCATACCAGCAGGATCCGGACGCGGTCGGCGGGTCGCTCGGCCTCTCGGCGCTGGTCTCGGCGCTACCGCTGGCCGTCGTGCTGGTGCTGCTGGGGGTGTTGCGGGTGCGCGCCCACTGGGCGGCGCTCGCCGGCCTCGCGACAGCACTGATCGTGGCCGTCGTCGGGTTCGCGATGCCGGTCGGGATGTCGCTGCTCGCCGCCGCGCACGGTGCGCTGTTCGGGCTCTTCCCGATCCTGTGGATCGTGGTGAACGCGCTGTGGGTGTTCAACATGACCGTGGCCAGCGGGCACTTCGAGGTGCTGCAACGCAGCTTCGGCTCGCTGTCGTCCGACATCCGCACGCAGGCGATCCTCGTCGCGTTCTGCTTCGGCGGGCTGCTGGAGGCGCTGGCCGGGTTCGGCGCCCCGGTCGCGGTCACCGCGGTGATGCTGATGGCGCTCGGCTTCAAGCCGATCAAGGCCGCCGTCGTGGCGCTGGTCGCGAACACCGCCCCCGTCGCATTCGGCGCGATGGGCACCCCGGTGATCACCCTCGCCCAGGTCACCGGGCTGCCGCTGGAGCAGGTCGCGTCGGTCGTCGGCCGTCAGACCCCGCTGCTCGCGCTGTTCGTGCCGCTGGTGCTGGTGTTCATCGTCGACGGCACGCGCGGGCTGCGCGAGGCATGGGTGCCGGCGCTGTCCTGCGGCGTCGTGTTCGCGATCGGCCAGTTCGTCACCTCCAACTACATCTCGGTGCCGCTGACCGACATCGTCGCCTCGCTGCTGGGCGCGATCGTCGTGCTGGCGCTCGCCTGGCTCCGCCCGAACGCGACCTGGGCGGCCCGGCAACCCGCGGTGGCCGCCACGGGCGGACCGGGCACGGCGCCCGCCCCCGACTCCCGCGCCCAGGTCCGCCTGGCCTACGCCCCGTACGTGATCATCGTGGTGGTCTTCTCCCTCGTGCAGATCCCGGTCATCAAGCGGGCGCTGGACACGGTGAAGATCGCATTCCCGTTCCCTGGCCTCGAGGTCGTCACCGCGGAGGGCAAGGTGCACAGCACGTCGGCGTTCTCGCTGACCGTGCTCACCACTGCCGGCACGCTGATGCTGGTCTCCGGCGTGCTCGTCGCCATCGTGCTGCGCATCGGATTCGCCAGGACGTTCGCCACCTGGGGCCGGACGGTGAACGAGCTGAAGTGGGCGATCCTCGCCGTCGCCGGCGTGCTCGCGCTCGCCTACGTCATGAACGCGTCCGCGCAGACCACCGCGATCGGGCTCTTCGTGGCCGGGGCGGGCGCTGCACTGGTGTTCCTGTCCCCCGTGCTCGGCTGGTTCGGGGTGGCCGTGACGGGCTCCGACACCTCGGCGAACGCGCTGTTCGGGGCGCTGCAGGTGACCGCGGCCCAGGGTGCCGGGCTACCGGCCGACCTGCTCGCCGCCGCCAACTCCTCGGGCGGCGTGCTCGGCAAGATGCTCTCGCCGCAGAACCTCGCCATCGCCGCCGTCGCCGTGAAGCTCGAGGGCGAGGAGGGCACGCTGCTGCGCAAGGTGATCGGCTGGAGCCTCGGCATGTTGCTGGTGCTGGCCGTGCTCATCGCGCTGCAGGCGACCCCGGTGCTGGGGTGGATGCTGCCGTAGCGGCAGGTCGCAGCAGCTCCTCGCGCCGGGAGATGCGGGTGGTGGCCGGCAGCCGCCACATCGCGTAGGCGGCGTACATCAGCTGCGCTGCGCGTTCGGGACGCACCCGGCCGAATCCGGTCCCGAACCCCGGCGCCGCCACCGTGGTGTTCGGCTGCTCGCCGTCGTGGCCCTCGATGGCGATCAGCGCCGCCCAGAAGGCGTCGTGCACGGCGATGTCGAGGCCACTGGCCAACGGCATGGGCACGCGCATCGTCGGGGCGTGCACGAGCCAGCGGCACGGCTCGCCGCCGGTCGCCACGAGCGTGGCGGTCCCGACCGGCTGGTAGCCGTGATGGACGTCGCCGACGGCCGCCCACACCGCTCGCTGCAGATCGGGCCAGTGCTGCGACAGCACGCGGTCCACCCCGCCGTCCATCTGGCCGTAGCTGTTGCCGGCCGTCATGACGGCGTCGACGTCGGCCAGGACGTCGAGGATCGATCCATGTCGCACCTCGACCATGCCGCCCTCGACTTCAGCGGCGAACTGCGCACGCCAGGCGTCGACGAGATCGGCATCCAGATCGACGAGGATCAGGCGGATCGGCACCGGTTAGTTCGTCTCCTTGACGATCTTCTTCCCGTCGACCTCTTTGGTGCCGGGCGGTGGCACGTAGGCCGGCGGGCTGTCCTGGTCGAAGTAGCTGCTCGGCACGTCGCACGACGCGTTCGGCTCGGGGTAGGTGTTGGGGTTGACCCGTAGCGCGGCGATGAACTGGTCGATCCGCGGATCGGTGACCGAGTCGACGGCGAGCTGGTGGCCCCACGACTGCAGGGAGATCGGCGAGGGCATGTCCGGGAACGGGGACATCACCATGTACGGCTTGTCCTGCACGAGCGCGGCGAGCGCGGCCACGTCGCCGCCCTGGATGCGCGCCGGGTCGTAGGCGATCCAGACGGCGCCGTGCTCGGTCGCGTGCACCATGTTCTCGCTGCGTACCGGCGTCTTGTAGACGACGCCGTTGCAGGCGGCCCAGACCTGGTCGTGGCGGCCACCGAACGGTGGGGTGTGGGTGTAGGCCACCCGCACGTCGCCGCCCACGTGCAGCGCACCGGCGTACTTCTGGATCGTGATGCCCTTGATCTTCTTCGACGGGTCGGGGTTGCTCGCCGTCGGGACGAACGCAGACGTGTCGACGCTCTGCCGGATCGGGGCATCAGCTCCGCCCAACGGGTTGAGCGCCGTGGCGCATCCGCTGAGCAGCAGAGCTCCGGCGAGCAGCGCGGCAGCGGAGCGGGTGGATCTGCGCACGGATCTCTCCTTCGGCACCGTGGGGACTCGAAGCTACGACACGTCCGTGGCGGCGCCGGCACCGGGCGGGGCCTGGTGATCGACGTGGTGGCCGATGCGGTGCACGAGCACCTGCTGCTCCCCCGTCGGGAACGCGTCCGGGGCCAGCTCGAGATCACCGCCCAGGATGCCGAGCCGCGGCGGATCGACCGTCCGCACGAGCGTGATCTCCGCCCAGCGGACGGCCGTCAGCCTGCCGTCGGGGGTGCGCACGACCAGCCCGTCGGCGTACTCCCACACCCCGGGATGCCGGCGGCCGCGGACCCGCAGCCAACTCGCGACCATCCAGACCGCACCCGCCGCAGCGGCCCCGTACGCGACGATCGCGACCGTGCCCGCGCCGTAGAGCTGCGCCACCGCGCCGACCGCGATCGCGGAGAGCACCAGCAGCAGGCCGCAGCCGAGGCCGGCTTCCGCCGGGGAGCTGTTTCCGTGGCCGAACGCCAGGCGCAGCGGGCCAAGCCCGGCCGCTGCCGCAGTGACCTCGGTGGGGGGATCGCCCATCGCCAGGCGCTTCCCCGCGGCCACGGCGTGCCAGCGCCACAGCTGCGCCTCGGCCGGAGCGGTGCGGCGCAGTGCGCGGGCGAGATGGCGCATCGCGGGCTCGTCCCCGGCGAAGCCGGCCAGGCGCCACCACCGCCACGCCTCGACGTCGTCGCCCGCCCGTTCGGCGCGCGCACCCAACGCGGTCATGGCCGACCGGTCCCCTGCCTCCGCGGCGGCGCGCAGCTGTGCGTCGTCGTCGGGGTCCATCCGGCCACTGTCCCGTACGGGTCGTCGTGGCCGGCACGGCGGGGGCGGGGCCGCTACCGTCGGCCGATGGACTGGACCACACAGCTGACCGACCAGCTGGAATGGCACTGGACCAACCAGCTGCGCCCGCGCCTCGACGGCCTCACCGACGAGGAGTACTTCTGGGAGCCTGTCCCCGGCTGCTGGAACCTGCGGCGCACGGACGACGGCGTCACCATCGAATACGCGATCCCCAACCCGGAGCCGCCGCCGGTCACGACCATCGCGTGGCGGCTCGCGCACGTCATCGTCGGGGTGTTCGGGTTGCGGGCGGCATCGCACTTCGGCGGCCCGCCCGCCGACTACGGCACCTGGCCGTACGCGGGTACCGCCGCCGAGGCGCTCGCCCAGCTCGACGAGACGCACGCGCGCTGGATCGACGGCGTGCGCGGGCTCGACACGGCCGCACTCGAGCGGCCCGTCGGCCCGGCGGAAGGCCCGTTCGCCGAGCTGCCGATGGCGGCACTCGTGCTCCACATCAACCGCGAGGCGATCCACCACGGCGCGGAGGTGTGCCTGCTGCGCGACCTGTACCGCGCCCGCGTCTGATCAGCGGCCGCGCGGCCGCGGCACTGTGCAGGACGAACGGGACTCTCGTACGCACCTAGCAGACGAGAGTCCCGCTCGTCCGAACATGACCCATCAGCGGAAGTGGTCCCAGCCGAGCGACTCCGCATCGAACGGCCGCCCGGCCACCAGCACCGCGGGCGGGCCCTCGCGGACGGCGCCGATCTCCGTCCAGCCGTCGGGCAGTGCGGTGCCGGCCGGGAACGTGGCCGCCAGCGCGTGGTCCTCGCCACCCGTGAGCAGCCACACCACCGGGTCGATGCCCAGCGCCGACCCGATCTCCGCCATCCGCGGCGGCACCGGCGGCACCGCCACGTCGATCACCACCCCGGACGCCTCGGCGACGTGCCCGAGATCGGCCAGCAACCCGTCCGAGACGTCGATCATGGCGGTGGCGCCGGCCTGCGCGGCCTGCGGTCCGGCCGCGTACGGCGGGCTCGGCACGCGATGGGCCTCGACGAACTCCCGCGGTGAACGGAATCCACGGCTGAGCACGGCCCACCCGGCTGCCGCCCGACCGACGGTGCCGCAGAGCGCAACCACGTCACCCGGGCGGGCGCCGCTGCGGGTGACCGGCGGGCGACCACCGAGGCTGCCCAGCGCGGTGATCGCCAGCATGATCACCGGGCCGGACGTGACGTCCCCGCCGACGACGGATGCCCCCGCCGCCTCGGCCTCGGTCCGCAGGCCCTGCCCGATCGCGACGGCGGTCGCGGTCGGCGTGCTCGGCGGGCACACGAACCCGACGAGCAGCGCCGTCGGGGACGCGCCCATCGCAGCCACGTCGGCGAGGTTGGCCGCGGCGGCCTTGCGGCCGATCTGCTCGGGGCTCGACCAGTCCATGCGGAAGTGCACGCCCTCGACCAGCACATCGGTGGTGGCGATCACACGGGCGTCCGGGGCCGCGATGACGGCCGCGTCGTCACCCGGTCCGAGCAACGTCGTGGCAGGCTGTACAAGATCGCCCGTCAGGGCGGCGATCAGGCCGAACTCGCCGGTGGCGGCCACCGACGCGGGATCCGGCCCGTCCGGTCGGGCGGGTGCGGGTTCCCTCGACGGTGCTGCGGGCACGAGCGCCACCTCCGGTACTTTCGGCATCCGACAGTCGTAAGCACGATCTCATCAGTTCGAGAGGGGCACGCCGTGGTGCAGGCCTACATCCTGGTCCAGACCGAGGTCGGCAAGGCCGCGGCGGTGGCCACCGAGATCGCCGCGCTCGAGGGTGTGGTGTCGGCCGAAGACGTGACGGGCCCCTACGACGTCATCGTCCGGGCCGAGGCACCCGACGTCGACCTCCTCGGGCAGCTCGTCGTCGCACGGGTGCAGGGGGTCAACGGCATCACCCGCACGCTGACCTGCCCGGTGGTCAAGCTCGGGTGAGCCGCACCAGGGTGTGGTCGCCGCCGGTGGTGCTCGCGGTCGCCATCCCGGCGCTGTTCGCCGTTGCCGTCGCCGTGCTCGCGATCCTCGCGCGCAGCGGCGGGCTCGATCCACAACCGGTCGTCGAGACCGGGCCGCTCGCCGTCGCACCGGTCCAGGCACCGGCGGCAGCCGATCCGGCCTGCGCGTCCGTGCTCGCCGCGCTCCCGGCAGCGCTGACCGGGCCGCTGCCTGCGCGCGAGATCACACCTCCCACCCCGGGCGTGCGCGCCTGGGCCGCGGCACCCCGGCCGGTCGTGCTGCGCTGCGGGCTCCCCAAGCCGGCCGAGCTGGGCCCGACCTCACCGTTGGTGCAGGTGAACGGGGTGGCCTGGCTGACCCTCGACGACGGTGTCCCCGATCCGATCGTGCTCACCCACATCGCCGTCGACCGCGAGGTGTTCATCGCGGTCACCGTGCCGGTCGCCACCGGAACGGGTCCGCTGCAGGAGATCTCCGACATCGTGGGCCAGAAACTTCCCGTCCGACCGGTCCCGGTTCGGTAGCCGCGTCTATCATCGCCTGTCATGGTGGCTATGTCCCGGGCGACCGAGGACTATCTCAAGACGATCTACCAGCTCACCACCCGCGGCGAGGTGGTGACGACCGGTCAGCTCGCCCGCGAGCTGGGCGTCTCGTCGCCGTCGGTATCAGCCATGGTCAAGCGCCTCGAGGACGGGGAGCTCGTCGACCGGCCCGATCCGCGATCGCTGCGCCTCACCGACATCGGTGAGCAGGCCGCGTTGCGCGTCGTGCGCCGCCACCGGCTCCTGGAGACGTTCCTCTTCCGCGCCGCCGGCGTCCCGTGGGACGAGGTCCACGCCGAGGCCGAACTCCTCGAACACGCCCTGTCCGAACGGCTGGAGGAACGGATCGACGCGGCGCTGGGCCACCCCACCCACGATCCGCACGGCGATCCCATCCCGCCCCGCACCGGCAGCCACGACGAGGGCTGGGGCACCCCGCTCGGCGCAGTACCCCCAGGATCACGCTTCTGCGTGCAGCGCGTCTCGGATCGAGACAGCGCAGCCCTGCGTCATCTGGGCAAGCTGGGCATCGTGCCGGGCGCCGAGATCGAGGTCGCAGACCAGGAGCCGTTCGGCGGACCCCGCTGGGTCGTCGTCGCCGGCACCCGCCACGCACTCGGCGGCCCCCTGACCGCGCTCGTGCACGGGCACATCCTCGGCGCCGCCCCGGAAGTCGAGTCGCGTTGACGGCCACCGACAAGTCGGTCGAGCTGCCGAACGCCGGTCGATGGGGCCGGCTGCGGTACTTCGGACCCGCCTTCGTCGCCGCCATCGCCTACGTCGATCCCGGCAACTTCGCCACCAACTTCTCCGCCGGCGCCGAGTTCGGCTACCTGCTGCTGTGGGTCATCGTCGCGGCCAACCTCATGGCGATGCTCGTCCAGACGCTCTCGGCGAAGCTCGGCATGGCCACCGGCCGCAACCTGCCGGAGAACTGTCGCGAGCAGTTCCCCAAGCCCGTCTCGCGCCTGATGTGGGTGCAGGCCGAGCTGGTCGCGATCGCCACCGACCTCGCCGAGGTCATCGGCGGCGCGATCGCCCTGCACCTGCTCTTCGGCATCCCGCTCTTCGTCGGCGGCGTGATCACCGGCATCGTCGCGTTCGCGCTGCTCGCTCTGCAGGGCCGCGGCTACCGCCCCTTCGAGCTCGCCATCGCGGGCCTGCTCGGAGTGATCCTGCTCGGGTTCCTCTCCACCCTGCTGCGCATCCCCGTCGACGGCGGTGACCTCGTCGCAGGGCTCGTCCCACAGTTCGACGGCGCCGACAGCCTGCTCCTGGCCACCGGCATCCTCGGCGCGACGGTCATGCCGCACGTGATCTACCTGCACTCGGCGCTGACCCAGTCGCGGATGCCCGCCGACACCCCGGCGCAGCGGCGCTTCCTGATGCGCCGACAGCAGGTCGACGTCGTCGTCGGCATGACGCTCGCCGGGCTCGTCAACGCCGCCATGCTCATCATCGCGGCAGCGCTGTTCTTCGGCACCGACGTGCCCGACACCGACACCCTCGAAGGCGTGCACGCAGGCCTGGCCCGCGTGCTCGACCAACCGGCCGCGTTCGCGTTCGCCATCGCGCTGCTCGCCTCCGGGTTCGCTTCCTCGGGGGTGGGCACCTACGCCGGCCAGGTCGTGATGCAGGGGTTCATCCAGCGGCAGATCCCGCTGCTGCTGCGCCGCCTGCTCACGCTCGCCCCGGCGCTGGTCGTACTCGGGATCGGCATCGACCCGACCCGGGCGCTGGTCATCTCCCAGGTGGTGCTGTCGTTCGGGATCCCGTTCGCACTGGTGCCGCTGGTGATGCTCACCCGGCGCCGCGACGTCATGGCCGAGCTGGTGAACCGCAGGGTCACCACGTGGGCTGCCGGCGCCGCAGCCGCGATCGTGATCGCGCTCAACGGATTCCTGCTCTGGCAGTTCTTCACCGGGAGCTGATTCACTGCCGGGCGTGGGTCTGCACAACGACGACCTCTGCGGGCCGGTCGGGCCACTGAGCCGGATCTGGGTCGGTTCGTGCGACGGCGCGACCGACTTCAGCTCGATCGCCTCGGCCACCCCCGGACTCGGGTTCGCCAGGATCGGCGGCACCACCACGGCGCACCTGCGTGGCCCGGTGACGACGGCGACGACACTGTCGTGCCCTGCCGACTCGGAGTACTTCGGCGCCGACTTCCGCCTCGGCGCGCACCTGACGCTGTTCCCGCGCGCCGGCCTCGTGAACGGCGAGATCGTGCTGCCGACCCTCCCCGACGGCCGGATCCTGCTCGACGGGCGGGAGTGGGAGATGCCGACGCCGCAGAACGTCGATGTCTTCGTCGAACGCCTCCGCCGCGCCGGCCTGCTGGTCGTCGATCCGCTGGTCGAGGAGCTGCGGCACGAGGGCGCGGTCCGCGGGATGCCGGAGCGGACGGCGCAGAGCCGGTTCGTCCGTGCGGTCGGGGTGTCGCGCCGCACGCTGGCGGTGATCGAGCGCGCGCGGTACGCCGCGCGCCGACTGCGGGCGGGTGCGTCGATCGCGGAGGTGGTCGGCGACGCCGGCTACCACGACCAGCCCCACCTCACCCGGGCACTGCGCCGGATGATCGGCCACACACCGGGCGAACTGGTCCGCGGCGGGATGTTCCTCGATCTCTAGAGCTGCGGTTCGGTACAAGACCGCCCCGGTCCCCCGTCGCTACGTTCCCGGCCATGCGCAGCGTCATCAACTCGACCTACATCACCCTCGACGGAGTCGTCCAGGACCCGCAGGACTGGCCTTCGCTCGGGGGGTTCTCCGACGACGGCGGCCAGGTGCAAGGGGCGCTGCTGGACCAGTGCGACGCGGTGCTGATGGGCCGCCACACCTACGACGGCTTCGCGCCGGTGTGGTCGGCCCGCTCCGACCCGTTCAGCGACCGCATGAACGCGCTCCCGAAGTACGTCGTGTCGACGACCCTCACCGATCCGACGTGGAACAACACGACCGTCATCGGCAGCGATCCCGTCGGGGCCGTCCGCGACCTCAAGGAGCAACCGGGCGCCGACATCGTGCAGTACGGGTTCGGGACCGTGTCGCACGCGCTCATGGCCGAGGGCCTGGTCGACGAGCTGCGCCTGTGGGTGCACCCGTTCGTCGTCGGCACCGGTACGACCGAGGGCCTGCTCTACCGCGCCGGGAGCTCCGGCCGCTTCGAGCTCGCCGACGTGCAGCGCCTCGACTCGGGGATCGTGATCCTCAACTACCGGGCCACCGCGAGCTGAGCCTCAGCGCAGGCCGGTGCCCCGCGCCACCGCGGTCTCGATCAGGGTCGTGACCAGCGTGGAGAAGTCCAGCCCGGTCACCGCCCAGGCCCGCGGGTACATCGAGACCGGCGTGAACCCGGGCATCGTGTTCACCTCGTTGACGATGATCTGCCCGTCCGGGGTGTAGAAGAAGTCGACCCGGGCCAGCCCCTGCCCGTCCACGGCGCGGAAAGCCGCGACCGCGAGCTCGCGCATGCGCTCGGCGTCCGCATCGTCGAGCTTGGCGGGGATGTCGAACTCGCAGACGTCGTCGAGGTACTTCGCCTCGAAGTCGTAGAACTCCGGCACCACCCCGCCCGTCCCGACGACGCGGATCTCGGCCGGCACGCTGGAGCGGACCTCCCCGTCGGGGAACTCGAGCACCGCGCACTCGATCTCGCGCCCCACGACCGCGGCCTCGACCAGCACCTTCGGGTCGAACCCCCGCGCGATGTCGAGGGCGGCATCGAGATCGGCCCAGTCGTGCACCTTGGTGACCCCGATCGAGGATCCGCCCCGGGCCGGCTTGACGAACACGGGCAGGCCGAGCCGCTCCCGCTGGTCGAGATCGAGCGTGCCGGAGCGCAGCGCCACGTAGTCGCCGACGGGGAGGCCGTCGGCGGCCAGCAGCTTCTTGGCGAACGCCTTGTCCATGGCGACGGCGCTGGCCAGCACCCCGGCCCCGACGTAGGGCACGTCCGCCATCTCCAGGAGACCCTGGATGGTGCCGTCCTCGCCGTAGGGGCCGTGCAGCACCGGGAACACCACGTCGACGTCGGAGAACACCTCGCTGGCGCGGCCCGGCTCGAGGGTGACGAGGGCGTGCCGGGTGGGATCGGACGACAGCGTGATCGCGGTACCCGACGGGTCGACCGCCGGCAGGGCCCGATCGGCGATGGTCAGCGCGGCGGGGTCGTCGGGGGCGATCACCCATGCGCCCTGCGGCGTGATCCCGACGGGCACCACCTCGTAGCGCTCGCGGTCGATGTGGGAGAGCACCGCCCCGCCCGACACGCACGACACCGCGTGCTCGCTGCTGCGTCCGCCGAACACCACCGCCACTCGAGTCCGCCGTCCAGTCATGGGGACCGAGGGTAAGTGGATGGCCGACGCGGCGCCGACCCGGCCCGCGAGGGGCGCACAATCGCGCCATGACCACCGATCTCACCGCTGCCCGCGCGCTCGTCGCGCAGGACCACGGCCTCGCCACCGTCACCGTCGTCCGGGCGGACGGGTCGCCGCACAGCTCCCTGGTGAACGCCGGTGTGCTGGACCATCCCCTGACCGGGGAGCCGGTGGTGGGCTACGTGACGTACGGGAAGGTCAAGCTGGCGAACCTGCGCGCGCGGCCGGCGACGGCGGTGGCGTGGCGGGTCGGGTGGAAGTGGGCCGGGGTGGAGGGTCCGGCGCAGCTGATCGGCCCGGACGACGC
>Ga0307513_10005874_pt1 | contig 16121 bp, 17 predicted proteins | sample 15_EM_MG_FD_202174 | JGI IMG/M metagenome (GOLD analysis project Ga0307513, IMG submission 202174) | Populus trichocarpa ectomycorrhiza microbial communities from riparian zone in the Pacific Northwest, United States - 15_EM | ecosystem: Host-associated > Plants > Roots > Unclassified | place... | reverse complement strand
GTACGGCGCGAGCGCCTGCGCGAGCTCGGCGACATTCTGGAACCGCCGCGCCGGGTCCTTCTCGAGACAGCGATACACGATCCCGGACAGCTCGCCGGGCAGCGCCACGGTCATCGCCGGCAGCGCCTCGGTCACGACCTTGATCACCATCGACGAGAACGTCTCGCCGCCGAACGGCGGAGCGCCTTGCAGCAGCTCGTAGAGCACGATGCCGAGCGCCCACAGATCGCTGCGATGATCGACGTCGCGGGACGAGCGCATCTGCTCGGGCGACATATAGGCCGGCGTCCCCATCACCGACTGCGTGGCGGTGAGGTTGGTGCCGGTCACCGGGGTCTTCGAGATCCCGAAGTCGAGCACCTTGAGCATCGGGGTGCCGTCAGCGCCGCGCGTGATGAAGAAGTTCGCCGGCTTGATGTCGCGGTGGACGATCCCGAGCGAGTGGGCCTCGGCCAGCGCCTCGCACGCCTGCAGCACGAGGTCGACCACCACGCCGACCGAGAGCTGAGACCGCGGAAACATCGAGAGATCCGAGCCTTCGAGGTACTCGAGGACCATGTACGGCGCGCCGGACTCGAGCGAGCCAACGTCGATCACGCGCGCCACGTGCTCGCTCTTCAGCCGGACCGCGGCCTGCGCCTCGCGCAGGAAGCGCTGGACGATCTGCGGATTGCCGAGCACCTCGGGCAGCAGGAACTTCATCGCGACGGGCTGATGCAGCTGGAGGTGCATGGCCTTGACGACGACGCCCATGCCGCCTTGACCGAGCACGCGCTCGACGCGGTACCGGCCCGCCAGCACCGCGCCGATCGGGATGACGTCGGTCATCACGTAAGGTCCTCCATCGTCGCGCTCCATCTCCGTGGGTCAGGCGGACCGCACATCGCATACGTCCTTGAGGGGCATACGCCCCTCCGCTCACCCTCAGCGATTAACGTAATCCGCTCAACCAATCCAAGTAAATTGCTTCTGCACACTTTGAGTTGTTGGCGAAAACATGCACAGCCACTACGCGGCAAATCTCGCCATCTTCGCGCGATATCCGACATGCGACCACGTGCCGTATATGCCCAGCCAGTCACATGGCGGGCGGCGTCATCGCGGGAGCGCGGCGCCCAGGTATCGTCCCGCCATGGTGACCGGCCGGCGTTCGAGGCGGTGCTCTGGGATCCGCGCTGGGAGGCGGACGCGAGCGCGACCGCGCTCCTCGCGTGCCTCGTGGTCGGCGCCGTGTCGGCCACATCGCTCGGCGGCGTCCGCGGTGCACACGATCACCTGGGCTACGCCGTGGCGGCCGGCGACTTCGATGGCGACGGCGACGCCGAGCTCGCGGTCGGCGCACCCGACGAAGACGCGGGACCGGTGGACTCAGGCGCGGTCTACTTCCACGAGTAGCCACGCCAAGCGGCCACCACGACGGCTTGCGACGAGGCGTGCCGACCCAGCGCGCCGATTCAGCGCGCCGAGGTGCGCGCGCGTCGAGTCGTAAGGTTATCGCGAGCTTCCGCTGGCATGTTCATGGCAAACGGAATGAGGAAGGTCGGACAGCGATACAGCTGTCCTGGGGAGGTTGAAGATGAGTGCTTTCACGGTCCGTTCCTGGGCGATCGCAATCGTCCTCGCGTGCAGTGCTGGGGTCGCGGCTGGACAGACTGCGAGTCCGTTCAACGACAACGCGTTTGTCGGCCGAGACTCCGCGGACAACGTGACCGCCCTGTTTGCCGAGCTGACGGCGGGGGCAGAAGCGCCGGCGCAGATCGACGTCATCCTGTTCTATGACGCGGCGGGCTCGGTCGTCGCCGCGCTCGAGAACGTGCCAGTGAAACGACTGCCTCCTTCGCGCTGGGTGTTCGCGACCAGGCCGGCGCTGCTGTCTCCTGCCATGCAGAGCAGCATCCTCGGCGCGACGACGGTCTCGTTCGTCGTGAACAACGCCCTCGCGAACGCCTCGTTCGCGACGTTGTTGGACTGGAGGCAATATCTGCCGTATGCCGACGGTTCCACGGGCAGCTGCCCGAACTGCGCCAGGCTCTACCTGTGTTGTATCTCGGAGATCTATGATCTGAACATTCGCGAGTTTCTCCCGTACTGCAACTCGGTCACCAAGTGGATGTGCAGAGGTATATTGCCCCTTGGCCCAAAGTTGGGTAACGCCCAGTCGAGATGAGGCGCGCGCTGGCGAGCTCCGCCGTCGCGCTCGTCGTGGCGGCGGCGTGTCACGGGGCGACCGCGCCTCGCCTGGACGTGTGGTTCTCGGGCTGTCGCGAGGTCACCGTCGATACCGAGTGTCAGATCTCTGCGACCTCGACCTCGACCTTGACGTTCTGGGTCGAGGCTCGCGATCCGCAGGACCTGGTGGTGACGCTCGACGGCGTGCCTCGACCGCTGGCCGTCACCGCCGTGCAGGCGGGCGTTCGCTTCAAGCTCGCGATCGCCCGCGTACCGGCGGTGGTCGCTGTGCGCAGGGCTGAAGGAGCGTGGGACCTCCGCATCGTGGGGGCCCCGGAGCCCGAGGTGCTCCTGCAGGCCGAGCGGCTGCGCGGCGCGGGCGACTTCGCCGCTGCCCTGGCGCTCCTCGAGCCGCTACGCACGGATCGCGACGTCGCCGTTCGCGCCAAGATGTACGGGCTGGTCGGCCGGATCGCGCTCGCCCGAGGCGAACCGGCGCAAGCGGTCGCGGCGCTCGAGCAGAGCATCCAGATGAATCGCGCGGCGGGGCTGGTGTGGGGAGAGATGAACGATCGCTATGCGCTGTCATTCGTCCAGCGAAGCCATGGTGACTACGCGAGCGCGCGCAGCGTCCTGCTCGGTGTTCGCGAGCTGGCGGCCGCCTACCCATCGGGCACGCGCTGGGCACCGTATTACGAAGGCTATGCCGCGTTCGGCGCGACCGACCTGCGCCGCGCCCTCGCGCTCTTCGATCGAGCCTTGATCGATGCCGAGCGCCTGGACCTCGACGGCCTCTGGTCATCCGCGGCGCAGATGCAGGTCCGGACGCTGATCCGGCTCGGGCGCGAGGCCGAAGCGAAGCAGCTCCTCGCGGCGCTCGACAAGCGTATGCCGCAGGCGCCGGCCTGCGCTCGCGCGGACGGCCTGGAGCAGACGGGCCTGCTGACGCTCGACCCCCGCGTGCAGACGGCGACGCTGCCGCGCGCGGACGCGTTGCTCCGCGAAGCGGTCGAGATCTACCGCCACGCGTGCCCGAAGCCGAGACGGCTCGCGGCGGCGCTCGTGCAGCTCGGCTTCGCGGCGCTCGCCGCGAGCGAGCAGAACGACGCCGAGGAGCTGCTCTCGGCGTCGAGGGCGGCCTACGCGGAGCCCAGCGTGCTGCTGCTCGCCATGCAGGTCGAGCTGGAGGCCCGCATCGCAGAACAGCGTCGGGATCGCACCGCCGCCGACCGCTACGGCCGCCTCGAGTTGCTCGGACAGCACCTCGACGATCCGTGGATCCGGTGGAAAGGGCTCGTCGGTCGCGGGCGCGCGCTCGAGCGGATCGGTCAGGCGCGCGCCGCGATCGAGGTCTATCAGGACGCCGAGGCCGTGCTCGACCAGCTTCGCTTCAACGCTCCGCTCGGCGGCGGACGCGAGACGTTCCTCGGCGATCACGTGGAGAGCGCGAGCCGGTTGGTCGATCTGCTGTCTCGCTCTGGCCGGATCCCGGAGGCGGTGCAGGCCGCGCGTCGCAGCCGGGCTCGCGCGCTGTCCGTGCTCGCGTGGCCCGCGCGCCTCGAAGCCGCGCCCGAGGGCGCCCGGCAGGCCTGGTACGCGGCGGTCTCGACGTATCAGCAGCAGCGAGCGAGCCTCGAGCTCGAGGTCGCCGACGAGTGGACGCTCTCGGCGGACAAGATCGCGCGCCGGCGAGACGACCGAGCGCGACGGGACGCGGCGGCGCGCGCGCTGCTCGACGAGGCGCTGGCCTCGCTCGGCTCCTCTGGCGAACCGATCGTCGCACCGCTCGCGCCCCGGTCCGGAGAGCTGGTCGTCCTCTATCACCCGGTCCCGTTCGGCTGGATCGGCTTCGCGATCGACCGCGACGGCGCGACGGCGCACCGGCTCGGCGCGCTGGACGACAACGTCCGGCAACCGGACAAGCTCGGCGAGCTGCTCCTCGCGCCCTTGTCGGCCCGGCTCGAGCACCACGACAGCGTGCGCTTTCTGCTCGACGGCGCGCTCGCCGCGATCGATTTCCACGCCTTGCCCTGGCGAGGGCGCCCGCTGATCGCGTCCATGGCGGTGCGCTATGGGGTCGACGTCACCAGCGCGGGCCGCACCACCAGCGCGATGAACGCGCTGGTCATCGACCCTCACCCCGAGCTGAGGGCCTCGCACGGAGAGGCCGCGCGCGCCCAGGACCAGCTCGCGGCGAGCGGTTGGCACGTGCGACGGCTCAGCGGCGCGGAGGCGACGAGGAAGGCGATCAACGCCGCGATCGCGTCCGGCGACGTCGGGCTGCTTCACTACGCGGGCCACGCGAGCTTCGCCGGCCTCGATGGCTGGGAGAGCCACCTCGGCCAGGAGGACAACAGCCTGCTCACGGTCGGCGACATCCTCACGTTGCCCGCGACGCCGGCCTACGTGGTGCTCTCCGGTTGCGAGACGGCGGCGACGGCCACGACGCACGGTGGATCCGGCCTCGGCCTCGCCCAGGCCTTCGTCGTCGCCGGCGCTCGCTGGGTGGTGGCGTCGACCCGACCCGTCAAGGATCTCGACGCCAGCGCGATCGTCGCCGCGCTCGACGCCGGGCAGGCGCTGCCTTCCGACGCGGAGATCGCGGTTCAGCTGCAGGCGGCGCAGCGCACGCTCATGGAGGCCGTGCCCGCGATCGACTGGGCGAGCTTCCGCGTGATCGTGCCGTGACGGGCGAGCCGTGAGCGCTCCGGCCCGCCGGATCTGCGCTGACCCCGGATGCGGCGCGTGTGGTACGCATGCGCACGGCGTTCGCAGCACGGGTTCCATGGATCGCGAGCGCGAGAGAGTGTCGAGTGCGCTGGCCGGAGAAGCGGCGGCGGTCGAATGGCTCGTCGCGCTGCTGTCTCCCGTCATCCAGGCGCGGGTCGCTCGCGCCCTGATGCGCCGCGCCGGCGGCGGCCGCTCGACCCGGCAGGAAGTCGAGGATCTGACACAGGAGGTCTTCCTCGCGCTGTTCGACAACGGCGGCAAGGTGCTGCGCTCGTGGGAGCCCGACCGGGGCATGTCCCTGACCAACTTCGTCGGGCTGGTCGCCGAGCGCGAGGTGGCGTCGATCCTGCGTAGCGGGCGGCGCAGTCCGTGGACCGAAGATCCGACGCTGAGCGAGGAGCTGGAGCGCGCGAGCGACGATGCGCAGGGGCCGGAGGCGCGGATGATCTCCCAGGAGATTCTGGCCGCGCTCCTCGAGCGGGTGCGCGAGACGCTGTCCCCCAAGGGGCTGGACCTGTTCGAGCGCCTCTATGTGCGTCAGGAGAGCGTCGAGGCCGTGTGCTCGACGACCGGCATGTCGCACCACGCGGTCTACGCCTGGCGCAGCCGACTGGGCAAGCTGGTGCGGACCTTCGTGGCAGAACAGCGGTCCGACTCTCCGGAGCCGGCGCGACTACCCAGGCAAGGTGTTCGCTCATGAAGCGCGACGAGCTCCTCGAAGAGCTGGGCTCGCTGGCCCGGGCGCAAGCGGAGCGTGCGGTCGGCGAGCCCGACGTCGACGAGCTCTTGCGGCCGTTCGATGCGGCCACCCAGGCGCGCATGGCGGCGCGGCTGTTGCCGCTGGTGCAGCCGGAGGCGTCGTCGGGCGGCGCCACCACCGCGGTCGCGCCGACCGCCGCGCAACGCCGTCCGCGCCGCGCGCGGCCGCGGCGCGGGCTGCTGGTCGCCGCGCCGGCCCTCGCCGCCGCGGTCGTGCTGCTGTGGTTCGTACGGCCGCGCTCCGACGTCTCGCTCCCCGCGTATGCGCTGGAGCTGCGCGGCGGTCAGCTGGTCGAGCGCGGCGCAGCGGCCGATGCCGTCCTTCGCGTCGGGCGCGATGACGTCGTGTCCGCGGTGCTGCGGCCGGCCAGGGCCGTGAACGGCGCCGTGGCCGTGCGGGTGTTCATCGACGGCAACGCGCTGCCGGATCGGCCGGCGCACAGCGTCGAGACCTCTGCGGATGGCGCCGTGCGCGTGTCCGGCATGGGCCCGGCGCTGGCCGCGATCGCGCCCGGGCGTCACCGGCTGCAGTTCGCGGTGGGACGGCCGGGGAGCCTGCCGGACGCGCTGCCGTCCTCGCTTGCCGCCGGCGTCCAGCTCCTCGACCACGTGGTCGAGCGCCTCTCGCCGTAGGCGCGACGGACAAGCGGGCCGCGGAAGATCTCGACGACGGCGAATCCTAGCCGTCGCGGTCGTGTGCGTCGCGGCGCTGGCAACGCTCACGCTCGATCGGACGGGGTTCCTGCCGCTGCACGGCCGTGCGCGATCGAGCTCCGAGAAGATCGGCGAGCAGGTCGGCCGGATCGCGGTGTACGCCGCGATCCCGGTGGTCGCGCTGTTGTTCCTCCGGCGCCGGCGCACCAAGCGAGCCGCCGGCTGATCGCGCGCCACCGGGCAGCGCGATTCGCGCCGCGCAAACGGCCGCGGTGATCAGCTGAAGGATTCTCGCGAGTATCAGACGTCGCGAAGAACTCGACCATCCCGTCCAGGGACGCTTATGAACTCTTCACATCGGGTCCCCATTGAGGCGCTGGACTACCGGCAGGACGGCTACTACTACCTGGATGGCAAACCGTTCACCGGGATCGGCTACAGCCTGTTCGAAGACGGCAGGGTCGCCGCGGAGATGGAGTACCGCGAGGGACTGCAGGACGGGCGCACTCGCGAGTGGTACGCGACCGGCCAAATGATGGTGGACTCCACGCTCGTCGAAGGCGGGGTCCACGGACATGCGCGGGAGTGGCATGTCAACGGCGTCATGGCGGAGGATGGCGAATACGACCACGGCGTCGCGTTGTGGACGAGGAAGTGGGACGAGCAAGGGAAGCTCGTCAAGGAGTATGTTCTATCTCCGACCGATCCCCGCTACGAGGCGATCCAGCGCCGCCTGGCGCAGGCGTCGTGCCCGCGCAATCCGCCGAAGACCTGACGGTCCCGGGGGGACGCGCGGCAGCGTCATATCCGCGTAGAGCAGCATCGCCACCCCCATACCCATCAGCGCAGCGCCGCAGATCGCCTCGGGGTCGTTGATGAACACGCGCGGGCGCGACGCAGCCACCATTTCATTCCCGTGCCGATCACGCATGTTCCAAGTCCTCATCCGACCGGTCTGCGGCGAGCGCATCGCGATCATGCGCGAGGCGCTACTGGCGCGGCCAGCCGGCGAGCATCGGCTCCGCGACCGCGAGCTGCTTGCCGGGGACGCCGAACACGGCCCCGACGTTGTCGGCGCCGCGTTTGATCCAGAACTTGTAGCGGTTGAACAGCGGCACCTTCTTGAACAAGAGGGCGCTGTTCGCCGGCGTGGCGATGAACCAGTTGGCCGCCGGCGCGGCCTGATGCACGTGGGCGTCGAACTCCGCGGCGTCGAGGCCGATCAGCGCGGCGACGTAGCTCGGGATGTCGGCGAACTGCGAGGGCAGCACCCGCGTGACGTAGCCGGCCATCGCGGCGAGCGTGCCGGTGCCGATCTTCGCGAGCACGTTGACCGCGGCTTCGGTCGGCACGAATACCGCGTAGTGCGGGCGGACGACGAGCTTGCCCTTCTGCGCGTTGACGCCCTTGGTCCAGCTCGCGTCGATCGCCAGGTACTCTTCGGGTCTCATGGACCGCCGACGCTACATGATGTGAGCGTCGAAGGCCGTGCTGTCCTCGTCGCGATCTCGCGAACGCGCTACGGCTCGGGCCTCGGCGCGCCGCTTCGTCGAGGACCTCGGACACGGCGAGCAGGAGCTCCTTGGCGGAGGCGTTCGACAGCCCGGTCGGGGGATCGCCCCGGTTGCCGCCGGCGTCCAGCTCCTCGACCACGAGGTCGAGCGCCTCTCGCCGTAGGCGCGACGCCGGCCGTGGTGGCCTGCGAGGAAGGCGCAGCCTCGGTGAGCTTCCGAGACGCCGCGCTCGGCACGATCCTCGCTCGCCTGCGTCGCGATGCTGCCGATCACCGCGCCCAGTGGCCGAGACGAGCTTGCCGAGCGGCCGGCACGCTACGCGGTCCGGCGCTGGCGCGTGCTGGTCGTGGATCGCAATGCGCTCGTCGGTGCCGTCGTTACTCGCATGCTGAAGGGACACGAGATCTCGACGGCGCGCAGCGAAGAGGCCGCGCTCGCCGCGCTGGCGCTCGACGACGACGTCGATGCGATCCTGTGCTCGCTCGCGGCGCCCGAGATGTCCGGATTCGAGTTTGCCGAGGTGCTATCCGAGCGCTACCCGAGGTTACGTCCGCGCCTGGTGTTCATGCTCGGCGCGGCATCAACACCGGAGATGCTCGACCGGCTCGCGCGCACCGACGTACCCCGGGTAGTCAAGCCGCTCCGGTACGCGCCGCTCGTGACCCAGATCGCCATGGCGGTGGCGATCTCGGCCACGAGCAGAGCGTGAGGAGCGCATGGCGCGCACATCGCGAATGAGCCGCGTTGCTGCGAGATCTCCGCGCCAGGCACGCGACGACCGGAGGTGATCCGTGGATCTCGACGACGACGGCGAATCCTGGCCGTCGCGGTCGGACACCCGTCGACGACGGTCGCACCGCGCTGAGGAACCCGTGGGCGACGGGGTACGATGCGTGCTCGATGGACCACACCGTTCGCGAGATCGCTGCGACGGGGCTCTCGTCGCTCGCGTGGGCCGGCGACGATCTCGTCGACTGGATCGGCGGCGTGCGCATGACCGCCGCCGGCGACGTGCGCCGCTTCAACTGCGGCTACTCGTATCGCTTCGACGCGGCGGTCGGTCGGGGCGACGTCGCGGCGATGTTCGAGACGCTCGGCACGAAGGGCCGCCTGGTGCGGCTCGTCGAGAATCCCGGCCCCGGCGCGATCGGCTTCGACGAGGTGCGCGAGATCGATCGAGGCTACTACCACGCGCAGGAGTACGCGTTTCCGGCGTGCATCCTCGAGCTTCCCGACGGGCGTGGGGCGATCGCGCACTGCCCGCGCCGCTACGACACCCTCGAGCTCGAGCTCCTCGATGGCACCCCGCTCACGCGCCGCCCGGTCGACGCCGACGACGTGTTCCACTCGCGCCTCGCCGCGAGCCCCGACGGGCGCTGGCTCCTGTCCGCGGGCTGGGTGTGGCAGCCATGGAACGTCGCGTGCGTCTACGACGTCGCGCGCGCGCTCGTCGAGCCGGCCCACCTGTCGTCGAGCGGCATCCGCCTCGACCTCGGCGCGTTCGAGGCCGAGGTCGACGCCGCGGCGCTGTCCGGCGATCCCACCAACACGATCGAGATCATCTGGTTCATCGAGAAGCCGATGTGCCCGGACGAATGCGTGCCCGTCTTGAAGCGCTTCACCGACGCGTGGAACGCGCGCGGCGTGAAGATCGGCAGCGATGTCCGGTCGAGCAACCTGTTCGATGACAAGTTCTTCAGCAAGAACCTGCGTGTCGCGCTGAAGCGGTTCTCGGCGCTGTGAGCGGGGATCCGGCGCGCCGGCGACGCCGCCGCGGCGTCCGGCTCGGTGGACGAGACCCGCGCCGCGCTCGAGGCCTACGCCGCCACGGCCCGCCCGGGCGCCGGGACGGCGCGCGGCTTCCTCGCGTGGTAGGCGCACGATCTTCGTCTCTCGCGGCCTCGCAGAGGCGCTCGGCGCGTTCACGGCGATCGCGTTCGAGCCGCTGCGGCGTTGAGGCCCGCTGACGATCAGTGACGGCCGTGCATGCGCGGCCGTCGGATCCGATACAGCATCAGCCTGGCGGTGAGCGTCGCGAGGGAGAGATCGCCGTTGTTGATCGCGAGGGCGAAGCCGAACGTCGCCCCGTCGGCGAGCAGCACCTTCCAGCCGTACCACTCCGATACGGTCGGCGCGGGTGCGGTGCGCCGCGGCGCGGGTGCGGTGCGCCGCGGCGCGGTCAGCGCGGGCGTGGCGAGCGGCGGCGCGGGCGCGGTGGGCAGCGCCGCGGCCGTGTCTGCAGGCTGAGCGAACGCGGTGCCGCTCGAGGCGGCTGCGAACACGGTCGTGGCGATTAGGAAGATGCGACCGGGTTGATCTTGTGGGCTCCGTTGTCTGGATTGAGTCGGATGACGCTCCATTTTCGAGGCGACTCGATCGACTCGCCCGTTCGGAGGCCCTAAGCTCTCTCGCATGTGCATCATGTCGCTCGCCGCGGCCAAGGCTGCTGAGGATCGGAAGGGCCGGCGAGCTGAGATCAGCGTGTCGTCGACGCGGTTGTTCGCGCGGCTCGACGGTGGTGAGCAGTACCTGGCCTACCAGATGGCGATCGACGCACCGGCCGAGCTCGTGATGGTACTGCCGTTGCCGGTCGCGAAGGTCGCCGAGGACGCGATCGAGTTCATCGATCTGTCGGCGATCCCGAAGCTGTTCGATCGGCTGAACGCGTGCTTCGAGCCGCCACCGACCCTGGGCCGCAGCCGTAGCGTCGCGCACGTGGTGCCACAATCGCTCAAGGTCCATCGCATCGGCTCGTTCGCGGCATCGTGGGTGCCGACGCTCGCCGATATGAACCGGCTCGATCCGCGGTTCCGCCTCGACGATCAGGTCTGGCGCGACCTCCCGCAGCTTGCCGACTACGGGTTCGCCGTGTTCCAGCTCCAGCCGGGCGCGCACACGATCCATCCAATGGCGATGAAGTTCCCAACCCGCGAGGCTGGCACATTGTTCTTCCCGACGGTGCACGTGCACGACAGCACGGTGCATCCCGAGGCCGACTTCGATCACGAGCTGTACTGCCAGACGCCGAGCCGGCCGCGCGCCGAGCTGCCGGCCGGGCCGGCCGCGGTGCTGCGCACGGCATACGCGCGCCCCGAGGACAAGCTCGACATCGAATATACGCGCGGCGTGATCACCCGCGACGCGGCGCTCCACCGCGTCGAGCTCCGCGGCTCGCGCGCGAACGCGGACACCCGCATCCGGCTGTGACGCGAGCGGGCCACTCGGCATCATCGCGTTGACCGTCGGGCGATCGTTCGAATCGACGAACGTGAACGAGAACGACAGGCGCGTCGGCGCCACGACCTCGTCGAACACGCGGCGGATCGAGACGAGCTATCCCTCCGGCCAGCGATGCTGGAATCGGATCCGCTGGACCGGTCAAACGGAGCTCGCTCGGGGCGGGTTGACGCTGGTGGCCACCGCATCGGAGATCACGCAAGACGCCGGCCGCGGGGTCGGGATGAGCGCGCTGCGCGCGACCTGCCGCGAGCTCGGCGGCGTCGTCGAGCTCGTCAGCGCGCCGGGTCAGGGGACGACGGTCCTCACCGTCGCTGGTCCAGATCCATTCAGGCCGCGCTCGATGCCCGGGCTCGACGACTCCTGCAGGCCTCGGCGCCATCCCCTACGACCCCCGCGTTCGGCCGGCCGCCGCCGAGGTGAGCCCTGACGTCTTCCTTACACACGAGGCAGACCGAGCCGGCGCGCCGCACGTCAGGGTGTGAAGGCCGTACGCCACGGCTGGAGGAACCATGAGCGGAATGTCTCGTCCCACGAAGAAGCTAGGTCGTTGGCTGCGTCGCTACAGCTTGACGCTGGTGGCCGCGCTCGGTGGCGCTGCCGGCGTTGCGTATGCCGCCGGGTGGCACTCGCCGGCGATCGCCCGCAGCACCGCCACGGCGGTGCTCGGCGTCGCCCCGTCTCCGGAGCGAGACCAGATCCAGGACACCGTGCAGATCGCGCTCCTCCTCGATACCTCGAGCAGCATGGACGGCCTCATCAACCAGGCGCGCTCGCACCTGTGGAAGATGGTCGACGACCTCGGAAAGATGACGCGGGTGGTCGACGGCAAGACGCGCGGCGTGAAGATCGAGCTCGCGCTCTACGAGTACGGCAACAACACGATCCCCGAGAGCGCCGGCTACATTCGCCAGGTCCTGCCGTTCACCACCGACCTCGACCGGGTCTCCGAGCAGCTCCACGGCCTGGCCACCAACGGCGGATCCGAGTTCGCCGGCCAGGCGATCGCGACCTCGATCAACGCGTTGCAGTGGTCCACGGATCCCGCGGCCATGCGGTTCGTGTTCGTCGCCGGCAACGAAGAGTTCAACCAGGGCCCCGTCACGGCGGCGACGGCGATGGCCGCCGCGGCTCGCAAGGACATCAACGTCCAGCTCATCTTCTGCGGCGACGACGAGCCGACGTGGCAAGCCGCCGCGAAGCTCGCGAAGTCCGACCTCGTCACGATCGATCAGAACCAGGTCGCGCAACACATCGCGTCGCCGCAGGACGCCGACATCCTGCGCCTCGGCAACGAGCTGAACGGTACGTACATCGCGTACGGCGCCGATGGCCGCGCGGCCGTCGAACGCCAGGCCAAGGCCGACGCGTCGTCGGCCAAGATGAGCCCCAAGGTCGCGCTCGAGCGTGCCCAGCTCAAGGGCAAGGCGATCTACAGCAACGACAGCTGGGACGTCGTCGACGCCGTCGCGCGCAACAACAAGTTCCTCGAGCAGGCCGCCGACGACAAGCTCCCCGGCGAGCTGCGCGGCAAGCCGCTCGCCGAGAAGCAGCAGATCGTCGCCGCCAACGCGGCCAGGCGGGCGCAGCTCAAGGCCCAGATCGCGAAGCTCGAGGCGGAGCGCACCGGCTTCCTCGACGCCAGTCGCGCCAAGGCGGGCGCGGCTCCGGTTCAGTCGCTCGAGACCGAGCTGATGAAGTCGACCAAGAAGATCGCCACCAAGAAGGGATACAAGCCCTGATGTACAAAGACGATGACGCCGCGCGCGTCGAGCGCGCCAGATCGCTGATCGACGAGATCGCGGCGCTCGAGCACCAGAAGGTCGCCCAGGCCTCGACCGACCAGCGCCTCGAGGCAGCCCGCCACGAGCTCTCCGCCCTCCAGCCGCCCGCACCCGCCGCGCCGAACGGCCCGGGCGCGCTCACCCACGCCCTCGTGTTCGTCGCTGCCGCCGGCGCCTCGTACCTCGGCTACACGCTGCTAATCTGATCGGACGATGCTCATCCGTCGCGCCGGCTTCGTCGCCGATGCGCGCGATCTCCTCGAAAAATCCACAGCCGCTGGCGGCGAGACGGGCACCATCCTCCGTATGGCCAGCTCAGATCCGACGGCGGCGAGGTGCATCACCGCCACGAGCGCCGCCGCGGCCGTGTGGTGCGCCGTGGCCTGCGGGCCGGCGCTCGCGAAGCCCGCCTGCGAGCAGCGCAGCTTCGAGGGCGCCGCGTTCACCGTATGCACCGTCGATGCGCGGCGTGCCGAGCTCCGCCTGGTGTGGCAACGCAAGGCGGGCCAGGCGCTGCGCAGCTTCGCGGCGCTGGCGGACGAGCTGGGCGACGACGCGCGGCGGGTTCAGTTCGCGATGAATGCCGGCATGTTCGACGGCGACGGCGCGCCGCTGGGGCTCCTGGTGGCCGAGGGCGCGCGGCTCCATCCGCTCGATGCGGCCGAGGGCGCCGGCAACTTCTACCTGAAGCCCAACGGCGTATTCTCCGTCGACGCGGATGGCGGCGTGCGTGTCGAGCCCAGCGACGCCTACGCGGCGCGCAAGGCCGAGTCGGCCTGGGCGACGCAGTCGGGCCCGATGCTGATGATCGACGGCGCGATGCATCCAGCGATCACCGCCGACGGATCCTCGCGCAAGCGCCGCAACGGCGTCGGCGCACGAGATGCGCACACCGCGGTCTTCGCGATCAGCGAGGTCCCGGTGTCGTTCGGCTGGTTCGCCCGCTTGTTCCGCGACGAGCTGCATTGCAAGGACGCGCTGTTTCTCGACGGCGCGGTCTCGTCGCTGTGGGATCCCAGGGCGAACCGGCGCGACGCAGGCCACGACCTCGGCCCCATGATCGTCGTGCTCGACCCGCGCTGACGCAGATGGCCCGACGAGCGGCAGCGCATCGCGCAGAACCGATCCGCGCGGATTGCCGGTGACGTGATCGCGTTCGGTGGGCGGCAAAATACGTTGCGACGAGCGGCGCGGCACCGGAACCAGTGATGAGCCCCGCGGGGGCTTGCCCCCCAAAGGTGCGGAACTCCGTGCCCCCAATACTCGAAGGACGCTTCATGACCAGATTCGCGTTTGTTCTTGCGCTCCCCCTTGCGTTCGCCGCTGGCTGCAAGTCCAAGGCAGCTGCCCCCGACGAAAGCGCTGCAGGCGCCAACACCGCAGCACGCGCCACCAGCGCTGGTGCCAGGACCTCGATCGCGTCGGATGACGACTACGTGGCAGCCGGGACCGCGATGCTGGGCAAGATGACCGCCGTGTTCAAGGCGGACGCCACGGACTGCGACAAGCTCGCCGACGATCTCACCAAGCTGATGTCGGACAACGACTTCGCGGCCTCTCAGGCCTACGAGAAAGCCCACCCGGACGTGAAGAAGAAGTTCGATGCGGCGACCAAACCTCAGGCCACGGAGCTCGAAGCCGCGGCCACGCCGGCCATGACGGCGTGCCAGAACAACAAGAAGGTCACCGACGCACTGGGCAAGCTCGGCGGCGAGTGACCGCCAGCCGTCACGGCCGTCGGGCGCCGCGACGCGCCTGATCATCGCGCTGACGGCGGACCGGCTACTCGCACGAGTCGAGTGCGCCCGGTCCAACGCGGAACGATGGTTCGCGACGTGGGAGACTCCGGGCACATGAAGCTCGTCTCCCTCCTCGCGTGTCTCGCGCTTGCCCCCGGGTGCGCGGACAAGAAGAAGCAGAGCATCGACATGCCACCCAGCCGCTCGCCGACGCCTGCCCCGAGCCCCTCGCCGACGCCTGCGCCGAAACCGGCCGACATGCCGGCCGCGGCCGACGTCGCTCCGCTCGCGACCGCGAGCAACACGTTCGCGTTCGAGCTGTGGCGCAAGGCCGCGCCCGCCGGCAACGCTGCGATGTCCCCGGCGAGCATCACCACCGCGCTCGCGATGACGTGGGGTGGCGCGAAGGCGGGCACGGCCGACGAGATGCGCCAGACCCTCCACCTCCCCGGCGATCCCGAGGTGGTGATGACGATGTGGGGCCAGCTATCGCGGGCGCTGCAGGACCCGAGGCGCCCGATGACGCTGCGGATCGCGAACCGCCTGTTCGGCGAGAAGGACTTCAAGCTCGAGGCGCCGTTCGTCGAGCGCACGCGCGACGCGTACGGCGCGCCGATCGAAGCGATGGACTTCAAGACCGCGCCCGACGCGGCGCGCGCGAGCATCAACACGTGGGTCGCGAAGCAGACCGAGCAGCGGATCAAGGACCTCTTGCCGCCGCGGTCGATCACCGAGGACACGCGGCTGGTCCTGGTCAACGCGATCTACTTCCTCGCCGACTGGGCCACGCAGTTCGAGAAGGTCTCGACGGTGGACCGGCCGTTCCACGTCTCGGCGACCGACAAGCGCGACGTGCCGACGATGCACCAGCAGACCTTCCTGAAGCTCGCAAAGGTCGAGGGCGTGAAGGTGCTCGAGCTGCCGTACAAGGGCGGCGCGGCGATGCTCGTGATCCTCCCCGACAAGGTCGACGGGCTCGCGGCCGTCGAGCAATCGCTCGACGCGGCCAAGCTCGACGCGTGGCGCAAGGCGCTCGCCGACAACGGCAAGGTGATGGTGGCGCTGCCGAAGTTCACCATCGATCCGCCGGCGGCGATGGAGCTGGTGCCGGCGCTCAAGCAACTGGGCATGACCCTGGCGTTCGATCCGAAGACCGCCGATCTCACCGGCATCGGCGTGCCGCCCGATCCGAGCCGGCGGCTGTTCATCAGCGCGGTGTTCCACAAGGCGTTCGTGAAGGTCGACGAGAAAGGGACCGAGGCCGCGGCCGCCACGGCCGTCGTGGTGGCCGAGGGCGCCGGGGCCGCGCCGAGCCAGCCCGAGCCATTCATCGCCGACCACCCGTTCCTGTTCGCGATCGTCGATCAGTCCACCGGCCTGATCCTGTTCCTCGGCCGCGTCGTCGAGCCGAAGGCGTAGCCACGGCGGCGCGGCCGATCGCGACCCTGCGCGCGCTCGGAACCCAGCGTCCTGTGGCGCACGTGACAGGACTCGTCGCCGGGAGGTCAGTGCAGAACCTGACCTCGAGCGGGGCG
>Ga0307513_10005873_pt1 | contig 16124 bp, 16 predicted proteins | sample 15_EM_MG_FD_202174 | JGI IMG/M metagenome (GOLD analysis project Ga0307513, IMG submission 202174) | Populus trichocarpa ectomycorrhiza microbial communities from riparian zone in the Pacific Northwest, United States - 15_EM | ecosystem: Host-associated > Plants > Roots > Unclassified | place... | reverse complement strand
ACGCGAGGGCAGCCGACGCTTCGTGGCCGGCCCCCGACACGTGGAAGAACGCTTCGCCGCGCGCGACCAGCTCGCGCTCCATCGCATCGACGCAGCGCATCGTGTACATCCAGCGGTACAGGCGCAGTGCGTCGGCGGCGGGGCCGGTGGCGAGACGCTCGTGTTCGACGATCGAGGCCTCCATCTCAGCCTCGCGAACCGACGGGCCAGCGCGGCAGGAAGCGCCCGGTGCAGCGGGCATAGGCGCGGTACTCACCGGCCAGCGGGCCGAGCAGGAACTTGCGCTCTTCCAGCGCCGCGGCTCGCGCGTACAGCGCCGCCATCCACAACAGCGGCACGAGGCTCCACGCCGACCGCGACGCCGGCAGCGGCACGGCATGCGCCAGGATGTACGACAGGTAGAACGGATTGCGCACCAGCCGGAAGGCGCCGTCGCGCACCAGTTCCGCCGGCGCGTCCGGCGAGAACGCAGCCGCCAGTTGCATGGGCCGCACGCTGCGGCAACCCCACGCGAAGACCAGGGCCGAGCACAAGGCAAGGGCCAGCGCCGCGGTGTCGACAACGGGATGCCCGCCGGCTCGCCCGGCGATCAGCCACACGCCCAGCGCCATGCAGGCCAGCGTGGACGCTTCGATCACGCGCACGCCGCGCGGGGTCGGCCCCTGCACGCGAAAGCGCGTGTACCGCGCCCAGATGAACGATGCCTGCAGCCCCAGGTAGCAGAGGATGGCGATGGCGGTCATGGCGCACCTGCCGCGCTCAGCGCGCTCGGCGCGGCGACCTGCGTCGCGAACGATTCGCCTCGGGGGGTGGCGCCAGGGCCTTCATCCGCCGCATCTGCCCGACCATCGCCTGCACGCCCGCTTCGATGCTGGGATCGGGCTGCAGCGAGTCGAAGGTCATCGCGCGCACGGGAATGTCGAAGCGGGGCACTGCGAACGGCTCCAGTGCGCGGCCCGGGGCCTCTTCCAGCGGCCGGGCGCCCAGCAGGTCGAACAACAGCAGCGCATGGTCCTGTGTCGACGCGAACGACGCCGAGTGCCGCGAGCCGTGCAACCGCGCCATCGCCCGGTGGTGAAGAACCCGCCGGCATAGACGAAAATGCTCTCCTGCGCGGTCGACGCCAGCCAGCGCTCCAGTGCGGCCAGGTGGCGCATCTCGTCCGCCGGGCTCGGAAACGTGATGCGGCCGAAGCCGACCAGCAGGCGGGCGGTCAGCGGCTCGCGGCGCCGGTCCACGACGAACAGCCGCACCGCACCGACGATTTGACCGCGGTGGTCGACCGCGAGGAAGTGCGAGGCGCGCGAGTCCGCCGCTCGTTCATCGACGTTCAACGACCTGTCGGCGACACCGAAGCCCTGCTCGCGAGCGGCCTGCAGCGCGCCCAGCAGCGCCGCATGTTCGTCGCTGGCACGGTGTTCGATGCCGTTCGGCAGGTTCGACACCGGCGACAGCAAGCGCCAGGTGAGCGACCGGTTCAGCCGGTCCAGGATCCGCAGCATGGGGCACTCCCTCCATCGCGCCACCGGCGGCCGGCCCCCGGGTGGAGCCGGCCATCACGGGCGACGCATCCACACAGACGCAGCGGACGCGGCAAACCGGTCATCTCCATCGCTTGGGCCAAACGCCTTGCAGTTGCCCGCCGCGGATGACGCGCAGGTACGACCCGTGCTGGCCCAAGCGTCGAACGCTCGTTCACGGCAGCATCCCGTCATAACCATGACGGAAAGGTCCGGCCTCACACGATGCTCAAGGCCGCACCTCACTTTTACGGTGCGTTCCTGGGGCGAACGATGCTTGGCGCCGCAAACCGAGTAGGCGCCTTGGCGCGACCCGTGCGCTCGCCTGTCCCGGCGTTGATCATCGACACGATGGCCTCCCGCACCCACTTCTGCCCGCCATGCCCATGGCCTCGCTCATGCCAAACCATGCCTACCGCGAACCCTTCCACGGGAAACGGTGGCTGAACCAATAGCAGCCTGTCCCCGCGGTCCCGCACCAGCCGCTCGGGCACCAGCGCCACGAAATCCGACCCCGCCACGATCTCCGGCACGAACAGGAACGATGCCGCCGACAGCACCACATGGCGCTTGTGCCCCAGCGCGGCCAGGGCGTTGTCCACCGGCGTGACGAAGGCGGCCCCGCGCAGCGAGACGATCACGTGCTCCAGCTGCGCAAATTGAGCGACGGAGATCTTGCGCTGCAGCCGTGGGTGGTCTCGCCGGCCGATCAGCACATAACGCTCATCGAACAGGTGCCGCGTCCGTAGGCCGGGTGGCGCCACCTCCGGCGTCATCAGCGCCAGGTCCACATCGCCTCGCGCCATCTGCGCTGCCAACTGCGGCATATCGAGGTTCCGCAACGCCACGCGCACGCCGGGTGCCTGGCTGCGCAGTTCCACCACCAGCGGCTTGACCACGGCCGCCTGTAGGTAGTCCGTGCAGGCGATGGTGATGGTCAGCTCCGCCTTGGCCGGGTCGAAGTTCCTGTGCGAGGCGACGGTGGCGCGCACCTGGTCCATCGCTTGGCGCAAGGGCTCCAACAGTTCCATGGCCTTGGCGGTCGGCGTCATGCCGCGTTGCGCGGGGATCAGCAGCGGGTCGTCGAACTCGATGCGCAGGCGGCTCAACTGGGCGCTGACCGCGGGTTGGCTCAGGTGCAGGCGGGCGGCCGCCTTGGTCACGTTCTGCTCCACCAGCAAGGCCTCCAGCGTGACCAGCAGGTTGAGATCGAGGCGCTTGCCATCCATGCTGTGGATAGTAGCCCAACAGATACGCGATTTCACAGATGGCTCGCGACGGCCGAGACTTGGGCATCCCGCCCTACCGGCACCCCTGATGGAGAGTCAATCGATGCAGAAGAAAGTCCTGATCGTCCATGCCCACCCCGAGCCCACATCGCTGACCCGCCAGCTCGTGGACGTGTCCGTGCAGGCGCTCCGGCAGCAGGGGCACGAGGTGCTGCAGTCGGACCTGTACGGCATGCGCTGGAAGGCCGTGTTCGACGAACACGATTTCCCCAGCCGGGCCGACCCGGACCGCTTGTCGTTCATCGCGGAGTCGGGGCATTCCTATCTCGGTGGACGCCAGGTCGTGGACATCGCCGCCGAGCAGCAGAAGCTGCTGGCCGCCGACGCGGTGGTCTTCCAGTTTCCGCTCTGGTGGTTCGGCATGCCGGCCATCATGAAGGGCTGGGTCGACAGGGTGTGGGCCTACGGCCTCGCTTACGGCTACCAGAACGCGGGCAACAAGTACCGCTATGGCGATGGTGCCTTCAAGGGCAAGCGGGCGATGCTCGCCGTCACGGTCGGCGGCCCGGCCAGGGACTATTCGCCGCGGGGCATCAACGGGCCGCTCGAGCAGTTGCTTTTCCCCATCACGCACGGCTCGCTGTATTTCCCCGGCTTCGACGTGCTGCCCACCTTCGCCGTCTATGGCACCGGGCGCATGGCGGCGGATGAGGTGGCCGCGGCCAAGCAAGCCTGGCGCTCGCGCGTCGAACGCCTCTTCGAAGAGGTGCCCATCCCCTTCAGGCCGCAGAACGGTGGCGACTATCCGGACGGCCACGTCCTGGCATCCCATGTCGCGGCCGGCCAGAGCGGGCTGGTGGCGCACATCGCGGACAGGGAAACGGTCCTTCAACCGGCCGAGATGGGAGCCTGAGGTGAAGACCTTCGTAGTCCTGACCCGACGCCCGGATGCCGATGCAGGCCAGCTGGCACGGCACTCCCGGCCGGAGCTGCTGGCCGTGTGGAAGGGCATGGCCGAGGGCGCCGTGCGGGCGGTCCATGGCCTGCAGGAAGGTGCGGGCGCGGTGCTCGAGATGGAAACGGGCACGGCCGCCGAGGCTGGCCGCTTCGTCGCCGCACTGCCCTACGTGCAGGAGGGCTTGCTCGACGTACAGGTCTTCGCGCTGAAGCCGTTCCCGGCCTTCGAGACGCTTTCGTCAGCCGCTGCGGCCTGAGAGGCTGAGAGGCTTTCGATCATGCCCGCTCATCACGCCAGAAGACGCCTGCTCGTCGTTGCAAATGCTCGCCATAGCCCGGGCTATGCCTGCGCTTTGCGCCTAGATCAGGCGCCTTCTGGCGCGCTGCTCGGTCACGCTCGAAAGCCTCTCAGCCTCTGACTCATCTTCGTTACCGACGAACCATCAGGAGATCACGCCATGTCCACCCTCGTCATCATCGGCAGCGCCAAGGCCAGGCCCGGCCAAGCCGATGCATTCCGCGAAGTGCTCAAGTCGCTGCTGCTGCCCACGCTGGCCGAAGAAGGCTGCCTGCGCTACGAGATGAACGAATCCGAAGACGGGCAGAGCTGGGTGTTCACGGAGCTGTGGGAAAGCCGCACGCTGTGGGACCGCCACATGGAATCGCCCCAGCTGGCGCAATACAAGGCCGTGGTCGAGGACATGTCGGAGTACTGGCACATCTTCCGCGGCCACATCGTGCGCCCGGGCACTTGAGGCGGGTGCAGCGATGCCAGCCACCAGCCTCTTCCACGTCGCCATCAAGACCGGCAAGCCCGAAGCGACCCGGCGTTTCTACGCGCAGGTCTTCGGCATGTCCGAATCGCCCCGGCCGCCGTTCGAATTTCCGGGCTACTGGATGCAGCTCGAGACGCCCCACGGCGGCTCGATCTTCCACATCTACACCGGTTCCGCCGCTCTCGGCAACGATGGGCGCGTGCCCACCGGCAGCGGCGCCATCGACCACATCGCGATGGCGGCCCACGGATTCGGCGCGACGCGAGATCGCTGCCGAGCCCTGCGCGTGCCCTATCGAGAGCGCTCGGTGCCCGGATTCCCGCTATGGCAGCTGTTCTGCTACGACCCGAACGGCATCCAGTTCGAGCTGAACTTCCACTCGGCCTACGAGGACCGCGAGGGCGTGGCCGTGGACCCGAACAATTTCCTGCAGGCAGGCCTGGAGTGGTTCGACCCCGGTGCCTACCGGCAGTTCGAGACGGGCTGACCCGCAGCCCCTGTGCAGATCCTCAAACACCAACCAGGAGACAGACCAATGAATGCAAGACACGTGACACGGGCGACTTGGGTGGGTGCGCTGGCGCTCAGTGCCGCCACGGCGGCCGTGGCGCAAGCAGACAAGCCGCTGACCATCGGCGTGATCGAGCTGTTCGCCAACCCGCACTTCGCCGAAGCGCGCAAGGGCCTGGAGGACTTCGCGAAGAGCCACAACACCCGGCTGATCATCCAGAACGCGGGCTTCGACGCGACCAAGGAAGCGCAGTTCGTCCAGACCTTCGTCACCCGCAAGGTCGACGCCATCCTGGTCTCTGCCGTGTCGCCCACCGGTTCGCTGGCCGCCCTGCGCCTGGCCAAGTCCGCGGGCATCCCGGTCGTCTGCTACACCACCTGCATCAACCCGCCCGACGACAAGGACCTGGTGCAGGCCTACGTCACCAGCGACAACAAGGGCATCGGCGTCACCACGGGCAAGGCGGCGGCTGACTACATCAAGTCCAAGCTGGGGGGCAAGGCCAGGATCCTGATGCTGACCTGCGAGGCCTACGATGTCTGCAAGGAACGGCGCAAGGGGCTGAACGAGCAGCTCGCCGGCCTGGACATCAAGATCCTGGCCGAACAAGAGGGCTACCAGCTCGACAAGGCGCGGCCGATCGCCGAAGCCATGCTGGCCGCCAACCCGGATGCCAACGTCTTCATCGCGGAGAACCAGGATGCCGTGGTCGCCGCCGCGCAGGCGATCAAGGCCAAGGGACTGACCGGCAAGGTCGCGGTGTTCGGCATCGACGTGGACACCCAGGTCGCGCAACTGATTGCCTCGCCCGACGGCATCGTCCACTGGACCACCGGACAGGACCCGTACAAGCTGGGCGCGCGCGGCCTGGAGGCGGCCATCCGCGCCGCCCGCGGGCAGCCGGTGGGCGACTTCTACCAGTACAGCCCCTCACCGACCTTCACCAAGGACAACCCGGCCGTCGCCCAGAAGTATGTCGCCGACCGTCGCTGAGGTTCGCGCGCAGGGTCTGCCGCTCCCGGGCGCCGCTGCGATCGAAGCGACGGCCCTGCGCAAGTCCTACCCCGGCGTGCAAGCGCTGCAGGGCGTGGATTTCCGGGTCGCGGCCGGTGAGGTGCGGGCCTTGCTCGGCAAGAACGGGGCGGGCAAGTCCACGCTGGTGAAGATCCTCTCCGGCGCGGAGACACCTGACGCCGGCGCCCTGCGGTTGAGCGGGCGCACGGTCGACACTTTCACGCCGCGGCACGCCAACGCCCTGGGTGTGGCCACGGTGCACCAGGAGCTGAGCCTGGTGCCGGAGCTGAGCGTCGCCGAGAACATCCTGCTCGGGCGCTGGCGCAGCCACGGGCGCGGCTGGTTCATCGACCAGCAAGCCCTGCGGCGCCAGGCGGCGGCCGTGCTGGCCGAGTTGGGCGTGCAGATCGATCCCGCGGCCAAGGTATGCAAGCTGTCGATCGCCCAGCAGCAGCTGGTGGAAATCGCGCGCGGCCTGTCGCTCGAGCCCCGGGTGCTGATCCTGGACGAACCGACCAGCTCCTTGCCGTCCTCGGAGGTCGAGATTCTGCTGCGCGCCATCCGGGTGCTGTCGGGCCGGGGCGTGGCGGTGGTCTATGTCTCCCACCGCATGGACGAGATCCAGCGCCTGGCGCACAGCGTCACCGTGCTGCGCGACGGCCGCCACATCGACACCCTGCCGATTGCCGACGCGCCGACCGCGGCGATCGTGCGGCTGATGACGGGCGCGGCCGGCTCGGTCGCGCAGCCCGTGCGTGCGCCACCGGCGCCGGGCGTGGTCGCGCTGAAGGTCAGCGCGCTGGCGACAGCCACCAAGCTGAAGGGCCTGAGCTTCGAGGTCCGCGCGGGCGAGATCGTCGGCTTGGCCGGTTTGCTCGGCTCGGGCCGCACTGAACTGTTGCGCGCCATCTATGGGCTGGACGCGGCCACCGCGGGTCGCGTCGAGATCTTCGGCAAGCCATCTGCCGGCCGCTCGCCGCGCGCCATGATCCGCCAGGGCGTCGGCCTGGCGCCGGAGGACCGCAAGAAAGAGGGCTTGGTGCTCGGCATGAGCATCTCGAACAACCTCGTTCTCTCAGCGATGCACAAGGTCGTGCACCGCGCGATGCTGTCGCACCGCCGGCAGTCGCAGCTGGCACACCGGGCCGCTGCGCGCATGTCGGTCAAGCTGGCGAGCCTTGCGGACCCGGTGCGCAGCCTGTCGGGCGGCAACCAGCAGAAGGTCGTGCTCGGCAAGTGCCTGAACGCCGACGTGAAGTTGTTCCTGCTGGACGAGCCGACCCGCGGCGTCGACATCGACGCCAAGCGCCAGATCTACGAGTTGATCGAACAGCTGGCGGCACAGGGGACCGCGGTGCTGGTTGCTTCCTCCGAGATGGAAGAGCTGATGCTGCTGTGCGACCGCTTGCTGCTGATGAAGGACGGCGAAATCGTCGGCGAGCGCCAGGTCGCGCAAACCGACCTGGCCGAGGTCATGGCGGTCGCGATGGGCGGCGGGCCATGATTCACGAGGAATGGAGACACAACATGTCCAGCGAAACCATGGCCACCGGCGATGCGGTCCGAATGGCAGGCGTCCCGCCGGCTCGGCAGCTGCGTGTGGAGGCAGAGATCAAAGGCATGCTGGCCGCGCTAACAGTGCTGTGCGGGCTGGCGGCGCTGTTCGCGCCCCACTTCGCGACCCCCGGCAACCTGCTGGACGTGCTGCGGCAGGCCGCGTTCACCGGGATCATCGCCTGCGGCATGACGCTGGTCGTCGTCGCCGGCGAGATCGACGTGAGCGTCGGCTCGACGATCGCGTTTTCCTCCGCGCTGTTCGGCATTCTCACGGGCGCGCTCGAGCTGCCTTTGTGGAGCGCGGCAATCGTCGTCGTCGGCTTCGGCGTCGCGATGGGCACCGGTGCCGGCGCCATCCGCGCCTGGTTCAACATCCCGTCCTTCATCGTGACCTTGGCGATGTTCTCCGCGCTGCGTGGCGCCGCCATGCTGATGACCGACGCGATGCCGATTCCGATCCTCGATGAAGGCTTCCAGGTCTGGGGCAGCGGCGCCGTGCTGGGCATCCCGGTGCCGGCGCTGGTCATGCTGGCGGCGTTCGTGGTGTTCACCGTCGTCGCCTCGCACACCGCCCTCGGCCGCTCGGTCTATGCCATCGGCGGCAACGCGGAGGCGGCCCACCTGTCCGGCATCCCGGTCAAGCGCATCCGCACGCTGTTGTTCGCACTCACCGGCGGGCTGGCGGCGATCACCGGCTTGTTGATGACCTCGCGCCTGGGGGCGGGCAATGCCAACATCGGCTATGGCGTCGAGTTCGCGGTCATCACCTCGGTCATCGTCGGCGGTGCCAGCCTGTTCGGCGGCAAGGGCTCGATGCTGGGCACGCTGCTCGGGGGGCTGTTCATCGCGGTGCTGAACAACGCGATGGTGCTGCTGGGCATCAACTCGTATGCGCAGGATGTGGCCAATGGCATCGTGGTGCTGCTGGCGGTGCTGGTGAGCACGCGGGGCGGGAGCTGGGTCAGGAAAGGCAACCGCGTGCGGCGAACGCGCTGAACCATCGGCCGCCGACACAGCGCCACCGCCATCACGGAATCCACTAGCCCGGAACCACGCGCATCCTGATTCCCGCGGCAGGGCCTCCTTCCTAGAGTGCAGGCATGCACCTGCAACTCGTCGGACTCAGCAAGCGCTTCGGCAACGTGCCGGCCGTCGACGACGCAACGCTCGAGATTCGGCCCGGCGAGGTGCTGGCCCTGTTGGGGGAGAACGGCGCCGGCAAGAGCACGCTGATGAAGCTGCTCTACGGCGTGCACACGCCGGATGCCGGCCGCATCGAGATCGACGGCCAGGCGCGGTCGATCCCTTCGCCCTGCCGGGCCATGGCCCTGGGGCTGGGCATGGTGTTCCAGCAGTTCAGCCTCGTGCCGGCCTTGTCGGTACGCGAGAACCTGGCGCTGGCGCAGCCCTCGGCCCCTTGGTGGATAGGCCGGCGCGCGTCGCGCCTGTCGGCGCTGGACGCGCATGTGCAAACGCTGGCGCCGGGCATCGACCCCGATGCCCGCGTCGACCAGCTGCCGGTCGGCCAGATGCAGCTGGTCGAGCTCGCCAAGGTGTTGCTGCGCGACGCGCGCTGCGTGATCTTCGACGAGCCGAGCGCGGTGCTCACGCCATCGGAAGCCGCGCGCCTGTGGGCCTTGATCCGCGGCCTGACGGCACGTGGCCTCGCGGTGGTGCTGATCAGCCACAAGCTGGCCGATGTGCGCGCCTGCGCCGACCGCGTGGCGGTGATGCGCGCCGGCCACGTGGTCGCGCAGGCACCCGCGCATGACGCGAGCGATGCGCAGATCGTCGAATGGATGGTCGGCCGCACGCCGCCCACGGTGCGGGCGCCGCGTGTGCGGCCCGCCGGCGCGGCGATCCGGCTGGAGCTGCGTGGCGTGTCTGCGGGCAGCGCGCGTGGGGTCGACCTGGCCGTGCGTGCCGGTGAAGTGCTCGGCGTGGCCGGGGTCTCCGGCAGCGGGCAAACCGAGTTGGCCGAGGCCATCGCGGGGGCGCTGCCGCTCACGGCCGGCGAAGTGATCCTCGATGGCCACCGCCTGCGCGCGCCGCACCTCGCGGCCGGGCCGACGCCGCAGCTGGCCTACATCGCCCCCGAGCCGCTGCGCAATGCGGTGGCGCCCGATCTTTCGCTGGCCCTCAACCTGGCGCTGAAGCGCATCCGCGACCTGCCCTTCATGCCCTCGCGCGCGCAACTGGCCGAGCGCGCCGCGCCGCTGATCGCGCGCTTCGGCGTGCGGCCGGCCGACCCGCAGGCTCGCGCAGGCCAGCTGTCGGGCGGCAACCTGCAGAAGCTGGTGGCGGCCCGCGAGCTGGCCGATGCGCGCGCCGCCGTCGTCGCCTGCTACCCGACGATGGGGCTCGATGTCTCGGCCACGGCGCAGGTCTATGAGGCCCTGTTCGGGCTGGCGCGCAGCGGCAGTGCGGTGCTGTGGATCAGCGAAGACCTCGACGATCTGCTGCAGCACGCGCACCGCATCGCCGTGATGTTCGACGGCCGGGTCATCGCCTTGTTCGACGCCGCCGCTGCCACATCGGCGGGCGTCGGCGCGTGCATGGCGGGCCGGCCCGAAGCGGTGGCGGCATGAACGGCACGCAGCTCCAGCGCGCTGGCCTCGCCATCGCCGCGTTTGCCGCGCTCGCGGGCGGCTTCTTCGGGCTCATCGGCCGTGGCCCGCTCGAGATGCTGCAGGCCATCGTGATGGCCGCCGCAGGCAGCCGCTACGCGGTCGGTGAATCGCTGCTGCGGGCCACGCCGATCCTGCTGTGCGCGCTTGCGACGCTGGTGCCGGCGCGGCTGGGGCTGGTCTCCGTCGGCGCCGAGGGGCAGCTCTACTTCGGCGCGCTGGTCGGCACCGGGGCCCTGCTGCTGGCACCCGCGCCGTCGCTGCAGCTGCCCGTGGTGTTGCTGGGCGGGCTGGTGGGCGGGGCCGTGTGGGCGCTGCTGCCGGCGCTGCTGCGGGTGGTGGCCGACGTGAACGAGACGATCTCGACACTGATGCTCAACTACGTGGCCTCGCTGCTCGTCACCTGGCTGGTCTACGGCCCCTGGAAGAGCCCGCAGAGCCAGGGCTGGCCGGCGAGCATCGAGTTTCCCGACAGCGCGCGCCTGCCGCTGCTGGGCGACAGCCGCGTGCACGCCGGTCTGCTGGTGGCGCTGGTGATGGGCATCGTGCTGCACCTGCTCTTCACGCGCAGCCGCTGGGGCCTGGTGCTCGACGTGTTGCGCAGCAACCCGCGGCTGGCCCCGCTCGCCGGCTTGAGCATCGCCCGCCAGGTGCTGCTCACGATGGCCATCGGCGGCGCACTCGCGGGGCTGGCCGGCATTGCCGAGACCGCATCGGTGCAGGGGCGCCTGCAGGCGGCGTTTGCCAACGGTGCAGGCTTGTCGGGCTTTCTGGTCGCGTGGCTGGCCGGCAGCCGGGTCTTGCCGGCGATGGCCCTGGCGCTGCTGGTCGGCGGCTTGCTCGCCGCCGGCGATGGCCTGCAGATGATGACCAGCGTGCCCTCGTCCGCGGTGCTGGTCGTGCAGGGGCTGATGTTCGTCGCTCTGCTGGGCGCCGGTGGCTGGCGCAGCGAGGTCGCCCGTGGCTGACACGTCGCTTCTGCAAGGCTTGCCGGCGTCGGCCCTGCGCAGCGCGGCGCCTTTGCTGCTGGTGCTGCTGGGCGAGTGCCTGACGCAACGCGTGGGCCGCATCAACCTCGGCGTCGAGGGCCAGATGCTGGTCGGTGCGGTGGCCGGCTACGGCGTCACCGCGCTCAGCGGCGAGCCCTGGCTGGGCATGGCCGCAGGCGCCGCGGCCGCGGCGCTGCTGTCGGCGGTCTACGCGCTGCTCACCGTCGCCGCGCGGGCCGACCAGTTCGCCAGTGGCCTCGCGGTGTGGATGCTCGGGCTCGGTGCCAGCGCCTACGCCGGCAGCGGCCTCGTCGGCTTGCGCATCGAGGGCTTCGCGGTCGGCGCCGCTGGGCTCACGCCGACGCTGTGGCTCGCGGTGGCGCTGGTGCCGCTGGTGGCGCTGTGGTTGTACGGCACGCGCACGGGGCTCGCCTGGCGCGCCGTGGGCGAATCGCCCGGCGCGGCGCGCGCGGCCGGCATCACGCCGTGGCGGGTCATCGTTGCCGGCATCGCGGCGGGCGGGTTGCTGTCGGGCCTGGGCGGTGCTGCGCTGTCGATCGACCACACCCGCAGCTGGGCCGAGGGCATGACCGCGGGCCGGGGGCTGACCGCCGTCGGCCTGGTGATCGTCGCGCGCTGGAACCCCTGGCTCACGCTGCCGGCCGCGCTGCTGTTCGGCCTGGCCGAGGCGTTGTCGCTGCGCCTGCAGGCCGGTGGAAGCGCGGTGCCGGCGCACCTGCTGCACACGCTGCCGTACATCGCAAGCCTCGCCGTCTTTGCCGTCACTTGCGCGCGCCTCGAGGGCGGTGGCGGCCCTGCGGCTTTGCGCGCCGTGTTTGCCCGATGAACTTTCTTCAACCCACTGGAGGGATCGCCCCATGAACCTGCATCGTCAGCTCGCCCTGCTTGCCTTTGCCGCCAGCACCGCCGCCGCTTCGGTGGCGCAAGCGGCCACGCTCGGCTACATCTACGTCGGCCCCGAGAAGGACTACGGCTACAACACCTCGATGGACATCGGCCGCCAATACGTCGAGAAGAGCATCGCGGGCACCAAGACCCTGCATGTGGAAAACATTGCCGAGACCGCCGAGGTCGAGAAAGTGATGGAGCGCATGATCAAGCAAGGCGGCGCGAGCATCATATTCGCCACCAGCTATGGCTACCTCGACTACGCCATCGCGCTCGGCAAGAAATACCCCAAGGTCGCCTTCCTGCACGCCGGCGGCCTGAAGACCGGCGACAACGTCGGCACCTACTGGGCCAACAGCGACGACGCGATGTACCTCGCCGGCATGGCGGCCGGTGCGGCCAGCAAGAGCGGCAAGCTGGGCTTCATCGCCGCGTTTCCGATCCCGCAGGTGGTGCGCTCGATCAATGCCTTCACGCTCGGCGCGCAGGCGATGAACCCGGCCGCCACCACCACCGTGGTATGGACCGGCGGCTGGCTGCAGCCACCGAAAGAGGCCGAGGCCACCAACTCGCTGGCCGACGCCGGCATCGACGTGATCGGCGAGCAGGTCGACAGCCCGATGACCATCGCGCAGACCGCCGAGAAGCGCGGCATCTACATGGTGGGCAAGGATGTCGACGTCTCCAAGCTCGCACCCAAGGCCGTGCTGACCGGCGCCTCGTGGAACTGGGGCCCGACGATGCTGAAGCTCACGAAAGAGATCCAGGCCGGCACCTGGAAGCCCAGCCACGTGCGCGGCGACCTGAAGGACGGCAGCGTGGTGCTCGACCCCTTCGGCCCCGCCGTGCCCGAGGGCGTGCGCAAGACCGTGCTCGCGAAGAAGGACGACATCCTGAAAGACAAGTTCGTCGTCTGGTCGGGCCCGATAGCGGCGCAGGACGGCAAGCCCGTCCTGCCGGCCGGCACGAAGATGCCGATGGAGCAGCTCGAGAGCATGAACTTCTTCGTCAAGGGCGTCGTGGGCACGGTGCAGTGAGCAGCGAAGGGAACACAGCCATGAGACCGATGGGTTCCCACGCTGCCAACCGCTGGCGCGTGAGCGGATCGCGCTGCGACCTCACGCGCGCTGCCGAGCGCAAGCCGGTGCGTGCGGTCGAAGTCGCGGCCGCGCCGCAGGCCGTGACGGTCGACGCCAACCGCAGCGCCTTGATCGTCGTCGACATGCAAAACGACTTCTGCGCCAAGGGCGGCTACCTCGACTACCGCGGCATCGACATCACGCCCGACCGTGCCCCCATCGAGCCCTTGCGCCGGCTCGTGCCGGCGCTGCGCGAGCAAGGCGTGCCGATCGTCTGGCTCAACTGGGGGGTGCGGCCCGACCTGCTGAACATCCACCCCTCGCTGCTGCATGCGCACACGCAAGACGGCGAAGGCGCCGGCCTCGGCGAGTGCATCCCCGGCGGGGCCGAGATCCTGCTGAAGGGCTCGTGGGGCGCGCAAATCGTCGCCGAGCTCGACCCCGGCGGGCAAGACATCCACGTCACCAAGCACCGCTTCAGCGGCTTCTGGGACACCGAGCTCGACTCGATCCTGCGCAACATGGGGCTCACCACGCTGTTCTTCGCCGGCGTCAATGCCGACCAGTGCGTGATGACGACGCTGGAAGACGCGAGCTTCCTCGGCTACGACGTGTTGATGCTGCGCGACTGCGTGGGCACCACCTCGCCCGCCTACTGCATGCAGGCCACCGAGTACAACGTGAAGCTGCTGTACGGCTTCATGGTCGAATCGGGCGCCCTGCTCTCGGGCCTGGCGCCGTGAGCGACATCGAAGACCGCCTGGCGACGCTCGGCCTGGCGCTGCCGGCGCCACCCACGCCGATCGCCAACTTCGTGCCCTGGCGGCGCAGCGGCAACACCGTCTACCTGGCCGGCCAGGTCTGCGAATGGAACGGCAGCCTGCCCTACGTGGGGAAGCTCGGGCGCGAGTTCACGATCGAGCAGGGCCAGCAGGCGGCGCGCCTGTGCGCGCTGAACCTGCTGGCTTGCCTGAAGCTCGCCGGCGATGGCGACCTGGGCCGCGTGCGGCGCTGCCTGCGGGTCGGCGGCTTCGTCAACTGCGAGCCCGACTTCGAGTTCGTGCCGATGGTGGTCAACGGGGCCTCCGACCTCTTCGCCGGGCTGTGGGGCGACGAGTGCGGGCGGCATGCGCGCACGGCCATCGGCGTGGCCTCGCTGCCGCGGCGTGCGGCGGTCGAGGTGGACGCCATTTTCGAGATGGATTGAGAGCCTCGGCACGGTTCGTGCACCGCCCGCGTCATGGCCCCCATGCACCTGCCCGCGCCTGCTCCCGCCTGGCCCATCGCCGGGCCCATCGGCTGGCACGGGCGCTGGCGCTGGGCGTGCTGGTGCCTGCTGTTCGGCCTGCTGTACGGCGCGGCTGCGCGCCTGGGGCTTGCGACCTCCAGCCTCGCGCCCAACGTCACGCTGGTGTGGGCGCCCACCGGCTTGAGCCTCTTCGTCTTCCTGCGCTGGGGCCCGGCGCTGTGGCCCGGCATCGTGCTCGGCGACCTGATCGCCAATGCCGGCACCGGCGCCTCGCTGGCCGCCGTGGCGGGCATCTCGCTCGGCAATCTGGTGCAGACCGGCATCTGCTGGTGGGCGCTGCGCCGCGCCGGCTTCGCGCCGGCGCTGGAGCGGGTGCGCGATGGCGTGGGCCTGATCCTGCTCGGCACGGCGTGCGCCGGCCTGAGTGCCCTGATCGGCCCCACGTCGCTCTGGCTCGACGCCCGCCTGCCCACCGACGCCTGGGCGGCCGTGGCGCTGCAGTGGTGGATGGGCGATGCCGCCGGCGTGGTGGTGCTGACGCCCTTCCTGCTGATCTGGTGCCGCAGCGCCGCCGCCGCATGGAGCCGCCCGCAGGCGGTCGAGTCGGCGGCGCTGCTCGCGCTGCTCGGGTTGCTGTGCGGGCTGGTGTTCGGCGGTGCGCTGCTGCACGGCATGACGGCCACGCCCGGCTACTACCCGGCATCGCTCGCCTTGTTCCCGCTGGCGGTGTGGGCGGCGCTGCGCTTCGGCCAACGCGGCGCCACCTTGCTGACCTTGCTGGTCACGGTGGCCGCGGTGTGGGGTACGGTGCGCGGTGCCGGCCCCTTCGTCGATGGCGGGCTCACCAGCAGCCTGGTGCGCTGGTGGGTCTTTGCCAACGTCATCACCGTGACCAGCCTGCTGCTCGCGGCGACGCAGAGCGAGCGCGACCGCGCCCGTGCGCAGGCGATCCGCGACCGCGATTTCAGCTCGGCCATCCTCGACGCCGAGGGCGCGCTGGTCGTCGTGCTCGACGGCCAGGCCCGCATCGAGCGCGTGAACCGCAGCTTCGAGCGGGCCACCGGCTGGGCGTCGGCAGCGCTGGTCGGGCAACGCTTCGAAGACGCCCTGATCCCCCTCGAGCACCATGCCAAGGTGCGGGGCCATGCCGAGCTGCTGCGCCTGAAGCTCGCCGACAGCGAAAAGCTGGATAGCCCGCTGCGCCGCCGCCGTGGCCCGCCGATCACCGTGAGCTGGACGGCCACCGCCTTGCGCGACGAACACGGCAGCATGACGCACGCGATCGTCTCCGGCATCGACATCAGCGCGCGCGTCGAGGCGGCCGAGGCCTTGCGCCAGGCGCGCCGGCAGCTGGAGCAGCGCGTGGCCGAGCGCACCCAGGCCCTCGCCGAAGCCAATGCCGCGCTGCAGGTGCAGATGGCCGAGCGGCAGCGGCTGGAGCACGAGCTGATCGCCGTCAGCGAACGCGAGCAGCAGCGCTTCGGCCAGGCGCTGCACGACGGCCTCGGCCAGCACCTGACCGCCACCGCCATCCAGGCGGAGCTGCTGGCACGGGATCTCGAAGCCGCCGGGGTGCGCGACGCCCAGGCGAGCGCCGAGCGGGTGGAGGCGATGCTGTCTTCGGCCGTGGCGCAAACGCGGCTGCTGGCGCGTGGCCTCTACCCGGTCGAGATGGAAGAAGGCGGCCTGATGGTCGCGCTGCAACAG
>Ga0307513_10005872_pt1 | contig 16125 bp, 12 predicted proteins | sample 15_EM_MG_FD_202174 | JGI IMG/M metagenome (GOLD analysis project Ga0307513, IMG submission 202174) | Populus trichocarpa ectomycorrhiza microbial communities from riparian zone in the Pacific Northwest, United States - 15_EM | ecosystem: Host-associated > Plants > Roots > Unclassified | place... | reverse complement strand
AAGGACTTCTACGACATCTGGATTCTCAGCCGGTCCTTCACCTTCGACGACGACAGACTGCCACGAGCGATCGCCGCCACCTTCGCGCGGCGCGGGACGGCGATACCTCAAGACCTGCCGGATGCGCTGACACCGGCTTTTGCCGAGGATGCACAAAAGCAGCGACAGTGGCGCGCGTTTGTCGGAGACGTCGCTCACGATCCGGGTGATCTCGGAAACGTCATTAGAGATTTAGGCGAATTCCTGATGCCCCAGGCCTCCTCAGCAGCAAGCTTGGGCGAATGAGTGGTTTAGTTTCCACTGTCGGATTGTGGGGAGCTGACAAGGCGGTCGCGTTGACGGGATATACGCCCCATCAGCATGTCCCAAGTCCGATCGAGCCTCACTTCGCCGCTCCAGAGCGCATATCGAGTCTGACGTTCGGGCCGGTCGCACTCGCGGCAGCTGTTGCGAGGGCCGCCACGACTCGGGACGATGCGCCGGTCGCCGTACTGGACGCATTACAGCGGAGCACGTTGCCGATGCTGGAGACAATGATCGCGGACGGCACGACGTTCGGATTATCGACTCATTTTCAGTATCTGGCCGATACGGAGCGGACGTTCCTTGCCGCTCGCGTCGGCGCAGGGATTACCGATCTCTATATGAACGCTCTGGGGTACACATGGCGGGCCAACGCCGCTTGTTTGTCGTCAACGCTCGATCCCCACGCCGACTTCATCTATGAGGGTGGCAACGCGAGCGGCCATGGTGTCGTTCTTGCTGAGGCGCACGGATCGTTCGCGGCAAACGCCAGCGCCCAGAGCGTCCATCTCCAGTCGAAAAACAAGTATCTCAGGCAGGTGAAGCCCTATCTCGCCGTGACCTCGCCTTACGGAAGGGTGATCCACGGATATTCGATTGCATTCGGCTCCAAGCCGAACGCGCTGGGCGCGTTCCTGAGCCTGTCAGAAACCAAAATCAACAAGCCAAGAGGGAAGAAAGGGACGCCGCCACCGTCTCAAGCCACTGAGATACGTGGCGGAGGTTCAACGCCGACATCTATCGCACTGGCGGCCCATCGCTCGAATTTCTTCCTGCTGGGCGGCGATGAGGTCGTCGACTGGATTGACTGGGTTCGCACCGTCGATGGCGCGCCGCCCGAACCAACGCCCATAGAGTTTCTCAGGCTTCAGTATGCTGGGCGCCAATACTTGGTGCATCCGTCTTCGCTCTGGTGGCGTGATCCTCCACGGGAATGGCTGGAAGATCTGCTCGACTATCAGCACCACTGGCGCCACGCATTGCGCTGGCCACCAAGAGGGCGTGTCGGTCGCAGACCGCACCTTGGCTTGTTCGCGATGGAGGAAACGGCCGCGACGGAGTTTCTCAAGTCGTTAACCGGCATCATTCAAGACGGTGGTCGTTCAATTCCGGCAACGCTCCAATTGCCAAGTTTTGGGTCGATCGGATTCGGCCTTGGAGGCGAGAGCGTCGGGCGGTTCCGAGATGACGCCGACTACCAGTATGCGCTGTTTCGCGACGGCTTCGCTCTGCTGGGAGACCCCAATCGTGGGCGTCCCCGCGGCATCACGATGTGGTCGCCAAAAGAAGGAATGTTCCTGCAATAATTAGAGGGCGATTGCGCGTCGAGGAGGCAGATCCTTCGCTGCAGCCTCACGCACGCTCGTGAAGCAATTGGTACCGGCGCTGCTGAACCGTTAGACGATGTCTAGCGATAAAAGCGGGTGAGGAACATTGCCACGTGCTCGATCCGGGTCGCGAACAGAAAGCGATCGCCTGTATCCCATCCCCAGAGAATTCCGGTCAGCCGCGCAACGCCGGGTGTCCAGGTTTCTCCTGTCGCGGCGAATTCCTGTAAGCGCGTATTCCAGACCAGTGAACCGCTCATTCCATGAGGGTCGAGAGGGATCGAACTTGTTTTGCCATCGGTAGGTGTGGTGGCTTCGGGATGCCATTGCATAGCGAAGTGGCAGATCGGATCGAAATCGGGATGCTTGATTGGGCGCCTGGTTTCCTCCGGCTCGAGCGTCTCGTCATATTCCTGAGTGAGGTAGGGAGTGCCGGTCGCAAACAGCATGTTGAAGGACGGAGAGTAACGGGCTTTCTCCCCGGTGAACCCCATGACGAATAGATACTCGCCCTGAACTGGCGCATGCTTTTCTTCAAAACGGTGGTCTGGGAACGCCATCGCACTGTGCACGACGGCATTCCAGCGGTCATCGACAGGGCTGAAAGCGAGATCCGCTGGTGCCGTTAGGACTTGATAGGGGTTGTTGATGTGAAGGTAGTCGGGCGAATCGAAGCACTTGCGGGCCAGCGAATGCTTGTTCACCTCGCATGCGACATGCTCATTTGTGAGCAAAAGGCGTCTTTGACGCCATTCGACATATCCGCCGGTTCCAACATGGACTGCAGTGCCGTCAGTGAGCGCTCCAGAGATCGGCGTCACGAATGGCTGCATCTGCAGGCTCATCAAGTTGCTCACGATCGCGAGCTGTTCCTCTAATGTCGGTTGTTGGCTGGTATCCATTATGCCTCTCCGCATGTCATTGTTTAAAGCACCAAGCGCCCGCGTCCACGGCCATTTCGGGGCGCAAATTCGTCGCTGTAATCTTGTGCATCACCCTCTGAAGCATCGGGCGCATCTGGCCGTCGGTCGCAGCCGTTTCGGCGTTTCGGCGATGAGTTCTGATAATTGCGATACCCCACTCATATTGCGATCTCTGGCACGCCGGCGTCCGTGAGCAGTTGGAATAGCTCAGCGACGCGGCGACGCTGGCCGCGCTCTTGGCAGAAGGCGAAAATCGCGCGCTGCTTGGCACGGGAGAGGGCCACAAAAAAGGTCGCGAGTCCCTCGGGGTTACCCGGTGTGTGTGCCCACCATGCTTGATCATCAAGGCCGATGAAAACGATGGTGTCGTATTCGAGGCCTTTGCTTTTATGGACCGTCATCAACGGAATCTGTCCCAGACCCTCGAAGGCGTCCAGGCAGACCATCCATGTGGCCGCGCCGTTTGCCGATGCGGCAAGATGCTGCTGGAACGCATCGACCATGATCGCCAAGAGGTCGCCGGTTGAATATTCGAGATAGGTTCGAGCGATAGCTCCCAAATCGAGGAATGCCAGGATTCGCGCGGCGAAGATCGCGGCGCTCTCCTGCGACGGCGCCGTGTTGGTCATGTCTGCACGCAGCGCCGTCAGAAAAGCCGTGAGCTCCGCCTCTGCGCGCGCCTCTGCAACTTCGTCACCTGATGAGATCGCGCGCACGTCCAATAGAGCGGCAGAGGCTAGTTGCCACGCATCCGGCGCGCGGCGGGTGGCTCCGAGGCGGAATAGAGCGATCGCGACTCTCACAAACTGATCCGAGAGGAGATCTTGGAGGGTCGTGCGCCCGAGGGCATGGCTCTCGTTGCGCAGCCGCAAACCATGCTGGGCCAGTGGCGCCGCAAGATCGTCCTCGAAGTCGTCCGACTTTTGCTTGACCAAAATGGCATAGTCGCGGGGTCTGCGGCCTCGGGTAGCCATGTCATTCGTCAACCATTGCGCAAGGTGTGCGGCCTCGCGGGCCTTGGTCGGGCTGTTCCAGACCTGGGCGACATCGCCATCCACCTGGCGATCAGCTTGCGCCACCGTTGGCGCCACGTTTGGGTCAAGCGCTCTTGCCACAACATGTTGAATTCGAACGAGATCCGGTGAGGATCGGAAATTGAAGAGCAATGGGATCCGAACGGCTGCAAAATCTGCGGCGATGCGTTCGAAGGCGTCAATCCGCGCGCCGGCCCAAGTCATGATGCGCTGTTTGTCGTCGCCAACGGCCGTCACGGCGATATTGGCACCGCTGAATGCCGAGAGCAGGAAATCGTATTGTGCGTAGGTTGTGTCCTGAAATTCATCGACGAACACGAAGGGATAGGTCAACTGAAGCGCACGGCGGATGTCTGGGCTGGCGCGCAACAGCAGTTCGGCGAGCCGATTGAGGCTGACGAAGCTCAGGGCTGATTGGGGTTGGGCTCCGAGCTGACCCTCCCACCAACGGTGGACGGTGAACTCCGTGCCGGCCTGCGGCGCAGGGCGCACTATCGGCAAGCGGTAAGCACCAACATAGCGGGATTCGAAAATTCCCGCGCCAAGGCCGGCGATTTCGGCCTGCCATTGCGCCTGAGCCGTGAGGCGAGAGAGGTCAAGGAAACCTGCGACCTGCCGGTACGCCGGAAACGCGATCTCGTAGGGTCGGGTTGGCCGCCAGTCGGCAGGTATCGCGCTCTGGAATCGATCAACCAGGCTTTTGGTAAAAGCGTCGAAGGTGAGCGACGTAAAGCGGTGCGCCAGTTCGGGCGGACAGCGCTTTCGCACCCGGGCGGCAAGGTTGTCGGCCGCATCGCCTTTGAAGGAGATCGCCAGGACACGATAGGGGGCTGGGCATAGCCCTGTCTCGAGAAGATAAGCGGCCCGCTGCGCCAGAAATTCGGTTTTTCCTGCGCCGGGGCCAGCGACAACGCATGTTGAGCCGCCATGGCGCAGGGCGCGCCAAGCATCAGGTTCGAGGTCATCAATCCCTCGCGGTCGCCAGTCTTGTGGCCGGACGAGTGGCATGATCAGGCCACCGGCGGTGGCGGTGGCGGTGGCGGTGGTGGTGGTGGTGGAGGATTTAGACGGGCTGAAATGGACGAAAGAAGCGCTCTCAGTTCCTCGGGCGCCCCGAGGGCCAAGGCTTGAGGCGTCTGTCCGCTCAAAACACGAACATGCGTGCTGGGTTTGCCACGACCAAGAAAGAGATAGCGATACCAGCGCAGGAGCTGATCCTGCTCGTTGCCGTATAGATCAGCACGGCCCTCCTCGCCGAGGACGGCGGTGCGGGGATTGCCTTGCTGCGATGGACCTTGTCGCCCAGGCTCGATGACTTGGTAGGGGACAGGGAAGGCGCGAAGCATCGAATAGTCGAGGTCGAGCGGCGTGCAGAAAAAGACGTTGTGCCGGCGTAGCGCGTTTGCCCAATTGGTCAGGCCGGCGAAGTCTTCGACGGCGAAACCATCGAAGGCCGCAAGGTTCACCTGCGGGCCAGCGGCATTCGGCTGGGCGAAGATCGCCCCGGGCGCGACGCCGTTTTCGAGAAGCTGCGCGCACGCAGTCTTGATACGACCCCATCCCCCGCCGTCCCGGCCCCAGTCAAGATCGAGGAGCGTCGCAAACGGAATGTCGAGATCGGTCAACAGGCGCCAGAGATGATTGACGTGTCGTCCGCCGAGCGGAACGACGGCGACGAAAGATCGATCTATGTCGAGGCCCATCGCCTCTGCGAGGTGGGGCAAGACCACTTCTTCCGAAGCGCCCTCGCCAAGGACGGCGAAGCGCGCGAAGTAGAGTTCAGGATAAGTGCGGACGGCCTCGCGCACGAACTTGGCCGCATCCTCTAGGCCGACCGGAAGCCGGATGGCGCGGACCCGCGCTGTTCGATCGGCCGGGTTTAGACGGAAGTGCCTGACCTGTGACGGATCAACCCGCGCAAGAATGCTCGCGGAGTGGCTGGAGACAACTGCCTGGGCTCTGTTTCCCTTCGTAAGGTCGTCGATCTGCCGAACGATGCGGGACAGATAGAAGGGGGCTAGGTTGTTCTCTGGCTCCTCGATGGCAATGAGCGTCAGAGCCGGCAATGGTACGCCGCCAGGCTGGAAACCCGCAGCGACTGGATCAGCGGCTATGCTGCCTTCGACGTCCAACGTGGCAGCCGTCATCGCCAAATGGAAGAGGGAGCGTTGCCCGTCGCTGAGGTCGTCGAGCGCTCGCTCGCGGCCGGCTTCATCGGGGCGAAATACCACCTCCACCTTGCGTATGAATTCCTGAAAACGCAGATCGACTGGCCGAAAAAGCGGCGTCGTGTCGGTACCGGCAGTATGGACCTCTTGCCAGCGCCGCCGCACCGCAGTGGCCACGATGTCGACCGCAGCTTCACCGGAAAACGCGCCGTTGAGTGTAGCTCCCGCGTCGGAGAATGTGTCCCTAACGCCCTGCGACCAGTTGATGGCCCGCCAGAGGCGGCCGCGCAGAAAGGCCGTCACCTGGGATGCGCCGTCGCGTGATGCGGGCACATAAATCATTTGAATCCGGGCGCGATCGAGGGCCTTCAGCTCGATGCAGTCGGCTTCCACAAAAGGACCGAACGCGCGCACAGCCCGGTATTTCTGCTCGATCGTTCCTTCGAGCGAACCATCGTCCGTCCAGATCGCCTCCAGGCGCAACCGGCATTTCAAACGGCCGGCTTCGTCGGCCGCCATTTGTTGGAAGAACTCGGGAATTGCTCCAGCGTTGAGACCGCCGGGATCCAGTTCGGGAAAGGCGAGAACTGCCTCCAGAACGAAAGTGCGTTGAAGCGGTGCGACCAACTCCGCTGCCGGTACGTGGAAATCTTGGCGACGTAGTCGGCGGTGATCGCCCGTGATGCCAAACAGGCGTTGAAGTGCCTGCATGACCGCAGTCTTGCCTGCGCCGTTGACGCCGACGAACGTGGTGAGGCCCGAGGTCAGATCGATCGTTGTCGTCTCAGGACCGAAGCATCGGAAATCTGTCAAACTGAGTCGTTCAATAAACATCTCTATTTGACCTCCCTGAGCCGGAGGTCAACCGTTTCATGTACTCAACAGTCGACATCTCGTTTCCCCCAAATGATGATTTTTAATGTTACTTGTGATTGTACGGTTTATTTCTTGCCTGCGCCTGGAAAAATGTTCGGCGGGGCGCTGGCCAGCCATCGGTTTCCATCTCCGCAGCGAAATTGGTGCTGGTGATCCGGCGAAGGGTGGAGGCAGCGATGAACTGCACGCCCATCGCCAATCGAACGACTGCCAAACGCGTCAGTCCTGCCGGTTTGTATCGGCTGTCGACATAGGGCGGCAACCATGCGTTCGGCTGCCCCTGGCTTGTCGACCGTCGCCACTTTCGTTCCCCCTCAACATTCTTGCGGCTCTACAGGTACTGCACGCCTCGATCGAGCAGATCGCTCAGTACGTCCGTGCGCAAGCGCGCACCCTGCGCAGCGATATCCACAAGCCCCCGCGCGACGCCGCGCGCGAGACTGCGTGCCGTGACGCGCTGCGGAGTCGAGACCTTTTGGAGCCCCGCTCGTCCATGGACGAAGGTGCTGCGCAGCTCGAAGAGGTCCTTGTAAGCCTGCACGCTTGCCCGATCGTTCATGACTGCGGCGACGCGCGCCGCGACGCGATCTGTCGCGGACGACACCTTCTTATGAGGATCGGGCTTCGGCCGGAGCCACTTCTTATGATCCATCTCGAGGCCCACGGCGGCCTCAATCGCGGTCATGTGTGCCATGACCTCATCCATCCCATCGGCGAGAAACGCGCGCACGAGGAAGTGCGACACGGGTGTCTCGAACACGCTGGTCGCTCGCGCGGCGTTGAGCTCCTGCCACGCGCGATCGGTGAACAAGGCCAATCCCGCTTTCGCGTCGTCATCGAGGCGCAAGGTTGTCGGTCGCTCGAGTTCGATTTGTTCGCCCCAGTTATCCTCGACAATCCAGGGCTCGAGCGAGAGGCTATCCGCACTTGGCGGCGGCGCCGGCCGGATGAACAGATCGTCGTCAACCGTGTGGATCCACGGTATTCGGAAGCCTCTCCAGTCGACTTCCTGCATCGTCGACCACTGCTCCCAAGGGGCCAGTAACAGGAAGAAGAGCGCAGCTTCGACTGCCGGCGGGAAGCGGCCGAGATGGGGATCGATCTCGCCGAAATCCCGGTCGAACCTCATAAACATGAAAGGGGCGGTGCGCGCTTCGGGCCGGGGGTCGAGCTCGATCTCTTCTTCCACGACGAGCCAGTGGAACTGTGCCAGGCGCTTCGCATCGAGGGGCTGGGTCGGAAAGTTGCGGGCAAGACGCGGTGCGTTGAAGAGATTCGCCAGTTCTTCACCGCTGAATTCCGCCACACGCGCGCTGCCGAAACTCAGCGGCGGGAGTTCGTCGGCCAAGTCCAGCGGGCAAAGGTGCCGCCGCAGCGTTGTCTTGCGCCTGTACGCCATATCGATCGCGTTCGCCGTGCTCAGTGGATCGAGGGCCAACCCAGCACTCTTCGCGGGGAGATGACACGGCAGGCCGAGCGAGCGCAGCGCCGTGCTCAAGGCGAACACTGGCTTGCCGCCGCCATACTCCGCTCGACACAGCTCGCTCAGCGCGACGAAGCTTGGGGTGGCCAAGAGGTTGTCAGGGCCCGGCCGTGGAATTCGCCAAAGCGCTTCGACCGCGGCGATCATCGACGGGCTCGCTGGCATCAGGCTCCCCCCGTAGGCGCCTGCGGCACCCAGCTTCGCTCGGCCCGTTCGCTTGCAAGGCGCGCCGCCAGGTGCGCATCCTTCCGTTCGATGCTTTCGTTGTAGATATATTCGGCATCGCGCCAGAATTGGGCAATTCCGGCTACGAACGCGCGAAGGCCCTCAACGGGGATGTCCATCAGACCCACAGTGCGGGGCAACTCGATCGAGCGCGGGTCAGGCGGCATGTGGGGCATCGGGGGCACGATCGGCATGGTCGGCCAAAAATCGGGACAACGCTGTGCAAGTTCTGCTGCGGAGCCGCCGTCGCCGTGCCGGCAGGCGTTGCCGAGATGCTGCAGCACGTCGAGAATGTCGAAGCTCGGAAACGCTTCCAGATCGATGCCACGCAACTCGCGAAAGCACTTGCGCAGGTCTTTCCAGTTCGCACGCTCGATTTTCGCTCCGACGGGTTCACCGGGACGCAACTCGCCTGCGCAGCCGCGCAGATAAGCGCGAAGCTGCCGTTCCCAGATTGATTGAATCGCTAGGCCGAAGGCGAGCTTGGACTCGCGCAGCATGTCCTTCATGTCGGCGTGCGCAAAGACGGCGCCGGGCCAGTCACTATTGTTCAGCGCCTCGATCTTCTCGTCGAGGGTGTCGAGCGCTGGCACGATGACATCGTTGAAATAGGATTCGATCGTCAGGTCGTGCTTCGACGTCAAAACGTCGGCATAACAATTCTTCCAGCGGAAAGGCGTCATCTCAGCCTCCCAAGTGTCGCCGCCTCAGCAATGTAGTCGCGATAGGCGAAGTTGATGAGGTCTCGCACCAGCTCGAGTAGACCCCCGGTGGGCAGACCCTCGAACGGGTCGCCGTGGGCTAGCGCGTTTCTCCGCTCGGCGAGGGTCGGGCGCGTCTCGCCGGTCAACTGGCCCACCACCGTCCCGCCGCAGCGCGTCACCATCGGAATTTGCGCGTCGGTCAGGCCGTCCGCATCGACGATGTGCTTGAGGAGCGTAGCGAAGCTGCGTTTACCCTTGGAAACCTGCCCGCCATAGCGATCCATCACCGCTAGCTCCAAAGCGATCAGGGCGGCGAGTTCGCCCGCCTTGACCAAGCCAAAGTCGACCCAGCCCAGCAGGTAGAGCGTTTGCGCGCGAGCGAACTTCGCGCGCACAATGTCGGGTATCCGCGCGTCGATCCCTAGGCCCTCGACGAAAATCCGCCACTCGCCCGCCTTTTCGAACAGGACGAACCCGCCGGGATTACCGGGCATCGGCCAAGCCAGCTGTACCGGCTCTTCCCGGTCGGTGAGGTCGATATATGAGCAATCAGTCACCGACATTACGCGCGCCGCAGCATCCGCTCGACGCGCACGCGCTGGAAGCCGTGCGCGTGAACATGCGTGCGAAGCTGGCGGATGTCGCGCACGCCGAACGCGACGGAGGCCTGCAACGGGCTGGCGAAAGTCGCATAGTAGGTCCAGCGGGCGTCGGACGGCAGCGGTGCGTTCTGCCGGCGGTCGGTGATCGCGACGTCGCGCGGATCGTTCGAATTGCGGAAAGCATAGAACGTGATCCAGTCCGGCCGGCGATAGCGCGCGGCCTTGCTGAAGGGCACCGACTGGACCTTCACGTCGCTCTGATCGAGCACCCAGTCACGCTGCTCGAGAATCTGCCGAACCATATGACCCACCATCTGCTTGACGCGATCGGCCAGGACCGCTTCGCGAAACTCCTCCAATAATTGCTGCTCGATGCCCTCGACGGCCGGCTTGCTGAGTTGCGAAGCCGTTTCCAGGCGCGCGACATTTTCGGGGCGAGTGAGGAATGCCCAGATGCGCTGACCGAGGGCCGTCTCGTACAGCGACCTGAATTTTTCAGGATTATAGGCAAACATGAGCGGGCCTCCTTTACCGGGCAAATATGGCCGGTTATAAGCGACTGTCAATGGCAGATCGGGTTGGCCGATCGGGCAGGCGGGGGTATAAGGTCGTGCTTCACTTGTTGGTCGATACCTGCGTCTGGCTCGATATGGCGAAGGACTATCGGCACCAGGCTACGCTCGCGGCGCTGGAGCAGATGATTGAAGCCGGCGAGGTCACGCTGATCGTTCCGACGCAGTCGGTCGACGAGTTCGCTCGCAACAAGGACCGCATCATTCGCGACAGCGGGAAGAGCCTCAGTAGCACCTTCAAACGGGTGAAAGACGCAGTGCGTCAGTTCGGAAAGGTCGAGGGCCGGGAAGAGGCTCTGGCAAGCCTAGATGATGTTGATCACCGGATCACAATCTTGGGCGAGGCAGTACACGAGAGCGTTCAGCGCATCGAGAAGTTGTTCGGGGCCGCCATTCTGGTCGAGACGAGCGATTCGGTTAAACTGCGGGCGGCCCAGCGTGCAGTCGATAAACGCGCGCCGTTCCACAAAGACAAGAACAGCATCGGCGATGCCATTATTGTCGAGATTTTCCGAGATGTCGTGTCGGATGACGATGACGGCGCGGAGTATGCGTTCGTAACGCACAACAAGCACGATTTTTCAGACATGTCTCAGGATGAGCGGGAGCCACATCCGGACATCAGAGAATTCTTTTCCGGTGTGAATTCCACCTACTCGCTGGCGATCGGCGAGGTCTTGAATTCTTACGCGCCTGAGTGGATGGAAGAGGTCAAATGGGAGTTTGAGTATCGAGAAGAGCCTCGTTTGCTCAGCGAGATTATGGAAGCCGAGAATCTGCTTTTCAGGCAAGTCTGGTACAACCGCCATTGGAACCTTCGCGCCGCCATAGAGAGAGGTAAGCACAAGGTCGTCACCGAAGCGGAGTGGGATAAGTATCCGAAGCGGCAGCAGAAAATGACCGTCGATAGCGTTTGGGAACGCGCCTTGGCGGCTGCAAAGCGGACGGAAGATGAAGTCGGCCTAGAAAATCTCGGCCCGTGGAGCGATTTCGAATGGGGGATGCTCAACGGCAAACTCAGCGCTTTGCGTTGGGTGACGGGCAGCGAATGGGACTTTCTTGACACCTAAGGCACGAACAGCGCGCGATGGTGGGCGAGATAGGGTGCGTGGCGCGGATCGAAGCCTGCGATAGTCAAGTTCTCCGAAAGCCCCAGACGCGCGCGATTTTCAGGCGACACAGCAGCGGAAATTCGCAAACGGCCGTCATCCTCGAACGTGATGAGGTGCCGATCGAACAGGGCGTCGATATGAGCGCACAGAAGAATCCCGTTGAACGGGTCGAGTCGTTCGACATTTGTCGCCTTGCTCCATGCCTTGATGTGCGAGGCTCGGAGAAGCGCGCCATGATCGACTTCGGCAACCGGGCATGCGCCGTCCCAATAGATTAGGAGCGCGTCACGAAATTCGCCCTGGCCGACACGAGCGGCGCTAAGACGCTCGCGTTCCGTGAGCGGATTGTCCTCCGACGCCACCGCGCGCACCTCGCCTTCCGGCGTAGCAATTGTCGCGCCGCGTTCGAGAAGGTCGAGAAGCGTCGCGAGCCGGTTCGCATCGATCCCGATTGCGAAGCCGTGTCGACCCACGCTCGCGCGGTGATCGGCCACATAGGCAGGAAACGCTCGGAGATTGCTATTCACATATGTTCGAGCCGGGTCAGGCACATCGATGTCGCCGAGGTTGCGCAGTTCGTCAGCGAGACCAACAAAGTGGGGATGGAGCACAAGTGCCCGCGTGTCCGTCTCGCGCTTCACATACACAGTGAGATCGCCGCGGCGCAATTGAACCAACTTTTTCGTGGCGTGCGAGACGCCAAAGCCGTGGCCCTGGAGCGCGTTGATCAAATCATCGCCGGAGAGCGTACCCTTGTACGCTGCCGGCTGCACGGCCGAGATCGGCAGCGTCAGGCGTTCGGCCTTCCGCGCCCAACTGCGACGGTTCGCGTCTGGCCAGTCGACGCGTAGCTTCGTCGCGAGCTCGGCCAGCTCTGGTCTCCGGCGTGTACGGAAAATATCGATTGGCTCACCTAAACCCGGGGCATCTCCACGATAATCGCACAACCACTCAGCCTTCCGCGTCTCCGCCAGCTCGGCTTCGAACAGCCCTACGAACATCGTGTCACCCTTGGCAGGGCAGACAAATGAGGCCCAAGTCTTCCGCTTACGAAAGATCGGGCGGCCCGCCTCTTGCGTCGCTTGATAACGCATAAAGCCGGCCGGATCGTCGCGCCACAGATCGTGCAACGTCGCATGATCCTTGCCGCTTTCGGGAGTGTGATGACGGATGACACAGACCCCTGCGGGGTCGATGCCCGCCGCTTTGAGGAGATCGTTGAATTCTGTTGCCATGGTCAGGCGCGGGGAAGTGTGGCGCGGCCGCCATTTGCAAGCCCGTCGATCTCCACGATCGTCAGGACATAGTTCGGCGCGTAGTGCAGCCAGGCGTCCAGCGCGTCGTCGATCGACCAGATAGCAAGGCCGGCGCAGGCCCGAAATTCTCGGGCCACAAGTTGCTTCAGTGCCGGATGGCCGCCTGTGGATTTGGCAGTGCGTAGCAGCGATATATCTGCGACCTGATTGCCGACCATCACCCACATATGACCGTCCCAGTCGAGGTCGCTGCGCAGGCAAGGCGCCGGGCCCTTTTCTAGCTCTGTCTGCCCAAACACGCGCACGCCATCGGCGTCCAAGGTGCCGACGACAACGTGCCCAGGTTCGTCGATGCGAGATTTGATTTCCTGCGCATAGACGGCGCTCATAAGCGCGCACGCTCCCGGTACAGGCAGAAACTCGGCCAGGATCGCGCGGCCGGCATCGCCAAGTGCATCGCGAGCGGCTCCGCTGATTCGATAATTTTGTACGGCTTCCGTTTCGGCTGGCGAGTAGCTCGCCACGATCAAATCGTTGAGGTTCATCGCAGTGACCATACCGGTCTCACGGCTGTGCTGGTGTGGGTTGAGATCGCGCATTGGGCAATTCTATCATCCTGAGGCGACAGGCGCGGCCGGCACCATATCGACGAACACATGCTTTAGCCTGATCGTGTGGCTGCCGTTTTGAACGAGCGCGCCCTCCAGTACGGCCAATGCGAGGGAATGCGCAGCCTCGGCCGTTAGCCCCGCGGATTCACCGTAGGTCTTCCGGATGCGTGCATCCACGGTATCAACAACGGCAGAAGCCGGAAGTGCTAACACGTAGCCGAGCATAAATCCCCAGTCATGGCCGGCAGCATACTGACCCGTTACAAATCGATCGACGCCTTTGGCGACATAACTGCTATTGAGTGTTGAATCACTTGCGTGAACACGCTTACATTCGACGGCTACGTAGGCGTCTTCATCGCCAAACTGGTGCAGAAACTGCAAGGTGATATCGATCCGACCTAGAATTGACGGGTCGTCGCTTGCCATGTCTTCAAGCTCGTGTTCACCGCGTATTTGAAGGTTTGTAAGCCCGAGCGCTTTCTTGACGCGACGCATCGCCTTCCGAACGACAATCGTTGTCGGGACTTCGAGCATGCCGGCTGTGAGGTGCGGCTTTGCCTCGTCACAGCCTTTGCAAAGGAGATCGACGACGGTCGCGATCTGATCTCCCGAAAGCGAGAACGATGGAAGGCCGAAAGGGACATCAGGCGTGAGCAACGGTGCTTCCCCTCCGCAGCCAGTGGTCGGCGAGGATAACATCGGCGTCGTTCAGTCCAGCCGTGCGGGTCCAGTTTCGGATTTCGCTCGGCTTGAGAATGAAAAGATCGTCTGATCCATAAAGTCGAATTTGGCGCCGCTCGTTCAGGTAAGGCGGTATCGGAGCGTCAAATTGGCCCCGCAGGAGCGCGCCTAAAGCATCTAGCTCCGCAGGATCGCCGTCGCGGACGACCGGCTCCTGGCCGGGGCCGCCTTTGGCCATCACGAAACGAACGGCTGTGATACCGGGCACGCCAGATGCTAAAACGGCCTTGGTCAGCCGCACCGGGTAGATCACCGCTTCAAGATGGCGCTCGTTGCGAGCGCGCAGGTATGCGTCGACGGTTTGCGCGACCTGGCCGGCATAAGCACGCAATGCTTCTGCACCCGGCGGCGTGATGAGACCGCCGCGCTCGCTTCGATTCTCGAAAATGAGGTAACGCGCGCGATCGACGCTGTCTCGGGCGAGCGTTCGCTCATCGGCATCCAAGTCATATGCATCGAAAACAGCCTCATCGAGGGCTGTTAGGCGGGCGGAGCTTGTGGGATCGGCCGCCGCTTTCTTCTCTGCTTCGATTAGCGCGTCCAGGATGGCGGGGTCGATTTTAGTCAGATCAGGGATGCGCAGAGAGAGGAGATCATGAGGCTCAACCGTTGGGCGCTCCAGGCCCCACGTTGGCCCGCCGAATGCAAACTGGAAGGATGTGAGGCTAGAGTTCAGAATCGCACTAAGTGCGAAGGCGTACTTCACATCCGCGCCGGCGAAGGAAACTCCGTAGAAGTTCTGCGTGTACAGCACGTCGCGGCTACTGACCGCAGCACTGTAGCGTCCACGCTCTACGCCTGAGGCGTTGCCCACCTTGGAGCAGAGCAGGATCGGCCCGAGGAAAATCGATTCACGTCGGGGCCGGTGCAACGTTGGATGCGTGAAATCGTCTAGTGAGCCATAGTCGAGGCGGAACGCCGAGAATTTTTCCGGTGTGACGACCTTCAGATTTCGATAGTTCCTGGGTGGGGTGTTTGCGTCGCCGCGGACTTGGAAACCTTGACCTCGGTTGGCGGATGGGTCGCGCTCTAGCGCCTGCATCAGCACGTCAAAACGTTGGAAGTCCTTCTCCAGGCGCTCGATGAGCCAGCCGTCACGAACCGTTCCGAAGGTCGCCGCTTTGAGGAAGGTAGGTGTTGCCAGCACCCGCTTAAGCGGGATGGAACGGATTTCTCCGGGACCAAGGCCAAAGACTCCTGTCCTTCGGAAGTCCGGAGTCCATGGGATCGAGCCGACCAGCATGCGGTCTGCTTGGGGTCCTAGGCCACAGCGAGCGAAGAATAGCAGTGCGGGACCGACGGCGTCCGGGAAGAGATCCTCGCGACGAAGGTACGAGAGATTGATCAGCGCGACTGGCGCGAGATGCTCCAAGAGATGGTTTCTCGCCGCGACGGCGTGAACATCTTTTGAGAAGAAGGGCGTGGCCTTCATCACCATGCCGACACGGCCATGCACACCGGCCAGTTCAGCACCAAGCGATAGGAATGCCTGGTCGGGGCTCCGTCTTGGCCGCAACGTCGACAAGTCAGAAGTACGCCGCCTGTCGGCACCGAGCTTCTTCTTGACGAACGTCCATGGCGGATTGCCGACCACCGCGTCGAAGGTTCGACTAGTGATCGGTGCAGGTAGTTTCTCGCCCAGAGAGTCCGCTTCAAACAGGGTGGTATCGATCAAGCGATCGAACTTCAGATCGCGGATGTCACTGACCGGCTGCTCGTCGAGCTCCAGAGCGGCGAGATATAGGCTGAACGCTGCGATACCAAGCGCCGCACGGTTGATGTCGACGCCAAAAAGCTGGGTGTAAAGAATGCGGCGAACAATATCTCGGGTTGCCGGTTGACCCTCTGCAGCGCGCCACACCAGTCGACGAAAAGCTTCCACGAGGAAAGCGCCCGATCCACATGCCGGATCTATGATCGTTGCATGAGACGACAGGCCCTCGAAAACGGGGTCGAGTGTGAGGTGGACGAGTTCGACTGGTGTGTAGTGTAGACCCTGCGATCGCGCCTCGTCCGCCGCGCTCGTCCTCGCGAACTGCTGGTAGATCGAGCTGACAAGATCGACCGGAATGGCGTTGAATCGGAAGCGGAAGAGCCGACCCTGTCCAAGGCGGTCCGGGATAAGACTACGTCCCTCCACGAAGTCGCGGATAAGTTCGAGATGCTTCGGTGTTAATTGCTCGT
>Ga0307513_10005870_pt1 | contig 16129 bp, 14 predicted proteins | sample 15_EM_MG_FD_202174 | JGI IMG/M metagenome (GOLD analysis project Ga0307513, IMG submission 202174) | Populus trichocarpa ectomycorrhiza microbial communities from riparian zone in the Pacific Northwest, United States - 15_EM | ecosystem: Host-associated > Plants > Roots > Unclassified | place... | reverse complement strand
AGGCCGGCGGCCTTGGTGCTCGCCAGCATGGCCTTGTCGGTCAATGCCGCACCGGCGCCTTCGTCCCACACGATGCTCAGGCCTTCGCGCGCCTTGCGGGCGTGCCACCAGGTGTCGGCCACGATGGCCACGCCGTCGGGGATCTGCACCACGTCGATCACGCCGGGCATGGTCTTGGCCTTGTTCGCGTCGAAGCTCTTGACCGTGCCGCCGATCACCGGGCATTGCTCCAGCGAGGCGTAGACCATGCCGGGCACCTTGACGTCGATGCCGAACTCGGCGGTGCCGTTGGTCTTGGCCGGCGTGTCCAGCCGCTTGGTCGGCTTGCCGACAATGCGGAAGTCTTTCGGGTCCTTGATGGTCGGGCTTTGTGGCACCGGCAGGCGCGAAGCCGCGGCGGCCAACTGGCCGTAGCTCGCCTTCTTGCCCTTGGGCCCGAGCACGAAGCCGTTCTCGGCCCTCAGTTCCGACTCAGGGATGTTCCATTTCAGCGCAGCGGCGCTGATGAGCATCATGCGCACTTGTGCGCCGGCCAGGCGCAGCTTGTCCCAGCCGTCGCGCACCGAAGACGAGCCGCCGGTGAGCTGCGGGCCGCCGAGCAACGCGTTGCCATAGACCTTGCCGTTGGGCGGCGCAATGGCCACCTTGATCCGATTGATGTCGACGTTGAGCTCTTCGGCGATCAGCATCGGCATCGAGGTGTAGACGCCCTGGCCCATCTCGGAGCGGGCCGACAGCAGCGTGATGGTGTTGTCGTCGGCGATGTGCACCCAGGCGTTCGGCGTGTGCACCGTGCCGGCGGCGAGCACATCGCTCACGCCGGTGAGGCTCACGCCGAGCATCAGGCCGCCGCTGGCGACGGCCGAGGTCTGCAGGAAGCCGCGGCGATTGACGCCAATGCTCTTGGACTTGGACTTGGAGGAGGTGATGGTGGTCATGGCAGTCTCCTCAGGCCTTGCGCATTTCAGCGGCTGCGGTCTTGATCGCAGCGCGAATGCGCGGGTAGGTGCCACAGCGGCAGATGTTGCCGCTCATCGCGGCGTCGATGTCGTCGTCGCTCGGGTTCTTGTTGCTCTTGAGCAGCGCGGCGGCGCTCATGAGCTGGCCGCTCTGGCAGTAGCCGCACTGCGGCACGTCGTGCGCGATCCAGGCCTTCTGCAGCGGGTGGCTGTTGTTGGCCGACAGGCTCTCGATGGTCGAGACCTTCTTGCCGGCCGCGGCCGACAGCGGCGTCTGGCACGAGCGCACGGGCTGGCCGTCGAGGTGCACGGTGCAGGCGCCGCACAGCGCCATGCCGCAGCCGAACTTGGTGCCGGTGAGCCCGACCTCGTCTCGGATGACCCACAACAAAGGCGTGTCGGGTTCGGCCTTGACGGTCATCGTCTTGCCGTTGATCTGGATGCGTGTGGTCACGGTGATGTCTCCTGCATGGAACGTGGGCGCGCTCACAGCAGCAGCTGCGGCAGCTTTTCAGAGCATGGTGGAAGCCCAGGATGAAGTCCAACCTGGGCAAACCCGAATCTTCGTGCGTGTTCGCAAGGTCATCGGCGAGGAAGGTCTTTCCCGGCCATGCTTCGAGCCCGATCAGGTGATGTCGGTGGGCTGGTGTTCGCTCATCGGAGCGTCGCGGCGCACCACGCCGGCACCCGGCGGCTGCATGCGCCAACCTGCCACGATGGCGAGGGCGCAGATGCCGCCCAGCAACAAGAACGTTTCGTGAAAGGCGCGCAAGGGCGCGTCGGCATGCACCTTCAGCCGCCACTCGAGCACGATGCCGGCCAGGCTCACGCCCACTGCCCCGCCCAGCTGGCGCAGGAAGTTGATGGTGCTGGAGCCGTGCGAGATGCTGGTCATCGGGAGGCGGCGAATGGCACCCAAGTTGAGCGAAGGCAGCACCGTGCCCAGGCCGATGCGCCCGACGATGGCGAACGCCGTGACGATCCACAGCGAGGTCGTGTAGCCCACCGTCGCCATCAGCCAGAACGACAGCGTCAGCAGCGTGATGCCGAAGGCCACCAGCTTGTTGAAGGGGAATCGGTCCGCCAATCGCCCACCGACCGGCAGCACGAAGGCCAGCACGATGCCTGCGGGCAACAGCACCGCGCCGGCCTGTGACGGCGGCAGCTTCAGGCCGATCTGCATGAACACCGGCACCAGGTAGGTGGAGCCGAACAAGGCCATGCCGTAGATGAAGGCCACGCACGCCCCCATGCGGAAGGCGCGGATGTCGAACAGCTTGAACTCCATCAACGGATGCTCGGCATGCCGCTGGCGCCAGATGAAGACCGCGCTGCTGGCGGCACACACTGCGAGCAGCACATAGGCGTAGAGCGACGGCGTGTGCAGGTGCACCAGGCCGTTCATGCCGCTCACCACCGCCACCGACAGCAGCGCCAAGCCGATCAGGTCGAAGCGGCGGTCGTGCTGGTTGACGGCCTCTGCCCCGGGCGAGGTGTGTGGCAGGTACTTGCGGCCGAGCGCCAGCGCCGCCAGGCAGAACGGCACCACCACGAAGAAGATCGACCGCCAGCCGAAGGCCTCGACCAGCACGCCGCCGATGCTCGGGCCCATGGCTGGTGCCAGCACCACGCCGAAGCCGAAGATGCCCATGGCCTTGCCCTGCTCCTTGCGGCCGAAGATGTGCAGCACGATCACCGGCGGAATCGGCTGCATCACGCCGGCCGCGAGGCCTTCAACCACGCGCATTGCCAGCACCATCTCGAAGGACTGGCCCAGCCCGCCGGCAACGCCGCCGACCATCAGCAAGCACACCGCAGCGAAGTAGGTGTGGCGGTAGCCGAAGCGGCCCAGCAGCCACGGCGTCGTCAGCATCGAGATGGTGACGGCCGCCATGAACCCGGCAGACAGCCATTGCGCACGCTCCTGCCCCAACGCGAACACGTGGCTCATGTCGGGCAACGCCACGTTGACGATGGTCGACGCCATCAGCGAGGCCATCGTGCCCACCATCACGGTGATCAGCACACGCCAGCGATAGGCACGGCCATGGCGTTCCTGCAAGGTGGGCAGGGCGTGGGGGTGGGACGTCGGCATCGGCGACATCCTAAAACCAACGGCTCAGGGCGGCATGCCGAGCAGCGTGCGGACGCGCAGCAACTCGTTGCCGCTGAACTGGCGCGCGAGGTGGCGCTTTGCGGCATCGCCTTTCAGCGTCTGCAGCTGGGCGCGTGCTTCCGCCAGGCGGCGCGCCCAGGCCCAGCGGGCTTCGTCTTCGACGCGCAGCCGTTCGGCCGCCACGGCGCCGAAGCGGCCGACCCGTTGCGCTTGCAAGGCCTTCTGCTGTTCGGCGTTTGCCGGCGGCTCGGGCATCAGCAGCATGCGTGGCGCGACAAGCGGCGGTGCGACACGCACGCCGTGCGTCGGCGCATTGGGCACAGACGAGCCGCTGGCTTCCTGGTTGGGGGTGGTTCGGCCTTGCAGCCAGGCGAGGTGTTCGTCCCACGCCACCAGCACCTGGCTTGCGGTCGCGGCATCTCGCTGCTGCGTGACCTCGCGCTCGATCCACGCGCGCAGCTCGCTCAGGTCGAGCTCGCCGACGGCGGTGAGCAGGTAGTCGAAGCGGCGGATCAGCGCGGCATCGGGCCGCAGGCCGTTCGCCGGGCCGATGACCCAGTCGCCGTCGAGGTCGGTGCCGCGCAAGGAGCCGCTGGCACGCACCTGGTCCACGCTGCGCACGCTGGTTTGTGCCGTGGCCGGTGTCGAGCACCCGGCAAGCCATAGCGCAACCGTCATCAACAGCAAAGCGCGCAATGCCGACGACCTCACAGACCCGCCTTCTTGAGCCGGTTGGCCTGCAGGCGATAGAAGGCCAGTGGGTCCGGCGACAGCATGCCGCGCAGGCCGAAGCTCTGGTTCACCTCGTCGAGGTGGTTCCACTCGTAGTCGTCGCGCAGCACCGTGCCCCAGTGGCTGGCGCAGCGGCCGACGAGCCCGTCGTTCGGCTCGTCGCCGAAGAAGCGGCTGGTGGCCAGCAGCACCGCGTCGCTCAGGTCGAGCGGGTTGGTCGCGACCCGCGTGCCGCCCGCCGAGAAGTAGCGCACGCCGTTGACCACCGCCGCACCTTCGCCGCAAGGTGTTCCCGGCTGGCCTTGTGGGAAGCGCCGGTTGAAGACGGCAGCGCCTTCGCTGTCGAGCGACTGCAGTGCGCCGAGCGCGTCTTGCGGCAGGCCCGAATCACCCGACAGATAAGACACGGCACCCGACAGCGCATTCGCCCATGCTGCCGGCACACCGCTGCCGCGCGCCATCTCCTTCAATCCATCAGCGGTCTTGCTGCCGGTGTGCGGCGCACCCACGGTGGTGACCGAGGCGACCAGCTCCGGCGCCACGGCCGCCACATAGCGTGCGGTCGGCCCACCGTGGCTGTGGCCGATGAGGTTGAACTTCTCGTGTCCGTACGCCGCCTTCAACGCGCGCAGCTCGAACAGCAGCTGCTCGCCGCGCACCTCCGACAGGTTGGCCGCCGACACGCTGGGTGCGTAGACCACCGCGCCTCCGTCGCGCAAGGCCTTGGCCACGCCATGAAAGTAGTCGACCGGGCCGATCGCACCGAAGCCGAACAGGCCGTGCACCAGCACGATGGGGTAGCGGGTCTGCGTGTAGATATCGGGGAGCGCATCGGCCGCATGCGACGGTCCCATCAGACCCAGCCAACAGGCGAGCAACAGCATCCAGCGGCGACATGAGGTGGCGTTCGGCACGCCGCCATTCTCGATCACGCTCGATCAAGTCCCCGCGAGATCGCGCGCGAGGCGGTTGTGCTGTTCGATGAGCCGCGGCAGGTCCACGGTAGCCAGCCGCCCGTCGCGCACCACCACGCGGCCGTTGACTATGCTGTGCTTCACGCGCGGCACGTGGCAGAAGAGCAGCGCGGCCAGCGGGTCGTGCAGGCCGCCGGCCATGCCGATCTCGTCTAGCGGCACGGTGACGATGTCGGCCGCCATGCCGGGCGCGAGGTGGCCGATGTCATCGCGGTTGAGCACCTGGGCGCCGCCACGCGTGGCGATCTCCAGCGCCTCGCGCGCGGTCATCGCCGACGGACCTTTTTCGGGGCCGTGGGCGACCCGTTGCAGCAGCAGCGCCTGCCGCACCTCACCGAGCATGTGGCCGCTGTCGTTGGACGCACTGCCATCGACGCCGATGCCCACCGGCACATCGGCGTCGCGCATCGCGCGGATGGGCGCGATGCCCGAGGCGAGCCGCATGTTGGAGCACGGGCAGTGCGCCACGCCGGTGCCGGTGCGCGCGAAGAGGCGGATGCCGGCTTCGTCGAGCTTCACGCAGTGCGCGCACCACACGTCGCGGCCGAGCCAGCCGAGCTGCTCGGCGTATTCGGCCGGCGTGCAGTTGAACTTCTCGCGGGTGTAGGCGATGTCGTTGTCGTTCTCGGCGAGGTGGGTGTGCAGCGACACGCCATGCTCGCGCGCCAGCAGCGCCGAATCGCGCATCAGCTCGCGGCTCACCGAAAATGGCGAGCACGGTGCCACCACGATGCGCTGCATCGCGAAGCGGCCCGGGTTGTGCCAGCGCTCGATCAGGCGCTGGGTGTCTTTCAGAATCGCGTCTTCGCGCTCGACCACGCGGTCGGGCGGCAGGCCGCCCTGCGACTGGCCCACGCTCATCGAACCGCGCGCCGCGTGGAAGCGCATGCCGATCTCGGCGGCGGCCTCGATGCTGTCGTCGAGCCGCGTGCCGTTGGGGTAGATGTAGAGGTGGTCGCTGCTGGTGGTGGCGCCCGACAGCAGCAACTCGGCCATCGCGGTCTGCGTCGACACGCGCGTCATCTCGGGCGTGAGGCCGGCCCAGATCGGGTACAGCGTCTGCAGCCAGCCGAAGAGTTCGCGGTCTTGCGCCGGGCGGATGGCCCGCGTCAGCGACTGGTACATGTGGTGGTGGGTGTTCACCAGGCCGGGGATCACGACCTGGTCGCTCGCATCGATCACCTCGTCGGCGGTGGTCGGTAACTCGTCACTGGGGCCGACAGCCTCGATGACGTTGTCGCGCACGAACAGCCCGCCATTGGCGATTTCGCGCCGCGCATCGTCCATCGTCACGAGCAGGCGGGCGTTTCGAATCAGGAGTGTGGTCATGGGTGGTGTCTCGCCCCGCGCAGCGGGGGAGCGACGGTCAGTAGGCTTCGGACATTTTCGCCCCTGCCATGCCAACCCGGCGCCTCAGCGGTCGACCCCGAGCAAGGCCCGCGCTCGCACCAGCTCGCCTCCGGAGAAGTTCTCCGCAAGGTAAGCCGCCCGCGCCTGCCCGCGCTGCAGGGCCGACAGCTCGGGCGCTGCCGCGATCTCTTGCAAACGCAATTGCACGGCCGCCAGCCGGCGTTCCCAGTCGGCCCACTGCGCTTCTTCGACCCGCAGGCGATCGGCCCCTTCCACGCCCAGCTGCTGCACCCGCTGGGCTTGCCGCTGCGCTGCGTCAGCAGTTGGCGAGGCAGGCATCAGCAAAGCCATCTGTGCATCTCCAGGAACGGCGCCACCCGCCGCGTGCTGCGTAGACAGCTGCTCGGTGAAGGCCACGAAATCGCGCTCCTCGTCGCCATAGAACGCCTTCGCCCAGTCCTCACCGAGCATCTGCCGGCGAACCGAGGCACGCTCGGCCAGCGAAGGCTGCCAGGTCGCCGCGTCGTTCGGGCTCACCTGCGCCTTGAAGCTCGTCTGCTGCAAGGCGACGTAGCGGTCCCAGACCGCGAGCACCTGTTGCGCCGCACCGCTGCCGAGTTCGATGCCGATCGCCTGTTCCATCCATTGCCGCAGGTCCTGGGGCGTCACCTCACCGAGCGCGGTCAGCAGATAGTCGAAGCGGCGCCGCAGCGACAGCGAGGGCTGCAATTGCTTGTTGCCCGCGCCGTCGACGACCCAGTGGCCCCAATCGCCGTCGAGGTCCGACCCGCGCAGCGATCCGCTTTCCCACACCTTCGTCACGCGTTCGCGCGCAGCGTCGAGCGCGAGCGCCGCATCGGCGTTGTGCTGCATCGCCTCGCTGGGCGCGCCCTCGGCAAAGGGGTTGAAGTTCCAGTCGGTGAAGACCGGTGTCTGCGCAGCCGGCGAGGCATGCTCGGTCTTCAACAGCGACCACGCGGCCACCAGCAGCGTGATCGCCGCCAGCAGCAGCACGCGCCGCGACAAGCGTCGCGACGCATGGGTCAAGCCGCTCATCACAGGCCGGCGGTCTTCAGGCGGTTGGCCTGGCTGCGGTAGAAGGCAACCGGGTCTTGTGAGAACAGGCCGCGCAAACCGAAGCCCTGGTTCACCTCGTCGAGGTGGTTCCAGGCGTAGTTGTCCTTCAGCACGACACCCCAGTGGCTGGAGCACTGACCCACAAGGCCGTCGTTCTGCTCGAAGCCGTAGAACACGCTGGTGGCGACGAGCAGCGCGTCGCTCACGTCGAACACGTTGGTCGAGACGCTGGTGCCGCCCACTGAGTAGTAGCGAACGCCGTTGACGACCGCAGCGCCCTGGCCGCATGAGCTCGTCGGTGCGCCCTGCGGAAAGCGGCGGTTGAAGTCGGCCGAGCCCGCGGTGTTGAGCGACTGCAGCGAAGCGAGCGAGTTCTGCGGCAGCTGCGACGAGCCCGAGAGCCACGCGATGGTCGATGCCAGCGCATTGGCGATCGTGGCGGCCACGCCCGTGGTGCCGGTCCACGAGGTGAGGGTGTTCAGGCCATCGGCGACCTTGCTGCCGGCGTGCGGCGAACCGACGCTGGTGATCGACGCCACCAGCTCCGGTGCGACTGCGGCCACGTAGCGGATGGTCGGCCCGCCATGGCTGTGGCCGATGAGGTTGAACTTCTGGTACCCGTACGCCGCCTTCATCGCACGAAGCTGCTGCAACAGCTGCTCGCCGCGCACCTCGGACGAGTTGGCCGCCGACACGCTGGGCGTGAAGACCACCGCACCACCCGAACGCAGCGCGCTGGGCACACCATAGAAGTAGTTGACCGGGCCGATGGCATCGAAGCCGAACAGGCCGTGCACCAGCACGATGGGGAACTTGGTTTGGGTGTAAGTGTCGGCGGCCTGCGCCGTGGTGGCCGGGCCAGCCGCCAGAGTGAACTCCAGCGAAAGGGCGGCGAAAACGCGGCCGCTGCGGCGGCGAAGCTGCATGTGCATGAATGTCTCCTGTCGTTTTAGATTTGGTCTGGCGACTGCAGGCTCACTCACACAATGCGTGAGGCAAGCGCCGATCCGAATCTAGAGCGAAGCGCGCTTCATTCGAAGTGGCAATCGCTGCCAATCACTGGCGGATGCGGCCACATCCGGCCTGGGAATTACCCGCAGTCAAGACGCCGAGCGCAGCACTCGGCTGCCCGGGATCAGCGCCGCCAGCCCCGCGCCGCAGCGGCGCGCTCGGCCTGGGCATCCAGCGGTGCGCCCTGGATGGTGTCGTCCACGGCCTTCAGCACGGCCGCAGGAATCGGTGTGGCCGCCATGCGCAATTCACCCCCCGGCGACGCGGTGCGGGCCTGCTGCGTCCACACCTGCAACGCCCAGGCATCGCCTTCGCGGCAGGCCACTCCCGCCGCATCGCCGCGCCACGCAAAGCTGCGGCAATACCGCTGCTCGCGCGACAGGAAACTGATGCCCACGCGCACCGGCGCATCGGATGCCTGGGTGCTGGCGAGCTGGGTCGACAGCGCGTGTGCGAGCGGGCCCTGCGCCACCCACGCGCCGCCGCGCTGCGCCAGCGGCAAGCCGTCTTCCGCCGAGGGCCACGGAAGCCATCGCCCGCCGAACAGGCCCAGCAGCAGGCAAGCCGCCATCGCACCCCATTGCGGCCAGCCCCAGCCACGCGGATCGTTCGCGGCTGGGCGCTGCAGGCGCGAAGGGTCGACGTCAACGACCGCGGCCTCCGCTTTCAGAGCCTCGGCCAAGCGTGCCGGCACCGGCTCATCGAGCACCGGGTCGAAGGCCATGCGCAACTGCTCACGCAATGCCTGCTCGCGCGCGAGCCGCAGCGCCAGCGCCGGGTCGGCCGCCACGGCCTGCTCGATGTGTGCACGCTCGGCCGCGCCCAATTCGCCGTCGACGAAGGCGCGCAACAGGTCGTCGGAGATCACCGGGTTCGTCGTCATGCGCGGCTCCCATTCGCCGGATCGCCCAGTGCCGCCTGCAATGCATCGCGGGCACGCGCGAGGCGGCTGGTCAGCGTGCCGATCGGGATGTCCAGCACCTCGGCGGCTTCTTTGTAGGGCAGGCCTTCGACGAGCACCAGACCTACCACCAGGCGCTGGTCGTCGTTGAGCTGCGCCATGGCCTTGTGCACGTCCATCGCGAGCTGCTGCTGGTCGGCGGGGTCGTGGCCCACGTGCTCGCCAGCCTCTTCAGGGGCCAGCACCTCGTCGCGCCTCGCACGGGCGCGCACCTCGTCGATCCAAGCGTTCTTCATGATCCTGAACATCCAGCTGTCCAATCGGGTTCCGGGCTGCCACTGCTGCCAGCGCGTCAAGGCGCGCTCGACAGACAGCTGCACCAGGTCGTCGGCATCTTCCCGATGGCGGGTGATGGCGCGCGCGAACCGGCGCAGCCGCGGCAGCAGCACACCCACTTCCTTCCGCACCTCATCGGCCACAGAGTCCATGCAATACCGGTAGAACGATGCAGACAGGGATTTTCTTCCACGGCTGCAGCGTTCTCGTTGCATGAAGACGATATGGTGTGCCCAGGAGACACGATGAAGGTTCTGCCGTTCTTGACCGCCGCCACGCTGGCCTGTGGCACCGCCGGTGTCTCGGCCCAGCTGAGGCTGCCGACACTGCCGTCGCTGCCCGGCGTAACGCTCCCGTCGGTGACACGCTCGCCATCGACCCTGCTGACCGACAGTGAACTCGCGCCGCGCAATCTCAGCGAACTGCGCCGGCGCACCGTGCGCGAGCTGCTGCGTCGCAACAGCAGCGTGCTGGAAGCCGACCGGGCCGGCGAGCCGCTGGTCCGCGGCGAGGTGCTGGCCTTTTCGCCCATACCCGCGGCACTGGACGCCCTCCGCGCGGTGGGCTTCACGCTGCTGCGCGAGCGCCGGCTCGACGGGTTGGACATGCGCGTGCTGGTGCTGCAGGCGCCGCCCGACCTGGGCACGGCCGCGGCGCTGGACCGCGCACGCGAGATCGACCCGCCCGGCAGCTACGAACTCAACCATGTCTACACCGGCAGCGGCACGCTCGCGCCCGCGGTGGGCGCATCGGGTGCGGCCACCGCCCCGGCACCTGCATCTGCGTCTGCTGCGCCAGGGCGCATCGGCCTCATCGACGGCGGGGTCGACGACCGTCACCCGGTGCTGAGCGCGGCACAGCTGCGGACCCACGGTTGCGACGCCCGGCACCCCAGCGCACATGGCACCGCCGTCGCGTCGCTGATGGTCGGCGAGGGCCGAAGTTTCCACGGCGCAGCGCCTGGCGCCACGCTGTACGCCGCCGACGTGTTCTGCGACCAGCCGACCGGCGGCGCGGTCGATGCGGTGGCCGACGCCCTGAGCTGGCTCGCGCAAGAGCGGGTACCCGTGATCAACATCAGCCTGGTCGGGCCGGCCAATCGCCTGCTCGAGCGGGTGATCGCCGCGATGCAGGCGCGCGGCCATGTGATCGTGGCCGCCGTGGGCAACGATGGGCCCGCGGCGCCGCCGCTCTACCCGGCGGCCTACCCGGGTGTGGTCGGCGTGACGGCGGTCGATGCGCGCCGGCGTGTCTTGCCCGAGGCCGCGCAAGGCCCGCAGGTGACGTTTGCCGCGCCGGGCGCCGACATGGCCGTGGCCGATGGCGCGGGAGGCTTCAGCCTGGCCCGCGGCACCTCGTTCGCGGCACCCCTCGTCGCCGGGCTGCTGGCTCGGCACGTGAGCGCCTTGGCGCCGGGCAATGCTGGTCTCGCGGTGGAAGCACTGGCAGCCAGCGGGCTGGACCTGGGCGCCCCAGGCCGTGATCCAGTGTTCGGGCTGGGCCTGGTCGGCGAGGGCCTGCGTGCCAGTCCGATGCTGGCCAGCAAATAATTTTTGCGGTGGGAGGGAAGAACACCGAAGTGCCGGTCGTTGTACCTGTTGAAAGCCACGGAAGGGCCGCGGCTCTCTCATTCAACAGGAGTCCCTCATGAAAACCATTCTCTTCACCGCCCTCGCAGCCGGCGTCAGCGCCATCGCCTTGTCGTCCACCGCCCACGCAGGAGGCCTGATCGGCGGCAGCGCCGGCGTGTTGACGTCGGGACACGGCAATGTAGCCGGCGGCCTGAGCGGGCAGACCATGACCAGCCTGCCGCGCGCGGGCACGTCGATGAATGGCGCGTTGTCGGGAATCGCGGGAGCCGATGTCCAGGGCTCGGGCTACGTTGACCGCAGCCTCATCGACAAGACACAGGGCGGCGCGAAGCAGGCAGCCCAGCAAGGCCAGGCCAAGGCGGCGGACACGGTCGACACCGGCCGCGCCGCAGCCAAGGCCACGCGTGACCAGGCTGTCGACACCTCGGGGCAGGTGCAAGGGCAGGCTCAAAGCGCGGCCCAGGGTGCAGCGGCCACGACCACGGCGGCGCGCAAGGTGTCAGCGGACACCGCTGCCGGCGCCAATGGTTCCAACGGCAGCGCCGGGACGACCGCCTCAGCCTCGCCCAGGTCCGTGAACGCCGGGGTCAACGCTTCGGTGCAGGGGTCCGCAGGCTCGCGCTGAGTCTGCGCCATCGGCTGTGAAGGCCGCGGGTCAGCCCGTCGCCTTCACCTTCAACCGCCACGCATGCAACAGCGGCTCGGTGTAGCCGCTGGGCTGCTCCTTGCCCTTGAACACGAGGTCGAGCGCGGCTTGGTACGCAGCCGAGGTCTTGAAGTTGCCGGCCATGTTCTTGTACAGCGGGTCGCCGGCGTTCTGCTTGTCGACCACCGCGGCCATGCGCTGGAAGGTCTCCTTCACCTGCTTGTCGGTCACCACGCCGTGCTGCAGCCAGTTGGCGATGTGCTGGCTGCTGATGCGCAGCGTGGCGCGGTCTTCCATCAGGCCGATGTTGTGGATGTCGGGCACCTTGGAGCAGCCCACGCCCTGGTCGATCCAGCGCACCACGTAGCCGAGGATGCCTTGCACGTTGTTGTCGAGTTCCTGCTGGCGCTCGGCGGCCGACCAAGTCGCCTCCTTCACCACCGGAATCTGTAGCAGGCCATTGAGCAGCTCGCTGCGCGCGTCGTCGGCATCGGTCTTCTCCAGTTCTTTCTGCACCTTCGACACCTTGACCTGGTGATAGTGCAGTGCGTGCAGCGTGGCCGCAGTGGGCGACGGCACCCAGGCGGTGTTCGCACCAGCCTTGGGGTGGGCGATCTTCTGCTCGAGCATGGCCGCCATCAGGTCGGGCATGGCCCACATGCCCTTGCCGATCTGCGCGCGGCCGCGCAGGCCCATGCCCAGGCCGACCAGCACGTTGTTGCGCTCGTAGGCCTGGATCCAGGCCGTGGCTTTCATGTCGCCCTTGCGCATCATCGGGCCCGCGTACATGGCGGTGTGCATCTCGTCGCCGGTGCGGTCGAGGAAGCCGGTGTTGATGAAGGCCACGCGCGAAGCCGCGGCCGCAATGCAGGCCTTCAGGTTGACGCTGGTGCGGCGCTCTTCGTCCATGATGCCGAGCTTCACCGTGCTGTCGGGCAGGCCCAGCAGCTTCTCGACGCGCGCGAACAGCTCGGACGCCAAGGCCACTTCGGCCGGGCCATGCATCTTGGGCTTGACGATGTAAACCGAGCCGGTGCGCGAGTTCTTGATGCCGGGCTGCTGGGTGCGCGCCAGGTCGTGCAGCGCGATGGTCGTCGTGATGACGGCATCCATGATGCCTTCGGGGATCTCCTTGCCACCGTCATAAAGGATGGCCGGGTTGGTCATCAGGTGGCCGACATTGCGCACGAACATCAGCGAGCGGCCATGCAGCGTGACCGTCTTGCCCTTGGGGCTGGTGTAGACGCGATCGGGGTTGAGGCCGCGGGTAAAGGTCTTGCCGCCCTTGCTGACCTGCTCGGTCAGCGTGCCCTTGAGGATACCGAGCCAGTTGCCGTAGGCCAGCACCTTGTCTTCGGCATCGACCACGGCCACCGAGTCTTCGAGGTCGAGGATGGTCGACAGCGCCGCTTCGAGCACCAGGTCGCTCACACCAGCCGGGTCGGTCTTGCCGATGGGTGTGGCGCGGTCGATGCGGATGTCGATGTGCAGGCCGTTGTGCTGCAGCAGCACCGACGAGGGGGACGCTGCGTCGCCCTGGTAGCCGATGAACTGGTCCTTCTCGTCGAGGCCGGTCTGCTTGCCGTCTTTCAGCGTGATGACGAGCTTGCCGCCGTCGATACGGTAGCCCACCGAGTTGATGTGCGAGCCCTTCTTCAACGGTGCAGTGCGGTCGAGCACGTGGCGTGCGTATTCGATGACTTTGGCGCCGCGCACCGGGTTGTAGGCGCCGGCGCGCTCGGCACCGCCGGCCTCGGAGATCGCGTCGGTGCCGTACAGCGCGTCGTACAGCGAGCCCCAGCGCGCATTGGCAGCATTCAGCGCATAGCGCGCGTTGAGAATGGGCACCACCAGCTGCGGCCCGGCCTGCAGCGCGAGTTCGGCGTCGACGTTCTTGGTCGTGGCCTTGCCTTTCTTCGGGTGCGATACCAGGTAGCCGATCTTCTCCAGATGCAACTGGTAGGCCTTCATGTCGCCGATCGGGCCGGGGTGGGCCTGGTGCCACGCATCCATCTCGGCCTGCAGGCGATCACGTTCCGCCAGCAACGCAGCGTTCTTGGGCGCGAACTCGCGCACGATCTCATCGAAGCCTTTCCAGAAGCTCGCGGCGCTGATACCGGTGCCGGGCAGAACGTGGTCCTCGACGAAACGGGCGAGCTCGGTGGCAACTTGCAGGCTGTGGATGGAGGTGCGTGCGGTCATGGGAGATCCCTCGTGGCGTCATGAGAAAAAAGGGCTGGGCACGCGTGCAAGGCGCGCGCCGGCGTCAGCCAGCAATCTATTCGATCTTTCGCGGTTTATTAAGAGCCTGAGAAGCCGAAGATTCGTGACTTCTCTAGAGGTAATCTAGCGAGATGGACAAGCTCAAGCAGATCGAATCCTTCGTCTCGGTGGCCGCCAAGGGCAGCCTGACGGCGGCGGCGGCATCGGAAGGCATCGCCCCCGCCGTGGTCGGCCGACGCATCGACGCTCTGGAAGAGCACCTGGGCGTGAAGCTGCTGCTGCGCACCACCCGGCGCATCACGCTGACGCACGAAGGCAGCGCCTTTCTCGAAGACTGCCAGCGCCTGCTGGCCGACTTGGCGAACGCCGAAGCCAGCGTCAGCGCGGGTGGCGTGAAGGCCAGCGGCTACCTGCGCATCACCGCGCCGGCGGGTTTCGGACGGCGCCACGTGGCACCGCTGGTGCCGGGCTTCGTGGCGATGCACCCCGACGTGAAGGTGTCGCTGAATCTGGCCGACCGGCTGGTCGACATCGTCAACGAGAGCTACGACTGCGCGGTGCGAGTGGGCGACATGCCCGACAGCAGCCTGGTCAGCGTGCGCCTGGCCGACAACCGCCGGCTGTGCGTGGCCACGCCGCAGTACCTGGCGCGCGCCGGCACGCCGAAGCACCCCGACGACCTGGCCCGCCACGATTGCCTGACGCTCAGCTCCGACGCCAGCCAGACGCGCGGCTGGGCCTTCAAGCTCGACGGCGAGGTGACGCACCTGCGCCTGAACGGCAAGCTCGATTGCAGCGACGGTCAGGTGCTGCACGACTGGTGCCTCGCCGGCCTGGGCCTGGCCTGGCGCTCGACCTGGGAGGTGGAAAGCCAGATCCACAGAGGCGAGCTGGTGAGCGTGCTGAACGAGTTCGCGGCGCCGCCGAACGGCATCTACGCAGTGTTCGCACAACGCAAACACCTGGCGCTGCGCGTGAGGCTGTGGATCGACTTCCTGAAGCAGACCTATGGCGACACCGCCTACTGGCAACAGGCCCGCTGACGCGCCAAGCACGCCTCGGCTGGAAATCGCCACCAATGAGAAGCGCCCGACAAGCGGGCGTATAGACACATCACTGTCGCTCGCTCGCTCGCACGCAAGCACAAGCAAAGCGAAGTGCCCCATCAAGCAACGACTCACGCACGGGTTTCACGGGCGTCGAGTTGGCGCCCCTCGGGGGCTGAGCCCGGACATGAACAGTCCCGAGGACTGTTCGTGCCTGGCGAAGAGCTGGGCCGCCGGCCCAGCGCGGCCTGCAAGGCGGCAGCGAGGCGCCTGGGGGGCTAAGTCATGCCGAGAGGCAAGTCTTCATGAACGCCTTGCGCTCGTCGCCCTTCTTGTCTTTGGCGTCGGCATTGCAGGTCTTCATCTTTTCTTGCTGCGCGGTCTTGCCGCTCGCGGCAGCGGCTGGCTTGTTGGAGAGGCAGGTCTTCATGAATGCCTTGCGCTCATCGCCCTTCTTGTCACCGGCTTCGGCATTGCAGGTGCTCATCTTGGACTGCTGCTTGGTGGGACCCGAAGCGGCATCGGCCGCATGCGCCGACACTGCGAAGGTGGACACGGCGACAGCCAACACGCTGATCAGATGTTTCATGGAGCTTCCTTCCCGGGATGTGGATGACGAAGAGTTCGCCGGGTCGGATTGGAGCACCGCCTCCAGCGCCCAGCAAGGGGATCAACGCGCGAGCGGCACGCCGAGACGACACGAAGAGTGAACCGCGCATGAAGACGACCCGCCGCGCGGACGCCGAAGCAGCTACAGGATGCGTCGCGGGTGGGCGATGGCTTCGTGCGCAGCGTGCAGGCGACGCACCAGCACGCGGATGAAGGCCTCGTCGAACAGGTGGCGGCAGTTCGGGCTGACCTGCGCGAGTGTGTCGGGCGTGAACGAGATGGTGGTGGCCGGGTCGGTGACCACCACGTTGGTGCTGTGGCGGCGCAGCTCGGGGCTTGGCGCGAGGTAGGCCATCTCGCCCACCGAGGTGCCGGAGCCGAGCTGGGCCACCTTGCTGCCATCGCGGAAGACCTCGACCTCACCCTGCGCAATGATGTGGAAGCTGCTGCCCTCTTCGCCCTTGCTGTACAGCGCATGGCCGAAGGCAAAGCGCTGCCACCGCGCACGGTGCACGACCTCCCACAACTCCACGTCGCCGAAGTTGGAGAAGAAGTCG
>Ga0307513_10005869_pt1 | contig 16132 bp, 12 predicted proteins | sample 15_EM_MG_FD_202174 | JGI IMG/M metagenome (GOLD analysis project Ga0307513, IMG submission 202174) | Populus trichocarpa ectomycorrhiza microbial communities from riparian zone in the Pacific Northwest, United States - 15_EM | ecosystem: Host-associated > Plants > Roots > Unclassified | place... | reverse complement strand
AGTGGGGCACTCCGACCGGAAATGCCCAAGTCCCCGACAGTCTTGAGCTGTCGGGGACTTGGAGGGAGCGGGGCGACCGCCCAAGGGTGAAGTGCTCAGGCGGAGACCGTCGCGCGCTCCGCGACGTTCTCGGCGCCACGCTCACCGAGCCGTTCCGTCGGCACCCGGTGCGTCTCGCGTGCCGTGATCGCGGCCAGCACCGGCGGGATGCACAGGGCCGCCGTGAACAGGGCGACGGAGAACCAGTCGTCGCCGTCAGGACCGGCGATCTCCGCGGCGAAGGTGACCGCGAAACCGGCGACGGCGAAGCCGATCTGCGTGCCGATCGCCATGCCCGACAGGCGCACCCGGGTCGAGAACATCTCGCCGTAGAAGGAGGGCCAGATGCCGTTCGCGGCGCTGTAGACCACACCGAAGGTGATGATGCCGAGCACCAGGATCAGCGGGTAGGAGCCCGTGGAGATCGCCCACAGGTAGACGAACATCATGACCCCGCTGCCCGCGGCGCCGGCCAGGAACACCGGGCGGCGGCCGATGCGGTCGGACAGCGTGGCCCAGAGCGGGATCGCGGCCAGCGCGACCAGGTTGGCGAGCGCGGCCACCCACAGCATGGACGAGCGGTCCATGCCCACCGCGTCGCTGGTCGCGTATGCCAGCGCCCAGACCGTGAAGATCGTCGAGACCGAGGCGACCAGCGCCCCCGCGATCACCCGCAGGACGTCCGCCCAGTGCTCGCGCAGCAGGATCAGCAGCGGCAGCTTCACGACACCCTCGGAGGCGGCCTGCTGGGCGAAGGCCGGCGTCTCCTCCAGCTTGCGGCGGATGACGTAGCCGACGACGGCGACCGCGATGCTCAGCCAGAACGGGACGCGCCAGCCCCAGGACAGCAGCTGGTCCTCGGGCATGGCGGCGATCGGGATGAAGACCAGCGTGGCGAGGAGCTGACCGCCCTGGGTGCCGCTCAGGGTGAAACTGGTGAAGAAGCCGCGCCGGTCCGGCGGGGCGTGTTCGAGGGTCATGGAGTTCGCGCTGGCCTGCTCACCGGCGGCCGAGATGCCCTGGAGGACACGGCAGAGCACGAGCAGGACCGGGGCGAGGGTGCCGACCTGGTCGCGGGTGGGCAGGCAGCCGATGAGGAACGTCGAGACGCCCATCAGGATCAGCGTGAAGACCATGATCTTCTTGCGGCCGAGCCGGTCGCCGAAGTGGCCGAGGAAGAGCGCGCCGACCGGCCGGGCGGCGTACGCGACACCGAAGGTGCCGAGCGAGAGCAGGGTCGCGGTGGCGGGGTCGGAGTCGTCGAAGAAGATCTTCGGGAAGATCAGGGCAGCCGCACTGCCGTAGATGAAGAAGTCGTAGTACTCCAGGGCGCTGCCGATCCAGGCGGCCGTGGCGGCTTTCCTCGGCTGGCCGCTCGGTGGGGCGTCGAGGGGTGCTGCGGGGACGGACACGGCGTGCTCCTTCGAGGGAACTCCGACGTAGGCGGAGTGAGCGGAGGGGAGAAGTGCCGGATCCCGGGGGTGATGGGACGGCCGTGCCGGGAGCTGCCGCTGCCCGGCTAATTAACGCACTGGATAGTTAGTAGCGGTTGGCTACGGATGTTGCGCTCACGTTTCCCGGGTGTCAAGAGGTCGTGCCGAAGGATCTTTCCGTCGGTCCTCAGGCCGTACGGTCCGCCGTCAGATAGGCGATGACCATGTCGCCGAGCATCGCCCGGTAGTGCTCCCGCTGGTCCGGGGCCGTCAGATCGCGGCCGAACAGCGCGCCGAAGGTGTGCCGGTTGGCCACCCGGAAGAAGCAGAAGGAGCTGATCATGGCGTGCAGGTCCACGGCGTCCACCTCGGCCGTGAACAGGCCTGACTTACGGCCCGACTCCAGGATCCGGTGAATCACCTCAAGTGCCGGCGAGCCGATCCGCCCGAGCTGCTCGGAGGCGGCGATGTGCTCGGCCTCGTGGATGTTCTCGATGCTCACCAGACGGATGAAGTCGGGGTGCGCCTCATGGTGGTCGAAGGTCAGCTCCGCCAGCCGCCGGATGGCCGCGACCGGGTCCAGATGCTCGACGTCGAGGTCCTGCTCGGCCTGCCGGATCACGGTGTACGCGCGCTCCAGGACCGCCGTGAACAGCTGCTCCTTGCCGCCGAAGTAGTAGTAGATCATCCGCTTGGTGGTGCGGGTGAGGGCGGCGATCTCGTCCACCCGGGCCCCCGCCAGGCCGGCCCGGGCGAACTCCTTGGTGGCGACGTCGAGAATCTCGGCCTTGGTGCGGACGGCGTCGCGGATGCGCCCGCCGTTGTGTGCCGGTTCTTCGACGCTGGTCATCGGGTTCCTTCGGGCGAGGGGCCAGTGCCGTGAATTCTAGAAGCACACCGAGGGGCTTCTCCGGGGGCTTCCCCGTGGCCCGGTCGTGCTGATATAGCTAACGTACTAGTTCGTACATTAGTGGAGGTCGGTCGTGGCCAAGGACTCGTTTCTCGTCGGTCTCATCGGCTCCGGCATCGGCCCGTCGCTGAGCCCCGCGCTGCACGAGCGGGAGGCCGACCGGCAGGGGCTGCGCTATCTGTACCGGCTGATCGACATCGACACGCTGGGCGTTCCGGCGCAGGCGGTGGGCGATCTCGTACGGGCCGCCCGTGACCTCGGGTTCGACGGGCTGAACATCACGCATCCGTGCAAGCAGCTCGTGATCGAGCACCTGGACGGCCTCGACGCGCAGGCCGAGGCGCTCGGTGCGGTCAACACCGTGGTCTTCGAGGACGGCCGTGCGGTCGGCCACAACACGGACGTGACCGGGTTCGCCGCGTCCTTCGCGCGCGGGCTGCCCGACGCTCCGTTGGAACGGGTCGTGCAGCTCGGCGCCGGTGGGGCGGGTGCGGCCGTCGCGCACGCCACGCTCACCCTCGGCGCGGGGGAGGTGACCGTCGTGGACGCGTTGCCCGACCGGGCGGCTGATCTTGCGGCTTCACTGAACCGGCACTTCGGCCCTGGCCGGGCGACCGCCGCGACGCCCGACCGGCTGGCGGCGCTGATCGCCAAGGGCGGTGTCGACGGTTTGGTGCACGCGACGCCCACCGGTATGGCCGCCCACCCCGGCCTGCCGCTCCCCGCAGAGCTGCTGCATGCCGGCCTCTGGGTTGCCGAGGTGGTCTATCGGCCGTTGGAGACTGAGCTGTTGCGCACGGCGCGTGGACTTGGCTGCGCCACTCTCGACGGGGGTGGGATGGCTGTGTTTCAGGCTGCTGATGCGTTCCGTCTCTTTACTGGGCGGGAGCCTGACTGTGGGCGGATGTTGGTGGATATTGCGGAGTTGGCTGGGGCTGCGGAGAGCTCGGTGGGCTAGGTGGTGTGGCGGCTGCGGGTCGGTTGTGGCTTGTCGCGCAGTTCCCCGCGCCCCTGAAGGGGCGCTGCAGTACAGGCATCTTCAAGGAGTTGGCCCATGCGTACATCCATCGCCACCGTGTCTCTCAGTGGCTCTCTGACCGAGAAGCTCACCGCTGCCTCGCGGGCCGGGTTCGGCGGGGTCGAGATCTTTGAGAACGATCTGCTTGCCAGTCCCCTCACCCCCGAGGAGATCCGTGCCCGTTGCGCCGATCTCGGGCTCACCATCGACCTCTACCAGCCGATGCGGGACATCGAGGCCGTCCCCGAGGACGAGTTCGCCCGTAATCTGCGCCGTGCCCGGCACAAGTTCGAGTTGATGCGGCGGCTTGGTACCGACACCGTCCTTGTCTGCTCCAGCGTCTCCCCGCTCGCCCTCGACGACGACGCCCTCGCCGCCGCCCAGCTGAGCCGACTGGCCGACCTGGCCCAGGAGTTCGGCGTCCGCGTCGCCTACGAGGCGCTCGCGTGGGGACGGCACGTCAGTACGTACGACCACGCCTGGAGCATCGTCGAGACGGCCGGCCACCCCGCGCTCGGTACCTGTCTCGACAGCTTCCACATCCTCTCCCGAGGGTCGGACCCCAAGGGCATCGAGGACATCCCCGGCGAGAAGATCTTCTTTCTCCAGCTGGCCGACGCCCCGCTGCTCGCCATGGACGTCCTGCAGTGGAGCCGCCACTACCGTTGCTTCCCGGGGCAGGGCGGCTTCGACATCGCGGGCCTCCTCCAGCACGTCATCAGGGCCGGATACGACGGTCCGCTCTCCCTCGAAGTCTTCAACGACGTCTTCCGGCAGGCCGAGGCCGGACCGACCGCCGTGGACGCCCGGCGCTCCCTCCTCGTCCTCCAGGAGAGCATCGGCCTCGCCCCGCTGCCCGAGCCCGTCGTCCCCTCCGGCATCGCCTTCGCCGAACTCGTCACCCCGGACGCCGAACCGGTCTCGGCGGTCCTCGGCGCGCTCGGCCTCACCCGTACGGCACGCCACCGCAGCAAGCCCGTCGACCTCTGGGAGCGCGGCGGGGCCCGCATCCTCGTCAACACCGGGCCGTCCGCCCGACGCGACGGCACCGGACTCGCCGCCGTCGGCCTGGAGTCCCCGGACCCGGCAGGCGCCGCCCGCCGCGCCGAGGCCCTCCTCGCCCCGGTCCTGCCCCGCCGCCGCGCCCCGCAGGACGCCCCGCTCGACGCGGTGGCCGCCCCCGACGGCACGGAACTCTTCTTCTGCGCCACGGACCGCCCCGAACTCCCCAACTGGCGCACCGACTTCGAGACCGTCGCAGCGATTGATGCCGCCGACGGCGTCACACGCATCGACCACCTCGCCCTCACCCAGCCCTGGCACCACTTCGACGAGGCCGCCCTCTTCCACAGCAGCGTCCTCGGCCTGAACGGCCGGGAGAGCGTCGACGTCGCCGACCCGTACGGCCTCTTCCGCAGCCGGGCCGTCACCAACTCCGGTGGCAGCGTCCGGATCGCGCTCGCCGTCGGTCCCGCGCCCACCGAGGCCGAGACCCGCGCCCAGCACATCGCGCTGGCCACCGACGACGTGGTCGCCGCCGCCCGGCGCTTCCGCGAGGCCGGCGGCCGACTGCTGCCGATGCCCGCGAACTACTACGACGACCTCGCGGCCCGATACGAGTTCACCGAGGGCGAGTTGGCGACCTACCGCGAACTCGGCATCCTCTACGACCGTGACGCCCAGGGCGAGTTCAGGCACTGCTACACCCAGACCGTGGGCCGCGTCTTCTTCGAACTGGTCCAACGGGACGGCGGCTACCAGGGCTACGGCGCCCAGAACGCCCCGGTGCGCCTCGCCGCCCAGCACGCGCAACGCCCGGTGCGCTAAAGGGAGTTGCCCTGCGCCTCTACTGCCGGGTGACGCTCCTGCTCACCCCGGCGATGACGGTCGTCGCCAGGATCCAGCCGGTCAGGATGAGGACGTACGACAGGTACTGGTACCCGCCCGTGGGCGCGAAGGCTCCCTCCTGTCCGAAGGAGATCACTGGCAGGAGCAGGTCCAGGGTGAAGAAGACCGGGTTGAACTCCGGGGCCTCGGACGCCTTGAGCGGGCTCGGGTGGTGTGCGGCGTACGTGATCGAGCCGGCCGCCAGCAGTGACAGCAGCCAGACGGCGGCGCGCAGCGGGCGGAAGCCGTAGCCGACGGTGAGGTCCTGGAGGTGGCCCCACACCCGGCCGAGCCAGGGCAGGGTGGCCCGGTGCCGGCGCAGCTTGGCGAGCTGGACCCGGCGGGCCGCTCCCTCGTCGCCGACATGCCGGTAGGCGGCGGCCAACTGCTCGTAGGCGTACGGGACATAGCCGTCGCCGTCGCGTTCCAGCAGAGGCAGCCGGCGCTCGGCGGGCTCATGCGGGGTGAGCGCCGTGTAGGTGAGGTTGTTGAAGAGCACCTCGCCCGGGGCGACCTCCGGTTCGAAGCCCAGGACGTCGATGCGGGAACGGCGCAGATGCAGTCTGCCCTCGATCGGCTCGCACCGGTACAGCCACAGCTCACCGATGACGCAACTGCTGGCCCGCAGCGCCATACCGTCGGGGTTCGACAGGCGTGCCCGTGTGAAGTCGAGACAGCCCGCGATACGGGAGCCGCGCAGGTCGATGCCGCCCTGGGTACGCAGGTTCCGTGCCCGTACGTCGGCCCGTACCTCGATGGACTGCGCGCGCAGGGCATGGCCGCCGGGGTTGGTCAGTTCGGCGTCGTTCAGGGAGATCGACCCGCCTACGGTGGCACCGTCGAGGAGCATCTCGCCCCGCACCCGCAGTCCCGGCGCCGCGAACCCGTCGCCGAGCACCGCCTGATGGAGCTGGAGCACCGGCACGGACGGGTCGGACGTGGTGAGTTCGGCGCCGTCCATGAACAGCGCGCCCGCTATCTCCGCACCGGCCAGCCGCACCGGCCCCCGTACCCGGCAGTGGGTCATGCGCAGTGGGCCGTCGATCCGCGTACTCGCGAGGTTGATCGCGGGGAGCACCGAGCCGCGCAGATTCAGCTGGCGCAGCCGGGTGCCGTAGAGGTCGGGCGACTCGTCGAAGTGGCAGTACCGGAGGTGCAGCGGGTGGTCCACGATCGCGTACATCAGGTTCAGATGCCCCGTGATGCGGGCGCCCGAGAGCCTGAGCCGGGGGATCTCACCGTCCTCCTGCGGGTTGCTCAGCAGCAGGGCCCGCAGGACCGAGGCGCGTACGCTCCGCTCCGGTCCCCAGTCGGCGCCGTCGGCCGCGTTCTCGCCGCCCGCCTCACGGAAGTCCACGGGCTCACCCGTGCGGAAGGCCTGCCACACCCGTACTTCGGCCGCCGTCAGTTCGCTGATCTCCACCGGGGCGACTCTGACGCGCCCCCGGCACACATGTCAATCGGGCCCGGGGACAACGCCCCGGACCCGATCGTCACTTCAGTCCGCCGAACCGACGCCTCGGCTCAACTCACCGGACCCTGCCGGGAGTTCCACTCCGCGACCACCGGACGGTCGTGCTCCGTGGAGAGCCTGCTGACCGTGCCCGTGGCGAGCTGGAACAGCCGTCCGTCGGCGGCCGGCAGCCCGAGGTAACGGGCCGTCAGCACACGCAGGAAGTGCCCGTGCGCCACCAGGACCACGTCACCCTCTTCGAGCGCGTCCTTGATGTGGGTCAGGACGCGGTCCGCGCGCCGGCCCACCTCGTCGGGCGACTCGCCGGGGTGCCCGTCCGGGCCGGGCGTGACGCCGTCCGTGAACAGGTACCAGTCGGGCCGGGTGCGATGGATCTCGGCGGTCGTCACACCCTCGTACCCGCCGTAGTCCCACTCGTGCATGTCGGGGTCGGTCAACGCCCCGGTCAGGCCCGCGAGTTCGGCGGTGCGGACCGCGCGGACGAGGGGGCTGGTCAGGACGCGTGCGAAGGTCCGTCCGGCGAGGAGCGGAGCGAGGGACTTGGCCTGTTCCTCGCCGTGCCGGGTGAGGGGCAGGTCGGTCCAGCTGGTGTGCTGGCCCGACGCGCTCCACTCCGTCTCGCCGTGGCGGACCAGGAGGAGGTCACCCACGGTTTCCTACTTCTTGGACTCGACGGCATGACCGCCGAACTGGTTGCGCAGTGCCGCGATCATCTTCATCTGCGGGGAGTCGTCCTGCCGCGACGCGAACCGCGCGAACAGCGACGCCGTGATCGCGGGCAGCGGCACGGAGTTGTCGACGGCCGCCTCGACCGTCCACCGGCCCTCGCCGGAGTCCTGCGCGAACCCGCGCAGTCGCTCCAAGTGCTCGTCCTCGTCAAGGGCGTTGACGGCCAGGTCGAGCAGCCAGGACCGGATGACCGTCCCGTCCTGCCAGGACCGGAAGACCTCGCGCACGTCCGTGACGGAGTCGACCTTCTCCAGCAGCTCCCAGCCCTCGGCGTAGGCCTGCATCATGGCGTACTCGATGCCGTTGTGGACCATCTTCGAGAAGTGCCCGGCGCCCACCTTGCCCGCGTGGACATAGCCGTAAGGGCCCTCCGGCTTCAGCGCCTCGAAGATCGGGTGGAGCCGCTCGACGTCCTCCTTGTCGCCGCCGACCATCAGGGCGTAGCCGTTCTGGAGACCCCACACACCGCCGGAGACACCGGCGTCGACGAAGCCGATGCCCTTGGTCGCCAGTTCCTCGGCGTGCTTCTCGTCGTCCGTCCAGCGGGAGTTGCCGCCGTCCACGACGACGTCACCGGACTCCAGCAGACCGCCGAGTTCGTCGACGACCGACTGGGTGGCGGCGCCGGCCGGGACCATCACCCAGACCACGCGCGGCCCTTCGAGCTTCTCGACCAGCTCGGCGAGGCTCGCCACGTCGGAGACCTCGGGGTTGCGGTCGTAGCCGATGACGGTGTGGCCGGCACGGCGGATGCGCTCGCGCATGTTGCCGCCCATCTTGCCGAGACCGATCAGACCAATCTGCATGTCAGTTCACTTCCTGAGCGTGACGAAGAGTGCGGTACGTGGCCACGAGGGCGGCGGTGGAGGGGTCGAGGCCGGGGACGTCGGCCCCGGTGGTGAGCGCGGGCTCGATGCGCTTGGCGAGGACCTTGCCCAGTTCGACGCCCCACTGGTCGAAGGAGTCGATGTTCCAGACGGCGCCCTGGACGAACACCTTGTGCTCGTAGAGCGCGATCAACTGGCCGAGCACGGACGGGGTCAGCTCGCGCGCGAGGATCGTGGTCGTCGGGTGGTTGCCCTGGAACGTCTTGTGGGCGACCAGTTCCTCCGGCACCCCTTCCGCCCGTACCTCTTCCGGTGTCTTGCCGAAGGCCAGTGCCTGGGTCTGGGCGAAGAAGTTGGCCATCAACAGGTCGTGCTGGCCCTTGAGTTCGTCGCTCAGCTCGGCGACCGGCTCGGCGAAGCCGATGAAGTCCGCCGGGATCAGCTTCGTGCCCTGGTGGATCAACTGGTAGTAGGCGTGCTGCCCGTTGGTGCCGGGCGTGCCCCAGACCACCGGCCCGGTCTCCCACTCCACCGGCAGCCCGTCACGGTCGACCGACTTGCCGTTGGACTCCATGTCCAGCTGCTGGAGGTACGCCGTGAACTTGGAGAGGTAGTGCGAGTAGGGCAGTACGGCGTGCGACTGGGCGCCGAGGAAGTTGCCGTACCAGATCCCCAACAGGCCCAGCAGCAAAGGCGCGTTGGCCTCCGCCGGAGCTGTGCGGAAGTGGTCGTCGACCAGCGCGAAGCCGTCCAGCATCTCCCGGAACCGGTCCGGGCCGATCGCGATCATCAGCGACAGGCCGATCGCCGAGTCGTACGAGTACCGTCCGCCGACCCAGTCCCAGAACTCGAACATGTTGGCCGTGTCGATCCCGAAGTCGCCGACCTTCCCGGAGTTCGTCGACAGCGCCACGAAGTGCTTCGCGACCGCCTTCTCCTCACCGCCGAGGCCCGCGAGGAGCCAGGAGCGGGCCGAGGTGGCGTTGGTGATCGTCTCGATCGTCGTGAACGTCTTGGACGCGACGATGAAGAGGGTCTCGGCCGGGTCCAGGTCCCGCACCGCCTCGTGCAGGTCGGCGCCGTCGACGTTCGACACGAACCGGAAGGTCAACTCCCGTGCCGTGAAGGCCCGCAGAGCCTCGTACGCCATCGCCGGACCGAGGTCCGAGCCGCCGATGCCGATGTTCACGACGTTCTTGATGCGCTTGCCGGTGTGCCCGGTCCACGCACCCGAGCGCACCCGGTCCGCGAAGTCGGCCATCCTGTCCAGGACCGCGTGCACGGCCGGGACGACGTTCTCGCCGTCGACCTCGACGACCGCGTCGCGCGGTGCCCGCAGTGCGGTGTGCAGGACCGCGCGGTCCTCGGTGATCCGCTCGCCCCGGAACATGGCGTCCCGCAGCCCGAACACATCGGTGACGGCGGCGAGTTCCTGGAGGAGGGCGAGGGTCTCGTCGGTGATCAGGTGCTTGGAGTAGTCGATGTGCAGGTCGCCCACCCGCACGACGTACCGCTCCGCACGCCCGGGATCGGCGGCGAACAGCTCACGCAGCCGCGGCCGGTTGAGCGCACCGGCCTGGTGGTCTTCCAGCGCGGTCCACTCGGGGCGCCGACTGAGCCTGGGGGAGTCAGACATTTTTGGCGGTCTCCTTGGTGCCGTCGCCCCGCAGTGCGACGGCGTACATCTCGTCGGCGTCGAGGCGGCGCAGTTCCTCGGCGATCAGTTCGGAGGTGGGGCGCACCTTCAGCGCGAGGGTGCGGGAGGGCTGACCCGGCAGGGTGAGCGTGGCGAGCGGGCCCTCGGGGCGGTCGATGACGATCTCGCCCTTGTCGGTGCCGAGGCGGACGGCCGTGACGACCGGGCCCGCGGTGACGACGCGGTCCACCTTCACCGACAGCCGGGCGCCGAGCCAGCGGGCCAGCAGTTCGGCGCTCGGGTTCTCGGCCTCGCTCTCGACGGCCGCCGAGATGATCTTCGTACGGGCCTGGTCGAGGGCCGCCGCCAGCATCGAGCGCCACGGGGTGAGCCGCGTCCACGCCAGGTCGGTGTCGCCGGGCGCGTACGACCGCACCCGGGCCTCCAGCGCGATCAGCGGCTTCTCGACCGCGTACATGTCGGTGATCCGGCGCTGGGCCAGCGCGCCCAGCGGGTCCTTGGCGGGCACCTCGGGGGCGTCCACCGGCCACCAGACGACGACGGGCGCGTCCGGCAGCAGCAGCGGCAGGACGACGGAGTCGGCGTGGTCGGACACCTCGCCGTACGTCCGCAGGATGACCGTCTCGCCGGTGCCGGCGTCGGCGCCCACCCGTACCTCGGCGTCGAGGTGGGACTTGGTGCGGTCGCGCGGGCTGCGGGCGTGCCGCTTGATGACGACCAGGGTGCGGGCGGGGTGCTCGTGCGAGGCATCCTCGGCCGCCTTGATCGAGTCGTAGGCGTTCTCCTCGTCCGTGACGATGACCATCGTCAGGACCATGCCCACGGCAGGGGTGCCGATGGCGCGTCGCCCCTTCACCAGTGCTTTGTTGATCTTGCTTGCCGTGGTGTCGGTGAGGTCGATTTTCATGGCCTGCGCCAGCTCCGTCCGTCTCGTGCGAGCATCTCGTCGGCTTCTTCCGGGCCCCAACTGCCCGAGGCGTACTGCGCGGGCCTGCCGTGCGTGCCCCAGTACTCCTCGATCGGGTCGAGGATCTTCCAGGACTCTTCCACTTCCTGGTGACGGGGGAACAAATTGGCGTCGCCGAGCAGGACGTCCAGGATGAGCCGTTCGTACGCCTCCGGGCTGGACTCCGTGAAGGACTCGCCGTAGGCGAAGTCCATCGTGACGTCCCGGATCTCCATCGAGGTACCCGGGACCTTGGAACCGAAGCGCACGGTCATGCCCTCGTCGGGCTGGACGCGGATCACGATCGCGTTCGCGCCGAGTTCCTCGGTGGCCGTCGAGTCGAACGGGGAGTGCGGGGCGCGCTGGAAGACGACCGCGATCTCCGTGACGCGTCGCCCGAGCCGCTTGCCGGTCCGCAGATAGAAGGGGACGCCCGCCCAGCGGCGGTTGTCGACCTCCAGCTTGACGGCCGCGTAGGTGTCGGTGCTGGACTTCGGGTTGATGCCGTCCTCTTCGAGGTAGCCGCTGACCTGCTCACCGCCCTGCCAGCCCGCCGCGTACTGCCCGCGCACGGTGTGCTCGCCCAGGTGCTCCGGCAGCTTCACCGACTTCAGGACCTTGAGCTTCTCGGTCAGCAGCGAGTCGACGTCGAAGGCGATCGGCTCCTCCATGGCGGTGAGGGCCATCAGCTGGAGGAGGTGGTTCTGGATGACGTCGCGCGCCGACCCGATGCCGTCGTAGTACCCGGCCCGGCCGCCGATGCCGATGTCCTCGGCCATCGTGATCTGTACGTGGTCGACGTACGACCGGTTCCAGACGGGCTCGTACATCTGGTTGGCGAAGCGGAGCGCCAGGATGTTCTGGACGGTCTCCTTGCCGAGGTAGTGGTCGATCCGGAAGACCTGCTCCGGGTCGAACACGTCGTGCAGCACCTTGTTCAGCGCGCGGGCGCTCTTCAGGTTGTGCCCGAACGGCTTCTCGATCACCGCGCGCCGCCAGGAACCCTCCGGCGCCTTCGCCAGCCCGTGCTTCTTCAGCTGCTGGACGACCTTGGGGAAGAACTTCGGCGGTACGGAGAGATAGAAGGCGTAGTTGCCGCTCGTCCCCCGGGACGCGTCCAGCTCCTCGACGGCCGAGCGCAGCTGCTTGAACGCCTGGTCGTCGTCGAAGTCGCCGGGGATGAACCGCATGCCCTCGGCGAGCTGCTGCCAGACCTCCTCGCGGAACTCCGTACGGGCGTGGTCGCGCACCGAGTCGTGGACGATCTGCGCGAAGTCCTCGTCCTCCCAGTCCCGGCGGGCGAACCCGACGAGCGAGAAGCCGGGCGGAAGCAGCCCCCGGTTGGCCAGGTCGTACACGGCCGGCATGAGCTTCTTGCGGGACAGGTCACCGGTCACCCCGAAGATGACCAGCCCGGACGGACCCGCGATCTTGGGGAGCCGGCGGTCGCCGGGATCGCGCAGCGGATTGTCCCAGTCGACGTCCAGGCCCAGGTCCACGTCCAACTCGGGGGCGTCGGTGACAGGCACCTCGGTCGCCACGCTCCCCACAGTTGCTTCGGGTGCCTCGACGGTGGCCGTCGGCGGAGTCGGTTTCTTGCTCATTCCCCGTCAACTCCCTTGCTGTTCAGCGACTTCGTGACGGCGTCCAGCAGGTCGTCCCAGGCGACCGCGAACTTCGCGACGCCCTCGTCCTCCAGCAGCTTCACGACCTCGTCGTACGAGATCCCGAGCCCCTCGACGGCCGCGAGATCGGCACGGGCCTGGGCGTAACCGCCGCTCACCGCGTCGCCGTGGATGTCACCGTGGTCGGCGGTGGCGTTGAGAGTGGCTTCCGGCATTGTGTTGACGGTGCCGGGCGCGACCAGCTCGTCGACGTACAGGGTGTCCTTGTACGCGGGGTCCTTGACGCCGGTCGAGGCCCACAGCGGACGCTGCTTGTTGGCGCGGGCGCCGCCGAGGGCGGTCCAGCGGTCACCCCCGAACACCTCTTCGTACGCCTCGTACGCGAGCCGCGCGTTGGCCAGCGCCGCCCTGCCCTTGAGGGCGAGGGCCTCGTCCGTGCCGAGGACCGTCAGGCGCTTGTCGATCTCGGAGTCGACGCGGGAGACGAAGAAGGAGGCGACGGAGTGGATGTTCGCCAGGTCGAGGCCCTTGGCCTGCGCCTTCTCCAGGCCGGCCAGATAGGCGGCCATGACCTCGCGGTAGCGCTCCAGGGAGAAGATCAGCGTGACGTTGACGCTGATCCCGAGGCCGATGACCTCGGTGATCGCCGGGAGACCGGCCTTCGTCGCCGGGATCTTGATCATCACGTTGGGCCGGTCGACCAGCCAGGCCAGCTGCTTGGCCTCGGCGATCGTCGCCGCCGTCTCATGGGCGAGCCGCGGGTCGACCTCGATCGAGACACGGCCGTCCCGGCCGGCCGTGGCGTCGTACACCGGGCGCAGGATGTCGGCGGCTGCGCGGACGTCGGCGGTCGTCATCATCCGTACGGCCTCGTCGACCGTGACGCCGCGAACGGCGAGGTCGGCGAGCTGCTCCTCGTACCCCTCGCCGGAGCCGATGGCGGCCTGGAAGATCGACGGGTTGGTGGTCACGCCGACCACGTGGTGGGTGTCGATGAGGTCGGCCAGGTTGCCGGACGTGATGCGCTTGCGGGACAGGTCGTCCAGCCAGATCGAGACGCCCTCGTCGGAGAGGCGCTTGAGTGTTCCCGCGGTGGTGGTTGTTTCGGTGGTCACTATGATCATCTTCCTTCTGGCGATCGGATCAACCGCGGGCGGCGGAAAGTCCTGTAGTTGAATCGAGCGCGGCCCGCGCGGCCCGGGCCACGTTCTCGGCGGTGAAGCCGTATTCGGCGAACAGGGTCTTGGCGTCGGCGGAGGCGCCGAAGTGTTCGAGGGAGACGATGCGTCCGTGGTCACCGACGTAGCGGTACCAGGTCAGACCGATGCCCGCCTCGACCGCCACGCGTGCCTTCACGGACGGCGGAAGGACGCTCTCGCGGTACTCGCGCGGCTGCTCCTCGAACCACTCCACGGACGGCATCGACACCACACGCGTACCCACACCCTCGGCTTCCAGCGCCTCGCGGGCGGCTACGGCGAGCTGGACCTCGGAGCCGGTGGCGATCAGGACGACGTCCGGAGTGCCGGTCGACGCCTCGCGAAGGACATAACCGCCCTTCGCGGCGTCCTCGTTCCTGGCGTACGTCGGTACACCCTGCCGGGTGAGCGCGAGGCCGTGCGGGGCCGGGTTGGTGGCGTGTCGCTTGAGGATCTCGGCCCAGGCGACGGACGTCTCGTTGGCGTCGGCCGGGCGGACGATGTTCAGGCCCGGGATCGCGCGCAGGGAGGCCAGGTGTTCGACCGGCTGGTGCGTCGGGCCGTCCTCGCCGAGGCCGATGGAGTCGTGCGTCCAGACGTAGGTCACGGGCAGCTGCATCAGCGCCGCGAGCCGGACGGCATTCCGCATGTAATCGGAGAAGACCAGGAAGGTGCCGCCGTAGATACGGGTGTTGCCGTGCAGCGCGATGCCGTTCATCTCGGCGGCCATCGAGTGCTCACGGATACCGAAGTGCACGGTACGGCCGTACGGGTCCGCCTCCGGCAGCGGGTTGCCCGCGGGGAGGAAGGACGACGTCTTGTCGATGGTCGTGTTGTTCGAGCCGGCCAGGTCGGCCGAGCCGCCCCACAGCTCGGGCAGCACCGGGCCCAGTGCCTGGAGCACCTTGCCGGAGGCCGCGCGGGTCGCGACGGACGTGCCCTCCTCGAACACCGGCAGCGCGTCCTCCCAGCCCTCGGGCAGCTGACCTGCGACGACCCGGTCGAACAGCTGCGCCCGCCCGGGGTTGGCACCGCGCCACTCGGCGAGCCGCTTGTCCCAGGCCGCGTGCGCCTCGGCGCCCCGGTCGAGGGCCTGACGGGCGTGGGCGAGGACCTCGTCGGCGACCTCGAAGGAGCGTGACGGGTCGAAGCCCAGCACCTGCTTGGTGGCCGCGACCTCGTCGTCACCCAGCGCCGAACCGTGGGAGGCCTCGGTGTTCTGGGCGTTGGGGGCGGGCCAGGCGATGATCGTGCGCATCGCGATGATCGAGGGGCGCGCGGTCTCGGCCTGCGCCTCCTTGAGCGCCGTGTACAGCGCGCTCACGTCGATATCACCGTCAGCGGAGGGCTCGATGCGCTGGGTGTGCCAGCCGTACGCCTCGTACCGCTTGAGCACGTCCTCGGAGAACGCCGTCGCCGTGTCGCCCTCGATGGAGATGTGGTTGTCGTCGTAGACGAAGACGAGGTTGCCGAGCTTCTGGTGGCCGGCCAGCGAGGAGGCCTCGGCGGAGATGCCCTCCTCCAGGTCGCCGTCGGAGACGATCGCCCAGACCGTGTGGTCGAAGGGTGAGGTGCCCTCGGGTGCCTCGGGGTCGAAGAGGCCGCGCTCGTAGCGGGCGGCCATCGCCATGCCGACCGCGTTGGCGACGCCCTGACCGAGCGGCCCTGTGGTGGTCTCCACGCCGGCCGTGTGGCCGTACTCCGGGTGACCCGGAGTCTTCGAGCCGTGCGTACGGAACGCCTTGAGGTCGTCCAGCTCCAGCTCGTACCCGGACAGGAACAGCTGGGTGTAGAGGGTCAGCGAGGTGTGCCCGGGGGAGAGGACGAAGCGGTCGCGGCCCGTCCACTCGGGATCCGCGGGGTCGTGTCGCATCACCTTCTGAAAGATCGTGTACGCGGCGGGGGCCAGGCTCATCGCCGTGCCGGGGTGCCCGTTGCCGACCTTCTGCACGGCGTCAGCTGCGAGGACACGGGCCGTGTCGACGGCACGCCGGTCGAGATCGGTCCACTGGAGGCTGTCGGATGTCTGCGTACTCATCTTCAAGAATTCCTCGATAGGGGCGAACGAACTGCTACGAACTGCTCGGGCGTGTTCAAACTTAAAAGTCTGACTTTTACGGGGCCAGGTGCCTGTGTGTCACCCTTTGGTGAAAGTGGGACACGGGCAGCGGGGCCGAGCCGGCAAGAGAAGGACATGGCGGACAGAACCATCCAAGACACCGTCCGAGACGGCGACGGCATCAGGACGTTTCCCTTCCCGGTCGGCCTGAGCGTCCTGGGCGTGGGCATGCAGGTCGGCCCGATGTCGCCCGACCGCGCCTGGCACGAGGACGACGCCCCGCTGGAGCGCGTCCACCGCATCGACTTCCATATCGTCATGCTGTTCGA
>Ga0307513_10005868_pt1 | contig 16133 bp, 12 predicted proteins | sample 15_EM_MG_FD_202174 | JGI IMG/M metagenome (GOLD analysis project Ga0307513, IMG submission 202174) | Populus trichocarpa ectomycorrhiza microbial communities from riparian zone in the Pacific Northwest, United States - 15_EM | ecosystem: Host-associated > Plants > Roots > Unclassified | place... | reverse complement strand
CACGGCAAGTGGGACTGGACCGCGGGACGCTGGGAGCGCGAGCGTCCCGGCAAGCACTGGAGCCCCGGGCGCTGGGACAAGCAAGGCGACCTCTGGGTCTACGTCGACGGCGCGTGGGTCGACGGCAACCCGACGCCGCCGCCCCCGCCGAGCGACCGGCCGCGCGAGGCACCCCCGCCGCCGCGCGACGAGCACCCGAACGCGCGACCCGGCTACGTGTTCGCCCGCGGCCACTGGGAGTGGCGCGGCGGCACGTGGGCGTGGCAAGACGGCCGCTGGGAGCGCGAGCGCCCCGGCCAGCAGTGGCGCGAGGCGCGCTGGGAGCTGCGCGATGGCACCTACGCGATGATCGACGGCGAGTGGGTCAACGTCGGTCCGGCGAGCGGACAGCCACCGCCGCCGACCGATCGCCCCGATCGCCCGGACCGCCGGACCTGGCGACTCGAGCGCCCGACCGTCAGTAGCTACTGGCCCATCAAGGGCAAGATCGGGAGTCGGATCACGATTCGTGGTCGCAACTTCCCGGCCGACACCGCGGTCCTGTGGGGCAGCACGCAGGTCAACGGCGCCAAGGTCACGCCCAGCGAGATCATCGTCGCCGTGCCACCCGGCGCGACCTCGGGGACGATCATGCTGCGCGCCGGCGGACGCCGCGAGCTGATCGTCGGCAACTACGAAGTCGCGGCCGACTACGACGCGGCCGCCGAGGCCGCGCGGGTCGCCGAGGCCGCGCGCGCCCAGGCCGAGCGCGACTGGATCGCGCGGCAACGCCTGCAGGCCAAGGATCGCGCCGCGCGGCTCGCCGCGTACGAGCGCCATCGCGAAGAGCGCGAGCAGACGCGCGAGCAGCGCCGCGCGCAGTGGCTGAGCGAGGTGCGCGCGCGCTGGGAGGCCGCGTTCCTCGCCGACGCCGAGACCCAGGACGAGCTGACGCTGCACGCGCAGCGCTCGGCGGACCTGAGCCGGATGCGCGAGGTCGCCGAGCTGTCGGAGAACGGCAAGCTGGTGATCCGGATCGGCGTCGCGCAGAGCCGCGAAGACGAACGCCACACGACGCGGATGGCCGCGCTGCACGACTCGTTTCGGAGGACGCCATGAAGCGACTGACCATGTGGATCACCGTGGCCGGGCTGCTCACGCTCGGCGCCTGTAACAAGAAGAGCGAGAACCCGGCGCCCGGTCCGGCGAGCGGGGCCACGACGCCGCCGGTCAGCGCGCCGCCGAGCGGTCCGCCACCCGCGACGAGCGGCAGTGGCAGCGCCGCGGCCACACCGCCGGCCGCCGGCAGCGGCAGCGCCGCCGCGGGGAGCGCGGCCGCCGTCGACGTTCCGGCCGAGATGGACTTCGAGGCCGAGGCCGCGAAGAAGATCACCGACAAGAACGTCGAGGCCCAGGTCAAGGCGATCGAGAGCGAGCTCGAGCAGAAGTAGCAGCGGCTGCGGCTGCGGCTGCAGGAGCGGCAGCCGCAGCAGGAGCGGCAGCCGCAGCGGTAGCAGGAGCCGCAGCAGGAGCGGCAACGGCAACGGGAGCGCCGGGGCCGCCGCCCGATCTCGCGAGCGATCCCGCGGGGTTCGCGAATCGTGCGCGGCGCGCGCGTCTTTTGGGCTGGGCCAGTCGTTGTCGCGGCGAGATGATCTCCACCGCCACCGCCACCCAGACCTCGAGCACCTTTCGCATGACGTGCGCGACCACGATCGATGTCCGCGCCACCCCGGCCCGGATCTGGTCGCTGCTCACCAACGCCGCCGACGTCCCGCGCTGGAGCTCGACCGTCACCCGGTTGACCGGCACGATCGCGCAGGGTGAGAAGCTCGCGCTCGAGGTCCCGGCGGCGCCGGGCCGGACGTTCACCCCCAAGGTCACGCGGCTCGAGGCCGAGCGCGTGATGGAGTGGAGCGACGGCTTCGCGCCGATGTTCCGGGGGGTACGGACCTTCACCCTCGAGCCTCGGCCCGACGGCACGACGGCGTTCTCGATGATCGAGGTGTTCAGCGGCGTGATGCTGCCGATGATCAAGCGCTCGCTGCCGGACTTCGGCCCGAGCTTCGTGGCCTACGCCACCGACCTCAAGCGTGAAGCCGAGCGCCCCGCATGATCGTCGATCCCCAACCACAAGCGCGGCCGCCGGCACCGCGCCGCGCGCCGCCGACGCTATCCTGCCGGCGCATGGAACCGGCCCCCGCCGCGTTTGGACAAGCGCGCGAGCAGCTGCTCGCGCTGGTCAACGATCTGCGCCCGCAGCTGCATCGCTACTGCGCGCGCCTGACCGGCTCGGTGATCGACGGCGAGGACATCGTGCAGGACACGCTGGCCAAGGCGCTGTACGCGCTCAGCATGGTCACCGAGGTCCCGCCGCTGCGGCCCTGGCTGTTTCGCATCGCGCACAACGCGGCGCTCGACTATCTCAAGAGCCACGGCAAGCGCTTCACCGAGCCGCGCGACGACCTCGACGACGTCGTCGGCGACGAGCCCGCGGATCCCGGCGTGGTGCGCGCCGCGCTGTCGCGCTTCGTCGCGCTGCCGATCGCGCAGCGCAGCGCGGTGATCTTGAAGGACGTCCTCGGCCACTCGCTCGAGGAGGTGGCCGAGACGATGAGCACCACGGTGCCAGGCGTCAAGGCGGCGCTCGCCCGCGGCCGCGGCAAGCTGCGCGAGGCCGAGGCGGCCGCGCCGAGCTTCGATCCGGCGCACCGCGGCGAGCTCGAGCGCTACGCGGCGCTGTTCAACGAGCGCGACTGGGACGGCGTGCGCACGCTGATCGGCGAGGATTGCCGGCTCGATCTGGTCGCGAAGTCGCAGCGCCGCGGCAAGGCGGTCGGCGGCTACTTCGCGCGCTACGCCGACCAGGCGGTGCGCCTCGCGGTGGCGCGCCTCGAGGGCCAGCTCGTGCTCGCGGCGTTCGAGGGCGACGGCGCCGCGCCGGCCTACTTCATCCTGTTCGACTGGGAGCACGGCCGCGTGCAGGCGATCCGCGACTTCCGCTACGTCGCGTACGTCACCGACGACGCGGACTACGAGCTGCTGTAGGCGAGGCCGCGTCGATCGCGGCGCGCGGCGAAGCCTGATAGGCTGCGCGCTAGTGGTGAGCGCGCGCCGGCGTCGGATCCTAACGTTCTTCGGGCCACGTGGACACCTGCTGGCCGCCGACGGCGCGCAGATCACGGTCTACAACAACGCCGGCGACGTGCAGCTCCGCACCGAGCTGCTGGGCTTTCTCGATGTCGCGCCGGTCGGCGACGAGCTGTGGGCCCTGTCGCCCGGCCGGCTGACCCGGCTGTCGGCGCGCGACGGCAGCCTGATCGCGACCGACGTGATCGAGTACGTCGATCCGGCCGGCCGGTTCCTGCAGTCGAGCACCGCGCCCCAGCTGCCGGTGTGGCACGCCGCGCGGCCAGTCCTCGTGCGCGCCACGCCGCCGGGCCTCGAGGTCCCCGGCCCCGGCGGCGAGCTGATCCTGCCGGTCGCCGAGAACCGCTGGCTGTTGTGGAACGCCGGAGCGCTGCGGCTGTGGCGCAGCTCGATCGGCGAGGCGTGGCGCAGCCCGCTCGGCGAGCCCGGCGCGCATCCGGTCGACGCCCAGCTCATCCTCGACGGCCGGCTCTGCGTCGTCGTGCACCGGCGCGCGCTCGCCGAGGGCAACGAGATCCGGCTGACCGTCGCGCAGGTCAGCGACGGCGCGCAGCACACGCAGCTCCGCCTGCCCGGCGTGAGCCAGCTCGTGATCGCCGCGCGCCGTGGCCTCGCGCTCGCGCGCACCGGCGATCGCTTCAGCATGATCGATCTGCGGTTCGGCCGCTGGATCCGCGATCTCGCGGTGCCCGAAGGCACGCTCGAGGTCGCGGTCGACGACGGCCTGCAGTGGATCGCGCTCGCCACGACCAGCGGCCTCGAGCTGGTGCGGGTCGACGCGCTGGCGGCCCCGAGCGACGTCCCCAGCAGCGCGGCCCGTCCACCGGACGACCCGGATGCGCTCGACGCCGACGCCGAGCCGAGCGTCGCCCTCGAGGTCATGCCCCCCGAGCCCGCGACCCCGGCCGTGGAGCCACCGCCCGAGCCCGACGCGCTCGAGCCGTTCCCCGACGACGCCCTCGTCCGCCTCGATCCCGTCACCGCCACGCCCACCGCGTCGGCCGAGCAGATCGCCGCCGCGGTGGAGCTGCGGCTCCAGCTCATGGGCGCGCTCGCGGCGGCCGCGATCGCCGACGCATGGGACACCGGCCGGATCTCCAAGACCGATCTGAACCGCCCGCCGTTCGTCGACGAGGTCGGCGGCCTGCTGCGGATCGCGAAGGACCGCTATCCCCGGGAGCTGGCCGACGCGGTCGCGCGGCTGCGCGCGATCGAGGAGCGCGTGCTCACCGGCGACCGCGAGCGGATGCCCGAGATCACGCCGCTCGACGTCCTCGCGATCGACTGCGGGCTCAGCCCGACCGGCGTGGCCGTGCTGTTCGCGATCCTCGCGCCCCGGCTGCGCGGCGAGCTCGCGCGGCTGTACGGCATCCTCGCCAACGACCCCGGGCGCCCGCTGGTCGACGAGCACCTGCTCGGCCAGGTGCTGGGCCAGCTCGTCGGCGGCGAGACCGCGCAGATCTCGCGCGAGCTCGACGGCGATCGCCCGCTGCGGCGCTTCGGCCTGGTCCACGTCGGCGGCGGCGAGCGGCCGTTCGCCGCGATCACCGTCGATCCGCTGGTCGTGCGCTACGTCGCGCACACCGGCCTCGACGCCGAGCCCGATCCGCACCTGGTCGTCCGGGCGGCGGACCGAACGCTCGACGAGCTGCAGGTGCCTCGCGCGGTGATCCTCAAGGCGCTGCGCCACCTCGCCGCCCCGCGCGACCACGAGCCCGCTCGCGTCGTGGTGCGCGGCCGGACCGGCAGCGGCCGCCACAGCCTGCTCGCCGTGCTCGCCGCCCGCGCCGGCCGCCAGCTCGGCGTCATCGACATCACGACGATGCCGCGCGACGCCGGCCGGCTACCGGTCGCGCTCGAGGCCGCGCTGCGCCGCGCCCGGCTGCGCGGCCTGCTGCCCTGCGTCGACGGCATGGAGCTGATCGGCGTCGAGGATCCCGACATCAAGATCCAGCTCGGCGTCGTGCTGCGCGATCATCCCGGCCCGCTCGCGCTGCGCCTCGCGTCCGAGGCCAGCATCCCGCTCGACCCTGGCTACCTCCTGCTCGACATCCCGCAGCGCAACGAGCAGCTGCGCGACGAGTCGTGGACCATCGCCCTCGCCCGCCACGCCATCGCGCTGCCCGACGCCAGCGAGCTCGCGGCGCGCTACCGGGTCGGGCCCGGCATCGTCGAGCGCGTGTGCGCCGAGGTCGCGCGCCGTCCGGATCGGCCGACCACGCCGGCAGGCTGGATGCGCGAGCTCGACGACACCGTGCGCCAGCACCTCGAGAACCGCCTCGGCGCGACCGCCAACCGCGTGACCCGGCTCGCCAACTGGGCCGACATCGTCCTGCCCGAGGACATCACCGACTCGCTGCTCGAGCTGACCGCGCGCGTCCGGCACCGCAAGCAGGTCTACGAGACCTGGGGCTTCGATCGCGCGATGACCACGTCGCGCGGCATCACCGCGCTGTTCCAGGGCGCGCCCGGCACCGGCAAGACTATGGTCGCCGGCGTGATCGCGCGCGATCTCGGCCTCGAGCTCTATCGCGTCGACGTCTCGCGCATCACGTCGAAGTGGATCGGCGAGACCGAGAAGAACCTCGGCTCGCTGTTCGACGCCGCCGAGGACGGCCAGGTCCTGCTGCTGTTCGACGAGGCCGACTCGCTGTTCGCCAAGCGCACCGAGGTCAAGACCTCGGTCGATCGCTACGCCAACATGGAGGTGAACTATCTCCTGCAGCGACTCGATAGCTTCGAGGGCATTGCCATTCTCACCACCAACTTTGGCAATGCGATCGATCCGGCGTTCAAGCGCCGCCTGACCTACCGCGTGACCTTCCCGTTCCCCGACGAGGAGATGCGCGAGCAGCTGTGGAAGTCGCTGATCCCCGCCAAGGTGCCCGTGCAGGGCAAGCTCGACTTCGCCGGCCTGTCGCAACGTTTCCGCCTGTCCGGCGGCTACATCCGCAACGCCGCCCTGCGCGCCGCCTTCCTCGCCGCCGAGGAGGGCACCGCCCTGACCCACGAGCACCTCGAGCGCGCCATCCGCATGGAGTTCCGCGAGATCGGCAAGCTCGCCGAGTCCGGCACGCTGGAGTAGCTATGAACCGGAGCGGACGTAGCGAAGGGCTCGTTCGAGCACCTCGTCGCGGCCGGCGCGCACGCCGGCGATCGTCTGCGTCGCCGGGATCGTGGGCTGTATGCCGAGCAGGTGGAGCCGCGAACCGTCGGAGTGAGTGACCCGCATGCCCGTGAACCATGCAGAACAGCCGCTTGGCTCGGCGATCTGTGCGACGTTGCCATTGGTGCCTGCCGTCGGGCTGCCGACGATCTCGCCCAGATGATAGTGCGCCACGAAGCCCATCACCGACTCGGCATAACTGATGGCGCCGGGCCCGGTGAGGAACGCGACGCGGCCGGCGATGTGAGGCTGGAGAACGGGGATCGCCCAGCCGAAGGTGTCCCAGCTCGAGATTGCCGATGGCCCGTGATCCGGGCGAATCACGCGCGGGACGGCGAGCCATGCCTTCGACGTGTCGGGCTGCGTGAGCAGATGCGACAACACCTTGTCGTTGCCATTCGGGTAGTCGCGCACGTCAAAGACGACGCCTGGCGCTGCGGCGAGGCGTTCCATCGCGTCATCGATCGTCGACATCGAGGCGCGGGATAGATCGACGTAGTAGACGCCGTCATCGAGGCGCTCGATCGCCGGGAGGCTGGCCCCCTCCGTCGACGCATTGCGGCGTGCAACCGTGAGGTTCTGCTCGATGCCGTTCCGACGAACGCGCAGCGTGACTCTCGAGCCAACAGGCCCGGTGCCCAGTCGATCACGTGCCACGACCCGACGCCGTTGCGGCGATCCGCTGGCGAGCGCCTCCTCGGCCGCCAGCAACCTCGCGGCCGGAATCCCGGCGATCGAGACCAAGATATCGCCACGCTGAACCGCGGGATCTTGGGTCGCGATGACCACGATCTGGCCTTCGATCACGTCGACGTCGAACGGCAGCGTCTCGCGCGGGGCCCTGCCGGGACACCCGATGCGCGCGTGGCCATCGGGTGCGGCGGCGCTCAGGCGCTGCAACGTCGCGACGTGATCATCGAGGGTGTGATCGTCGAGGGCGTCGCGCAGCGCCGTGTCGAGCTCCGTGATCCAATCGACCGAGACAACGTCCCAGTACGGCCAGAAGTGCTGGAACACGTTCCATACGACGATCACATCGGCCGCACCCGCAAACACGTCGAAGCCGGCCGGTCCAGGCGCCGGAGGTCCTTGCTGCGATCGCGCGGCCACCGCGGGATCGTCGCCGAGCGTGTGTCCGGCGCGCGAGTAAAGGGCGATGGGGACGCGTGCACGCAGCCCGCTTCCGAGGTCGATCTCGACGGTCTCGCCGGGCTGGGGGGCGTCGGCAAACAGCTCCTCGCTGAGCACGCGGGTCGCGGCGCCGAGCCGCAGCGACGCCGCGCCGGACCCGGGATCCACTCGATCCGAGGTCACGTTCCAGCCATCCAGCGTGACCTTCGATCCCCTTGCGAGCCCGGGCTTCCAGCTCGACAGCGGATCTGCAGCTTCGAAGCCAGGATCTGCGATCGTGATCGGGGCCCAGGTGCCATCACCGACTTGCGCGGCGAGCTCGAGATCATCAAACCAGACCGTTCCTGGTCCCGTCATTTGAACGCCAAAGAGGATCCGCGTCGCGGCGGCATCCACCGTGGCGATGATCTCGGCAGCGCCCCAGGCCTGGCTGATCACCGGGCGATCGCGCATCTCGTCGTTGGCGACGACCGCGTCGCCGCGCTCGACGCGTACCCAGAGCTGGCCACGGCCGCGCGCGGCCGTACGCACCTTGCCGCGCAGCCGCAGGCGCTGACCGCGATAGGGCGTTGCGTCTACAGCCTGCCAGAGCGCGCCAGACGGCAGGCCCTTCATCGGCACCGTCCGATCCCGATGCCGGCGCTTGCTCGTATACGCACTGGTGAAAGCAGTGTCGCCGTAGCCCTCGTGCTCCCAGGCAACGACATCCAGGATGGGCGCGTCAGCCGGATGGAGCGCGGGCTCGTCGGGGAATACCTCGCCTGCGCCCGCGAGGCGCACCGTCGGTGCGATCGGCGCGATGAGCTCGCCGAGGACCGCGCGCAACGCGGTGACGTTGGGCGCCTCGACCACGCGCCGCGCGCCCTCGATGGCGAAACGATCCCAGTCGATCACCGCCGCGGCGTCACTCGGGTGAAACCAGCGGACCACACCATAGAGTCGAGCGAACGCATGCAAGTTGGCCACCCGGGATTGGCTACCTGCGCGAGCTGCCGGGGGTTCGATCGGAGCAGGACGACATGCGATGCCGAGTAGCACCGCGGCAGTGATCAACGATTGTCGGGCGACGCCACGACACCAGCGGATTCGACTCATGGGTCGACGAGTATGCAGCGGGCGGCGCCTCGAAGCGTCCGCGCTCACCCGGCCAAAGACGGCAGGAAGCCTGCACGTCGAACGGTTCTATTCGTGTTCCGGGTTGTTCCGGTGGACCGGCCGCTACGGCGTTGATCGGCAGGCCGAGGACACCGGGGCAGGCCGACGCGTCGTGCACGGCGAACGCGAGTGCGGACAGGCGGCCGAGAGTTGCCCGGGCCACGCAACATACTCAGCTCGTGCGCGCTCTCGCCAATGGTCTTGCGTTCGGCGTGATCACGCCTGACGAGCTACTCAAACACGTGAGGAAGGGTTTTCAGGTCATGGAGAAGATTCCGACGATTTTCGACCGCGGCGACGGATTCAAGGTGGTGAACCAGCCCCGCAAGGGTTGCGAATGGGTCTTCGCCGGTGAAGGTCGAGCAACCGAGAAGGTCGACGGAACAAACGTGCGGATCACCGTACGCACTGGCCACGTCGTGCGTGTGGAGAAGCGGCGCAATCCGAGCAAGATCCAGAAGCAACAGGGAGTCATCGACGGCTGGTATGTCGATGCGGACGAGCATTCGAAAGAAGACAAATGGATCTTCGAAGCCGTCAAGGGCACGGACGTGACCGGATGGCCGGACGGTGAGCACTCTGCCGAAGCGCTCGGACCGAACATCCAGGGAAACGTCCTCGGGCTCGCGAAGAACCTCTGCGTCGCCTTCAACCTGGAGATTCCGGTGTACGAGGCTGCGCCCCGCACCTTCGATGGCCTGAAGACGTACATGGAGAAGCTGGAGAGCTGCTTCTCTCCTGGTCACCTGGCCGAGGGAATCGTCTTTCACCACCCCGACGGCCGCCGGGCGAAGATCAAGCGAAAGGACTTCCCCTGGGGTCACGAATCGTCAACGAAGAGCGCGCCGCCGCAAGTGGCCGATGACGATGCGTGAACCTGTTCGCATGTTCGCCGGTCGCCTCAGGCGCGCGGGCTGAGGCTCGTCGCGCGGGGCGTGGCGAGGGCGGCGACCTGGCGCCAGCATTGCCACATCACGCCGGCCAGCGCGAACGACCGGACCGCGTCCGCCAGGTCTCGGTTCCTGCGCGCGACCGTGAGGCTGGGGAAGTCGGTCGCGAGCGCGATCCGGTGCTCGGCCGCGGCCACGAGCAGGCCGAACACGGCGTAGCCGACGAGCAACACGACGGCCGAGTGGCGGATGCGCAGGTCGCGGATCGAGGTCACGAAGGCGGACCCGACCACGAGACCTCCGGCCGTGGACAGGACCTGGACGAGCCCGGCGTCGAGCTCGCGCAGCTGGTGGGGGCCCATCGGTGCCGTTCCTCCGAGCGACCACACGATCAGCGAGCTGAGGTCCGCGGTGATCGCCACCCACCCGACCGTCCATGCCACGAGGCCCGCGATCGCCCAGCGGCGCCGCACGCGGAGCGCGATGATCGACATGCTCGCGAGCAACGCGACGCCGAGCGCCGCGAGCGCGACGAAGATCGCGGCATGGAGCCGCATGGACACGCCAGTCGCGGACGCGAGCCACGGCTGCACGAGCGCCGGAATCAGGAGGGCGACCACCGCGACGCGTGGGGCCAAGGTGAGCGGCGACGATGGACGAGGTTCGGTCGACGCACGCCGGATCGCCGCCAGGGAGGCAACGCCGAACGTCACCGCCGCGGCGAGCCCCGCCAGTGGGACCGCACGCGACACGCCCGGCGCGGCGCCGGCGAGCAGGATCGCCGCCGCGACGCCGTGGCCGCCGATCAGCGCCGTCACGACGCGCCGCACGCGCACCTCGGGCGCGAGCTCCGTCAACGCGACCATGGCGATGATCGAGCCAGCGATCGCCGCGACGGTGATCGGGTTCGTCTGCAGCGAATCCGTGACCGCGGCGATCAGGACGAACAGGTGCACTGCGAACGCCGCCCACAACGCATGTCGGATCGCCGGAGCCATCGCCCCCGGCGCCGCGCTCCACTGCTCCCGAGGACCGTCACTTCCGCGCTGCTCGGTCATGAGCTCCAACGCTAGCAGACTCCACTGCGGCGCCCTGTGGCATGACGCGGTCAGGTCCGCCGCGCCGTCCGGGCCCTCGACGCCGCGCTTCGTCGATCAGCGAAGCGTTATTCGCCGAGTAAGCGGATGCGCTCGGCGTCACCGAGAGGCTGATTCGGTCCGGAGACCAGCACATCGGGCACGCGAGTCGGATCGGCCATGATGAGCGGCATCATCTTCTGCCGTCGCGCGTCGGCGGCTTCGCCCTGTTCCATGAACAGCCTGGTGAACCAATCTTCGGCGGAGTGCAGCGCGGCGTAGTAGCGATCGTGCGCTTCGGCGTAGGCGTGTCCCGCGGCGTCCCAGTCGCTTTCGCCGAGCAGCTTGTCGCGCAGTGTACGCACGTCGCGCAGCGTCAGTGACAACCCCTGGCCAAAACACGGATCACTGGTCGCCGCGGCATCGCCGATCAGCACGACGCCGTCGCGATAGGGATGATCGACCCAGTGGTGGGCGCCTTCGAACGTCGCCAGCGGACCGATGGGTCTGGCATCGGCCAGCCACTCGGCGGGCGTGCCGGCCTGTTGGGCGAGTGCAAGGAGCTGCGGCAGATCGGCGAGACCCTGCAGCCGCGCGTCGCGCACCTCGTGGTGGTAAAGGACGTAGGCGCGAACGCGGTCCTTGGTCTGCGGAAAGAAGATCGCGCCGAGGCCGAAGCTCGGAATCTGCGACACTGCATCGCGTGGCACCGCGCCCCCTTCGAACAGCACGCCGCAGATGAACAGGCGGTGGGGATCCTTCTGCACCGTGAAGCCACCCCAGCCGCGCGCCCGCGAGCCGCGACCGTCAGCGCCGACGACAAGCCGCGCCGTAATCTCCTGCGTGGTGCCGCCGTGCGAGACGGTAATGCGCGGGGCGTCGCCGGGACTCGTGGTCACCTGGGTCACGCTGTCGCCGCGTCGCACCTCGGCACCCGCGCTGGCCGCCGCCTTGAGCAGAACCTCCTGCATCTCGGGATGGATGAGGTTCATGCACGGCAGCTGCTGCGGCGTCGTCTCGATGAAATCGCGGCGCGTGCGCATCGGGCCGGCGTAGGTATCCATGAAGCGAATCTCGAGCGCGCAGCTGTCGCGCAAAAGCTCGCCCAGACCCAGCGCGTGCGCCTCGGCGGTGCCCCAGGGATACATGCTTTCGCCGCGGATGCGATCTTTGAAGGCTTCTTCACGTTCGATGACGAGCACCCGGAATCCGTGCCGGGCCATGGCAAACGCCAGCGCCGAACCACCGATGCCGCCGCCGATTATCGCGAGATCATAAGCACGTTGGGTCATGGGTCCCTCCTCCGCTTCACATCACAGCCTGGTCATTACATCCGGGGCGATGACCGAGCGGAGCGCTCTTCACCGCGACGGGTAGGCCAGGACGGCGCGGCGGATCCGCCGCTATGTCGATTGACTCGATCGATGTCGTTGAACTTGCAGGAAGCGCGGAGCTTATCGCGTTCTGCGTCCAGGCTCCCCCCTTCCGATGCCTGTTCCAGAGTGCTCACTGAGCAACCTGTGTGGCCAGTGCTACACCGCGGGAACGGATCCCAGCTGGCGCTCGCGATCGGCCGCGAACGCCAGGCACGAATGAATGTCCTCGCGGGTGAGGTCGGGACAGTCGGCAAGGATTTCATCTTCGGACATCCCTGATGCGAGACAGTCAAGCACGTCATGGACCGCGATCCGCATTCCGCGGACGCAGGGTTTCCCACCGAGCTTGCCTGGCTCGATCGTGATCAGGCGCTGGTAGTCCATACGGCAAGCCTAGATCCGATCCGCATGCGAGCGTTTCCTTGCCGTACGTCCGATCGCGATCTCGCCGGGCGCGATTGCCCATCATCTATACGTCTCGCGCGCGGCACTCCAGATCGGGTTTACGCCGCAGTGCGGCACGAATTCCGCATCTCTGAGGACGAGCGCGTCAGCGGTGACGCGGCGGCGGATCGGAGCTTGGATTGTGCGAGGCGCTGGGCGCAGATAGCGCGGCGGGCGCGGCTGGCGCCGAGGTTGCAATCGTCTCGGCGCGCAGCGTGTCGATGTTGATTGCTCCTCCGCTCGGTGACCTGACCTGCCGCTTTGTTGCGGTTCGGGGGCGAGGTACCGTGCGGGCCGACCAGGGTGTGGGAGCCCGGCTGGTTGCCCGACCGTGGCAGCCAACCATCGCCGGGCGCCGGCCGCAGTGCGCGAACGGACAATAATGACCAGCGAGAACATCCTCCAGACCCACGGGCTGACCAAAGACTTCCGCGGCTTCGTCGCGGTCAAGTCCGTCAACCTCGGCATCCGTCGGCATTCGATCCACGCGCTGATCGGCCCCAACGGCGCCGGCAAGACGACCTGCTTCAACCTCCTCACCAAGTTCCTCAGTCCGTCCGCCGGCAAGATCGTCTACAAGGGCATCGACATCACGCACCTCAAGCCGGCGCAGATCGCGCGCCTCGGCCTGGTCCGCTCGTTCCAGATCTCGGCGGTGTTCCCCCACCTCACCGTCCTCGAGAACGTCCGCATCGCGCTCCAGCGCAAGCGCGGCCGCTCGTTCGACTTCTGGCGCTCCGTCCATGCGCTCAAGGAGTACGAGCCGCGCGCTCACGAGCTGCTCGACGCCGTCGGCCTGTCGTCGTTCGCCGCGACGACGGCGGTCGAGCTGTCCTACGGCCGCAAGCGCGCGCTCGAGATCGCGACGACGCTGGCGCTCGACCCGGAGACGATGCTCCTCGACGAGCCGATGTCCGGGATGGGCCACGAGGACGTCGGCCGGATCGCCGCGCTGATCAAGAAGATCTCCACCAACCGCACCATCATCATGGTCGAGCACAACCTCAGCGTCGTCGCCGATCTGTGCGACAAGATCACCGTCCTGGCCCGCGGCGAGATCCTCGCCGAGGGCGACTACGCCTCGGTGTCCAAGAACCCCGAGGTCGTGCAGGCCTACATGGGGACGGCCCATGCCTGATCCCACCAAGGCCAAGACCAAGCCCGCGGCCACCACCGCGGCCTCCGCCTCCGAGGCCGCGATGGACATCGCGACCACGACGCCGTACCGCGAGCGCTCGGCGACCGCCGCGCCGCTGCTCGTCGCCAAGGATCTCAACGCCTGGTACGGCGAGTCCCACATCCTCCATGGCATGAACATCGAGGTCCGCCCCGGCGAGCTCGTGACGCTGCTCGGCCGCAACGGCGCCGGCAAGACCACGACGCTCAAGGCCATCATGGGCATCGTCGCCAAGCGCACCGGCAGCGTGACCTTCGCCGGCAAGGAGATGATCCGCCTGGCCTCCAACAAGATCGCGCGGCTCGGCGTCGCGATCTGCCCCGAGGAGCGCGGCATCTTCGCGAGCCTCAACGTCCACGAGAACCTCATGCTGCCCCCCGAGGTCCGCCCCGGCGGCCTCTCGGTGCCGGCGATCTTCGAGCTGTTCCCCAACCTCAAGGAGCGCCTCAAGAGCCCCGGCACCAAGCTGTCGGGTGGCGAGCAGCAGATGCTGGCGATCGGCCGCATCCTGCGCACCGGCGCGCGCTTCCTGATGTTCGACGAGCCGACCGAGGGCCTCGCCCCGGTGATCGTCCAGCAGATCGGCGCGACGATCCGCCGGCTCAAGGCCGAGGGCTTCACGATCCTGCTCGTCGAGCAGAGCATCCAGTTCGCCCAGACCGTCGCCGATCGCCACTACATCGTCGAGCACGGCCGCGTGGTCGACATGGTCCCGGCCGCCGACCTCGAGTCGAGCATGGACCGCCTGAAGGTCTATCTCGGCGTCTGATTGTTCCCCACCAAGACCCCGCACGTTCGCACCGCAACCCCCAGGAGCCTCTGATGTTGACACACCCCCGCAAGCGACTCGTTGAGCGTTCGACGGTCTTGACCCTGTGCGCCGCGGCGCTCGCGCTGTCGGGCTGCAAGAAGGACGAGGCCGCCAAAGGCGACAAGCCCGCGGCCGGCAGCCAGGGCGCGACGACGACGGCCGCCGCCGGCAGCAACAAGATCACGATCGGCGTCCTGACCGACATGTCCGGTCTGTACGCCGACCTCGCCGGCAAGGGCTCGGTGATCGCCGCGCAGATGGCGGTCGACGAGATGGGCGGCAAGGTCGGCGACCTCACCGTCGAGGTCGTGTCCGGCGACCACCAGAACAAGCCCGACGTCGGCTCGAACATCGCGCGCGAGTGGTACGACGACAAGGCGGTCGACGTCATCGTCGACGTGCCGACCTCGTCGGTCGCGCTCGCGGTCAGCGAGCTGACCAAGACCAAGAACAAGGTGTTCCTCGCGTCGGGCCCGGGCAGCGCCGATCTCACCGGCAGCAAGTGTTCGCCCAACACGATCCACTGGACCTACGACACCTGGGCGCTCGCCAACGCGACCGGCCGCGAGGTCGTCAAGAACGGCGGCGACAGCTGGTTCTTCCTCGCCGCCGACTACGCGTTCGGCAAGTCGCTCGAGGAGCAGGTCACCAAGGTCGTCGAGTCGAGCGGCGGCAAGGTGCTCGGCGACGTCAAGCACCCGCTCAACGCCGCGGACTTCTCGTCGTTCCTGCTCCAGGCCCAGAGCTCCAAGGCCAAGATCATCGGCCTGGCCAACGCCGGCGGCGATACGATCAACGCGATCAAGCAGGCCGCCGAGTTCGGCATCGTGTCCAAGGGCCAGAAGCTGGCCGGCCTGCTGGTGTTCATCAGCGACGTCAACGCGCTCGGCCTCGAGACCGCGCAGGGCTTGATCCTGAGCGAGGCGTTCTACTGGGATCGCGACGACAAGACCCGCGCGTTCTCCAAGAAGTTCGCCGACAAGGCCGGCGGCGCGATGCCGACGATGGTCCAGGCCGGCGTGTACTCGTCGGTGCTGCACTACCTGAAAGCGATCGCCGAGCTCAAGAGCGCCAAGGACGGCAAGGCCGTGGTCGCCAAGATGGAGGCGACGGCGACCGAGGACGACGTGTTCGGCAAGGGCTCGATCGACGGCAACGGCCGCAAGCGCCACGCGATGTACGTCTACGAGGTCAAGAAGCCCGACGAGTCCAAGGCCAAGTGGGATGACTACAAGCTGATCCGCGAGGTCCCCGCCGATCAAGCCTTCCGCGCGCCCGCCGACAGCGGGTGTTCGCTGCTCACGAAGTAAGGCAATGCCGAGTGGGTTTTCCGCGCCGGCGCTGTTCAGTCAGCTGCTCCTCGGGCTGATCAACGGCTCGTTCTATGCGCTGCTCAGCCTCGGGCTGGCGATCATCTTCGGGCTCCTCAACGTCATCAACTTCGCCCACGGCGCGCTCTACATGCTGGGCGCGTTCGTCGGCTGGGGCCTCCTGCACTACGCTGGCATCGGCTACTGGCCGGCGCTGATCCTCGCGCCGCTCCTGGTCGGCGCGTTCGGGGTCGTGCTCGAGCGCACGATGCTGCAGCGCCTCTACAAGCTCGACCCGCTGTACAACTTGCTGCTGACCTTCGGCCTGGCGCTGATCCTCCAGGGGCTGTTCCAGTCGAAGTTCGGCTCGTCGGGCGAGCCCTACGAGATCCCCGCGCTGCTGCGCGGCGCCAAGAACCTCGGCTTCATGGTCCTGCCGATCTATCGCGGCTGGGTCACCGTGGTCTC
>Ga0307513_10005867_pt1 | contig 16133 bp, 16 predicted proteins | sample 15_EM_MG_FD_202174 | JGI IMG/M metagenome (GOLD analysis project Ga0307513, IMG submission 202174) | Populus trichocarpa ectomycorrhiza microbial communities from riparian zone in the Pacific Northwest, United States - 15_EM | ecosystem: Host-associated > Plants > Roots > Unclassified | place... | reverse complement strand
TGGCCGCGCGGGTACGGCGAGCCGGTGTACTTGATCTGGATGGCGTCGACGATCTCCCAGCCCGCGTCGCCGTCGATCCACTCGACGACCCGCCCGCGGACGACGATCGGGTTGTACGGGTTGTCGACGGTCAGGATGGACAGCGCCACCCGCGGGTCGTGGCGCAGGTTGCGGGCCTTGCGCGTCTCCGGGCCGGTGAAGAAGACGATCTGCTCGCCGCGCGTGGCGACGAAGACCGGGACGGCGTGCGGGGCGCCGTCCGGGGCGACGGTGGCGAGGTGGGCGACGGAGTTGGCGTCGATGGCGTTGCGCACGTCGGTGTTCAGCATCGGAGTTCTCCAGTCCAAGGTTTGAGTTCCTTCAAGCGACTCCAAAACCGTAGCAGGCGAAGTTCCTTGAGGGAACCCTGATGCTGCGGTGTCTGTCTGAATCCCGGTCTCCGTACGCTGCGCAGCGTGTTCGGGATGATCAGGCCCTGCCGCCACACGCTCGGCCCCGCACTGCGTGACGAGTGGATCGGCCACCTGTGTGGCCTGTGCCTGGCCCTGCGCGACAGCCACGGGCAGCTGGCGCGCGTCGCCACGAACTACGACGGGCTGCTGATCTCGGTGCTCGTGCGGGCGCAGCTCGCCGGCTCCGGCACCCGGGTCGCCGGCCCGTGCCCGCTGCGCGGGATGCGCACCGCCACCGTCGCGACGGGTGAGGGGGCACGACTGGCCGCGGTGGTGTCGCTGATGCTGGCCTCGGCCACCCTCGCCGACCACGCCGCGGACGGCGACGGCGCGCTGGCCCGGCGCAGCCTCGCGCGCGCCGCCACGGGGCTCGCCCAGCGCTGGACCCGGCATGCGCAGGCGGGCGCGGCCGAGCTCGGTCTCGACGCCGCCGTCCTCCTGGACGCGGTGGCCCGCCAGCCCGCTGCGGAACGCTCGCCGGCGTCGCTCCTCGCCGTCACCGAGCCGACCGAGACCGCCACCGGCGCAGCGTTCGCGCACACCGCCGTGCTCGCCGGTCGGCCGGCGAACATCGCGCCGCTCTCCGAGGCCGGACGGCTCTTCGGCCGCCTCGCGCACCTCCTCGACGCCGTCGAGGACCTGGCCGCCGACACCCGCACCGGCGCCTGGAACCCGCTCGTCGCCACCGGCACCGACCTGGCCACCGCCCGTCGGCACGCGGACGACGCCGTGCTCGGGGTTCGGCTGGCACTGGGCGATGTGACCTGGGCGTCGCGGGGGAGCGGGCAGCTGGCGCACCGGCTGCTCGTCCACGAGTTGGAGCGCTCGGTGCAGCATGCGTTCGCGCACGCCGAACCGTCGACCGACGAGCGGGAATCGCCGACTCCGCCCGGGCAGCGGCGCGGCCTGGTGGAGGGCTGCGGCATCGCGCTCGTGGCGTGCTGCACCTGCCAGATGTGCTGCGAGGAGTTCGAGGGCCCGTGGTCGGGCAAGCCGCGCCCGGGCTGCGCGTCGTGCTGCGATTGCTGCAGCGGGTGCAGTGATTGCGGCGACTGTTGCAGTGTCTGTGACTGTTGCAACTGCTGAGACCGGGACGGCGCCGGGCCGACTAACCTCGTACAGTTCGCTGAACAGCGCTGATCGGGAGATCTCATGACGGTGGCGCCCTACCTCGTGGGGCTGGACCTCGCCGACCGCCGCGTCGTCGTCGTGGGCGGGGGCTCCGTCGCGCAGCGCCGGGCCGCCGGGCTGGTCGCGGCCGGCGCCGACGTCGAGGTGATCGCGCCCGAGGTCACGCCTGCGGTCGAGGGCATGGCCGCCGCCGGCGAGCTGCAGTGGACCCCGCGCCCCTATGCGACGGGCGATCTCGACGGCGCCTGGTACGCCCTGGCCTGCACCGACGACGCCGAGGTGAACGCCGCCGTGTGCGCGGAGGCCGAGCAGCGGCAGGTGTTCTGCGTGCGCGCCGACCACGCACCGGGCGGCTCGGCCGTCACCCCGGCGGTCGGGCACCACGATGGGCTCACCGTCGGCGTGCTCGCCGGCCGCCGCCCGCGTCGCTCCGCGGCCGTGCGCACCGCGATCGTCGAGGCGCTCGCCGGAGGTCTCGCCGACGCCGTCGACCAGGGATCGGCCGAGCCCGTACGGCCGGGCGTGGCACTGGTCGGTGGCGGACCCGGCGACCCCGAGCTGATCACCGTACGTGGGCGGCGCCTGCTCGCCCGGGCCGACGTCGTCGTCACCGACCGGCTGGGCCCGCGTGAGCTGCTCGACGGGCTCGGCGACGCCGTCGAGGTCATCGACGCCACCAAGATCCCGTACGGCCGGGCGATGCAGCAGCAGAAGATCAACGAGCTGCTGATCGAGCACGCCCGCGCCGGCAAGTTCGTGGTGCGGCTCAAGGGCGGCGACCCGTACGTGTTCGGGCGCGGCTTCGAAGAGGTGCTGGCCTGCGCCGAGGCCGGGGTGCCCGTCACCGTCGTACCCGGCGTGACCAGCGCGTTCGCCGTCCCCGCCATCGCCGACGTGCCGGTGAGCCACCGCGGTGTGGCGCACGAGATCGTCGTGGTCTCCGGCCACGTCGCCCCCGGCGACCCGCGCAGCCTCGTCGACTGGGACGCGCTCGCGCGGCTGCGCGGCACGCTCGTGCTGATGATGGCCGTGGAGCGGCTCGAGGCGTTCGCCGAGGCATTGCTCGCCGGCGGGCGCGACCCGCAGTCGCCGGTCGTGATCGTGCAGGACGGCACCACCCGCATCCAGCGCACCGTCCGGGCCACGCTGGCCACGGTCGCCGAGGTCGCGAGCGCCGAGGAGGTCAGCCCGCCCGCGATCATCGTGATCGGTCCGGTGGCTGGGCTCGTCGACGGGCCGATCACCAGTTCCCCGTAAGCTCGCGGCGTGCCGGACTCCCTGCTCGACCTGCCGGTTCGTGATTTCCTCGATGCGGTTGCCGGCCGCACCTCGACGCCCGGAGGAGGGTCGGTCGCCGCCGTCACCGCCGCTCTGGCCGCCGCGCTGACCGCGATGGCTGCTCGCTACTCCGACCTGCCGGCCGACGAGGCCGACGCCCTGCGGATCCGGGCTGCCGGGCTCGCCGACGCGGACGCCGATGCCTACGCGGCCTACCGCGCCGCGCTCGCCGTCCCGGACGGCGACGAGTGCCGCCCGGCCGCGCTGGAACGGTCCCGCGACGCCGCCGCGGCCGTGCCCGCCGAGGTGGCCGAGTGCGCGGCGCGGGTCGCCGAGCTGGCCCGCGAGCTGGTCCGCGCGGGCAACCCGAACCTGCGCTCCGACGCCGCCGCGGCCGTCGCGCTCGCCGCGGCATCGGCCACGACGGCGGCCGCCCTGGTCGCGGTGAACGAGCCGGACTCCCCGCGCCGGCGCCGAGCCGCCGACGTCGCCGCGTCGGCCCGCGCGCTGGCGGCGGCCTCGGTGGACCCTCGATGACGGCTGCCCGGCGCGGCGCCGAGGTGATCGACGGGCGGGCCGTGGCCAAGCAGCTCGCCGACGAGGTGCGCGGCGAGCTGGCCGAACTGGCCGCCCGCGGCATCACCTGCGGGCTGGCCACCGTCCTCGTCGGCACCGACTACGCCGCAGCGGCGTACGAGCGGCGCCTGCGCCGCGAGGCCGACGAGCTCGGCATCACCTACCGGCACTACTTCCTCGGCGCCGACACCGACCAGGCCACCGTCGAGCGGGTGGTGCGCGATCTCGGCGCCGATCCCGCGGTCCACGGGGTGCTGGTGCTGCGCCCCCTGCCGGCGCACCTCGACGAAAGCCGGATCTTCCAGGCCCTGGATCCGCGGAAGGACGTCGAGGCCGTGCACCCGGAGAACGCGGGCATGCTCGCGCTGGGCACCCCGCGGTTCGTGCCGTCCACCCCGGCCGCGGTGTTCCATGTCCTCGACGGCTGGCTCGCCGACCAGGGGCTCGATCCCGTCGACTTCTACCGCCGCTCCACGATCGCCGTCGTCGGCCGGTCCAGCAACGTGGGCAGGCCCGCGGTGTCGCTGGCCTTCCAGCGGCAGGCCGTCGTGGTGTCGTGCGACGAGTGGGCGAGCCGCACCGATCGGCTCGCCGAGCAGACCCGCCTCGGCGACGTGTTGATCGTCGCCGCCGGGGTGCCGGGCCTCATCGGCGCCGAGCACGTCGCGCCGGGCGCGATCGTGCTCGACGTCGGCATCAACCCGGTCACCGGCGAGGACGGGCGGGTGCGGCTCGTCGGCGACGTCGCGCTCGACAACGTCGCCGGGATCGCCCGCGCCGTCACACCGGTGCCGGGCGGGATCGGCCCGGTCACCGACGTGTGGCTGATGCGCAACACCGCGCTGGCGGCGGCGAGCTTGTCGGCCGTCAGAGGGTGAGCAGGCGGTCGAAGAACTCCCGGTAGCGGTGCATGGCCTGGCGGAGGTCCTCGGTGGAGGTGGCGTCGGTGTCGAGGCCGCGATCGAGCTTCGCGCGCTGCTCGGCCAACGCCCGCGCGATGTCGGCGAGCAGCTCGCCGACCAGCGCGTCGGCCTTGCGCACTGCCTCGCGGGGCTCGTCGACGAACTCGCTCTTCACCGCGCCCCAGCGGTCCGCGTACTCCGTGGACCGATCCTCTGGGACGAACCGCTCCCGGCTCGCGGGCGGGGCCTCGGGCGCGGCATCGGCTGCCACACGGGACGGTGAACTGGGCACGGGCTCGGGGTCAGGCATGGAATCGGCTTCCCGGTAGGGCGCGTCGAACAGCTCGTGTCGGCCCCGCGGCCGGGTGGACGCACCGTTCTGCGGTCTGGTCCAGGCACCGACCGCCGCGTCCGTGATGTGGCTCGGGAGGTGGCTCGGCAGGGTGCCCGGGAGGCGATCCGGAGCGCGGTACGGGACTGCGGGGACAGGGCTGACGGCGGGCATGGGTCGGTCGGGGGTCTCGGCGCGATCAGCGTCGGTCGGGGGGTGTGGCGCGCCCGGCTCGGGCTCGGTCCAGACCGATCGGCGGATCGGCTCGGGCCGGGCGGCCGTCACGTCGGGCGTCCGACCTGGATCCGGTGCGTCCCCGGTCTCCTCGTCGGCCGCGTCGTCGATCTCGTCGAGCTCCTGGTCGTTGGCATCCTCGCGCACCGCGGCCGGCTCCGGCGTGGTGTCCGGTGCGGCCGATTGCCGGTCGGTCAGGTCCGCGGTGGCCGGCTCGGCCTCGGCGCGGTCGGCACCGGGTGGCGACCACTCCGTCGGCTCGTCGATCGCCGCGGCCGCCACCGGCTGCAAGGTGGTGGGCGGATCCGCGTCGTTCCGGTCGGGCTCGTCCACCGCTGCCGGTACGGGGGGCCGGCCGCCGGCCTCCGGCGGCACGGGCTGCTGCAACATCGGCTGCGGCGGCGCCGACCACTGCGGGAGCGGCTGGGGTGCCGGCTGGGGTACGGGCTGGGGCATCGGCTGGGGCACCGCTTGCGGTCCTGACCGCTGCGGCAACGGCTGCGGCGCCGATCGCTGCGGCAACGGCCGCTGATTGATCGGCTGGGGGGTCATCTGCTGCTGCGTGACCTGCTGCTGCGTGACCTGCTGGGGCGCGATCGGCTGGGGGTTGATCGGCTGGGGGTTGATCGGCTGCGACATCGGCCGCGGCGCCTGCCAGGGCACCGACTGCGCCACGGTCGGCTCGGGTGCCTGCCAGACGTCGCGCCCCTTGTCGTGTTCGCCGTCCCTGGGGAGCATCGTCGGCAGGCCGCGGGGCGTGCTCTGCAGCGGCGCCGGGCCGCCGGGCCGATCGGGCCCCGGCATGCGCGGTGGGCCCTGGAACGCCACCGGGAGGGTGCCGCCGTCGGGCGTCGGCACTCCGCCGGGGGGTGCGTGCTGCCCGCCCCATGCCTGGCCGCCGTCCGCGCCGCCGTCGTGATGGTCCTCGCGGGCGCCGAGAGCTTCCCGCCACACCGACTTGATCCTGTCCATGGCGCCGCCGTGCTCGCCGTCGTGGCCGGGAGTGGTCATCGGGTCTGCTCCTTCACGGGCAGGACGGTTGGGCGGTTTCTTCGCCGCCCGGCAGTGCCTCGACAGGGATCACGGTAGGCCGTCCCGACCAGACGCTGCGCTCCGGTATCGCCCAGACGGGTGTGCGATGCGGTTCCTGTCACGGAATGTGTACCGACGGTGACGCCGTTCGAGGTCGACGGGCGGCCGTTCGTGGTGCCGGGACACGTCACACGCGGCGCCGGAATCGGCGCGTCCACGGCCGCGTACGGTGGCGAGATCGCCTGTTCGGAGGAGCCGTATGAGTCTCGTCGACGCCACCGTCGCCCGCATCCGCCCGGTCGATCTCGCGGCCCGTGCCGCAGCGGTGGAACGGCTCGACCGCATGACGAAGCCGGCCGGCTCGCTCGGCCGCGTCGAGGACCTGGCGGTGACGCTCGCCGGCATCGCGGGGGCGTGCCCGCCGCCGCTGCCCGTGCCGGCGACGGTCGCGGTGTTCGCCGGTGACCACGGGGTGCACGCCCAGGGCGTGACGCCGTGGCCGCAGGAGGTCACGGCCCAGATGGTGGCCAACTTCCTGGCCGGCGGGGCGGTCGTGAACGCGTTCGCGCGCAGCCTCGGCAAGGAGCTCTGCACCGACGTGGTCGTGGTCGACGTCGGGGTGGCGGCCCCGCTCGCCGGCGCCGACGGGCTGATCAACCGCAAGGTCATGGCGGGCACGGCCGACATGACCACCGGGCCGGCGATGACCAGGGAGCAGGCCGAGGCGGCGGTCGTCGCCGGCATCACGACGGCCGACGAGCTGGTCGCGGCGGGCAGCCGCTGCCTGGTGCCGGGCGACATGGGCATCGCCAACACCACCGCGGCAGCGGCACTGATCGGCGTGTTCACCGGCGCCACGGCGGAGGAGGCGACGGGCCGCGGCACGGGCATCGACGATGCCACGCTGGAGCGCAAGGTCGGGGTGGTGGCCGCGGCGCTGGCCCGCAACACCCCCGACGCGAGCGACCCGCTGGGCGTGCTGGCCGCCGTCGGCGGGCTGGAGCACGCCGCGATCGCCGGGTTCGTGCTCGGCGCGGCGGCGCACCGCGTGCCCGTCGTGCTCGACGGTGTGAACGTCGGCGCAGCCGCCCTCGTGGCCGTCGCCATGGCGCCCGACGTGGTGGGCTACTGCGTGGCCGGGCACCGCTCGGTCGAGCCGGGGCACTCGCTCGCGCTCGCCCACCTCGGGTTGACGCCGCTGCTCGATCTCGGCATGCGGCTGGGCGAGGGGACGGGCGGGCTGCTCGCGGTGCCGGTGGTGCACGCGGCGGCCCGGGCCCTGCAGGACGTCGCCACGTTCGACGCGGCCGGGGTCACCGAGAAGGTGTAGGGCAGACGGCTCAGCAGGTGGCCGGCGGCTCACCCAGCCGCATCGGCGCGTCGCCGGCATGGACGGGTTCCGGCACCGCCCGCAGCACCTGCAGCGACACCCGCAGCAGGTGCCACGCCAGCGCCACCACGACACCGATCTGGAACGCCATCGAGGCGCGCTGCAGCGCCCCGCCGACGTCGACGACGCCGATCGCGGCGAATGCGTCGGGTGCCAGCTGCACGATGCGGAACGCCAGGTACATGGCGGTGAGCACGCCGGCGCCGATGGAGAGCACCCGCACGATGCCGACGATCGGCTCCCATGCCGAGGACTCGGCCAGCCGCGGAGCCGCCGCGAGCCCGGCGAACGAGAGCAGCAGCAGGATGCCGGCGCCGGCGAACTGGTGCACCCAGCCGCTGAACGAGGTGATGTCGGGGCTGTTGTCGGTGGGGAAGACCGCCGCGAGGATCAAGCACAGCGACCACACCCCGAACAGCACCGTGGGGCGCCCGGACATGCGCGCGCCCGCCCACGTCATCCCGGCCAGCACGGCCAGCGCGGCAACGGCGAGCGCGATCGCCGCGTTCGTGAACGGCGAGCTGCCGCCCTCGATGAACACGTAGTAGCTCGCCGGCACCCGGATCGGGTTGAGCTCGACCCGGAACTCGAAGCCGAGATAGATCATCGTGATCACGCAGCGCGCGGCCGACAGGAGCGCGAGCACCGCCAACAGCAGCGTGCCGACACCCCACCACCGCCGCGCCGGACGAGACCCCTTCCGCACCGCAATCCACCCCCCGCTCGACCGGTTGCCCGCACCGGTCGGGCCGGGACACCGGGACCACTCGATGATACGTCCGCGGCGATCACCGGCCCACGTCTCGAGGGCCGTGTTTCCGCACGTTCACCCACCCGTCAGCCCAGGCTGGCCAGGGGATCCGCCGGGGTCAATGCAGGGTCGTCGGAGGCGAGGGTGAGTGCTCGTCCGGGCCCGGTGACGCGCGTCTCGAACCGGACGGTGACCCGTCCGTGCCCGGCGCCCTGCACCCAGCCGTGGCCGTGCTCGGGATGGCTGACGTCGTCGCCGGTGCGCCACGGCCGCGGCTCGGCGGGAGCGGGGGCCTCGATCTCGGCCGCTCGGATCGTCTCGCGGGCCGGTTCGGGGACGAGCGCGGGCGCCGGTTCCGGATCGAACAGCGCAGGTGGCGGGTCGTCGGTGAGCCCGGCGAGCGACACCCCGATCAGCCGCACCCCGCCCGCGGGCACCGCGGCGCCGGCCAGCCGCTGGGCGGTGGCGGTCAGCGCGCCCAGGTCGGTGCTGGCCACGTGCGAGGTCTCGGACCGGCTGGCGGTCGCGAAGTCGGCGCCACGGACCTTGACGGTCACGGTGCGCGCGGCCCGCCCGGTGGTGAGCAGGCGCCGGTGCGCGGCCGCGGTCATCCGGGCCACCGCCTCGTTCACCGCGGACATCGCGGTGAGGTCGGTGTCGAACGTGGTCTCGGCGCTGACCTGCTTCGCGGCGCCGCGTGGCGCGACCGGCCGCTCGTCGATCCCGCGGGCGAGGCGGTGCAGCTCGGCGCCGACGGCCACGCCCAGCACCGCGGTCACCTCGCGCGGGTCGAGGTCGGCCAGCTGGCCGACGGTGTGCACGTCGATGCCGCGCAGACTCTCCTCGGCGACCGGGCCGATGCCCCACAACGCTCGCACCGGCAGCGGATCCAGCACCGCCCGCTCCTCGTCGGGGGCGACGACCCGCAGGCCGTCCGGCTTCGCCAGCTCGGAGGCGATCTTCGCCAGCTGCTTGCCGGAACCGGCACCGAGCGAGGCCGGAAGTCCCGTGGCCGCGCGCACCGCGGCACGCAGCTGCACCCCGAACGCGTGCACGGTGGCGGCGTCGGCCCCGGCCAGATCGGGTGGCTCGAGGAACGCCTCGTCGACCGACACCGGTTCGAGGACGGGCGCGGCGGCGGCGAGCACCGCCATCACCTGCTCCGAGAGGGCCGAGTAGAGCGCGAAGCGCGGCGGCAGCACCACCGCGTGCGGACACATCCGCCGCGCCTGCGCCATCGGCATCGCCGAGCGGGCGCCGAACACCCGGGCCTGGTAGCTGGCGCCGGCCACCACGGACCGTGGTCCCAGCCCACCCACCAGCACCGGGCGGTCGGCGACCGTCGGGCGGGTGAGCTGCTCGACGGACGCGAAGAACGCGTCCATGTCGAGGTGCAGCACCCACCGCCCGTTCACGGCCTCATTGTGCTCACGCCGCCTCGGTCACCACCTCGAGGAGGTGCCCGTCCGGGTCGTCGAAGTAGACCCGGCCGCCGGTGCCGATGCAGTCGTCGGTGCGGCCGTTGCGCTGGTCGGACGGGTCGTTGCCGAACGGGATCCGCTGGGCGCGGAGCTGCGCGACCAGCCCGTCGAACAGCGCGCGGTCGACGCGCAGCGCGAGATGCTGCCGGGTGATCTCGGTGGCGGGGTCGTCCATGTAGAGCACCATCGCCCGATGCCCGATGTGCACGGCGTTCATGTCGCCGTCGGGGCCCTCGGGCGTGACGGGGGCGCCGCCGAGGAGGTCGCCGAGCTGCCGCGCGGAGACTGCGGAGCTGCGGGCGGGCAGTGCGACGTGGTCCAGCTCGATCATGCGTGCGCTCCGTTCAGGAAGAGGTCGATGTGCTGCTCGACGGTGAGCTCGCCGCCGGCGATCGGCCTGTGCCGGGCGAACAGCTGGGTGAGCAGCACGGCGGCGAGCTGCTCGACGGGCAGGCGCAGGGCTGCCGCGTCGGGTTCGAGGAGGGCGGCGAGCGCGTCGACGGTGGCCTGCATCGAGGCGGCCCGCGCGTCGGCGCCGTCGGAGGTGGGCGGCGGTCGCTCGGACCGTCGCCCGCTGGCGTGCAGCGCGCCGATGACGGTGCCCATGCGGTGCAGGTGGGCGTCGAGCTCGCGGGTGGCCTGGGCGAGCCGGTCGGCGAGCGGCAGGTCGAGGGGGATCTCGGCGATGGCGTCCAGCGCGCTGTCGGGTCGCAATGCCTCGGCGACGCACGCCTCGATGAGCGCGTCCTTGTCGCCGAACGCGCGGAAGATCGTCGCCTCGCCGATGCCTGCGGCGCGGGCCAGCTGGGCGGTGCTGACGGCGCTGCCGTGCTCGGCGACCAGCGGCAGAGCCGCGGCGACGATCATCGCGCGGCGTTGGTCAGGGGTCATGCTCGGCGCGCGGCGGCGCGCCGTGGTGGAGTCGGGCATGCCACCACGGTACGGAGTGAGTACTCACTCCGTCAATGGAGAAAGGTCGACCCGTCCTTTTCGACGACGGCGGGTGCCTGCGTGCCGAAGCCGGCGACCGCGGCCACGTAACCGGCGGTGGGGGCCGTCTCGTGCACCCACATCGGCCCGCCGGGATTGCCGTCGCCCGTCCATTCCTGCACCCGGCCGGGGCTCAGGGTGACCGAGCTCATCGGCACGGACAGCCCGTCGCCGGTGGCCTTGAGCACGGCCTCCTTGCGCGTCCACACCGAGAAGAACGCCTCGACCGTCCTGGCGGCGCCGGCGCCCAGCTCGGCGGGGGAGCAGGCGTGCTTGGCCATCGACGTGAGATCGGAGACCGGACGGATCTCCTCCACGTCCAGCCCGAGGGGGGTGGTGTGCAGCGCGACCCCGACCAGCTGGCCGGAATGGGTCATCGAGAAGGCCGGGGCGCCGGCCTGCAGCAGGACGGGCTTGCCGTGCTGGCGACCGCAGCGGCAGGTGCGATCGAATGTGAGCACCTCGGCGGGCGAACCGAGTGCATCGCCGAGCACTATCCGGGTGAGCGCATGCGCTGCGAGATAGCGCGCCTGGTCCAGCGGTTGCCGGAAGCGCACCATGCGTTCGCGCTCATGGGTGTCGAGCAGCCGCACGAGGTGCGGCGCGGCCGCAGGTTCGACAGGTGCGGCCCAGAAGATCCGGCAGGTCGCCGCGGGGATGCCCACTCTCGACATCTTGGCAGATCCACTTCGCGACCCGTGCCGGGACGGATCGGCGCCGCCGGTCCCGTGGACGCGGGACCGGCGGCGCCGGATACGGATCAGGAACCGGAGCGGCGCACCGGGTTGATCCGCCGGCCCTGTTGGGACCGGGCGTGTGCCGGCGGCTGGTAGCGAGCCTGGTCGGACACGTTGTTCGAGTCGACCTTGCCGCGCTTGCCCGCACGTCGAGCCGCCCGGTTGGCCGGGGCGGGCTCGTCGGTGCCGTCCGGGGCGAGCGCGGCGGACAGGTCGAGCGGCAGTTCGGTGGGAACGTCAGATGAGGGATGCGCAGTCATACGTGCCTCCTGAATGAGGGATGCGGCCGACGGAAGCCGGGGCGGCGGGTAGGCCGGCCGGAAGGACCGAGGGGCGGCGGCAACCGGGGATACCGGACCGCGAAGGCTCCGCGCGGGGCGCGGGAGCATCTCCATCACAGGCGCATGAGAACAAGGTACGAGACGACGACAGTGCCGCGCCAGCGAATTAACGGCGGTAGCGTCGGATTGCATGGGGATGCCTGATGTGGTGGTGGTCGGGGGCGGGATCGCCGGGGTCTCGGTCGCGTACGAGCTGGCCGCGCACCGGTCCGTCGTGCTGGTGGAGGCCGAGTCCGTCGCCGGTCGGCATTCCACCGCCCGCTCCGCCGCGACGTGGGTGCCCGGGCACGGGGTGGCCGACGTGCGCGCGCTGGTCACGGCCAGCGGACTGCGGTTCCCGCGGCTGGCCGACGAGCTCGGCACACCGCCGTTGCTGCCGCGGCGGCCGGCGCTGTTCGTCGCCACCGACGATGAGGGGGAGCAGGCGCTGGTGAAGCACCTCGCCGACCGGGCCGGCGAGCCCGACGCCCCCGAACGGATCGACGGCGCCACTGCCGAGCGACTGTGCCCTGCGCTCGCGCCGGGAGTGGTGCGGACAGCCGGCCTGGTCGACGCCACCGACATCGACACCGACGCCCTGCACCAGGGCTACCTGCGCGGGCTGCGGGCCCGCGGTGGCGAGGTGCGGGTGGGCGCGTCGGCCGAGCGGATCGAGCGGGTGGGCTCGGGGTGGCGGGTGCACCTGAGCGGTGGGGCCGGCGCACTCGACACCGCGCTCGTCGTCGACGCGGCCGGGGCCTGGGCGGATGTCGTGGCCCGTCGGGCCGGGGTGCCGGAGATCGGGCTGGTCCCGTACCGCCGCACGATCGCGTCGGTGCGGGTGCCGGACCCCGCGCGGCTGCGGGGGCCGTTGGAGCGGCTGCCGTTCGTCATCGATCCGGCGGATCGCTTCTACTTCAAGGCCGACGGCGACGACCTGATGTGCTCGCCCGCCGACGAGACGCCGACCGTGCCGGGTGACGCCAAGCCGGATCCGCTGGACGTCGCGTTAGCGCTGGAGCGGGTGGAGGAGGTGACCCGGCTCGGCCTGCGGTCGGTGCGGACGAGCTGGGCCGGGCTGCGGTCGTTCGTCGCGGATCGCCGCCCGGTCGTGGGGGAGTGGCCGGAAGCGCCGGGGTTCGCGTTCGTCGCGGCGCAGGGTGGCTCCGGCATCGAGACCGCGCCGGCGCTCTCGGTGTACGCGGCGGCGGTGCTGACCGGGCAGCACCCGCCGGCCGACGTGCCCCAGGATCCGGCGCTGTTCGCGCCGATACGCTCCCGGTCGCGTATGTAAGCTGGCGCTTACAACAAATGTAAGCCGGCGCTTACAGCGACCTCGAGGAGTCCGGTGACCGCATCGCTCACACTGTTCGACGGCGACTTCTGGCACGACCCGTACCCCGCCTACGCCGCTCTGCGCGCGGACGAGCCCGTCCGCAGGGTCGATCTCGGTGACGGGCCCGCCTGGCTGATCAGCCGCTACTCCGACGTGCGGGCTGCGCTGGCCGACCCGCGGCTTTCCAAGGACGATCGCTACACGCTGCCGCCCGAGCAGCGGGCTGCCGCGCCCCAGCAGCCGTTCCCGATGATGCTGCAGATGGATCCGCCGGAGCACACCCGGCTGCGCAAGCTCGTCTCGCGCACCTTCACCGTGCGCCGGATGGAGGCGCTGCGGCCGCGGGTCCGGCAGATCGCCGACGAGCTGATCGACGCGCTGCCGCCCACCGGTCGCGTGGATCTGCTCGCCGAGTACGCGTTCCTGCTGCCCGTGCTGGTGATCTGCGAGCTGCTCGGCGTGCCTGCGGAGGACCGGGACGACTTCGCCGCCTGGTCGAACGCGTTGATCGACTCCGACGGTCATGAAGACGCGATGCAGGCCATGGGCAAGCTCGGCGCCTACATGGCCGGGCTCATCGCCGCCAAGCGGACGACGCCCGACGATGCGCTGATCAGCGGGCTGATCGAGGTCGCGGACGACGGCGACCGGCTGTCGGAGCCCGAGCTCATCGGTATGGCGATGATCCTGCTCATCGCCGGACACGAGACGACCGTCAACCTGATCGGCAACGGGCTGCTCGCGCTGTACACCCAGCCCGCGCAGCGCGCGCTGCTGCTGGAGCGGCCCGAGCTGATCGCACCGGCCGTCGAGGAGTTCCTGCGGTTCGACTCGCCCGTGCACACCACGCCGCCCCGGTTCGCCGCCGAGGACGTCGAGTACGGCGGGGTCACCATCCCGGCCGGATCGCGGGTGCTGCTCTCGCTGGCCGCGGCCAACCGCGATCCCGAACGGTTCGCCGACGCCGACGAGCTGCACGTCGACGGGGACGCGTCGCGCCACGTCGCGTTCGGACACGGGCTGCACCACTGCCTCGGCGCCCAGCTGGCGCGGATCGAGGGCCAGGAGGCCATCGGACGGCTGCTCGCCCGGCGGCCCGCCACCGAGCTGGCCATGCCGGCCGACGAGCTGCTGCACCGGCACTCGAACCTGGTCCGCGGCCTGCGCAGCCTCCCGGTGGAGCTGGGGCCGGAGGTCAGCCCGCTCTGAGCTGCTTGCGCATCAACGTGCAGGTGGTCTCGTAGCGCACGACCGTGCCGTCGGGACCTGGCTCGTCCCACCCGTCGGGCGCCTCGCCGTACGCCTCGTAGCCCAACCGCTGGTACAGCGCGCGGGCCCGGCGATTGTCGATCTCGACGCGGAGCTCGGCACGGTCGAGCCCGCGCGCGACGATCCGCGCCTCGGCGTACTCGACGATCAGGGTGCCCAGCCCGCACGACCGCAGGGCGGGAAGGACGGCGAGCTGGCCGATGAGGCCCGCGCCGGGGACGGCGGTCCAGTCCAGGAGGGCCAAGCCCACGGGCAGCCCGGACGGTGGGCACAGCGCCAGGTAGTCGGCCTCGCCGCGGGGCACGCGCTCCAGCTCCGCGGCGACGTAGCGCAGGTGGACGGGCGAGCCCGACCACGCGCACGCCGGGAGATCGTCGGCCACGAGGTCCCGGACAGTGACCGGGATGCTGACCTGTGAGCTCAGCACGCCACCCGCAGCGGCGCGCCGGTTGCGGCCACCACCTCGGCCGGGGTGACCCCGGGTGCCGTCTCGGTGAGCACCAACCCGTCCGGGGTCACGTCGAGGACGCCCAGCTCGGTGACGATCCGGTCGACGCACGCCACGCCCGTGAGCGGAAGGGTGCACGTCTCGACGATCTTCGGAGCGCCGGTCTTCGTGCAGTGCTCCATCATGACGATCACGGTGGCGGCGCCGTGCACGAGATCCATCGCGCCACCCATGCCCTTGATCATCTTGCCGGGCACTGCCCAGTTGGCCAGGTCGCCGGTCGCACTGACCTGCATCCCGCCGAGCACCGCCACGTCCACGTGCCCGCCGCGGATCATCGCGAACGAGTCGGCCGAGTCGAAGTAGCTCGCCCCCGGCAGCACCGTGACCGTCTCCTTGCCGGCGTTGATCAGGTCGGGATCCACCTCGTCATCGAACGGGTACGGGCCGACGCCGAGGATGCCGTTCTCCGAGTGCAGCACCACCGTGCGGTCGGTTGGGATGTGGTCGGGCACGGTGGTCGGCAGCCCGATGCCCAGGTTGACGTGGTCGCCGTCGCGCAGCTCGGCGGCGACGCGGGCAGCGAGTTCTGCGCGGTTCCAGGTCATGAGCGCACCGTCCTGATCTCGACCGGCTTCTCCACGCCGGGCACGTGCACCACCCGCTGGACGTGGATGCCGGGGGTGTGCACGGCGTCGGGATCGATCTCGCCCGGCTCGACGAGGTGCTCGACCTGGGCGATCGTGATCCGCCCTGCCGCGGCCGCTGCCGGGTTGAAGTTGCGCGAGCTCTTGCGGAACACGAGGTTGCCGTGCCGGTCGCCCTTCCAGGCGTGCACCAGCGCGTAGTCCGGCCGGATCGCCCGTTCCAGCAGGTAGGTCACGCCGTCGAACTCGCGGACCTCCTTCGGCGGCGACGCCAGCGCGACCGTGCCGTCGGGGGCGTAGCGCCACGGCAGCCCACCCTCGGCCACCAGGGTGCCGACGCCGGCCGGGGTGAAGAACGCCGGGATGCCGGCGCCGCCGGCGCGCAGCCGCTCGGCCAGCGTGCCCTGCGGGGTGATCTCGAACTCCAGCTCACCCGCGAGGTACTGGCGGGCGAACTCCTTGTTGTTGCCCACGTACGACCCGATCGTGCGGCGGATCCGCCCGGCGGCCAGCAGCACCCCCAGCCCGTAGCCGTCGATGCCGAGGTTGTTGCTGATGATCTCCAGTCGGCCGGCACCCTGCTCGAGCAGTGCCATGATCAGGACGGCGGGCACTCCTGTCATGCCGAACCCGCCGACGGCCAGCGATGCGCCCTCGGGGACATCGGCCACCGCCTCCGCCGCGGTCGGCACCACCTTGTTGAGCATGACGTGATGGTAACAATTTGTGCGCTTCCCGTACACTCGTTCGCTGTGCGCACAAGTTTGCTGTCCGCGGCCACCGTCGCCGCCGCCGTGGCGCTGCACGGCGACCGGCTCGGGCTCGGCG